>Ga0182015_10000037_pt1 | contig 160091 bp, 159 predicted proteins | sample 712P3MmetaG_FD_120478 | JGI IMG/M metagenome (GOLD analysis project Ga0182015, IMG submission 120478) | Permafrost microbial communities from Stordalen Mire, Sweden - 712P3M metaG | ecosystem: Environmental > Terrestrial > Soil > Wetlands > Permafrost | place: Sweden: Stordalen | collected...
CTCAACTTCACCGTTAGGCGCCATGGTTCACCGCACTGCCACCCCCCTGTCGCCACCTGCCACTGTGGTGCGATTCGGCTTCATGTTCGGCAGCTGCCGCGCACGGTAACGAGCTGCAATTGTTCGATCTGCCGTCGCTACGGTGCACTCTGGGCGTACTACAAGCCGACTTCAGTTACGATTGAAGCTCCGAAGGATGGTCTCTCGAAATACTCCTGGAACCGCAGGATTCGCGACTACTACCGGTGCAAGCGATGTGGTTGCGTTACGCACTACACGTATCAAGGTCGGCAGCGCAACAGCACGATAGGCGTGAACGCGGCCAACTTCGCCCCTCCTGCACTTGTCGGTGTGCGAATCCGACATCTTGATGGTGCTGTATCGTGGAAGCTCCTCGATTGAGCAACTGCTCGATACGGCGCCTAACAATCGTTGGAGAGGGCCGTGACGCGTGATCTGTTTGACGCCGCGGGTCCGGAAGAAATTGTGGGCCCGCGACGCCTGTCCGGCGTGGTAACCCGGCCCCGTAACTTCACCGTTGGGCGTCGTATCGTAGCAGTACTCCGTTTTCACCCGTCGCTGCAACGGTGGTTTGATGCATTCGTTGCGATGCGCGTCGTCCTTCGCGACGCTAAGCTCCACTTCGCAATTCAAGGGTGTTAGCTAAATGTTTACACTGATTCTCACCTTAATCGTAAGTCAACCCTCATGCTCAGGACCGAACTGTATCGGCTATTCGACTATCGCGAGCATTCCCGGGTTCGAGTCGTCCTGGCTCTGTGAGCAAGCCGGACAGAAATGGGTACAAACGATCGCGCCGCGCAAGCAATCGGACAGTGTCAAGTATGTTTGCGTGCAGCTGAGGTAATCAGACGCTTGGCACGTCGCCGCCGCCTAACAATCGTTGGAGGAGTCCGTGAACGGTTTGTGGTTACGCGCCGGGGGCGCCTGGGGACAGTGTGCGCCAGCGCTCTGATCTTGCGCTTCCGTGCGACCGCTCAACTTCTCCGTTAGATGCCATGGACGCGTCTGCACCCGCTATTGACACTCTGCGATTCAGACGCGCTTCCGGCGAAGAGAAGAATTGACCTTTGTGGTCCGATCGCGCTCTAAATCGGTTGGGAAGCCGGTGTGCGATCGCGTACCGCGACTGCTCGACCGCGGGGTTGGACAGGCGATGGCGGAGCAGCAAACTACTTATGGGAGGGTTCAATCGTGCGAAAGCAAGTCATTGCCGCCTCGGTTCTGCTATCGACATTTTTCTTCACGCAGACCTCGACAGCGCTGGACGACACGCCTGAAAGCGCAGACCGAAGCTGCGCCAAAGCCATGCAGCCGACGGTCGAGCTCAAGTCACTGCTCGATGAGGTGGCCGAACGCTCAAAGAAGCGATTTCTCATCGCCCAGGGCGTACCCGTAGGCGTGGTGACCGGTTCGATTGAGCAAAGGTCGATTACCTACCCACTGCTGCTGACAATACTGTGGAACAACGGCCTTGCCGCAGTACCTGCAAACGGTGTGATTAGCGTTATTCCCGTTGCAACGATTCGACAGTACCCGGTTCCGACAATATCTTCGGACGATCCCGGGATCCCTGATGACGAATGGGTGTCCGAACTCGTTCGCCTGCAATTCAGCAGCGCCGCGCAACTCGTTCCGATTCTTCGGCCCCTCCTGCCGCAGTACGGGCATCTTGCCGCCTACCCAGAGCAGAATGCCCTTCTTGTGGTCGACAGATATGGAAATGTAAAGCGAATTATTGCTCTCGTTCGCTCCCTTGATAAGCCGGCCGCCAGTGCACCCACGAGGCAGCCCTGAACTGGCGTGTTAGTGCCGTCCTGATGGGGCGCAACGAGATTGCCAATGGCATCTAACAATCGTAGGAGCGGCCCGTGGGGTGGGTGGTTGCGCGCCGCCGGCACCGGAAGAGAGTATGCGCCCGCGTCGCCTGTCCGATGTGCTCGTCCGGCCCCTCAACTTCACCATTAGGCGCTTTTTGGACACGTCATCTCTTCTTTGGGGGTTGCTGTTCGGCTCAATTGGGCTTGGCTTTTTCGTGTACGGCAGACGGCAGAAGACGGTCGTGCCACTGGCCTGCGGCGTTGCCCTAATGATCTTCCCGTATTTCGTTTCCAACACTATTCTGCTCGTCATGCTGGGGCTAGCGCTTATTGCTATCCCATACTTTGTCAGGATGTGACAGCGCGCCTAACAGGCGTTGGGGGCCGTGACGCGCGAGTGGTTATGCGCCGCGGGGGCTAAGAGACAGTGTGCGCCCGCAGCGCTCATCCTACGTGGTCGTCCGACCCCTCAACTTCACCGTTAGACGGCGAGGCAGCGCATTGCCATGTTCAGCGAAGACTCAACGCCTCGGCCTTCCGACGGCTGTCCGTGGTGTCTCAGTTTGAAGTAATGTGATCGAACCGCTTGGGCGACAGAAGGAGGACTGTCGAATGCGCACACTTACCGCTTACGGGATCGGCGTCGTTATCATTCTCGTCGTGCTCAACGGAATAGCATGGCAAGCAGGAAGTCCGCGGCTGCACGGCCTAAACGTGTTTTCTGCCGGGTTCGCCCTGGGAGTGCTCGGGACGTACATTTCGGCCTGGCTTAACGGATACCGCCGGGTCGCCTGATTTCAAACTGAGTCACCACTCGGACTGTCAGTCGGCGTTTAATTGCCGCGATGTTAGCGAGAGCGCCTGGTATCGCGCGGCGCTGAGCGGGCGGAGTCGTGCGGCCGCTCAACTTCACCGTTAGACGGCGGCGAAGCGCCCGCCTCGTAGCCTTAGCGTGGACCCGGAAGGACCGACATGCACCATTCCCGCCTTTGCGCCTTACTCATCGACTGCAACACATCCAACACGGACGAGGCTGCTCGGTTCTGGGGCGAGGCGCTGGGTCGCCCGGTAGACTCCAAACACCCGGGCACTCGCGGCAATTACCGCATGCTGGAGACCCCACCCGACGAGCCGATCGTGCAGATCCAGCGCGTGGACCACGAGAGTCGGGTCCACATAGACATCGAGACCGACAACATTCCTGCCGAAGTGACTCGGCTGGAGAAGCTGGGCGCCAGGGTCGTCGAGCGCCTCGAGCGTTGGATCGTGATGCAGGCGCCCACCGGGCAACGCTTTTGCGTCGTACGGGTACAGCGTCCTGGTTTCCCGAAGAACGCCAACCATTGGGACTAAACTGGCTGGGAGCCTGATGGCGCCGAATGAGGGGAACTCGATGTCGCGTGCTGCGAAGGGATTGGCTCTGATACTGGTTATCCTCGCGTTGCCCACGCACGCTGCCGACAGGCCAAGTGCATCCGGCCACTATCTATTCGCCTGGGCCGGGGACGTGTCTCACAAAGGTAATGATTTCCTCGCCGTCATCGATGCGGACCCAGAGTCGGGCTCATATGGACATCTGATCGCGACGGCCCTGACCGACCAGGCGAGCAGGCAAACACATCACACCGAATACGTGATGCCGGAAGGTGGTCTTTTGTTCGCGAACGACCATGACGCGGGGCGCACCTTTGTGTTCGATGTACGGGACCCTCTGCACCCGAAGGTGGCGACCTCATTTACCGACTTGGCCGGTTATGCTCATCCGCATTCCTTCTTGCGCCTGCCCAACGGCCACGTGCTGGCGAGTTTCCAGCATATGCAGCACGCCGGCGGCGATATGCAGATGAGTAATTCTGGCGGCCTGGTCGAGATCGACGACCAGGGGCATGTGATCCGCTCAGCGAGTACGGCCGACCCCGCGTTCCCCGATGCGATGCTGATGCCGTACAGCCTGGTGCCGCTGCCGGAAATCGACCGTGTCGTCGTCACCAACTCATCCATGCATAATGAGGACCCGCGTGGTCATACGTTCCAGGTGTGGCGGCTGTCGGACCTCAAATTGCTGAAGACGGTGTACTTCGACACCGGCGGACGGCGCTACGGGGAGATCGATCCGGAGGAACCGCGGCGCGGACCCGACGGCTCGGTGTATGTGCAGACGCTCGCCTGCGGCATCGAGCGCATCACCGACATTGGTACGACGCACCCGAAGTCGCAGCTGGTGCACGTATTCCCCGGAGCCTTCTGCGGCGTGCCGACCATCGTTGGCCATTACCTCATTCAAAGCGACCGCATTACGCATGGCCTGATCGTGCTCGACATTTCCAATCCATCAACACCCGTGGAGGTGTCACGGCTGAGCATAGAAGAGGGCTTCATGCCCCACTGGACCGGATGGGACGCACGAACACAGCGCCTCGTCGTGACCGGATACGGTGACGATCACCGCCTTTTCATGATGAAGCTCGACCAGAGTACCGGCGCGGTCACGATGGACACCGCGTTCCTCGGTGCGGACGGCAAGCCGGGCTTCAGCTTCGACAATCGGGCGTGGCCTCACGGCTGGACAGGTTCAGCGAACCCACATGGCGTGGTGTTTTCCCGGTGACGATTGCTCTTGCATCGAGATTCGGAATTTACTGATTGGGCCAGTCTGTAGGCCCGCTGGTTGTTTAGCCGGGCGGTAAACACAGGGTAGCCCGCGGCGCTGATCCGGCGGTATCGTTGTCGCCTGGAGGCATTGCCAATAGCTGTACCGGAACAAACCTCGAGATCCTCCCGCGTAGCACCAGCGCCGCCGCCGTTCAGGGAGGTCTTTGCCGACGCAATCCGGTATTGGGAGCCCCGGCGCATCGGCTACAACCTCGTCCTTGCCGCAATTGTTGTGGGCTGGGTGATATTCACGTGGCCGCATTTCCAGAGCGCCTTCACCTGGGGCTCTCTGCTGGCGCTGTTTGTACTCGCCGTGCTGGCGAATGGCTGCTATTGCGCGGCGTACGTCGTTGACGTTCTCGTGCAGTACTCAGCGTTTCGGGACTCGTGGCGCCGGCGACGCTGGGCCCTGTGGCTGGTTGGAATGCTGTTCGCCGCTGCGATCGCCTTCTATTGGGTGGCAGATGAGATTTACCCAGGCGTCGCCTAACCAGCGCTTGGCGCGCATGTGCAGGCGGCAGTAGCGTTACACCGACTCAGGTGTCGGCTCTTTGCCTTTGCGAGCATGTGGGGAGTGACGCTCATGATGAAGCTGGTAAAAGTGGTGCTGATAGTCGCGGCAACGTGGGCCGTACTTTCGCTCGTCTGGTCACTCCTGTTCACGTCTGAGCGAACTGACCTCCCACGTGCCTCCCGGTAAGGCGCTTCGACGGCGCGAACTGGGGGGAGGCGGCAAGGGCACTGCATACGCAGCGCAAGTAGCGAGATGCATACCATTGAAACCGTCACGCCGGTGATGCGCTCGCAGCGGGCCCTGACGCATGGCGGGTGCGGCTGATCTGGCCGCGGCGGCCGGCCGCCCAAGCTCAGCCTCAGGTGGGCAGGAACCGTAGCACCCGGGCGTTTGTCGTACATTGCGGTTCAACTACGCACAGGAGCCAGATCCATGAAGAAGGTATTAGGCTTCGTCCTGATCGGTTCAGCCCTGTGGCTGGTCTTGTCTCTTGCGCTCGCGCATCCAGATGCCGAACGACCCGGAGCGATTTCCGCCGACGCCTGGATTCCCCTCAGTCCGGACGCTGACTTTGTAGTGACCGGGGGTGCTCGTTCCGGGAAAGCCGGTATGGGGCCCACCGTTAACGGCTACCTGATGGCTCGACGCGACGGCAGATGGGTTCGCCTTGATCCCGAAACCGGAGGACATCTTGTTGCGACGAACTAGTGGTGCTTCGTCTATCGTGTCCGCCTGACAATCGCTGCAGGCGCCATTAAGGACGGCGGTGTCGCCGCATGGCCTCCACCTTCAGCGTTAGACGACTATTACCAGTGCCATGACTTTGCTCCTGCGCAACTTTGACGGCGGCTGTCACTGCGGGACACTTGGTTTTTCTTTCCAGACGGCATTACCGGTTGCCAACTGGAGCGTTCGCGCCTGTCAGTGTCGATTCTGTCGTGCCCACGGCGCACTTACGACATCCGACCCGGACGGACGGCTCATGTTCCACGTCCGGGAGCGCGAGTTACTTGCGCCCTATCGGTTCAATCTGAAGACTGCCGACTTTCTTGTGTGCAAACGCTGTGGCGTTTACGTGGGCGCACAAATCAGGACCGCTCACGGCGCGTTTGGCATTATCAATACCCTGGCTATGACGCCGGTCCCGGACGGGCTGCCCGTTGCAGCATTGGGAGACTACAGTGCTGAAAGCTCGAATGAGCGCGTTGCGAGACGCGAGAAAAGATGGACACCGCTTGATGAGGTCGTCTGACTATCGTCGCAGCGAACGAGGACCTGCCGGCAAGCCGCCCTGCCGGGGTAGGCGTTAGGCCAAGACTAAAATGACCGCCCCGGGAGAAGTGCTGAGGACCGCGAGACTCATACTGCGGCAACTGGGTGCCGAGGATGCGCCATTTATCCTCCGACTCCTGAACGAACCTTCCTGGCTGCAGAACATCGGGGACAAGGGTGTGCGCACGGCAGCCGAAGCGCGGCGCTACATCGAGACGGGTCCCGTTGAGATGTATGGGCGTCTGGGTTTTGGGTTGTATCAGGTTCGCTTGGCTGGCAGTGACGAGCCGATCGGAATGTGCGGGCTCCTGAAGCGTGAGACGCTCGAAGATGCAGATCTCGGATTCGCCTTCTTTCCGGAATTTTGGGGCAACGGTTATGCCCGCGAAGCCTCGGCGGCGGTTTTGTCCTACGCACGGAACACGCTGGGGCTGGCCCGGATTGTCGCCATCACAGCGCCGAACAATGGCGCATCGCGCAGAGTTCTCGGGAAGCTTGGATTTGAACTGGAAGGCTCGGTTCACCTCGAAGCGGGCGGCGAAGAGCTGCTCCTGTATGCCAACGTGGGCGGCAAAGACGCGTGAAAGACAAGCTACCAGGCGGAACTGCAGCGCGCCCGGCGCTCAGCCTCAAGCGTCAGACCTCAGGACCAGGAGACAGGGCAATGCGAAACATCAACTCATCCCGCGACATAATCATCCGCACGAGCAAGTGGACAGACGCGGTGCGCTTTTACGAGTCAGTGCTCGGGTTCACGGTCGCGAGTCGCGACCCGGAAATGGTGGGGTTCGAAACCGGGGCATTCCGCCTGTACGTGGAAGCGGGCGAGCCCCACGGTCCGGTATTTGATTTCCTGGTAGCCGACGTTGCAGAGACCAAGGCTCGACTTATTGAGGCGGGCTGTACGTTGATTGAAGAAAACCCAAGCCTGCCGCGTTGTTATCTTCGTGATCCGTTCGGTGTGGTGTTCAACGTTGGCCGATCGTAAAGGCTGAACGGAGGTCATTTTATGCCGACAATTGAAGACAAACTGCGCAGCCTTGGACTCACCCTCCCACCTCCGGCGCGGCCGCCCCCGGGGGTAGTTCTGCCCTTCCAGTTTGTCCGGATCGTGGGACGCCGGGCGTTGATCTCCGGCCACGGACCGCAGAACCTCGACGGCTCCTTCGCGCAGCCCCTGGGAAAGCTGGGGCGCGAACTCTCGCTCGAACAGGGTTACGCGGCTGCGCGCCTCACCGGGCTCTCAATTCTCGGAAGTCTCCAGCGGGCACTGGGTGATCTGGACCGCATAGGCGCATGGTCGCGCACTTTCGGCATGGTCAACTCCGCGCCTGGCTTCAATCAGCAGCCCAGTGTCATCAACGGGTTCTCCGATCTCATCCTCGAAGTGTTCGGTCCCGTGGTGGGCGCCCATAGTCGCAGCGCCGTCGGGATGGCAGAACTGCCTTTCAACATCCCGGTTGAGATCGAGGGCGAAGTCGAACTCATCGCGGATGACGGCTGACGCGCTGGCCGGGCGACTCAACGCCGCAGCACATCGTTCGGAGGACACATGCATTTCCTGCTCTTCTATGAGTTAACGCCCCAGCATCTCCAGCACCGGGATCAGTTCCGCGCCGAGCACCTGCGACTTGCCTGGGAGTTCCAGCAGCGCGGTGAATTGATTCTCGCTGGCGCCTATGCCGACCCCACTGATGGCGCGGCGCTCTTATTCAAAGGTGATTCCAGGGCGGTTGCCGAGCGTTTTGTCGCCGCAGATCCGTATGTGACTTCGGGTCTGGTGAAGAACTGGCGAATACGCGAGTGGACGACGGTGGTTGGTCAGGACGCAACCACGCCAGTGCGCGGTCATCATTAGCGCGCACCAGTCTCGGAGCCAACCTATGCAAGAGCTGTCTGCCTTAGCCGGAGTCCTCGCCGCCCTCACGGTCGGGGTGATCAGTCCTGGCCCGAGCTTTGTCATGGTCGCCCGCACGGCGGTCTCTGCCTCCCGATCGCACGGTCTTGCTGCCGCCCTGGGCATGGGCGCGGGCGGAGTGCTCTTCGCACTGACCGCGCTGGGCGGAGTAATGATGCTATTGGGCCTCAGGCTGGTTTTCCCGGGTCACCGCGCATGAACATGAATCCCGGCACGCTCACCGCGCTCGGTGATTTCCCTCGCCAGCTCGAGGCCTATTACGCCGAGGTTCCCGTCGAGTTCAGGAACTGGCGCCCGCCGTCCTGGGAGGGCATACCGAGTGAACCATTCACGCCCATCGAGCAGGTCTGCCACGTACTGGACATCGAGGTGGACGGATACCACGTGCGCTTGCGCCGCGCGCTGCAGGAAACCAACCCAGACCTGGTCAGTCTTGACGGCGAACGCCTCGCCAGAGAACGCCGCTACGCCACGGCCAATGTTGCCGAGGTCTTCAGTGCATTCCGGCGGGCGCGTGCGAAAACCCTGGGACTCATTGCGGAACTTTCTCCGCAGCAGTTCGCGCGCACCGCGCAGTTCGAGGGCCGCAGTGTCACCGTTCGCAGCCTGGTGCACTACCTGTGCAGCCACGACCAACAGCACCTCGCGGGGCTCCAATGGCTGTTGGGAAGGATAGAGGCCGGGCGTTAGGAGAGCCCGGCACGCAGCATTCTTGACCGTGTCCGCCGTCGAGGAGCACGCTGCGGCGCTGCTCACTGTTCACTGAAAATAAGGAGCATTCCATGAAGGCGATTACCTTGACGTTTGCCGGTGCGCTGCTGTTTGGCGCCGGAATCGCGACCGGGCAACTTGCGCAAACCTCGACCGACTCACCGCAGCGCGTGGAACAGAAGCGCACCGACCTGACGGGCGCGCCGGGCATGGAGGTCATTGCCTCGGTGGCTGAATACAAGCCCGGTAGTTTCGTCCGCCGCCACAGCCATCACGGCGTGGAGATTGCGTACGTCGTGCAGGGCGCCGCCATCCGGGTTCCGGACCAGCCCGGGGGGACCTTCCAGACCGGGACGACGCTCATGAATCTGCGCGATATCGAGCACGCGGGCTTCTACGTGGTCGGAGATACGTCTCTGAAGCTGTTCACGGTGCACATCGTCGATAAGGGCAAGCCGCTGTACGAGTACGTGCAGTAGCGGTGGCCAGGGGCGCGAAGGCATGAGCACCGACGGCAACGCAGTGTCGAAACTGGGCGTCGCAGGCTTCGGGATTTCAATCGATGGCTACGGTGCCGGGCCGAACCAGGATCTCCAGCACCCACTCGGCGTCGCAGGTCTTGAGTTGATGGAGTGGTATGTCCACACACGCGTGTGGCGCAGGACGCACGGCCAGGACGGTGGCGAGACCGGAGTCGATAACGGCATTGCGGAGCGCAGCTTTGCCGGCGTCGGCGCCTGGATTCTCGGGCGCAACATGTTCGGACCTGTCCGGGGCCCGTGGCCAGACGACAGCTGGAGGGGCTGGTGGGGCGAGGAGCCCCCGTTTCACACGCCCGTCTTCGTGCTGACACATCATCCACGGCCGCCGTTCAGGATGGCGGGAGGTACGGAGTTTCGGTTTGTCACCGGGGGCATTCACACCGCCTTGGAGCAGGCGAGCGCCGCAGCAGGCGGCCGCGACATCCGCCTCGGCGGCGGCGTAGCCACCATTCGTCAGTATCTGCGCGCGGCACTGATTGACGAGCTGCATCTGGCCATCCGGCCTGTCCTGCTCGGCTCCGGGGAGCATCTGTGGACGGACATCGATATGCGTGCGCTGGGTTATGAATGCGCGGAACAGGTCGCGGGCGAGCGCGCGACCCATGTGTTTGTGCGCAAACGCGCGTGAGCCACGCCCGCATGAGCGTCGTCAGCTTCAGTCATTACAACCTGCGCGCTCCCCGGGAGCTGCTCGATACGCTGCGGGCGTTCTATGTCGAGGCCGTGGGGCTGAAGCCCGGGCCTCGTCCGCCGTTCACACGCTTCGGTTACTGGCTCTACGCCGGCGAACAGGCCGTCCTGCATCTCAGTGAAGCCGCGCGCGATGAGACGCGGGCTCCAGAGGCACGCTCGACCTTCGATCACGCGGCGTTCAACTGCGTTGGTCAAAGAGAATTCGAGGCCAGGCTTGCGCAGCTGGGCATTAAGTACGAGGTTGCCCACGTCCCGCAAACCGGCCAGGTGCAGCTGTTCTTCGATGACCCGGCAGGCAATGGTGTCGAGCTGAGCTTCACGGCCGCGGACGGCTGACCCTTCCGGAGCAAAGTCATGCCCATTTCGCTGTACGCCGCCACTATCCCGTCCTATCAGCAGGTGCTGGGAGCCGTCTTCGGACTCCTCGAGAAGGCCGAGGCATTCTGTGCGGACAAGGACATCGCGCCGCACGACATCATTCAGGCGCGCCTCGCCGCCGACATGCTGCCCTTCGCATACCAGGTCAAGTCGACCGCCGTGCACTCGCTCGGAGCCATCGAGGGTGTGCGCCGGGGCGTGTTTTCGCCTGATACGACCCAACCGCCGGATAATTTCACGGCGCTCAAGGCGCGGATCGCTGACACGCTCGCCGCCTTGCAGACCATCCAGCCGTCCGAGGTGGACGCTTTTGTCGGCCGCGACATGCGCTTCGCGTTCGGCGAGCGCCACGTCGACTTTACTGCCGAGAATTTCCTGCTGTCCTTCTCGCAGCCCAATTTTTACTTCCACGCGAGTACCACCTACGCCATCCTGCGCTGCAAGGGGCTCCCGATCGGCAAGCGCGATTTCACAGGCAGGCTGCGCCTGAAGAAATGAAGCAATCAGCATGACGCCTATCAGTACCGCAAGCGCACGACCGGCTGACAAATTGAACCAGCGACCATGATCCGCATCCGGGAAATCGATCACCTCGTGCTGCGCGTCGTCGACCTCGAGAAAATGCTGCAGTTCTACTGCGACGTGCTCGGCTGCAGCGTGGAGCGCCGCCAGGACGAAATCGGCCTGGTGCAACTGCGCGCCGGCAGCAGCCTCATCGACCTCGTACCCGTCGATGGGCAGCTCGGCCGCGCCGGCGGCAAGGCGCCGGGTATACAGGGGCGCAACCTCGACCACTTCTGCCTGCGCGTCGAACCGTTCGACGCCGCTGCGATCAGCGCCCACCTGCGAGCGCACGGGGCCGCACCGGGCGCGGTTGCGCAGCGCTACGGTGCCGAGGGCGAGGGCCCCTCCATCTACGTCACTGACCCGGAAGGCAACACGGTTGAGCTGAAGGGGCCGCCGCACACCCATGCTGATTCACGGTAGCTGCCACTGCGGCAACATTGCGTTCGATCTGACCTGGGAGCCGGATCCGCTTGAGATTCCGGCCCGCGCCTGTGATTGCACCTTCTGTACGAAACACGGTGGCCTGTGGACCTCCAACCCCGCCGGTTCGCTCACCGTCGTCCTGCAACAGCCCGCCCTGGTGTCGCAGTACTCGTTCGGCACTGCCACGGCCGTATTCCATGTGTGCAGCCGCTGTGGCATCACGCCGGTGGTGACGAGTGTGATCGACGATCACCTGTACGCGGTGGTCAGCGTCAATGCGTTCACCAACGTGGAGCCGTCGCTGCTGCGTCGCTCGAGCGCATGTTTCGAAGCTGAGGGGGTCGAATCGCGCCTCGCCCGCCGCAAGCACAACTGGATCGCCGCGGTGCGCATCGCTGCGAACGGCGGTTCATAACAGCAGCCACGCCAGCAGCGCCGCGGCCTTCTGATCGGCACCCCAGGGCGCACCGAGTCCGCGGCCGAGCGTCGCGAGTGTGGCGGCGAGGGCTTGCGGGGATTTCCCGAGCGTTACGCTGGCGCGCGCCGTGAGATCCTTGTGCGTGACTCGCGTGACCGGAAGTCCCAGCGCTTCGCAGCCGTGCCCGAGCGCATCGCGGAAGTGATTGCCGTCGGCCGTGTGGATCAGTGCGTGCGAGGCGAGGGTGGCCTCGAGTGTCGCGCCCACGCGGCCGGAAGAGGCGAGGATGCCGGCCGCGCGCGCTTCGGCACCCATGACGTGCACCGCCTGCGTCAGTGAGCGCAGCGCGCCGAGTGCCAGGCGGTTGGCCGACTCCTCGGACAGCGCCAGCCGCTGGCGCGCCTCGGGCAGCGGGCGGCCTTCGATCTCGTGGTAGGGCTGTTTCAATCCAGCCGGGGGCGCGTCCACAAGCTCCACCCGCTCGCGCAGCAGCACCCGCGGTGCGGCGGGCACGCCGCCGACAATCACCACCACCGTCCAGCCGCTGTGGGGCGCGAATCCCAACACACACGGCGTGCGGCCTTGCATGACCGGCAGGCGCCGCCTAGGCGGTCTCCGCCTTGATCGGCCGGCTCATGAGGGTGCGCACCGCATCTTTCGCCGGCAGGTTCTCATACAGCACGCGGAAAACCATCTCGCACAGCGGCATCTCGACCGCGGCGCGCGCGGCGACTTCGTGGATGGCGCGCGCCGCACCGTAGCCTTCCACGGCCTGCGCGATTTGCCTGAGGGCCGCCTCAGGCGTCATGCCGGCGGCGAGCAGCAGGCCAAAGCGGCGGTTGCGCGACTGATCGTCGGTGCAGGTGAGCACCAGGTCCCCGAGCCCCGCGAGTCCCATGAAGGTGTCGGGCTGCGCGCCGCGGGCGACACCGAGCCGCGTCATTTCCTTGAGTCCGCGCGTGATGAGCGCCACGCGCGTGTTGGCTCCGAAGCCCAGGCCGTCGGAAAGTCCCGCGCCGACGGCGAGGGCGTTCTTGACCGCCCCACCGATCTCCACGCCCACGATGTCGGTGGAGGTGTAGGCGCGGAAATTCGCCGATGACAGCTCGCGGGCGAGCGAGTTCGCATACGCGGGATCGGCGGAGGCGATGGTCATCGCGGTCGGCAGCCCCGCGCCGACCTCGCGGGCGAAGGTAGGGCCCGACAGCACCGCGACGGCACGCTCAACTCCCAGCTCTTCGCGCGCCACTTCGTGCGGCAGCTTGCCGCTGCCCTGCTCGAAGCCCTTGGTTGCCCAGGCGACGTTCATGTCCTTGCGCAGAAGCGGCGCCAGTTCCTTCAGCAGTGCGCGCAGCGCGTGGCTCGGCACGACAATGAGCACATCGCGGGCCGCGGTCAGCGCCGCGGACAGCTGCGTCTCAACGTCCAGCGATGCCGGAAACTCCGCCGTCGGCAGATAGCGCTCATTGCGCCGGGCGCGCGCCATGGTGGCAAGCGCCGCGCGATCGCGGCCCCACAAACGCACCGGACGGCCACCGCGCGCAAACTGGATCGCGAGCGCCGTGCCCCACGAACCCGCGCCGAGCACGGCGATGGGCGTGTGACTGCTCATGGGCCGCGGCGGAGGTCAGTTGGTGACGGTGGGCGGGGTCTGGTTCGCGGCGTACAGCGCCTCGAAGTTCACCGGCGGCAGCAGGAACTGCGGGAACCCTCCCTGCGACACCAGTTGCGACACGACTGCGCGGGCGTACGGGAACAGCACTCCGGGGCACACCGTGCTGATGGCGCGCTTCAGGTCGTTTTCCGGGAGATTGCGGATCACGAAGGTCCCTGCCTGCTTCACCTCGACCAGGAAAATGGTCGCATCGTTCTGTTTTGCCGACACCGTGACGGTGAGTACCACCTCGCGCACATCCGCGTTCACGGTCGTGCTGCCGCTCTGCAGGTCAAGATTGATCTGCGGGTTCCAGTTGCCGTCCAGGCGTGGCCCCTGCGGCGCCTCGTAGGAGCAATCCTTCAGGTAGACGTTCTGCAGCACCAGCATCGGTGCCGAGTCAGTCGGCATGGTGGGTGCCGGTCCGCCGTCCGTTTCGTTCGCCATGGTTCTTACGCTCCCGTCAGCATTGGATCGAGGCGGCCCGCGGACTCGAGTGCGTACAGATCGTCGCATCCGCCCACGTGGGTCTCGCCGATGAAAACCTGGGGCACGGTACTGCCGCCGCCCTTCTTTATCATGTCGCTGCGTGCCTGCGGCACAGCGTCGACGTCAATTTCCTCGAAAGACACGCCCTTTTTTGCCAGCAGCTCGCGCGCCTGCGCGCAGTACGGGCACCACAAGGTTGTGTATATCAGCACCTTGGGCGCGGACATAGGGATCTGGCGCTGCTAGGCGCGCGTCAGTGGCAGGTTGTCGGCGCGCCAGGCGGCGAGTCCGCCGCGCAGCGTGACCGCCCGGGTGAAGCCCTGCTCGGTGAGCTGGCGCACCGCCGCCGGCCCGAGCGCGCCCGTGCCGTCGTACACCACGATGGCCTTCTCCTTGTACTTCTTCAAAGCGTCGGCGGCCTTCAGGATCTGCTCGCCGGACATCTGCCGCGCGCCGGCCAGGTGGCCAACCGCGAACTCCTCCTGCGGGCGCAGGTCAAGCAGCAGCACGCCCTGATTCATGAGGCGGATCAGCTCCTGCGGCGACACCGAAACGAGACTTTCCGAGCGCGCGCGCATTTCGTATACAACAATGAGCGCCGCGACTACGGCCGTGGCGGTGGCGAGCCAGGGGTGGTGGCTGAGATATTCGAGGACACGGTCCATGAGGGAGGCGGGCAATGCCGGGGGCGAAAAAGGGCGCGCATTATAGCGGCTTGGGCCTCCTGGTGCTGTGGGCGCTCGCCGCGGCGCCAGCACCCGGCGCGCCGCAGCACCCGGAGGCGGACGCCCGCAAGGCCGAGGCCGACCTCAAGGAGGTCAAATCCGAGATCGAGCGCGTCACACGCCAGGTGAGCGAAGAGCAGGTGGAGCGCGACCGGCTGACGCACGACCTGCGCACCGCTGAACTCTCGGTCGGCAAGGCACGCCTGTCCCTGGGCGATATACGCCGCGAACGCGCCGAGCGCGCCGCGCGCCGCGCCGCGCTCGCCACGGAAAAACACGCGCGCGAGAGCGAGCTCGCCGCCAACCGCGATGCGCTCGCAGGCCAGATGCGCGCCGCTTACCAGATCGGCCGCCAGGAACCCCTGAAGCTGCTGCTCAACCAGCGCGACCCCGAAGTCGCCGGCCGCATGTTCGTCTACTACAGCTATTTCGGTCACGCCCGCGCCGGGCAGATCAAGCTCATGGAGACCGACGTACAGCGGATCGGGGAGCTGCAGGCGCAGCTGGAAGCCGAGGACGTGAAGCTCGCAGAGCTCGAAAAGCAGCAGCGCACGCAGCTGGGCGCCCTCGAAGAGGCGCGCACCCAGCGCACCCACGTGCTGGCTGACCTGGAGGCCCGCTCGCGCACTCGCGCGCAGAATCTCGAGCGCCTGCGCAGCCAGCAGGCGGGCCTGGAAAAACTGGTGCGCGAACTGCGCGCGGCCATGGAGCGCTTCCCGGTGGAAGGTAACGATGCCTTCGCACACCTGCGCGGCAAGCTCGCCTGGCCGGTGAGCGGGCACATCGTGGCGCGCTTCGGCGACGCGCGCGCGGGAGGGGTGCGCTGGGACGGGCTCGTGGTCGCGACCGAACGCGGCACCCCGGTAAAAGCGGTGTTCCAGGGTCGGGTCATCTACGCCGACTGGCTGCCGGGACTGGGGTTGCTCGCCATCGTGGATCACGGCGACGGGTACCTGAGTCTCTACGGGCATAACGACCGGCTCTACAAGGCGGCCGGTGAGCACGTGGCTGCCGGGGACACCATCGCTGCGGCCGGCGACAGCGGCGGCAGCAGCCGCCCGGAACTGTATTTCGAGATCCGCAAGGCCGGCAAGCCCGTGGATCCGCGGCCCTGGTTTGGCGCCGCTGACCCGTAACGCCCCGGCGCTACCGGGCCTCGCCGGATGTGACCGCGGTCAACTTTTTGCGCAGCCGGACGCCGCTCGACGCTGATTCGCCAACTCCAGCAAGGTTCCGTTTGCACATAAGAGCAATGGTGCCCCTAGCTATGGATGTCACTGAGTACAGCGACGTGCCGGCGGGGCGGCCCGAGGCGCGGTTCGACCCGTACGTGCGCTTGCTGCGCTCGCTGCTGCCGCGCGCCTCGTGCGTAGCGCTTTTCAGCGGCGCCGGTGAGCTCATGTGGTCCACGGACCCGACGCTCGGGCCGGATTTCCTGAATGCGGTGGATGATGCGCTGCTGGGCGCGCGCGCCGGCACCACCGGCCCGGGTCAGCTGCGCACGCTCGCTGGTAATATACCCGTTTACCTGTGCCCGCTGCGTGGCGACGCCGGGCAGCTGCTGGCCGTCATTGCGATCGTGTGCCGCTCGCAGGACTCCCAGGACAAGCGCAACTCCGAGTTCGCCTTCGCCTTTTCGCTCATCGCGCCGGCACTCGAGTGCCTGCGGCGCGAGCTGATCACGCGCACGACGATCGAGGAGCTCAACGGCACGGTGAGCGCGCTCGACAAGGACCTGAATCTGCTCTTGGCGCGCGGTGCGTCCGAGCCTTCCGCCGCGGCACCCGATGGCGCCAACGATCTGCAGCTGCTGCTGCAGCAGACCATCGAACACCTGCGCGCCTGTACCGGGGCAATGCTGGTTCCGGAAAAGAACGTCCTGCTGGTGCGCGCCGGCGGCCGCTCGCCCCCCGACACCCGGTTCCTCATGAGCTCGCACAAGCGCCTGCTCGCGATGGCGCATCAGAACCCCGAGCCGCTGATCTGTAACGACACCTTTTCGCCGGCGTTTCCGGATGCGTTTCCCTATCGGGTGCTGTGCTGTTCACTGCGTTCCCGCGCCGGGCGCTCGATGGGCGTGCTGGCGCTGTTGCGCGAAGAGGCAGCCGAGGGCTTCAGCGAGCGCGATGCACACGTCGTCGAGATCCTCGCCCGCAAGGCCATCGCCGTCATCGAGAGTAATTACGACTCCCTTAGCGGCCTGTACACGCGCGCCGCCTTCGAGCGGCGGGTGCGCGCGGTGGTCACCGACAATAAAATGACGCGGCAGTGGTGCGCGCTGTACGTCGACGTGGACCAGCTGCACCTGATCAACGAGAAATCCGGGATGCACGTCGGCGACGCCGTGCTCGCCGAGCTCGGTGAACTGCTGCGTCAGCGACTGCCGCCCGGGGCCCTGGGCGCGCGCATCTCCGGCGACCGTTTCGCGGTGCTCCTGCCGGCGCACCCGAGCGACGCTGAAAAATTCGCCGAGGCGCTGCGCGCGGGCGCCGAGCACACCGGAGCGGCGCAGGGCGAAACGCGCTTGCCGGTGTCGATCAGCATCGGCGTTGCGCTCCTCGAGGACAGCGCCGGGGAACTCGCGCATGTGCTGGCCGCAGCCGAAACGGCTTGCAAGGCCGCCAAGGACCGGGGCCGCAATCGCGTCGAGGTCTACCGCCTGAGCGATGACAGCATCATGCGGCGCTTCGCGGACATCGGCATCGCGGGGGAAGTGCGCGAAGCCATCGATGCCGGGCGGCTGCATCTTGTCGCACAGCTGATTCTGCCGTTCGCCGCCGCCGAAACCGCGCGACCACACTTCGAGCTCCTGCTGCGCATGACCGACGAGTCCGGACGGACCATTGGCCCGGACAGCTTCCTGTCAGCCGCCACGCGCTACCAGCTGATGCCAGTCATCGATCGCTGGGTGGTGAACCACGTCATCGAGGCGCTCAAGCCGCGGGCGAGCGTGCTCGAAGGCAACGCGATCGGGTTCTCCATCAACTTCTCCGGCCAGTCGCTCAACGACGATTCGTTCTCCGACATGCTCATCGAGCAGATCACCGCGAGCGGGCTTGATCCTGCGCTGTTTTGCTTCGAGCTCACGGAAAACGCCACGGTCGCAGCTCTGCCGCGCGCCATCGCGCTGATGGAGCGCCTGCGCAAGCTCGGCTGCGGGGTGGCGCTCGATGACTTCGGCACCGGCCTGTCCTCGCTCTCGTGCCTGCGGCAGCTGCCGGTGACCATGCTGAAAATCGACGGCAGCTTCGTGCGCGATGTGCTCAAGGATGCGCGCGCCGAATCCATGGTGCGGGCCATCGCGCAGCTTGCCCGCAGCATGTCCATTACGACCGTCGCCGAGTACGTGGAAACCCCTGAGATCGGCGAGCGGGTGGCCGCCCTCGGCGTCGACTACGGGCAGGGATTTGCGATCGGGCGCCCGATTCCGTTCGCCGACCTGCTGACTGAATTGCCCCTGCCGAGCGCCGCGGACGAGGCAACCACCCAGAATGCCCAGATCGTCCCGGCGGACCCGGTGGCCGAGGCGGCCCCGGCGGTCCCGGCAGCCCCGGCAGCCCGGACGGACGAGACGGACCAGACAATCGAGGAACCCCTCCCGGTGACCTGGTATGCCGGCACGGGACAGTGACCGCCGCATGAGTGCACGCTCACGCACCCTGGGCACGCTCGCCGCCGGTGTGGTTCTCGGATTCTGCGGCGCACTCGCCGGGGGCGCGCTCGCCGAACGTGCCCCCGAGACGACCCACCCGGCTGCCCGCCCGGCACTGCCCTGGGAAGAGGCCAGCCAGTTCGCGGAAGTCTACGAACGCATCAAGCGCGACTACGTGGATGAGGTGGACGATCACGCGCTGATGGAGAAGGCGCTGCGCGGCATGGTGGCGGCGCTCGATCCCCACTCGGCCTACCTCGACAGCTCCGAGTTCGAGGAGATCCGACTGAGCACCATGGGCTCCTACCCGGGTGTCGGAATCGAAGTGGCGGCCGAGGATGGGGTCGTCAGAATCCTCAGACCCCTGGACGGCTCGCCCGCGCAACAGGCGGGACTGAAGGCCGGAGATGAGATCGTGCGCATCGACAGCCACGACATCGGCGCGGATCTCGCCGGCGCCATTGCGCACATGCGCGGTCCCTCCGGGAGCCGCGTGCGGCTCGCGATCCGGCGCGAGGGTACGCCGGGACTCATCGAATTCGATCTGCGCCGCGCCGAGGTTGAAGTGCACAGCGTGACGCAGCAGACGCTCGAGCCAGGCTACGGTTACGTGCGGATCACGAGCTTCACGCAGACCACGGCAGCCGAACTCAGCCATGCGATTACCCTACTGAAACGAGACAATTCGTCAGGGCTAAAGGGCCTACTGCTTGATCTGCGCGACAATCCGGGCGGAGTCCTGGAGGCGGGCGTGGCTGTCGCGGATGACTTCCTGGAAGCCGGGGTCATCGTCACGGCGGACGGTCGCACCCCCGAGGCGCGCTTCGAGATGGATGCCACTCCCGGAGATCTGCTGAATGGGGCGCCGCTGGTGGTGCTGGTCAACAAGGGCTCGGCGTCCGCCTCGGAGATCGTGGCGGGGGCCTTGAAGGACCACGGGCGGGCACTGCTCGTGGGCCACAGAACCTATGGCAAGGGCTCCGTTCAGACGGTGATGCCGCTAGCCAGCGGGGGTGCGCTGAAGCTCACGACCTCGCGCTATTTCACGCCCTCCGGAGTCTCGATCCAGGGCAAGGGCATCGTGCCGGATGTTCTGGCAAGTGGCGCCGACGTGCCGCCGGCAGCACTCCTGAGCGGACCGTCATCCACGCCCCTTGCCGCGCGCGATCCGGGCGTGCGCACAGCGTTGCAGACCCTTAAGAGCCAGGTCGCACAGGCACGCTCGCCCGCCGCTGCGCTCACGGCCCGTAACGTCTTCCCTTAGTTCATTGGGCGAAATCGCGTGCCGCGATTTCGCCGGACATCAGCTTCGTTTCCGCAGGCCAAAGGCGGGGCTCGATGCCCATCTGCCGCAATCACCTCAGCAGCCGAGCACTTCGGGGCAAGGGTGGGCGCACGGACTTTGGCCTGCCCAGGCGCTTCCCGTATCCTCGCGGCCATGCTGGCATGGCTCATGGATTGGGTATTGCATCTCGACAGTCACCTGGTCGAGGTGCTCACCGACTATCACGCGTGGATATACCCGCTCTTGTTCGCGGTGATCTTCGCCGAGACCGGCCTCGTCGTGACGCCCTTCCTGCCGGGGGATTCGCTGCTGTTTGCGGTGGGTGCGCTCGCCGCCGTTGATTCGAGCGGCACGCTGACCGCGCCGCTGGCCTGGCTCGTGCTGGCGGCGGCGGCGGTACTCGGCAACATCGTCAACTACGGCATCGGCCACGCCATCGGGCCGCCAGCCTTCAGCGGGCGCTACCGCCTGCTGCGGGTGGAATACCTGCAGCGCGCCGAGGAGTTCTTCCGCCGCCACGGCGGGATGGCGATCTTTCTGTCACGCTTCATGCCCATCGTGCGCACCTGCGTGCCGTTCGTTGCCGGTGTCGGACGCATGCCGTACCGCCGCTTCCTCGCCTACAACCTCGCGGGCGGGTGCACGTGGGTCGGCCTGTTCATCTGCGGCGGATACCTCTTCGGCAACGTGCCCGCGGTAAAGCAGCACTTCGGGCTCGTCACGCTCACCATCATTGCGCTCTCGCTCGTGCCGGTGGCGGCGGCGTGGCTGCGCCGGCCGGCAGCGGACTAGGCGCTTTTACGGAGCGTGCGGCAGCAGCGCGCGGATGGCGCCCGCGAGGCTTCCCAGGAGCAGCGCCAGATTCGGCAGCGAGCTCACCATGAACCCCAGGTGCCTTCCGGCCGCCGAGCGGGTGTAGCCGAAGAAGTACATCGCGCGCCCGATGGTGAACAGCGTCCCGAGCGCTGCCGCGATAAGCGGACTCCAGAAGTAGGCGAACATCACCATGGAGGGCACGAAGATGACCAGCTGTTCGAGCGTGTTCATCTGCACGCGGAAGTAGCGCTCAAAGGTCTCGTGGCCGGTGGTCGCGGGCGCCGGCACGTTATAGCGCACGCGCGCCCGGCCCACGGCCCAGGCGAACAGAAAAAACTCCACCAGCGCAACGGCTATCACCAGGTGTACGAGGGGCATGAGACCTCCGGCTTTCGCGGCCACAATGGCACAATGCGCTCATGAGCGACAAGGCCCGAGGCTATGCACACCGCATCGACATCAGCGCCGGGGCGCCGCACGTGTGGCAGGCGCTGACGCTCACCGAGCAGCTGCGCCGCTGGTGCTCGCCGGATGCGGAAATTCGCGCGCGCCAGGGCGGCTCGTTCCGCGCCAGCGTCGATCGGGTGACCGAGTTCGAGGCGCACATCGACGTTTACGAGCCGGGGCGGCGCCTGAAGCTCATATACCTGCCCACGCCGGGCGCGCCACCCGCGGACCGCGCGATGAGCGATGATTTCATCCTCGACGCCGTAGCGGAGGGCACCATCGTGCGCCTCCTGGGGTCGGGCTTTCCGGTGAGCGACGAGTGGGAGACGCAGTTCCTGCGGCTGCGCATGGGCTGGAGCCAGGCGCTGGCGCGCCTGAAGGTGTTGGTCGAGAAACAACTCAAACAAGGAGTCGATTCATGACCGGGTTTCTGCTGCGCGCGGTGATCACCGCGATCGGATTGTGGCTGGCAACAGTGTGGGTGCCGGGCGTGCACATTGACGGCGTCGGCACGCTGTTGCTCGCAGGGGTGTTGCTGGGTGTGGTGAATGCCATCGTCAGGCCGATCGCGTTCATCCTAACCCTGCCGATCACCATACTCACGCTGGGACTGTTCCTGCTGGTGCTGAACGCGGCGATGGTCGGGCTCGTGGCCTGGATCCTGCCGGGATTTCACCTGCCCGGCGGTTTCAAGGCGGCGCTCCTGACCGCGATCATCGTGTGGCTGACCGGCTGGGTCGGTTCCTGGTTCATCGGTCACCGCGGGATCGAGCGCTTCGCGCGTCGCTAGTACGCGGTTACGCCTCAGCCGGCGAGCGACCGACCTACGCGGCGGTAGAGCATGTAAACCACCGCCGCGAAGGCGATGCCGGCCAGCCACTCCGAAGCGGTAGCGAATGAGTCTCCCACCAGGCCGATGGGAAACTGGTTGTTGGTGAAGGCCACGGCGGCCGTGAACACTACCGCCAGCACGCTCTCGCCCACGATCAGACCGGAAGCGAGCAGCACACCCAGTTGCTTGATGGCGGCCGGTTTGGCAGTCCTGTCGGCGCGTTTGTCGAACCACCAGCCCACCACCGCACCCACCGTGACCATGAGCGTGGAGGCCGTGGGCAGATAAATACCAAGGCCTACGGCGAGCGGCGGCATGCGCATGGAGCGGGTCGTTTTCGAGAGCAGCCAGTCGAAGATGATGATGGCGGCCCCGACGAGCGCGCCCCAGCCCATCAAGTGCCATTTCTCCGGGTCGTTCTGGATCACGGCCTGGGCGAGGGCGGAGATCAGGCCCGCCTGGGGCGCGGGCAGGGCGTGGGCGGTCGCGCCGGGAGCGCCCGCAAAACCGTACGCCCTGTTGACGAGGTCAAGCACCGGCGGGATCACCAGCGCGCTGGCTACGACGCCAATCACCAGCGCCCATTGTTGTTTCGAGGGCGTGGATTCCACCAGCTGGCCGGTCTTCAGATCCTGCAGGTTGTTGTTGGCGATGGCCGCCACGTTAAATACCACCGCAGTGACGAACAGTGAGTAGGCCACGAGCGCCTTGCCCATCTCCGGAGGGAGCGAGGACTTGACGCTCACCACCAGGAACAGCGCCGTGATGGCCACCACCAGGATGCCTATCCCTGAGAGCGGACTGTTGGAGGCGCCGATCAGTCCCGCCATGTAGCCACAGACCGTCGAAACCAGGAACCCCACGACCACCACGATGAAGATGCCGCCGACGGTGAGGAGCAGCGCATGCTCGCCCAGGCCCGCGCTGCTCGCGAAGTTCCACAACAGCCAGCAGATCGGCAGGATGCACAGCAGCGACACCAGCCCCACCTGATTCACGGGAATGTCGTGCTCGGTGCGCGCCAGGGTGTCCCCCTTGCCGGCCTTGCGCACCCGCGAGGAAGCAATGGCGCCTTTCAGACCACCAATCACCGGCTTCCCCAGCTTCAGGAGTGTCCAGATAGCGGACACGGCGATGGCGCCAGCGCCCACGTAGCGCACATAGTGGCTCCAGGTAGCCCCCGCCAACTCCCCCGCATCGCCCGCGGCCATGTGCAATGCGCTGTAGTGCGGCACCCCCCAGCCCCAACCGATGAGGGCACCCACAAACATGGCGATGCCGACGCTGATGCCCACGAGGTGACCGATACCGAACAGCGCGAAGGAGAGCTGGAAATCGAAGCCCGTGACCGGCGCCCGGGAGTCACCGCCCAGGCGGAAGCTGTGAGCGATGTCTCCCAGGAACAGCCGCGTCTGCACTCCCACCAGGAACAGGGCGGAGACCAGCGAACCGGCCAGCACGGCTTTCAGGCCCATGCCGCTGGATTCCACCGAATCCTTGTCCGTAACGTCGCCGGAACCGACCTTGATGACCTCGGCGCAGGCGGTGCCCTCTGGGTAGGGCAGATCCGAGTCCGTCACCAGCGCGCGCCGTAGCGGGATGGAATACATGACCCCGAGGATGCCGCCGGCGGCGCAGATCGCTACCGATTGCCAATAGGGAAAGCCGTTCCACCAGCCGATCATGATGAAGCCGGGCAGCACGAAAATGATGGAAGAGAGCGTGCCGGCGGTGGAGGCCACCGTCTGCACGATGTTGTTCTCCTGCGCGCTGGTGTTGCCGAGCCAGCGCAACAGCGCCATCGAGATCACCACCGCCGGGATAGAGGTGGAGAAAGTGAGTCCGGCCTTCAGCCCGAAGTAGACGTTGGCGGCGGTGAAGACCACGGTGAGCAGCACGCCCAGGACGATTGCGCGCAGCGTCAGCTCCACCCGGGATTCCGTGCTCATGTCGTTATTCTCCACGTTACCGGCTTGTGCGCCTGCGACCCCCGCACCGCATGCGCATAGTTGCAGACCTGGCCATACCTGCGCAAACACCCCACGCCCGCTGTGCGCCGCGCGCGCTATGCTGTGCCCCATGAAGATATTTTTCGGCCTGCTGGTCGTGGTGGTGCTCGCCCTGGCGGGGTTCGCCTGGGCGACGCTGCATTTGTCCTACGCCGATGGCGAGCGCGCCGGCTACGTGCAGAAATTTGCCCACAAGGGATGGTTGTGCAAGACCTGGGAAGGCGAGATGGCCATGGTGACCATGCCCGGCACCGTCGCCGAGAAATTCCAGTTCACGGTGCCCGACAACACCGTCGCCGCGAAGCTCAACGCCGCCATCGGCAAGCGGGTGGCGCTGCACTACGAGCAGCACAAATGGATTCCGAGCTCCTGCTTCGGGGACACCGAGTACTTCGTGACCGACGTGCGCGTGGCGGAGTAGCGCGGAAACGGAGCTACTGTCCGCCGATATCGCTTCGAAGCGATTTCGGCCGATGGACTAGTGCACGCCCGCCATGAGCTTTTTCACCGCCGGCGTGAGCAGGAGCATAACGGCGCCCGCGATCACCCCGTACCAGAAGATCTTCAGGAACAGGCCCGGGAGCGATTCGAGGTGGCTCGCGTCGTACTGCCCGGTGAGCACACCGGCGAGATTGCCGCCGAGTGCGAGCGACAGGAAAAAGATTCCCATCGCCTGCCCCACGAACCGTGGCGGCGCGAGCTTGCTCATGTACGACAACCCCACGGGCGAGAGGCACAGCTCCCCGCAGGTGTTCAGGAAGTACGTCAGCACCAGCCAGGTGGGCAGCACCAACTGGCCGGCCAGCACGTGCTGCGCGGCGAAATACATGACGAGGAAACCGAGTCCCAGGAGAATGAGCGCAACGCCGAACTTGGTGGACGCCAGCGGATCGCGGCCGCGCTTGCCGAGCGCGAGCCACAGCGCCGCGAACACGCCCGCGAGGGTGATCACGAAGAACGGATTCACCGCCTGCAACACGCCGGCAGGCATGTCCCAGCCGAAAATGTGGCGGTCGGTATAACGCTCGGCGAACAGGTTGAAGGAACCGCCCTGCTGGAAGTACCCGGCCCAGAAGATGGCCGAGGCGACGAACAGCGCCACCATGACGAGCGCGCGCTTGCGCTCCACCGCGGTCAATCCCGCAAAGAACAAAAGATACACGAAGTACGCCAGCGCCAGCAGCCCGTAACCCCAGGAGGCCGCGCGCACGAGCACGGCGGCGTCGAGCGTCACGATGCCGGTGAGGGCGAGGATCACGATCAGCGCGACCGCCGCGAGGAATACGACGACCGGAGTCCACGAGCCCCGCCGGTCGTGCGCGGGTTGCAATCCCGCAGCGCCGAGGTAGGAGCGCGTCCACAGGAACTGTGCCACGCCGAGCGTCATGAACAGCGCCGGCAGCGCGAAGCCAACGCGCCAGCCGAAGGCCGCGGCGCACAGCGGAACGAAGAACGAGCCGAGGAGCGCGCCGCTATTGATGCCCATATAGAAAATGGAGAAACCCGCATCGCGCCGCGCGCCACCTTCCGGGTACAGGGACGCCACGATCGCACTGACGTTGGGCTTCAGCAGCCCGACCCCCATGGCGTTCACCAGCAGGCCGAGGAAGAAGATCGCGTGATTGCCGATCGCCAAGAGGATGCTGCCGGCGGCGATGAGTATCCCGCCGCTGATCACTGCACGCTGTGCGCCGAGCAAACGGTCGGCGATCCAGCCCCCGAAGAGTCCGAGCAGGTACGTGCTGCCGAGGAACAGGCCGAAGATAGAGCTCGAGGTCCTGTCATCCAGACCAAGGCCGCCCCGGGATACCGCGGCCACCATGAACAGGATCAGGATGGCCTGAATGCCGTAGTAGGTGAAGCGCTCCCACATCTCGGTGAGGAACAGCGTCGCGAGGCCGCGCGGCTGGCCGAAGAGGGTGGGGCCTGGCGCAGGGGCCAGGGGTGCGGCGTCGGCGGCGGCAGATTTCATTGTTGGAATTCCTGGCGGAGCTCACCGGGTGCGCGATGCCCGCGAGTCTGACCCAGGCGCGCCCGGGCGCGCAAATCCGCCGATGGACTAAGGGGTTTGCTGGACTTCGGGCGCACGCATGCGCGAGAGGATGCGCGCCATGATGATGCCCCCTTCGTAGAGCAGATACATCGGTATGGCGAGCGAGCATTGCGAGATCGCATCCGGCGGCGTGAGCAGCGCCGCGAGAATGAAAATGCCGATCAGCACGTAGCCGCGACTCTGCTTGAGCTTCTCGATGCGCACCACCCCCATGACCACCAGCAGCACCACGGCCACCGGCACTTCAAAGGCGAGCCCGAAGCAGAAGAACATGGTGAGCACGAAATCCAGGTACTGGTTGATGTCGGTCATCATGGCCACCCCCTTTGGGGTGGTGCCGGCGAAGAATTGGAACATCACCGGGAAGACGAAGTAGTACGCGAAGGCGATGCCGATATAGAAGAGCACGATCGACGAGCCGAGCAGCGGCACCGCGAAGCGGCGCTCCTTGCGGTACAGCCCCGGCGCCACGAACGACCACAGCTGGTAGATGACGTACGGCATCGCCGCCAGCAGCGCGGCAAAAAACGACAGCTTGAAGGGCGTCGTGAACGGCGACATCACGCCGGTGGCGATGAGGTTGCTCCCCTGCGGGAGCTTGGCGAGCAGCGGCTGCGCGACGAACGTAAACAGATCGTTCGAGTAGTACACGCACGGTATGAACGCGATCCCGACCGCCACCAGCGCGCGCAACAACCGGTCGCGCAACTCCAGCAAGTGCGAGATCAGTGTGCCCTCGGCGAGCGCTTCAGGGTCGTTCATCGGGGTCGGCGCCGATGGCATCGGCGGGGTGGGCGTGCGGTGCAGCGGCTAACTGCGCCGACGGTTGATCCGCGAGTGGTGGCGGGTCCGCAGGATGCGCCGGGGGCTCAGATCGGTTCGCCGCTGCGGCACGCTGTGCGGCCTGCGCCTTGCGAGTTTCCTCGAGCTGCACTTCCTCTTCGAGCTGCTCGCGGAACTGTCGGGCCATGGCGCGCGCCCTGCCAACCCAGCGGCCAACTTCTGAGACGACGCGCGGCAACTTCTCCGGCCCCAGCACGATCAGTGCCAGGACGAAGATGATCAGGATCTCCGAGAACCGGCCTTCGAACAGATCACGTGCTCCGGTCGTTCTTCGTGTCGCTCTTGGCCGCGACCTCCGGGAACTCCGCGTCCGTGCCGTCGGAGCGGATCTGTTTCGGCGGGGTGCTCTGCTCGTCCTCGCCCTCGCTCATCGCCTTCTTGAATCCACGCACGGCGTGTCCCAAGTCCGAGCCCACGGTGCGCAGCTTCTTGGCGCCGAACACCACGAGCACGACGAGCAGGATGATCACCAGCTCGCGCATTCCTATACCCATAGCTCACGACTCCTAAGTCCCCGCCTCGGGGCGGGGAAAGATCCCGGGATCATAGGTCAAATGAGGCCCTGGAACCGCAGAAGTTCTCCGGAAATCCGGGCCCCCGTCACGCTCTGGCCGCGGGAGTCTGAAGCCAGAAGGTCACCGGACCGTCGTTGGTGAGGGACACCTGCATGTCCGCACCAAATACGCCTGCTGAAACATGGGCATACGAGGCCTGCGCGCGCTCAAGCAGATGCCCGAAGAGGCGCCGCGCCTCCGCTGGGTCCGCAGCCGTGCTGAAGCCCGCGCGGGTGCCCTTGTCCGTGTCCGCGGCGAGGGTGAACTGGGGCACGAGGAGCAGCGCTCCTGCCGTGTCGCGCAGCGACAGGTTCATCTTTCCGGCCGGATCAGGAAACACGCGGTAAGACAGCAGCCGCTCGAGCAACCGATCCGCAGCCGTCGCATCGTCGCCCTTCACGACTCCGATCAGTGCCAGGAGGCCCGTGCCAATCGTCGCGACGGCCGCGCCGGCAACGCACACCTCGGCGCGGCTCACGCGCTGGATGAGAGCGATCATGCAGGCGCGATTGTGGCATTGGGGCCTGTGAGTCCGTTAAGATTCGGGGCCGTTTTTTTGCGGCAGGAGAGATGAGATGACGCGGGGCGCGCGACTTTCGACACGGCAGGCAGTGCCTGTGCTCGCGCTGGTGGCAGCGTGCGCGTTCGCCGCCCCCGCCTGGTCGCAGCAGCCATCGCAGGCGCCGCCCTCAGCCGTGGCCCCCGCGGCACAGCCGGCGCCGCTGGTGGGCAATCCGCACCACGGCAAGGAGATCTCCTACACCTGCCTCGGTTGCCATGGCATCGATGGCTACAGGAACGCCTATCCGAACTACAGTGTCCCGGAGCTCGAGGGCCAGCACCCCGAGTACCTGGCGGACGCGCTGCATGGTTATCGCGATGGCGACCGTGCGCATCTGACTATGCATTCACAGGCCTCCACGCTCTCCGACCAGGACATCGCGGATATCGCCGCTTACTTCGCCGGTAAGCCGCTCACCGCCACCGGCAAGCCCGCGGGCAGCGTGCCGCAGGCGGCAACACTGTGCGTCTCCTGCCACGGCACCGACGGGGTAGGGATTACGCCCAACTATCCGACGCTCGCCGGCCAGCACGAGGACTACCTCGTGCGCGCGCTCGATGAGTACAAGAAGGGCGGCCGCAAGAATCCGATCATGAAGGGCTTCGCGTCGAACCTCACGGACGCAGACATCGACGTCATCGCCCAATACTTCAGCCAGTTAAAGCCCCCGCTCGCCACCGAAGAGCGGCCGTACACGCGCTTCACCGCGCACTGATCCCAAGGGGCCTTAAGGCTCCCATAATCTTCGGCTTCTATTGTTCGGCCCCGGAGCCCACCCCGCCCCGGAGTCACCATGAAGCCGTTGGATCTCATCAGGAAACCATTGATTGCCGCGATTCTCGGCGCCGCCGCCATCGCGATCCCCGTGAGTGCCCTGTATGTCGCGGGCGCCACCCGCGCGGTGGCAACCCCGGCCGCGCTCGGCGCGCTCGCTGCGGCTCCCGCCGCGGCCCCGGCGGCTGCGGCTCCCGCGGCGGGACCGGCCACGGCGCTCCCCGACTTCAGCTCCATGGTGCAGCGCTACGGTCCGGCGGTGGTCAACATCACTGTCGTCACCAGGACGCCGGCGATGAACTCGCAGGGCGATGACGAGGACTCGCCGGACAACGGCAACGGCGGCAGCGACAACAATCCGTTCGGACCCAACAGCCCGTTCGCACCGTTCTTCCGGGGTTTGCCGTTCCAGGCGCCACACCCCGGGCCCACCCACGGTGAAGGCTCCGGCTTCATCATCGGGGCGGACGGGGTCATCATGACCGATGCGCACGTGGTGGATGGCGCCAGCGAAGTCACGGTGCGGCTCACGGACCGGCGTGAATACACCGCCAAGGTGATCGGCGTCGACACGCGCTCGGATATCGCGATCATCAAGATCGCCGCCAAGGATCTGCCGGTGGTCAGGATCGGCGACTCGCGCTCCCTTAAGGTCGGTGAGTGGGTGCTCGCGATCGGCGCGCCGTTCGGCTTCGAGAACAGCGCCACCGCCGGCATCGTGAGCGCCAAGGGGCGCACGCTGCCGGATTCCGGGTACGTGCCCTTCATCCAGACCGATGTGCCGATCAATCCCGGCAACTCCGGCGGGCCGCTTTTCAACATGCGCGGCGAGGTGATAGGCGTCAACTCACAGATCTACAGCCGCAGCGGCGGCTACATGGGCGTGTCTTTCTCCATCCCGATTGACGTCGCCATGCAGGTCGGCGATCAGCTGCAGACGACCGGTCACGTTGCCCGCGGCAAGCTCGGCGTCGTCATTCAGCCAGTGACCCAGGGCCTGGCGGACTCCTTCGGCCTGCCGCAGCCCGAAGGCGCACTGGTGTCGAGCGTGGAGAAAGGCGGGCCTGCCGAGCACGCGGGCGTCGAGGCGGGGGATGTGATCCTGAAGATCAACGGCCAGGCGCTCAAGGACTCGAACGAGCTGCCGGTGGCGGTCGCGAGCATCAGTCCCGGGAACGACGTTACGCTTTCGATCTGGCGCAATCACGGCGCGCGCGATGTCACCGTGAAACTCGGCGCAATGGAAGACAAGCGCACGGCCTCCAACGCCCCCGCACATGCGGAGGGCGGCAAGCTCGGGCTCGCCGTGCGCCCGCTCACTTCCGATGAGCAACGCCAGGCCAACGTGCCGGGCGGACTGGTGGTCGAACGCGCCAGTGGTCCTGCGGCCGAGGCCGGGATCCAGCAGGGCGACGTGGTGCTGGCCGCCAACGGCGCGCCGGTCACGAGCGCCAGTGACCTCTCCAACGCGGTGGAGAAGTCCAAGGGACACATCGCGCTGCTCATCCAGCGCGGCGACGCGCGGCTGTTCGTGCCAGTGAGAGTTGGTTAGGGCTAGTTAGGGCCACGCTGTCGAGCCGTTGGTCACCATCGCGGCCATCAGCTCGTTCACCGGCAGCGCATCGAGGTCCCCAGGGGTCGCGAACAGTGACTTGATGCGCTGCGCCTGTTTGGCGCTGAAGTGTGCATCCACGGAAGCCTCGAATTTCTTCACCAGCACCGGCATGCCTTCGGCGCGGCGCTTACGGTGGCCGATGGGAAAATCCACCTGCACCCGCGGGGAGCTGCTGCCGTCGGTGAAGAACACCTGCAGCGCGTTGCCGATGTAGCGCTTGTCGGCGGCGTAGTACTCACTCGTGAAGGTCGGGTTCTCGCGCACCTGCATTTTCGCGCGCAGCACATCGATGCGCGGATCCGCGGCGACCGCGTCCTCGTAATCCGCGGCGGTGAGGCGCCCGAAGATGAGCGGCACCGCTACCATGTACTGGATGCAGTGGTCGCGATCGGCGGGGTTACCGAGCGGTCCGACCTTGTCGATGATGCGCACCCCCGGCTCCTGGGTCTCGATGACGACCCGCTCGATGTCGCCGAGCCGCTCGTGCACCGCGCCGTGCAGCGTCATCGCCGCCTCGACCGCGGTCTGAGCGTGAAATTCCGCGGGGAACGAGATCTTGAACAGCACGTTCTCCATGACGTAGCTGCCGAAGGGCTGTGGCAGGGACAGTGGCTTGCCCCTGAAGAGCACGTCGCTGAAGCCCCAGGTTTTTGCCGACAGCGCTGACGGATAGCCCATCTCGCCGGTGAGCGCGATGAGCGCGAGGCGCACCGCGCGGCTGGTGGCATCGCCTGCGGCCCAGCTCTTGCGTGAGCCGGTGTTGGGTGCGTGGCGGTAGGTGCGCAGCGCGCCGCCGTCGATCCAGGCGTTGGAGACCGCATTCACGACCTGTGCGTCGCTCGCGCCCAGCATGCTCGCCACTACCGCGGTGGAGGCGACCCGCACCAGCAGCACGTGATCAAGCCCGACGCGGTTGAAGCTGTTCTCGAGCGCCAGCACGCCCTGGATCTCGTGCGCCTTGATCATGGCGGTGAGCACGTCGCGCACCGTTGGCGGGTTCTTGCCCGTCATGACGGCGTTGCGTGCCAGGTAGTCCGCGACCGCGAGAATGCCGCCGAGGTTGTCGGATGGATGACCCCACTCGGCCGCGAGCCAGGTGTCGTTGAAGTCGAGCCAGCGGACCAGCGCGCCGATATTGAACGCGGCCTGCACCGGGTCGAGCTCAAAGGAGGTGCCGGGCACGCGGGCGCCGCCGGCCATGACGGCTCCCGGCACCACGGGACCCAGGAGCTTGCGGCACGCCGGGTACTTCAGGGCCTGGAAGCCGCAGGCGAGGGTGTCCATGAGGCAGTAGCGCGCGGTGTCGTATGCCACCTCGCTCGCAACGGTGAAGTTGCGGGCGTAGCCGGCGATGGCAGTGAGGGCGGGGTCGGGTGCGGGACGCTGCGCGGACCGGATGTCGGATGCGGACACGATGTCAGCGGCTGCCGTGGGTCACTTGCGCTTCTCGATGGCAACGAACCTGAGGTTCTCGGGGCCGACGTAGTTGGCGGCCGGCCGGATGATCTTGCCGTCGGTGCGCTGCTCCATCACGTGCGCCGCCCAGCCGGTGGTGCGCGCGATGGCGAACAGCGGCGTGAACATCTCGGTGGGCACGCCCATCATGTGATACGAGACGGCCGAGAACCAGTCGAGGTTCGCGAACATGTTCTTAGTCTCGTGCATCACCTTCTCGATGCGCGCGGCGATGTCGAACATCTTCATGTCGCCGCTTTCCTCCGACAGACTGCGGGCGACTTCCTTGATCACCTGGTTGCGCGGATCGGAGAGGGTGTACACCGGGTGGCCGAAGCCGATGATCACTTCCTTGGCGGCTACCCGCGCGCGGATGTCGGCTTCCGCAGCTGCGGGTGTGTCGTACCGCTTCTGAATCTCGAACGAGAATTCGTTGGCGCCACCGTGCTTGGGGCCGCGCAGCGCACCGATTGCGCCCACGATGCACGAATAAACGTCGGCGCCGGTGCCGGCAATCACGCGCGCGGCGAAGGTCGAGGCATTGAACTCATGCTCGGCGTACAGGATCAGCGAGGTGTGCATGGCGCGCACCCAGGACGCTGGCGGCGCGCGCCGATGCAACAGGTGCAGGAAGTGTCCGCCGACCGAGTCGTCCTCGGTTTCGACCTGGATACGCTGGCTGCTGTGACTGAAGTGATACCAGTAGGCGAGCATCGATCCTAAGGAGGCGACCAGCCGGTCGGCGATGTCGCGCTCGCCCGGGGCGCGGTGATCATCCTTCTCCGGCAACGTGCAGCCGAGCACGGAAGTCCCGGTGCGCAGCACGTCCATCGGGTGTGCGCCCGCGGGCAGCAGCTCCAGCGCGCCGCGCACCGGGCCCGGCAAGCCCCGCAGCGACTTGAGCTTGGTCTTGTAGGCGATGAGCTCGGCGCGGTTGGGGAGTTTGCCGTGAATCAGCAGATACGCGATCTCCTCGAACTCGCACACGGTGGCAATCTCGAGGATGTCGTAGCCACGGTAGTGCAGATCGTTGCCGGTGCGGCCGACGGTGCACAGCGCGGTGTTGCCCGCGGTCACCCCCGAGAGGGCGACGGATTTCTTCGGCCTGAAGGCTGGCGTGTCGTTCATGGCTGTTTTCCGAACAGTTCGTCGAGCTTCTTTTCGTACTGGTGGTAGCCGAGCACGTCGTAGAGCTCGGCGCGCGTCTGCATGGTGTCGACGACGCTTTGCTGCGTGCCCTGCTTGCGGATGGCCCCGTACACCAGCGTGGTGGCCCTGGCGGCGGCGCGAAAAGCCGATAGGGGATACAGCACCAGGCGCACGCCCGCGCCGCCGAGCTCTGCAACCGTAAACAGCGGCGTCTGCCCAAACTCGGTGATGTTGGCGAGCACCGGCACGCGCAGCGCGGCGGCGAACTGGCGGTACTCATCCAGGCCCTTCAGCGCCTCGGCGAAAATCATGTCGGCGCCGGCCTCGACATAGGCCGCGGCGCGCTCCAGAGCCGCGCCCTGGCCCTCCACCGCGTGGGCGTCGGTGCGCGCCATGATGACGAAGTTGGAATCGGTGCGGCCGTCCACCGCGGCCTTGATGCGGTCGGCCATCTCAGCCGCCGGAACCAGCGCCTTGCCGGGGCGGTGCCCGCAGCGCTTGGCCGACACCTGGTCCTCCAGATGCATGCCGCCGGCACCGGCGCGGATGAGATCCACGCAGGTACGCGCGATGTTGAAAGCCGTGCCCCAGCCGGTGTCAGCATCCACCAGCAGCGGCAGATCGCAGGCGCCGCTGATGCGCCGCACGTCCTCGCGCACGTCAGGGAGCGAGGTGATGCCGAGGTCGGGCACCCCGAAGGACGCGTTGGCAACTCCGGCGCCGGAGAGGTAGATGGCGCGAAAGCCCGCGCGTTGCGCCAGCAGTGCGGCGTACGCATCGATAGCCCCGACGATCTGCAGTGGGCGTTCCGCCTCGACCGCGGCCCGCAGGCGTGCGCCGGCGGTGGGTGATCCTTGCGACATGCGTGAGTCCTTGGCAGGGAGGCCGATTGTATACGCGGCGGCGCCGCACGGGCCAGCGCGCGCCGACCCTACTCGCCGGTAGCATCGGCCGTTGACGCACTAAGGAATGCGCACCACGGTGCGGCCGGTGACCTTGCCTTCGATATAGGCCGGAAACGCCGCCGGCAGCTCGGCGAAGTCGATGGTGCGGGTGACGATGCGGGCGAGATGCCTGGGCCGAAGATCCGTGGCAATGCGTTGCCACACCGCCAGGCGCCAGTCGCGGCGCGTGGCGGAGGAGTTGATGCCGAGCAGCGCCACGCCCCGCAGGATAAACGGCATGACCGTGGTCTTGAGTTCCGGCCCCGCCGCCAGCCCGATGCTGGCGATGTTGCCCCAGAAATCCACCGTGCGCGTAAACCAGGTGAGCATCTCACCGCCGAGGTTGTCGATGGCGCCGGCGAAGCGCGGCGTCTCGAGCGGCTTACCGCCAAAGTCGATGTCCTGCCGCGTGAGCACCTCGCTCGCACCGAGCGCCTTTAAATACCCGGTGGCCGCGCTCTTGCCGCTGATCGCGATGACCTTGTAGCCACGGGCACTGAGCATGTCGACGGCGATGCTGCCGACGCCGCCGCTGGCACCGCTGACGGCGATCGGTCCGCCTGCCGGGGTCTGGCCGTTTTGCTCCATGCGGTGGATGGCGAGCGCCGCGGTAAAGCCGGCGGTGCCGAGCGACATGGCGGTGAGGGCATCGAGCCCGGGCGGCATCGGGATCACCCAGTCCCCCGGCACCCGGGCGAACTGCGCATAACCGCCATCGTGCGTCTCCGACAGCGAGCAGCCGGTCACCAGTACCGCATCTCCCGTCTTGAAGCGCCCATCGGCGGAAGATTCCACCACCCCGGCGAGATCGATGCCGCCGACCAGGGGGTAGCGGCGCAGGATGCGACCCGCGCCGGTGGCGGCGAGCGCGTCCTTGTAGTTGATGTCGGAGTGGCTCACCCGGATCACCACCTCGCCTGCGGACAAATCCGCAAGGGAGAGCTCCTCGAAGCGAGCGGCGATCTTGCCGTCCTCGGAGTGGATGCGGAACGCTTTGAATTTCGTAGTCACTGGCGTTTCTCCCTCTTGAGCCACGCGATCAGCCCCTGGGTGTTGAGTTCCAGGTCGCCGCTGAGCGCCTTTTCGATGTCCGCCGCCGCGAGCGTGCTGCCCTGCAGCCGCAACAGGCTCACCCAGTGCGCGAGCATGGCGGTGCGGATGCCCGGGGCCGGGTCGGCATCGTCCGCGTGGGCGCGCGTGAAGCGCACGAACTCGTTGATCTGTGCCTTGAGCAACTCGCCGAGGCGCGCCACGCCGCTCACGCGGCTGAAGTGCATGAGATACACCGACTCGGGTTTGTAGGCGAGCATGCGGTCGATTGAGGCGAGGTGTTGCAGCGGGTCGAACTGCGTGGGCACCGTGGACGGGGTGATGAACGCGCCCCTGGGTGTATCCAGGGCGCGGTAGGAAATCCCGAAGGTGTCGCCGGAAAAGATGCTGGCATGCGCCTCGTCCACCACCACGTAGTGGTGCTCGGCGTGACCTCGCGTGTGCAGCAGCGTGAGCTCGCGCGCGCCGAGCCTCACGTGTTCGCCGTCCGCAACCACGCGCACACGCGCGGGCGCGATGGGCACGAGTTCCCCGTAGAGGCGCGCGAAGCGCTCCTCGCCGTAGACTGCCTTGGAACCCGCGACCAGTCTGGCGGGGTCGAGCATGTGCGGCGCGCCGCGCGGATGCAGCACCGCCTGTGCGTGCGGGAGCTCGCGCATGAGAGCGCCGGCGCCACCGGCGTGATCGAGGTGCACGTGCGTGAGCAGCACATAATCCACCGCAGCGCGCGGTACGCCGAGCTCTTCGAGCGCCGCCAGCAGGTAGGGAACGGAATCGTTGCTGCCGACATCCACGAAGGCGGCGCGGCCGGCGTCAACTATGATGTGCGCCGCGGCGTGCCCGGAATAAAGGTACTCGGCATCCACCGCGGTGATGCCATGCGGATGACGATACAGCGTCGGTTTCACGGGAACCGCACCCGGGGCTTGCCGGTCGGAGTGACCCATGTGCACATCGTAACCAAGTACACTAGCCACGACACATGAGCCCGCAGTTTTTTCTGGCCGCAGCGCTGCTCGCCGGCGCCTCCGCCGCGGTGGCCCAGCAGGCCGCCACACCCGCAGCGCGCGCGCCCGCGCATGTCGAGCGCGGCGACCTCGTATTCGAAGGTATCCCGCCGCCGGACGCCGCGCTCAATGCGCGCCTCGACGGCTACCTGCAGTCACGCGAAGCGACATTCCTCGACTGGCTGCCCGACGGCGCCATGCTCATCGCGACCCGCTTCGGCGACACCCTGCAGGTGCATCGCGTCGCAACTCCCCTGGGTGCGCGCGAGCAGCTCACCTTCTATCGCGATCCGATCAGCTGGGTGCGGGCGGCGCGCAGCGGCGGGCGCTTTGCGTTCCTGAAGGATGACGGGGGCGACGAGAACGCGCAGGTGTATGTCGAGGCACCCAACGGCAGCGTGCGCCAGATGACCCACGGCGATTTCATCCACGGCAGCCCGGTGTGGGCGCATGACGGCAAGCGCATTGCCTTCTACGGCAATGAACGCGACGGCGCCAGCTACGATGTGTACGTCGCGGATGCCACTAGCGGCGCGGCGCCGCAGCTGGTGGTTGGCGGCCGGCACGATACCTGGTATCCGCTCGGCTGGTCCCCGGATGACTCGAAGCTGCTGGTGTGGCGCTACGTGTCACTCGAGGAGAGTTACCTGTACATCGCGGACGTTGCGAGCGGCACGCTCACGCCCGTGGACCCGAGCGGCCGCAAGATCGGCATCCGCATCGCCAGGTTCGCCCCCGACGGACGCGGGGTTTATTTCCTCACCGATGACGGCGGCGAGTTCAATCACCTGGAGTTCATCGATCTCGCTACGCACGCCTCGCATCGTGTCTCAGCCGATAGCAGTTGGGACGTGGAAGACTTCGACGTCAGCCCCGACGAGCGCTACATCGCCTACGCCGTGAACGAGGACGGCATCAGCCGGCTCACCGTGCTCGACACGCAGAAAAAGTTCGATCTGGCGCCGGTGGGATTGCCGCAGGGGCGCATCGCGAACCTGCGCTTCGATGCCAGCGGCGGCAAGCTCGGCATGTCGGCCGAGTCCGCGCAGTCCCCGCGCGATGCCTACGTCTACGATCTCGGGACCGGCAAGCTCGAGCGCTGGACCAGGAGCGAAGCGGGACCTGCGGGGACGGCCAATCTCGTAACTCCGGAGCTCATCCGTTATCCGACGTGGGATAAAAGCGGCGGTCATCCGCGCATGCTCTCCGCGTATGTCTATCGGCCGCAGGGCGCCGGCCCGAGTCCGGTGGTCATTTATGTTCATGGAGGTCCGGAGGACCAGTACCGCCCCGGCTGGGACCCGTTCGTGCAGTTCCTGGTCCGGGAGCTGGGGTACGCGGTGGTCGCGCCCAACGTGCGCGGTTCATCCGGCTATGGCAGGAGCTTTCTTGCGCTCGACAACGGCGTGCTGCGCGAGGACGCGGTGCGCGACATCGGCTCGCTGCTGGTGTGGATCGGCGTGCAGCCGGCGTTCGATCGCCAGCACGTCGCCATCATGGGCGCCTCCTACGGCGGCTACATGGCTCTTGCGTCGCTGGTGTCGTACGGCGAGCGTTTAAGCGGCGGCATCGACGCCATGGGCATCAGCAACTTCGTCACCTTCCTGCGCAACACCTCGGCGTACCGTCAGGACCTGCGACGCGAGGAGTATGGCGACGAGCGTGACCCGACCATGCGCGTGTTCCTGGACCGCATCTCCCCGCTCACCAACGCCAGCCGCATCAACAAGCCGGTGCTGGTGGTGCAGGGACGCAACGATGCACGGGTGCCGGCATCCGAATCCGAGCAGCTGGTGTGGCGCGTGCGCGCCGCGGGCGGTGAGGTGTGGTACCTGGTGGCGAAGGACGAGGGCCACGGGTTCAGGAAGAAGGCCAACGAGGATACCTACCTGCAGACCGCAGCGGCGTTTCTTACTAGATTGGCCAAGTGAAGGGCTGGACTGCCCTTCACTTGGCAAGCCCACCCATCAGTTCATTCGACGACGCCGGCAAAAAGCGTGGTTTTTGCCGGCGGTAATGGCCCTGAATGCGGACGGACCTTCACCTGACAGGCCCACATCAGCTCATTCGGTGACGCGACTGCGTTGACAATCCAGCGACCCGGTGTACACTTACGGTGTACACCGTGGAGCTTACGATGAAGCAGGTAGGAATCAGGCAAGCGAGGCAAGAGCTTCCGGATCTGATTGACCGGGCGGAGGCCGGTGAAGAGGTCGTCATTACCCGCCAAGGTCGGCCCGTGGCCAAGCTTGTTGCCGCGCCCAAGGACCGCAAGCCGCTACCGTCGCTCGCAGAGTTCAGGGGCAGGCTTGGCCGATCTGGTCGTCCGGCTGTGCAATTAGTGCGCGAGGAACGCGATGCCGGGTGAAGGCGTCTACGTAGACACGAGTGTTCTGGGTGCGTACTACTGTCCGGAGCCGCTGAGTGGAACTGCGGAGAGTGCCCTACGCAAGATCAGAGGCCCGGTAATCAGCAGCTTGAGCGAAGTTGAATTCTGTTCCCTTATTTCAAGGAAGCGACGACTCAAGGAGCTGACCGAACGTCAGGCTACCGAAATTCTAGATCTGTTCGACTCGCATATGGCTGAGGGCTTTTACCGCCGGATATCGTTGTCCGCTGAGCACTCTCTCAAGGCTCGCCAGCTCATTTCGGCAGGAGATCACGGCCTGCGTACATTGGATGCATTGCATCTGGCGGCCGCCGTTGCTGAGTCCCTCACAATGCTGACGGCTGACGGTGTTCTTGCCAAGACCGCAAAACGCTTCAAGGCTGGCGCCATTCTGATCAAATGAGGGAGGCGGCCCTGGCGCGCCCTCGCGCCATAATTCCGCTGCAACGAATTCATGTTGCACCTGGCGGGAACTCCACGCTCACGGCAAGCCCCTTGCCGCCCGGCCCGTCGTTTAGGGTGACGGTGGCGCCGTGCGCCGTGCTGATCGCCTGCACGATCGCCAGTCCCAGCCCGCTGCCCGGTGCCGCGGTGCCCGCGCGCCGGTAAAAGCGGTCGAACACGCGCTCGCGCTCCGCGGCAGGAATCCCCGGACCATCATCGGCCACGACGAGCCGTGCCCCGGACGGCGCGCTGTCAGGCGCACTCGCCACCGGCGCCTCGACACTGACATCAACCCGGCCGCCCCGGGGCGTGTAGCGCACGGCGTTGTCCACAAGGTTGCGCAAGAGGGTGCGCAGGGCTTCCGGGTCGCCCGTGACACTCGCCGGTTGTGCCGCGGAAACGCCGAGATCGATCCCGCCGGCATCCGCCAGCGGCACCAGTTCCGCCACCACCTCGCGTGCCGCGTCATCGAGCCGCAGCGGCACGCGCGTACTTCCCACCCGCGGTTCCTGTCGGGCGAGGGACAACAACTGCTCCACGAGATGGATGACGCGCTGTACGCCCGCGGTCAGTCCCGCCATGGCGGCGGTGCGCTCCGCTTCGCCACTCGCGCGCGCCAGCGTTCCGGCCTGCAGATGCAGGGCGGTCAACGGCGTGCGCAATTCGTGCGCAGCATCGGCCAGGAACGCCCGCTCGCGCTCGAGCGCCGCGCGCAGCCGCTCCAGGAGTTCGTTCAACGCCGTGACCAGCGGCTGCACTTCATCCGGCAGGCGCTCATCCGGCAACGGATCCAGGGTATGTATGCGACGCGCTTTCACCAGTGCCGTGACGCGCTGCAGGGGCTCAAGCGCCCTGCCGACCGCCAGCCAGATGAGCAGCGCGAGCACTGGCAGGAGCAGTGCAAACGGCCGCAGCGTCTGCACGGCAAGCTGCGCGGCGCGCTCGCGCCGCACGCTCATCGGCTGCGCCACCTGGATCACCTTGGTGGGCGCCTGCACGCCGTACACGCGCCAGCTGCCCTCGCTGGTGGCGACGGTCGCAAGTCCCAGGGTCGTGATCCGCGGCAGCACTGCGTGCGGCCGCGACAGATAGACCCGCACGCCGTCGAGCGTCCAGACCTGCACGACGAAATCGTAAGCCGCGTCCGTTGGCGGGATCTGCGGCGACAGGAGGTACTCGACCGGCTGGTCGCGCAGAATGAGCGCGGTCTGGCGCAGGTGGTAATCGAAGAACTCATCCGCCTCGGCGAGCGCGTTGCGGTACACGACCCAGCCGCCCGCCGCGCCCAGCAGCACCACCGCGCCCAGGAGCCACCCGAGGAGCCGCGCGCGCAGCGAGCTCATGCCGCCGGTCTCACGCGGTAGCCCACGCCGCGCACGGTGAGAATGAACTGCGCCCCGAGCTTGCGGCGCAGTCCGTGTATGTGGACCTCCACCGCGTTGCTCTCCACCTCCTCGCCGAAGCCGTACAGGCGCTCCTCGATCGAGGTGCGTGACTGGATGGTCCCGGGGCGTTCCATGAGCAGTTGCAGCAGCGCGAACTCCCGCGGCGACACCGCGACCTCCACGCCATCGCGGGTGACGCGGTGGGCCGCAGGATCCAGTTCCACGCCCAGGTGCGCCAGCAGCGGCGCGCCGGTGCCGGCACGCCGGCGCAGCAGTGCGCGGATGCGCGCGGCGAGCTCATCCAGGTCGAAGGGCTTGACCAGATAGTCATCGGCGCCGGCGTCGAGGCCGGACACCCGGTCCGACACCGCATCGCGCGCGGTGATGATGAGCACCGGCAGCGAGGCGCCACGCTCGCGCAGGCTCTTCAGCAACTGTAAGCCGCTCATCCCGGGGAGCCCCAGGTCCAGCAGCACCAGCTCGTAGGGCTCGGTGTGCAGCGCGGCGGCGGCGGAATGCGTCTCGTGCACCCAGTCCACCGTGAAGCCATCGCGCTTGAGTCCCGCGCGGATGGCCTCGCCGATCATCGGATCATCCTCTACGAGCAGCAGTCTCACGGCCCAAAGTATGATCAATCAGGCTTAAGTTGGCCTTAACAGCCGGGGAGTGAGGGATTTGGGTGCCGTCGAACAGCTGGTGCGGGATGCCGCGAGCCTTAAAGTCACGCTCAGCGACACGGACGCCAGACGGCTGCTGGCGCTGCTGGATGAGCTCGCGCGCTGGAACGAGATGTTCAACCTGACCGGCATCACGGCACGGCCCGAGATGATCACGCATCACCTGCTCGACAGCCTGGCGGTGAGTGGCGACCTTGCGGGTGAGCGCATCGCGGATGCCGGCACCGGAGCGGGGTTTCCGGGGCTGCCGCTTGCGGTTGCCAACCCCGACCGGCACTTCACCCTCATCGACTCCACCGCCAAGAAGATCTGCTTCGTCGAACACGCGGCGCAGCTGCTCAAGCTCGTCAACGTGACTGCGCTGCACGCGCGTGCCGAGCAGATGCGCCCGCAGCCGCCGTTCGATACCGTCGTGGCGCGGGCGCTCGCGCCGCTACCGCGCCTGCTTGCGACCGTCGCGCCGCTGTGCGGGCCTGCAAGCCGTGTGCTGGCGATGAAAGGCAAGTGGCCGGGCGCCGAGCTCGCGGCCCTGCCGCCGGACTGGCGGCTCATCGCCTCGCGCGAGCTCGCCGTCCCCGGGCTCGACGCGGCGCGCTGTGTCATCACGCTCGGGCGCGCCTTATGATGTGAGCCCCGTGCCCCGCACTCCGCTCGCAACCACCTGGCCGCTGCTTCTGGGCATGGGAATCCTCATGCTCGGCGCGGGGCTCCTCAGCACGATCCTCGGGCTGCGCGCGACGCTCGAGGGCTTCCCGACGCCGGTCACCGGACTGGTGATGTCCTGCTACTACGTGGGGTACCTGAGCGGCACGCTGCTCGCACCGCGGCTGCTGCGGCGGGTCGGGCACGTGCGGGTGTTCGCCACCCTCGCCGCGCTCGCCTCCGTGGCGGCGCTGGTGCAGGCCTCGTGGGTGCATCCTGTGCCCTGGGGCGCCATGCGTCTGATCTCCGGGCTGTGCTTCGCCGGCATCTACGTCGTGGCGGAGAGTTGGCTCAATCATCGCGCCAGCCGTGCCAACCGCGGCCGGCTGCTCGCCGTGTACATGCTGGTGCTGTATGTCGGCCTTGGCGCAGCGCAGTTCCTGCTGCTGCTGTCGAACCCGCTGACGGTCGCCCCCTTCATGCTGGTCTCGGCGCTGATCTCGCTCGCCATGGTGCCCATCGTCGCCTCGGCGCAGCAGACGCCCGAGCCCGCCGTGCCGCAGCCGGTTCGCTATCGCGACCTGTATCGCAACTCGCCGGTCGGCATGGTGGCGGTGGCGATATCGGGGCTGATCTCGTCGATCATCTTCTCCATGGGCCCGGTATATGCGCGCCTGAGTGGCTTGAGCACCCGCGGGGTGGCCGAATTCATGGCGGTCAGCATTCTCGCCGCCGCGCTCACCCAATATCCCGTCGGCAGACTCTCGGATCGCATGGATCGGCGCACGGTGATCGCCAGCGCCTGCCTCGTCGCCACAGCGGTCGCGGGCAGCATCGTCGTGTTCGGGCCGCTGCCGCGTGTCTTGTTCCTGCTGCTCGCCGCGCTCTTCAGCGGCGCGGCACTGACGCTGTATTCGCTGGCGGTCTCGCACGTCAACGATAAGCTCGAGCCGGCGCAGATGGTGGCCGCGAGCAGCGCGCTGCTTCTGATCAACGGCATGGCCGCGGCCGCCGGCCCCGTCATGGTCGGCAGCCTGTTGGCCGCCTTCGGGCCGCGCGCCTACTTCGGAGCGCTCGGGACGCTCACCTGCGCGCTGACCCTTTACAACCTGTGGCGTAAAGCCCGACGCGCCGCGGTGCCCCGCGAGCAGAAGGGCCCGTTCATCAACACGCAGCAGATCGTGACGTGCGCGGGGCTCGATCCCGCTCCGGACGCCCGGGTGCAGGACCTCGAGCGCGTGCCGGTCGCGCTACCTGCAGCCCTCAAGGCTGCAACGGCAGGGCCGTCGTCTCCTTGATGACCGCCAACGTAATGGATGAATTGACCGACTGCACGCCCGGAAAGCGCGACAGGTGATCGAGGAAGAATGCCTCGTACGCCTTGATGTCCCGGCACACGATCCGCAGCAGAAAATCCGTCTCGCCCATGAGCGTGTAGCACTCGAGGATCTCCGGGTGGGCGCGGACGGCCTGCTCGAAGCGCAGCAGTGCATCGCGACCATGGCCGACGAGTTTCACGTGCGAGAACACCATCACCGTGAGCCCGAGCTTCTCGCGATCCAGAATCGCCACCCGCTTCACGATCACGCCCTGCTCCTCGAGGCGAGTGACGCGTCGCCAGCAGGTCGAGGCCGTGAGACTCAGCCGCTCGGCGACCTCCGCGGCTGAGAGATTGCCGTGCTCCTGCAGCAGGTTGAGGATCCGCAGGTCGCCCCGATCCAGCTCAGTTTGCATTATTTATGTCATCAATAAGCTAAGCAGTGAACGATATGTTTCACCAAACGCCTCACCGAGGCAACTCTTGTGACGTTCAATGCACAGGCACCGGGGTAGGCTTGCGCCCTTAATCCATTTGCGGGGCCAAGGGCTCCGAGAGCGTGCAGTGATGGAAGTGTTCGACCGACCCGAGTTCGACGGCCACGAGCTCGTCTCGTTTGGCCACGACCCGGCGACAGGGCTAAAAGCAATTATCGCCCTGCATTCGACCGCGTTAGGTCCCGCCGCCGGCGGGTGCCGCATGTGGCCGTACGCGAGCACCGCCGAGGCTGTGGCGGACGTGCTGCGCCTGTCGCGCGGCATGAGCTACAAGAACGCCATGGCGCAGCTGCCCTTCGGCGGCGGCAAGGCCGTGATCATCGGCGATGCGCGCAAGGCAAAGACCCCGGAGCTGTTCGAAGCCTTCGGGCGCTTCGTGGAGTCGCACGGTGGACGCTACATCACCGCGGAAGACGTCGGAACCACCACCACCGACATGAGCAACGTCGCGCGCGCGACGCGCTACGTCTCGGGCCTCGGACGCGCGCCGGGCGAGGCGGGTGGGGACCCCGGGCCGCAGACCGCGCTCGGGGTGTTCTTAGGTATCAAGGCCGCGGTGAAATTCAAGCTCGGCCGTGCGGATCTTGCGGGCCTGAGCGTTGCCGTCCAGGGCGTGGGCGGGGTCGGCTATCACCTGTGCGGCATGCTGGCCGGCGAGGGCGCGCGGGTCCTGGTCGCCGATGTTCACGCCGCCGCGCTGGAGCTCGTGTGCCGGGAGTTCAAGGCCACCGCCGTGTCCGTTGACGAGATCCTTTCGCGGGACGTCGATGTGCTGGCGCCCTGCGCGCTCGGCGCGGTGCTCGATGCGAGCTCCATTGCGCGGTTGCGGACCCGCATCATCGCCGGCGCGGCCAACAACCAGCTCGCCCAGGGCCAGGACGGCACGGCGCTGTCCGCGGCGGGCATCCTCTATGCGCCCGATTACGTCATCAATGCCGGCGGCATCATCAGCGTGGCGCGCGAGTACTACGGCGGCGCCACGCAGGCGCAGGTGACGACCGAGATCCATGGGATCCCGCAGCGCCTGACGGAGATTTTCGAGCGCGCCCGCCGCGAGAACCGCACCACCAACGCGGTCGCCGACCAGATGGCGCGCGAGCGCCTCACGCGCCGCCCGCAGCTGCTGGTGGCCTGAAGCGCAGCAGCAGCCGGGCGCAGGCGCGGCGGTGAAGTACACTGTCGCCCATGAAGCGCGTCATCGCCATCGCGAACCAGAAGGGCGGCGTCGGCAAGACGACGACTGCGGTGAACCTCGCGGCTTCGCTCGCGGCGACAAAACGCCGCGTGCTGCTCATGGACCTGGATCCCCAGGGCAACGCCACCATGGGCAGCGGCATCGACAAGGGGCAGCTCACCTGCAGCGCCTGCGAAGTGCTGCTGGGGGAATGCGAGCTGGCCGCGGCGCTGGTGCCCGTGGAGCCGGCCGGTTTCACGCTGCTGCCTGCGAACCAGGATCTGACGGCTGCGGAGGTGCGCCTCCTTACCCTGCCCATCGGCCGCGAGATAAAGCTGCGCCAGGCGCTCGCAGCCAAGCGTGCGGACTTCGACATCATTCTCATCGACTGTCCGCCGGCCCTGAACATGCTCACCGTGAACGCGCTGGTCGCCGCCGACAGCGTGCTCATCCCGATGCAGTGCGAGTACTACGCGCTCGAAGGCCTTACGGCGCTGCTCTCGACGGTGGAGCAGATCCGCGTGGCCGCAAACCCGGGACTTACCGTGGAGGGCGTGCTGCGCACCATGTTCGATCCGCGCAATAACCTCTCCAACGAGGTCAGCAACCAGCTCATCGCCCACTTCGGGAACCAGGTGTTTCGCACCATCATTCCCCGCAACATCCGTCTCGCGGAGGCGCCCTCCTTCGGCAAGCCGGCCCTGTTCCACGACAAAGAATCGCGCGGGGCGCTGGCGTACCTGGCGCTCGCCGGCGAGATGAGCCGGCGCGAGGAGGAGGTGCTCGCCGCCGGGCAGGCCGCCGCTGCCGCGGCAAACGATGCAGCGGCCGATGAGCCAACCTCAGCGGTTGCCGGCACGGAGCTCACGTGATGAAAAAGCCTTCCCTCGGCCGCGGTCTCGCCGACCTGCTCGGCACCGCTACCGCCCGGCAGACTCCGGCAACACCGGGGGCGCCTCCTGCAGCACCGGCCGCCCTCGGCGAGCAGCTCGCGAAGCTGCCGCTGGATCTCCTGCAACGCGGTCGCTACCAGCCGCGCCTGGACATGCGCGCCGAAACCCTCACCGAACTTGCCGACTCGATCAAGGCCCAGGGCGTGGTGCAGCCGATCGTGGTGCGCCCGCTCGCAGCTCCCGGGAGCGGCGAGTCGCAGCGCTACGAAATCATTGCCGGCGAGCGCCGCTGGCGGGCCGCGCAGATGGCGGGGCTCACGGAGATTGCGGCGGTGATCCGCGCGATTCCCGACGAGGCCGCAATCGCCGTCGCCCTCATCGAGAACATCCAGCGCGAGAACCTGAACCCGCTGGAAGAGGCGCGTGCCCTGACACGTCTCATCACCGAGTTCGGAGTCACTCACCAGGAAGCCGCGGCTGCGGTAGGCCGCTCGCGTGCAACGGTCAGCAACCTCCTGCGACTGCTCGAATTATCCCCGGAGGTCTGCGAACTGGTGGAGAGGCGCGAGCTGGAAATGGGGCACGCCCGGGCGCTCCTCGCCCTGACCCAGCGCCGTCAGCAGACCGAAGTTGCGCTGCTGGTCGCGAAGAAGGGCCTTTCGGTGCGCGAGACCGAGGCGCTGGTGCGCCGGCTGCAGACCCCGGCCGGCACGAGCGGATCTCACGGGTCGGACGGGGCCTCCCGTGATCCCAATGTCGAGCGCCTGGAGCAGGAACTGGCCGAGAAACTGGGCGCGCAGGTCGCGATCCAGCAGGGCGCCAAGGGTAAGGGCAAGCTGGTCGTCAGCTACAACAGTCTTGACGAGCTGGACGGGATTCTCGCCCACATCCAGTAGCGTCGCCCGGAGCGGCGCGCCTGTCGCGCCGGCGCGCTGCCGCCAGACCGCCCAGCCCCAGCAGCAGCAGCGACACACTCGCCGGCTCGGGCACACCCGGGGGTGGGGTCGAGCTCTGCGCCGTCACGCTGACGTTGTCCAGCCCCGTGTACTCCGAGGTGAAGCTCGAGTCGCCGAGGAACTCGATCGTGGTCGAAGTGCTGTCGGCCGTGAAGCCGAGCGTCTCGGTAGTCCAGGCGTTGGTGCTGGTGGGCGCCAGGGTGAACAGCGACGAGGCGAGGAGCACGGTGCCGGTGGCGCTCGCGTAGAGCCCCGCGGCGCCCGAACCGCTATTGTTGTAGTAGGTCGATGAGCCAAGTGCGAACGTGAGCGTGTAAGTGGTGCCGGGCGTGGTGGTGATCGTCTGCTCGAGCCCGCCATAAGGCTTGTTGTTCGCCTGGCCGGTGAGATCCACGAAGAAGGAACTGGCGTTGCCGGGCGCCGCCGAAAGGCCATAGACGTTCGGCGAGGTTACCCAGAACTCGTTGGCCGCTCCGGATACGTTGCTCCAGTCGGGGATGGCGGTCGCTCCGGCGCTCTGCCAGTCGTCCGAGCCGAGGCCGGTATTGTTGATCCAGACGTTGCCGATATTGGCGAAATCCCCGTTGACGATCAGATTGGGACCGCCTGCATGGGCTGGGGCGGCGCTGAGCGTCGCGAGCACGGCGGCACAAATCAGGCCTCGACGGGGGATGTTGCGAAGCATAGAACGACCTCTCTTTGCGGAAGCTTCCTGCGGCAATTATCCGCCTCCGCCCTTTCGGGTCAACATGGGCTGTGGACGGGGGCACGGGGGGTCTCTATAATCCCGCGGCTTTTTCGCCATCAGCACGTAAGTGACTGAACGGCCGAAGTAATGTTAAGCCGCTTGCGTTCAGGTCACGCGCAGGACAAACGGCTGTAACGGGCCCCTCGAGCGGGACTTATATAAGGTGTTCGCGATCGATCTGCCCCGTGCGCGGCGGCTGGCCTTCGGCGTCGTGCTCGGTCAGGCGGGCGTGACTGTGATCGCCGGATTGTGCGCCTGGGGGCTTGCCGGTCAGCGCGCCGGGATTTCGGCGCTGCTGGGTGGCGGAATTGCCACGGTGGCGAGCCTCACGATGGCGGGGCTGGTCTTCAGCGGCGGTGCCGGCAGCGCCGCACGCGCGCTCGGGATGTTCTACATCGGCGAGGCGGTGAAGCTGCTGCTGGTGGTGGTGCTGTTCGTGGTGGTGCTGAGCGTGGTGAAGGTTGCGCCGCTGGCGATGTTCGCCGCGTTCGCTGCAACGTTTCTGGTGTATTGGATTGCGCTGCTGAGTGCGCTGCCCGGCTTGAGCGGCGGCGCCACGGCGCCTAGATGACGGATGGGTTGGTGACAGGCATGGCAGACGCAGAACACGCGCCGGGCGCAACCGAATACATCCTGCACCACCAGAGCTTCCTTTCTAACAAGGCGCCGCACGGCATCGTCGACTTCACGGTCATCAACTACGACACCGTGTTTTTCTCGGTGCTGCTGGCGCTGGTGTTCTTCGTGACCTTCTGGCTGGTGGCGCGCAAGGCGACGGCCGGCGTGCCCGGCAAGTTCCAGAATCTCATCGAGATGATTATTGAGTTCATCGACAACCAGGTTCGGGACAGCTTTCACGGCACCAGCAAACTCATCGCGCCGCTGGCGCTCACCATTTTCTGCTGGATCTTCCTGTTCAACTTCATGGACATCGTGCCGGTGGACCTGCTGCCAGCGGTGGCGCGCGGCGCCGGTTTCGAGCATCTGAAAGTGGTGCCGAGCACTGACCTGAACGCGACCTTCGCCCTGTCGCTCACGGTCTTTATCCTGATCATTTTCTACAGCGTAAAAATGAAGGGTCTGGTCGGCTTCATCGGTGAGCTGACGCTGCAGCCTTTCAGCAGCAAAAACTTCTTCGCACAGGCCGCACTGGTGCCGGTGAACCTCCTGCTGGAGTCGGTCACTTTTCTCGCCCGGCCGGTATCACTGTCGCTGCGTCTGTACGGCAACCTGTATGCGGGGGAGATGATTTTCCTGCTGCTCGCGGCGCTCACCCTGCATGGCATCAGCGGCCTGGCAGGCGTCGGGGGGTGGCTCGCGCTCATCGCGCAGTTCGTGCTGGGCCTCGTCTGGGCGGTATTCCACCTGTTTGTAATTACGCTGCAAGCCTTCATATTCATGGTGTTGACGGTCGTCTACCTGGCGATGGCTCACGAGCATCACTGACCAGACACCGTTGGCGAGTTAAGAGTTTTCGAACCGGTTTTGTTTTGAGGAGAGATTGAATGGAAAACATTGCACACATCCAAGCCATGACCGTGCTGGCCGTCGGCATCATCTTTGGCATGGGGGCGCTCGGTACCGCCATCGGCTTCGGTATTCTCGGCGGCCGCTTCATCGAAGGCTCGGCGCGCCAGCCGGAGTTGCTGCCCACCCTGCGCGTCCAGATGTTCATCGTCGCGGGCCTGCTCGACGCGGTCGCGATGATCGGTATCGGCTTCGCGCTGTTCTTCACGTTCGCGAACCCGTTCGTGAGCGCGCTGCAGGCCGCGCACTAGCATCGAGCGCGCGGACCGCAGCGGCAGGAGAAAACAACCGTGAACATCAATCTCACGCTCATCGTGCAGATGCTCGTGTTCGGCGTGCTGGTGTTCGGCACGATGAAGTTCATCTGGCCGCACATTCTGGCGGCCATGGACGAGCGCTCGCGCAAGATCGCGCAGGGACTCGCGGCCGCCGAGAAGGGCGAGGAATCCCTCAACGAGGCGCGCAGCAAGGCGGACGACATCGTGCGTGAGGCGCGCGAGCGCGCCAGCCAGATCATCGACCACGCGCAGCACGCTGCCCGCGAACTGGTGGAAGAGGCCAAGGGCACCGCCACCACGGAGGGCGGTCGCATAGTTGCCGCCGCCCACGAGCAGATCCAGCTCGACACCACGCGCGCCAAGGAGGGCCTGCGCCGCGAGGTCGCCGGCATTGCGGTCGGCGCAGCCTCCAAGCTCTTAGGGCGGGAGATTGATGCGCGCACGCACGCGGATCTCCTCGACCAGCTGGCGACCCAGATTTAGACCCGCTGGCTCATGGCCGACAAAATCACCATCGCCCGACCGTACGCGCGCGCCGCCTTCGAAGAGGCTCGCGCACACGAGGGACTCGGTGCCTGGTCCGACGCGCTGCAGATCGGCGCCCAGGTGGTCAGGGATCCGCGCGTGGAAGCCCTGCTCGGCAATCCGCACGTGACGCCGGAGCAGCTCGCGCAGCTCGTGACCAGCATCGCGGGTTCCAAACTCGGGGACCATGGCGCCAACTTCGTGCGCACGCTCGCCGCCAACCGGCGCCTGAGGTTCCTGCCCGAGATCGCCGCGCGCTTTGATGAACTCAAGGACTCGGCCGAGGGCGTCGCGGACGTCACGGTGATTTCTGCCGCCGCGCTCAATGACGCGCAGCGCAGCAAGCTCGCCGCGGCACTGGAGAAGCGACTCAAGCGCAAGGTGCGACTGCACTGTGAGATCGACCCGAGCCTCATCGGCGGCGCCGTGGTGCGCTCGGGGGATCTGGTGATCGACGGCTCGGTGAGCGCGCGCCTCAACCGCATCGCTTACGAACTGACCGCGTAGGCACCACCCATGAAATTGAGCTTTCACATTGACTGCAAGTTACTGGCCGTCCGGCAAGAAGCTCAATTTCACGGGGCCCGGTAACCACTCTCGTACCAACTAATTCGTTTAATAGAGAACGCACATGGCCATCAAGGCAACCGAGATCAGCGAGCTGATCAAGCAGCGGATCGAGAACTTCAAGTCCGTCACCGAGGCGCGCAACGTCGGCTCCATCGTGTCGGTCACCGACGGCATCACCCGCATCCACGGGCTGGCGGACGCGCGCTACGGCGAGATGCTCGAGTTCCCCGGCAACACCTTCGGCCTGGCGCTGAACCTCGAGCAGGACTCGGTCGGTGCGGTGGTGCTCGGCGAGTACAAACACTTAAAAGAAGGCGACACCGTCAAGACCACGGGGCGCATCCTCGAGGTGCCGGTGGGACCTGAGCTCCTCGGGCGTGTGGTGGATGCGCTGGGCGCGCCGATCGACGGCAAGGGTCCGATCAAGGCGACGCGCACCGCTCCCATTGAGCGCGTGGCGCCGGGCGTCATCTACAGAAAATCCGTCAGCCAGCCGGTGCAGACCGGCTACAAGGCGGTGGACTCGATGGTGCCGATCGGCCGCGGCCAGCGCGAGCTCATCATCGGCGATCGCCAGACCGGCAAGACCGCACTCGCCATCGACACCATCATCAACCAGAAGACCAGCGGCATTAAGTGTGTGTACGTCGCGATCGGTCAGAAGCAATCGACCATCGCCAACGTCGTGAGAAAGCTCGAAGAGCACGGGGCTCTCGCGCACACCATCGTGGTGGCCGCTTCGGCTTCGACCCCGGCCGCGCTGCAGTACATCGCCGCCTACTCGGGCGTCACCATGGGCGAGTACTTCATGGACAACGGCGGGGATGCACTCATTATTTACGACGACCTGTCGAAGCAGGCGGTCGCCTACCGGCAGATCTCGCTCCTGCTGCGGCGCCCGCCGGGCCGCGAGGCCTTCCCCGGAGACGTTTTTTATCTGCACTCGCGCCTGCTGGAGCGCAGCGCACGCGTCAACGAAGAGTACGTCGAGATGGTCACCAAGGGTGCGGTGAAGGGTAAGACGGGTTCCCTCACTGGGTTGCCCATCATCGAGACCCAGGCAGGCGACGTGACGGCGTTCGTGCCGACCAACGTCATCTCGATCACCGACGGACAGATCTTCCTCGAGACGGACCTCTTCAACGCCGGCATCCGCCCGGCCATGAACGCCGGCATCTCGGTGTCGCGCGTCGGTGGCGCGGCCCAGACCGACATCATCAAGAAGCTCGGTGGCGGCATCCGCCTGTCCCTTGCGCAGTACCGCGAACTCGCAGCGTTTTCGCAGTTCGCATCCGACCTCGACGAGGCCACCCGCCGGCAGCTGGAGCGCGGCCAGCGTGTCACCGAGATGATGAAACAGAAGCAGTACGCGCCCATGTCGGTCGCCGAGATGGCGCTGTCCATCTACGCGGTCAACAACGGCTACATGGACAAGGTGGAACTGAAGAAGATCGTGGCGTTCGAGGCGGCCCTGCAGGCGTTCGCCCACACCAACTACAAGTCGATGATCGATGGCATCAACGCGACCCCTAAGCTCTCCAAGGAGAACGAGGCCGCGATGAAGAAGTGCATCGAGGACTTCGTCGCCACCGGGACCTACTAGGCGCCAAGCGATGCCGGGCACCAAGGAAATCCGCACCAAGATCGCGAGTGTGAAGAGCACTCAGAAGATCACCAAGGCCATGCAGATGGTGGCCACGAGCAAGATGCGCCGTGCGCAGGAGCGCATGAAGCTGGCGCGCCCGTATGCCCAGAAAATGCGCAACGTCATCGGCCATCTGACGGAGGCGAACCCTGACTACCGGCATCCCTTCCTGGTGACGCGCGAGCCCAAGGCCGTCGGCATCATCGTCATCTCGACCGACCGCGGACTTGCCGGCGGCTTGAATGCCAACATCTTCAAGCAGACCCTGCTGTTGCTGCGCGAGTGGCAGGGCAACGGGGCGCAGGTGAGCCTGTGCCTTATCGGCAGCAAGGGACTGACCTTCTTCCGGCGCCTGGGCTTGCCGATTCTCGCCAACGTCTCGGGCCTGGGCGACAGGCCGCACTTGAAAGATCTCATCGGCACGGTGAAGGTGATGCTGGATGCCTATCGCGTCGGCGAGCTCGATCGCCTCTTCCTGGTCAACGCGCAGTTCGTCAACACCATGACGCAAAAGCCGTCGGTCGAGCAGCTGCTGCCCATCGAGGCCATCGACACCGAAGGGTTGCAGGAGCACTGGGACTACATCTACGAGCCGGATGCGGCCGGCGTCCTCGACGGTCTGCTGATGCGCTACATCGAGTCCCAGGTGTATCGCGGCGCGGTCGAGAACGTCGCCTCCGAAATGGCGGCGCGCATGGTCGCCATGGGGGCGGCCTCCGACAACGCCGGCAAGCTGATTAACGAGTTACAACTGATCTACAACAAGGCCCGCCAGGCTGCGATCACGAAAGAGCTTTCGGAGATCGTGGGCGGCGCTGCTGCGGTTTGAGGAACGACACCATGGCCACTCCCCGCGAGGGACAGATTACCCAGATCATCGGCGCCGTCATCGACGTCGAGTTTCCGCGTGAATCCATCCCCGGCATTTACGAGGCGCTCAAGTTGAAGGATGTCGACCTGACGCTCGAAGTGCAGCAGCAGCTCGGAGACGGCGTGGTGCGCACCATCGCCATGGGCCCCTCGGAAGGCCTGAAGCGCGGGCTCACCGTGACGGCGACCGGCGCGCCGATATCGGTACCGGTAGGCAAGGGCACGCTCGGGCGCATCATGGACGTGCTCGGCAAGCCGCAGGACAACCGGGGGCCCGTAGAGACCAAAGAGTATCTGCCGATCCATCGGCCGCCGCCGGCGTTCGATGAGCAGGCGGGCGGCCAGGACCTCCTGGTCACGGGCATCAAGGTCATTGATCTTCTGGTGCCGTTCGCCAAGGGCGGCAAGGTCGGTCTCTTCGGCGGCGCCGGCGTCGGCAAGACCGTCAACATGCTCGAGCTCATCAACAACATCGCCAAGCAGTACAGCGGACTCTCGGTATTCGCCGGTGTCGGCGAGCGCACCCGCGAGGGCAACGACTTCTATCACGAGATGATCGAGTCGGGCGTCATCGACAAGGACACCCTGTCGAACTCCAAGGTGGCGATGGTGTACGGCCAGATGAACGAGCCGCCGGGCAACCGCCTGCGCGTGGCGCTCACCGGGCTCACCATGGCCGAGTATTTCCGCGACGAAAAGCGCGAGGACGGCGGCACCGGCCGCGACGTGCTGTTCTTCGTGGACAACATCTACCGCTACACGCTCGCCGGCACCGAAGTGTCGGCGCTGCTCGGGCGCATGCCCTCCGCGGTGGGCTACCAGCCGACGCTCGCCGAGGAGATGGGCGTGCTGCAGGAACGCATCACCTCCACCAAGACCGGCTCGATCACTTCCATCCAGGCGGTGTACGTACCGGCGGACGACCTGACCGATCCCTCGCCGGCGACCACCTTCGCGCACCTGGATGCGACCGTGGTGCTCTCGCGCCAGATCGCGTCCTTAGGGATCTACCCGGCCGTGGATCCGCTCGACTCCACCAGCCGCCAGCTCGATCCCCTGGTGGTCGGCGAGGATCACTACAACACTGCGCGCGGTGTGCAGGCGGTGCTGCAGCGTTACAAGGAGCTGCAGGACATCATCGCGATCCTGGGGATGGATGAGCTGTCGGAGGAGGACAAGCTCACGGTGTACAGGGCACGCAAGGTGCAACGCTTCCTGTCGCAGCCCTTCAATGTCGCCAAGGTCTTCACCGGCCAGGACGGCAAGATTGTGCCGCTCAAGGACACCATCCGCGGCTTCAAGGGCATCATCAGCGGCGAATTTGACGCACTCCCCGAACAGGCCTTTTATATGGTGGGCGCCATCGACGAGGCGGTCGCCAAAGCGAAGACGCTGCAGTAGACACCGCCGCTACCAGGTAACCATGGCTGAAGTACCCACCATCCAGGTCGATATCGTGAGCGCCGAGGGCGAGCTCTTTTCCGGGCCCGCGGCCGTGGTATTCGCGCCGGCCAAAGAGGGCGACCTCGGCATCCATCCGCGGCACGCGCCGCTGCTCACCCTGCTGAAAGCCGGCGAGGTGCGTGTCCAGACACCCGACGGCGAGGAACACCACTTCTTTGTCGGCGGTGGCGCGCTGGAGGTGCAGCCCACCAAGGTCACGGTGCTCGCCGACACGGCGTTGCGTGCCAGGGACATCGACGAGGCGGCGGCACTCGCGGCCAAGCAGCGCGCGGAGGAGGCGCTGAAGGACAAGGCCGGGCACATCACGATTGCCGAGGCGCAAGCCGAACTCGTCCGCGCCATGGCCCAGCTCAAGCTCATCGAGCGCCTGCGCAAGCTCCGGGGCTGATCGGCTGGACCCCTTAGCCGAGCCTCCTGTCCCAACACCTGCGGGGCCTGCCGCGGCGGTGCCAGGCTTTCTCGCGGGACTCGCGCGCAATCTCGTCGCCGGCCTGCAACTGCTGGTGCTGCGGCGGTTGTGGCCACCGCGTCTGGCAGTCACCTTCGATCAGCTCGCGGCGCTGCTGGCGCTGAATCTGCTGGTGTGGGCGGTGCTCGATGCGCTGCACGCCGACAAGCACTCGCAGCTCGCGCTCGATGGCCTCTTCGGCTGGACGTGCTACCTGCTGCTGGGGCTCCTGGCCGCAGGAAGCATTGCGCGTGCCTACAGTCGCGCCGCTGATACCCGCGCGCTCCTGGTGCCGGTGCTCGCCGTGGCGCCTTATGTGCTGGCGATATTCTGGCTCGCGGGGGATCTCGCGAGCATCGGCCGCCACCCGCTTGCGGCCACGATCGCATCCGTCGTGTACCTGTGCGCGCTGAGTGTGCGCGTGCTGGGCGCGGCGTTTGGTCCGCAGCGCACCGTCCCCGTGCTCATCGCGCTGGTGCTGATCGTGTCGGCGCCCTGGACGCTGGATTTCCTCAACCTCGACACCCGCCTGTGGATCACGGCAGATACGCAGGCCGAGCAGTCCGAGGATCCCGGGGAGGTCGAGGAACTGCTCTACGACCAGCCGGCGCGCATCGCCGCGGCGGTGGAACGCATTCCAGCCGCGCCCACCCATCCGCCCGGGGTCTATTTCGTAGGCTTCGCGGGGGATGGCGACCAGGCGGTATTCCGGCGCGAGGCGCTGTATGCCGCGCAGGCTTTTGGCGCCCGCTTCGATTCCGCTCAGCGCTCGGTGCTGCTCATCAACGACGTCCAGGATCGCAATTCGTATCCGCTGGCGAGCGTCTCGGGCCTGGCACAGACGCTGAAGCTGCTTACTTCCCGGATGAATCCCGACGAAGATGTCCTGGTGCTGTTCCTGACCTCGCATGGCTCGGAAGAAGGGCTGGAAGTGCAGAACGGCACTATTCCCCTGGCGCAGCTTGCGCCCGCGGATCTGCGCCAGGCACTGGACGATTCCGGCATCCGCTGGCGCGTCGTGGTGGTGTCGGCCTGCTACGCCGGGGTGTTTCTCGATGAGCTGAAAACCGACACCACCGCGGTCGTGACCGCCGCCGACGCCGAACACAGTTCCTTCGGCTGTGACCCCGACCGCGAGCTCACCTGGTTCGGCGAGGCGTTCCTGAAGGATGCGCTGCCGGGCAGCGACTCGCTCGAGGGCGCTTTTCACAAGGCCGCGGCGCTCATCGCCCGCCGTGAAGAGGCGGAACACCAGGTGCACTCGAGTCCGCAGCTATTCATCGGCCCGCTGATGCGGGCGAAACTCGAGGAATTGAAGGCAGTGCAGTCCGGCCGCACGCGACCCTCGTACACTGTCAGGCGATAACCGATGCGCAAGACGACCCCCAAAGCCAGAGCCACTCGCCGCCCCGCTCACAGCTCGCCAGTTGCGGCGCGGACGATGCCGCTGTCGGTCGTAATCCTGGCCGCCGGCGAAGGCAAGCGCATGAAGTCGGCGCTGCCCAAGGTGCTGCAGCCGCTCGCGGGCCGGCCGCTCCTGAAGCACGTCCTGGACACCGCGCGCACGCTCAAACCGGCCGCGGTTCAGGTCGTCTACGGGCACGGCGGCGAGCAGGTGCGCGGCGCCCTGAACGATGAAGGCGTTTCCTGGGTCCTGCAGCAGGCGCGCCTCGGAACCGGGCATGCCGTCGCCCAGGCGATGCCGCAGATCGCCGATGAGCAACTGGTGCTGGTGCTCTACGGCGACGTGCCGCTCATCAGCCGCGTGACCCTGAAAAAGCTGCTGGCGCTGGCAGGTCCGCGGGCCGTGAGCCTGCTCACCATGCGCACCGATCGCCCGGGCGGCTACGGCCGCATCGTGCGGGACGCGGGCGGGCGGGTCCTGCGGAGCGTCGAACACAAGGACGCAAACGCTCGCGAACTGGCACTCACCGAGTGCAATACCGGAGTGCTCGCGGCACCCGCGGCGCTCCTGCGCAAGTGGCTCGCGCGGCTCGACAACAGCAACTCGCAGGGCGAGTACTACCTCACCGACGTCATCGCCATGGCCGTGAAGGACAAGATCCCCGTGCGGCCGCTCATCGCGCCGACACTCGCGGAAGTGCTGGGCGTGAACGACAAGGCGCAGCTCGCGTATCTGGAAACCGCCTGGCGGCAGCAGGCGGCTCACTCGCTCATGCTCGCCGGCGTGACGGTGGCCGATCCGGCGCGCCTCGACGTGCGCGGTACGCTCACCCACGGCATGGACGTGTTCCTGGACGTGAACGTCGTGCTCGAGGGCCGCATCGTCCTCGGCGACGGCGTGCGCGTGGGCGCCGGTTGCCTCATTCGTGACAGCGAGATCGGCGCCGGTACTGAAGTGTTCGCGCACTGCGTGATCGAGGATGCGGCCGTGGGTCCGGGTTGCCTCATCGGGCCGTTCGCCCGCCTGCGTCCCGCGGCGCGGCTCGCGCGCGGGGTGCACATCGGCAATTTCGTCGAAGTGAAAAACGCCCGGCTCGGCGATGAATCCAAGGCCAACCATCTCGCCTATGTCGGTGACTGCGAGCTCGGCAAGCGCGTCAACATCGGCGCCGGCACCATCGTCGCCAACTACGACGGCGCGAACAAACACCGCAGCCTGATCGGTGACGATGCCCATACCGGCTCCAACAGCGTGCTGGTGGCGCCGATAACCGTAGGCGCGGGCGCCACCATTGGGGCCGGGTCCACCGTCACCCACGAAGTGCCGCCCGGCAAGCTCACCGTCGCCCGCGCGCGGCAGCAGGTCGTCGAGGGCTGGAAACGGCCCGTCAAGCCGCGCAAGTAAGCCACGGACACCGCGAGAGCGTCGCCGCGGGGCGAGCGCGACGCATCCCGCCTTATGTCAGCGGCGGCCCACGTTTCTCGCCAGTTTCAGGCACACTTAAAGGTCACCGGAGGCACGAAGCCATGTGTGGAATTGTTGGAGCGATAGCCGGGCGCGACGTCGTGCCGATCCTGATGGAGGGTCTGCGGCGGCTCGAGTATCGCGGCTACGACTCCGCCGGCATCGCCGTGCTCAACGGCTCGAAGCACCTCACACGGCTGCGCACGGTCGGCAAGGTGCGCATGCTCGATGAAGCCCTGGAGCAGACCCCGACCACGGGAAAAATCGGCATCGCCCACACGCGCTGGGCCACGCACGGGGTGCCGAGCGAACGTAACGCCCACCCACACATCTCGCACGACGGCATTGCCATCGTGCACAACGGCATCATCGAGAACCACGACGAGCTGCGCGCCGACCTGGAACGTCGTGGCTACAAGTTCGTTTCTGAAACCGACACCGAGGTGATCGCGCATCGCGTCCACTATCACCTGGGCACTCTCAAGGACCTGTTCAAGGCGGTGCGGGCCACCGTGGCCGAGCTCGAAGGCGCTTATGCGCTGCTGGTCGTCAGCGAGCACGATCCCGAGCGGCTGATCCTGGCGCGCCAGGGGTGCCCGGTAGTCATAGGTCTCGGCGACGACGAGAACTTCGTGGCCTCTGATGTGGCGGCGCTGCTGCCGGTGACACGGCGTTTCATCTTCCTTGAGGAGGGCGATGTTGCCGAGGTGCGGCGCAAGGCGGTGCGCATCCTCGATCGCGACGGCAACAGCGTGGAGCGGCCGGTACGCGAGAGCGAGTTGTCGTCGGACGCCGCGGAGAAGGGTCTCTACGCGCACTACATGCTGAAGGAAATCCACGAGCAGCCGCGCGCCATCGCCGACACGCTCTCGGAACGCGTCGTCGGCGGGCGCCTGCTCGCGGCCGCCTTCGGACCGGACGCCAACGACATCTTCCGCCGCACGCACAACGTGCACATCGTTGCCTGTGGCACCAGCTTCCACGCCGCCTCAGTCGCGCGTTACTTCATCGAGCAGATCGCAAAGGTCCCGTGCTCGGTGGACATCGCGAGCGAGTACCGCTACCGGAGTCCCCTGGTGCCGCCGCACTCGCTGTTCGTCACCATCTCGCAATCCGGGGAGACCGCGGACACCCTCGCGGCGTTGCGGCTGGCGAAGCAGTCCGGCTATCTCGCCACGCTCGCGATCTGCAACGTGCCCGAGAGCTCGCTGGTGCGCGAATCGGAACTGGTGATGCTGACGCGTGCGGGACCGGAAATCGGCGTGGCTTCCACCAAGGCCTTCACCACCCAGCTGGCGGTGCTCGGCATGGTGGTGGTGGCGCTCGCCAAGCACCACGGCGCCGACGCCGAGCGCGAACGCGGCCTCGTCACGCGGCTGATCGAACTGCCCGGGATGGTCGAGCGCACCCTCGAGCTGGATGCGGTGATCAGGCGTCTCGCCGAACGGTTCGCCGACAAGCACCATGCCTTGTTCCTCGGGCGCGGTGCGCTGTACCCGATCGCCCTGGAAGGCGCGCTGAAACTCAAGGAAATCTCCTACATCCACGCGGAAGGCTACCCGGCGGGCGAACTCAAGCACGGGCCGCTGGCACTGGTCGATGCCGACATGCCGGTGGTGGCCGTCGCGCCCAACAACGACCTGCTCGAGAAGCTCAAGTCCAATCTCATGGAAGTGCGCGCCCGCGGCGGGGAGCTCATCGTGTTCGCAGATCCGGAGTCCGGCATCAAGCCGAGCGACGGCGTGACCGTCATCGAGATGCCGCGCAGCGTCACCTACGTGCAGTCCCCGGTCGTGTACACCATCCCGCTGCAGTTGCTCGCCTACCATGTCGCGATCCTCAGGGGCACCGACGTGGATCAGCCGCGCAACCTCGCCAAGAGCGTCACGGTCGAATAAATCGCCCGCGGCGCCGGGCGTGCGCGCAAACGGGGCGCGCGCAGTAGACTTGCGGCATGCTCATCCGGCCGGCGCGTTGTCGCGCATGAAACCAACATGACAAGAACCCTCTCTGCGGACGTGCTCGCGGGACTTTCGATCGCCGGCCTCTTGTTACCCGAGGCGGTGGCCTACTCGGGGGTTGCCAATCTGCCGCCGCAGGCGGGGGTGATCGCGCTGTTCGCGGGTCTGGTGTGCTACGCGCTCATCGGCCGCAGCCGCTTCGCCATCGTCTCGGCGACCTCTTCATCGGCTGCGGTGCTGGCCTCGGCAATGCTCGCCGTGGGCGTCAACACCGTGGCAGAGCGTGTGGCGCTGGCATCGGCACTGGTGGTGGGCACGGGCATCGCGTTCGCACTCGCCGGCTGCCTGCGCCTCGGCGCCATGTCGAACCTGATCGCCCGCCCGGTGCTGCGCGGCTACGCGTTTGGGCTGGCGCTGGTGATAGCGGTCAAGCAGTGGCCACAGCTCGTGGACCTGCACGCGCAGGCGACCGGGTTCTTTGCCTTGATCACGGAGCTGCTGCACCGCTACCCGAGCTGGCAGATGCCGAGCCTGTGGTGCGGACTTGCCGCACTCGCCGGCCTGTTCGTGCTCGAGCGCATCTCGCGCGTACCGGGGGCACTGGTGGTCATTGTGGTGAGCATCGTGGCCTCGGGCGCACTCGCGGCGCACGGCGTGGTGCTGACCGGGCCCATACACCTGTCGCTCGCACTGCCGCAATTTACCGTCCCGCAGGTGCGCTGGCTGCCGCTCGTGGAGTTTTCGCTGGCGCTGATGTTCATCCTGTACGCCGAGTCCTATGGTTCGATCCGCACCTACGCCCTCAAGCACGACGATGAGGTGCAGCCCAACCGCGACCTGTTGGCGCTCGGGGTCGCCAACGCGGTGTCGGGAATCTTCCAGGGCACCCCGGTCGGGGCGGGCTATTCGGGCACCTCCGCCAACGAGGCGGCTGGTGCGCAGTCGCGCTTCGCGGGCCTGTATGCGGCGGCGATCGTGCTGGCGCTGGTGCTGGTGTGCCTGCGCTGGATCGAGCGCATCCCCGAGCCGGTGCTGGCGGCAATCGTAATCCACGCCGTCAGCAAGTCGCTGCGGGTGAGTGTGTTCCGCAACTATTTCCGCTGGCAGCGCGATCGGCTGGTGGCGCTCGCGGCGGTGCTGGCGGTGATCCTGTTCGGTGTGTTGAATGGCCTCCTGGTCGCGATCGCCTTCAGTGTCGCCATGCTGCTCAAGGCGCTCACCAGGCCGCGCCTGTCGGTGCTGGGGCGCGTCGGCGAGCACGACTACGTCAGCATCACGCGCTTCCCGAAGGCGCTGGTCCTGCCCGGGATGCTGGTGGTACGGCCCGAGGAGCCGCTGTTCTTCGGCAACGCCGAGCCGCTGTTTACCCAGGCACGCGAGGCGGTGCTCAGGCAGCCGGCGGTGAAGCTGGTGGTGCTGAGCCTCGAGGAGTCGGCGGACCTCGACAGTACCGCGCTTGAGTCCCTGGGCGACTACTGCACCTGGCTCAACTCACATGGCGCGCAGCTGCGATTGGCGCGCCTGAAAGACGCGGCCCGGGACGCTCTGGTGCGAGCCAACCTGCCGCAGTTGTCAGGGCCGGCGCTGGACTACTCGAGTGTGGACGACGCGGTGCGCGGGCAGGGTGTGACGCCCGAATAGTCGCGCACACCCTGCGGCAGCAGCTACTTAAGGCATGCGCTGCAGCACGGCCGCCCGCGCGTTGGTCGGCGTAAATAGCCCGGTAGAGCGCCTGCAGTTCGGTCCAGCTGCCCTTCGTGTTAATCTTAAGGTTCGCACAGCGAACGCGGTCCGGTCCCCGCGGCGCCATGCATCGTACCAATACCAAGAAACTACGGTGCATGACCCCACAGAGCCGGTGCGCTGCTTGCTAGCGAACGGAAGCTGAGCAACATCGGAGGACATCATGGCGGATGACAAGACCCCTCCGGCAGCGACCAACCCTTACACCCAGACCTACCTGGTGGTGTCGGGCGACACGCTGTCGAAGATCGCGCAGACGTACTACGGCGATCCGGCGCTCTACACGAAGATTTTCCAGGCCAATCGGGACGTGTTGAGCGACCCGAACAAGATTTCACCGGGTCAGAAACTGCGCATTCCCTGAACCACTGTTTCGTGTAACACCGCAACGAGAGGATCTTTGAAAATGAAAAAGCAATCTGCCTGGCTGCTGGCTTCGCTGGCCGCCCTAGTGTTGGTCGGCTGCGCCGGCCAGAAGGAACCGGCCGAAAGGGCCATCGCGAGCGCGGAATCCGCGCTGGCCACGATTCATGACACCGCGCAGAAATACGCTCCCGACCAGTTGCAGGCCGTGGAGACCCAGCTCGCCGGCGTGAAGGACAGCCTCTCCAAGGGCGACTACAAGGGCGTGCTGGCCGCGGCCCCCGCGCTGACCACCGCCATCAGCGGGCTCAAGGACACGGCCGAAGGCAAGCAGAAGGATGCCGAAGCCGCCGCCGCGCAGGCCAAGGACGCATGGGGTCCGTTGTCCACCGACGTGCCGAACATGGTCACGGCGATCCAGAGCCGGGTGGATACCCTGTCGAAGTCGCATCACCTGCCGGCGGGTGTCACCAAGGACGGGCTCGCGTCCGCCAAGTCAGGGCTCAATGCCATGAAGACGGCCTGGAGTGATGCTTCGAACGCCGCCACGTCCGGTGACTTCACCACGGCCGTGAGCAAAGCCCAGGCGGTGAAGGCCCAGGGGGCCGACATCATGAAGTCCCTCGGAATGAGCTCGGGCTGAAGTCAGTTCATGCGAACCACCGGCCGCCTCACGCTGTGAGGCGGCCGGTGAGATCGTAACTGTCGGACGCGACGATCTCGACGTCGGCCCACTCGCCGGCCTTGAGGTGTGCGATGTTCTTCGCCCCTTCCCGCAGCGTGCCGGCGGCTCCGATCCGCACCACGCCATCGATCTGCGGCGCATCCGCTTCACTGCGGGCGCTCGCCACGCCGTCCGTCACCGAGTCCACCAACACGCGCATGCGTTGACCCACGCGCGCCGCGAGGCGCTGCGTACTGATGGTGGCCGCGCGCTGCATGAAGCGCGCGTAGCGCTCTTCCTGCACCGCGGGCGGCACGTGCCCGGAAAGTGCGTTCGCGGCGGCGCCCTCGACGGGGGAATACTTGAAGCAGCCGACGCGGTCCAGCTGCGCCTCATCAAGCCAGTCGAGCAGCTCCTGGAACTCGCTCTCAGTCTCTCCCGGGAAGCCCACGATGAAGGTACTGCGCAGCGTGAGATCCGGGCACACGGCGCGCCAGGCGCGGATGCGGGCGAGCGTGTTTTCCGCGTGCGCGGGACGGCGCATGCGCTTCAGCACCGTGGGGCTGCCGTGCTGAAAAGGGATGTCGAGGTAGGGAAGGATGCGCCGCTCGGCCATGAGCGGGATCACCGCATCGACGTGCGGATACGGATAGACGTAGTGCAGGCGCACCCAGATGCCAAGCTGCCCCAGGCCGCGTGCGAGATCGAGGAAGCGCGTTTCGTAGGAATTGCCGCGCCACTCACCGCGCGCGTAGCGCAGGTCCGCACCATAAGCGCTGGTGTCCTGCGAGATCACCAGCAGCTCCTTCACCCCAGCCGCGGCGAGCCTCTCGGCCTCGCGCAGCACCTCGTCAATGCGGCGGCTCGCGAGCCGCCCGCGCATGTCGGGAATGATGCAGAAGCTGCACTTGTTGTTGCAGCCCTCCGCGATCTTCAGGTACGCGTAATGCCGTGGCGTGAGGCGCACGCCCTGCGGCGGCAGCAGATCGAAGAACGGCTCATGTCGCGGCGGCAGGTGTTCGTGCACCGCGCCGACCACGTCCTCGTAGGCGTGCGGTCCGGTGACCTTGAGCACGCGTGGGTGGCGCTCGAGGATGCGCTCGGGTTTTGCCCCCAGGCAGCCGGTGACGATGACCTTGCCGTTGTGCTCGAGGGCTTCGCCGATGGTATCGAGGGACTCGTCGACCGCCGCATCAATGAAGCCGCAGGTGTTGACGACCACGATATCGGCGGCCTCGTAGGTCGGGGCGACTTCGTAACCCTCCGCGCGCAGCTGCGTGAGGATGCGCTCGGAGTCCACCAGCGCCTTGGGGCACCCGAGGCTCACGAAACCAACTTTCGGCGCGCGTGCCGCCACCGCGGGTGCGGCTGAACGCGGCCGCGCGCGCGGGGCCGCCCGGACGCGGGCTTTGGGTGCACTCACGGACATGCTGGCGCGCGCTTACTCGCCCGCGGGCCGGCTGTCGCCGGCGCCCGTGGCGTGGCCCCACAGCGCAGCCCACGGTGTGCCGGAAGGGTGGTGCACGCGGAACAGCGCGTAGAACACCACCAGCACCACGAGCGGCATGAGCAGCCACGGCCAGATGGCAGGCCGGCGCTCACGCGGGATCGGGCGCCTAGCGGCCATACACTCCCATGAGCTGCGCGCGGCCCAGCGCCTGCGCCCGCACGTTGAATCCGATGTAGGCGGCGGTGGCGTCCGCGGGGACGTCGAGCCTGTCTGTCTTCAGCGCATACAGCCACAGGTGATAGTGGTGCGGCTTGCCGGGCGGCGGACACGGTCCGCCGTACCCGGAGGTGCCGAAATCCGTGCGGCCCTGCAGCGCGCCCGCGGGCAGCAGGTTCTTGTGCGGATCCCCGGCACCGGCCGGAAGCGAGGTGGCGGTGGCCGGGATGTTGTAGAGGATCCAGTGCCACCAACCACTGCCGGTCGGCGCGTCGGGGTCATACATCAACAGTGCGAAGCTGCGAGTGCCCGCCGGGGCGCCGTTCCAGGCGAGCGCCGGGGACACATTGCCGCCCTTACAGCCAAAGCCGCTGAACACCTGCGCCTCGGCCATCTTGCCGCCGGCGGTGATGTCCGGGCTGCTGAGGGTGAAAGCGTGCGCCGCCTTGCCTGCGGAGGTTTCGGTCGCCGGCGCCTGCGCAACCGATAATGCCGCCGCGAGCGCCATGCCCGCGATCCATGCCGTGCCCTTCATGACTTCGCTCCTCGAGGTGTCCCGTGGCTATCGCCGCAGCCGCGCAGTGTGCAGCGGCGCCCGGGAGGAGCGCAAATGCAGAGAGAGGCGCAGCTAGCGCGCCCGCTCCCAGCGGCCGCCTTCGTCGCGCCAGCCGTTGCCGGAACGACGCCAGGCGTGCGGCGACCAGCGATAGCCGGGACGCGGCGCCGCCCAATGGCCGGCCTGCCAGGCGTAACGCCCGCCCACCCAGGCGTAGCCTCCGCCCATCCAGAAATACCCAGGGCTCGGCGCAACACCGACGACCGCCTCGTACGGCACCGGCGGCGGCGCCTCGGCTACCACCGCCCCGTAGCCAACCGGTGTGACGATACAGCCCGACAGCGCGGCGCTCAGCGTCAGTGCCGCGACTGCGGCGAAAATGGCTTTCATCAGTGCCTCCTCTTGTTCGCGTGCACGATGCCGGAACATATTACGACTAACGTGCCGCGGGCGTGAAAAGCATACACATCCGGAAGCTTTTATGGACCGTGCCTCAGATCAAGCGTTCAACCAGTCCGGCGAGCTGAGTGACTACAACCTGTTCAGCACGCATTCAGCTCTCGTGGCTGCCTGCGCCCGCGAGGGCGCGGCTGCGCAGCACGCCGCGCTCAGCGCGCTCGGTGAGCGTCTCGGCAGCGCGGCGATGTTCGCGCTCGGGGATACCGCCAACAGCAATCCGCCGCTGCTGCGCGTGTTCGATCGCTTCGGTGCGCGGCGCGATGAAGTCGAATTTCATCCGGCCTGGCATGAGCTGCTGGGCCGGCTGGTGGCCGAGGGCCTGCACACCGGACCCTGGGCCGAGCCGTGCGCTGGTGCGCACGTGGCGCGGGCCGCCGGTTATCTCATGTGGGCCGAGATCGAGAACGGTACGCAATGCCCGGCAACCATGAGCTACGGCGCGGTGCCGGCGCTCAAACCGCAGTCCGGCGATTTCGGCGTGTGGCTGCAGCTCTTGATGTCACGCGACTACGATCCGCGCTTCGTGCCCGCCGCCGACAAGCGCGGAGTGCTGATGGGCATGGGCATGACCGAACGCCAGGGCGGCTCGGACGTGCGCGCCAACACCACGCGCGCGGTCGCCGTCGGTACGCCCGGCCCCGGCCGCGAATACCGGCTCACCGGGCACAAGTGGTTCTTCTCGGCGCCGATGTGCGATGCCTTCCTGGTGCTCGCGCAGGCGCCGCGCGGGCTGTCGTGCTTCCTCGTGCCGCGTTTTCTTCCCGACCGCAGCGTCAACGGTCTGAAGCTGCAGCGGCTCAAGGACAAGCTCGGTAACCGCTCCAACGCCTCGAGTGAAGTTGAGTTCGCCGACGCCTGGGGCCTGCTGGTGGGCGAAGAAGGGCGCGGCATCCCGGCGATTCTCGAAATGGGTGTCTACACGCGCCTCGACAACGCCATCGGCTCGGCGGGACTCATGCACCAGTGCACCGTGCAGGCGATTCACCATGCGCGCGGCCGGCACGCCTTCGGCCGCCTGCTCGTGGAGCAGCCGCTGATGCGCAATGTGCTGGCAGATCTGGCGCTGGAATCGGCGGCGGCCGTGGCGCTGGTCATGCGTCTGGCGCGGGCTTTCGATGCCCAGGACGACGAGGCGGCGGGACTCCTGCGGCGGCTGCTCACGCCGGTCGCCAAGTACTGGATCTGCAAGCGCGCCCCGGCGGTGTGCGGCGAGGCGATGGAGGTGCTCGGCGGCAACGGTTATGTCGAGGAAGGCCCGATCGCACGGCGCTTCCGCGAGGCGCCGCTCAACTCCATCTGGGAGGGCTCGGGCAACATCATGTGCCTGGACGTGCTGCGGGCGCTGGCGCGCGAGCCGCGCACCCAGGATGTGCTGGAGGAACTGCTCGCGCACACGGGCAGCGACGATCCGCGCTACCACAGGTTCGCCGCGGCACTCAGCGCGGATTTAAGAGCGGGCGCGGTGGCCGAGGCACGCGCGCGCGAGCTGACACAACGGATCGCACTTGCCGTGCAGGCGGCAGTGTTGCTGGCCGACGGTCCCTCGGCCGAATGCGAAGCCTTCCTCGCCTCGCGGCTCGTTAGCGGGGCGCCAGCCGCTTTCGGCACGCTGCCGCCGGGGACGGATTACGAGGCGCTCATCGCGCGCTGCTACACGCCGCAATCCCCGTGAGCCCGCGGCCACCACCCGCGGCGCCCTTTGGCCGCGAGTACTACCAGCGCTACTACCATGACCCGCGTACCGCGGTTACGAGCCGCAGTGAGATGCGCGCGCGGGCGCGGCTGATCGCGGCCGGCAGCGCCCACCTGGGGCTGCCGGTGCGGCGCATCCTCGAGGCGGGCTGCGGCACGGGGCTCCTGCGCGCGCAACTCAAACGGCTGTTGCCGCGCGCGCAGTACGTGGCGCTGGAGGCGAGCGCCTACCTGTGCGAGCGTTACGGCTGGCAGTACGGCAGGATCGAGGACTATCGCACGCGCACGCCCTTCGACCTGGTCGTGTGCTACGACGTACTGCAGTATCTCGAGCGCGCCGCTGCCGCACGGGCGCTCGCCAACTTCGCGCGGCTATGCCGGGGCGCGCTGTACTTCAGCGCGCTCACCCGCCACGACTTCGAGCACAACTGCGACCTGCGGCGCACGGATCCTGAGGTGCACCTGCGCAGTGCGCGCTGGTACCGCACGCGCCTGGCACCGCGCTTTCGCGAGGCGGGACTGGGCCTGTGGGTGCGGCGCGGCGCGCCGCTCACGCTCTGGGAGCTGGAGTCGGACTGACGCGCTGGCGGCGGAACAGCGGATACAACGGCAGCCCCAGCAGGATCAGCAGCGCGGTGGCGATCGATTCCGTGGGCGTCGTGATGAACGCGCTGACCACGATCCACGCCATCACCGCGACGAAAGTGAGCGGCACCCACGGATAGCCGCGCAGCCGATAGGGACGCACCGCAAGCGGTGAGCGCCGGCGCAGCACGATCACCGCCAGCACCACCGGAATCCAGAAAATGGCGTAGGACATCACCGCCATGTTGGTCAGCTGGTCGAAAGTGCCGGAAGTGGCGAGCAGCGCCGCCCACACGCACAACAGCACGATCGAGGTGAGCGGCACGCGCGAGTGCGGGCTCAGGGTCCCGAAACTCGAGAAAAACAGGCCGTCGCGCGCGGCAGCCCAGGCAACCCGGGCACCCGTAAGGATCGTGCCGTTCAAAGAGCCGATGGTGGACAGGAGGAAGATGAGCGCGGCCACCGGAGCTGCGCGCGCACGGAGGAAGGTACGCACGGCACGGGTCGCCACCGAAGGCGCATCCGGCCACGCGCTGGAGCTCGCGCTCGCAACTTGCGCGAACGGCAGCGCGTAGAGGTAGGCGAAGTTGATGAGGAGGTAGATGCCGAGCACCAGCAGCATGCCGCGGATGATGGCGCGCGGCAGATTGCGCTGCGGCTCCTGTACTTCGCCCGCGGCCATGGGCAGGTACTGCCAGCCGCTGTAGGCCCACAGGGCCGCAAACATCGCCGCGCCGAAGCCGCTGAACCCGCCGCTGGCGGCCCGCGGTGGCGCGGCGAGATTGGCAGTGCCGTGCACGTTGCTGAAGAAAAACACGCCGCCGGCAACGCCGAGAATGGCGCACACCTTGGCGACGGTGAGCAGGGTCTGCACGCGCCCGCCGAGCATCACACCGGCGCAGTTGATGAGCCCGAACACCGCGATCACACCGACGGCGATCAGCTGGCGCGGACCGAACTCGAGGGTGAAGTGCGTGCCGAAGAGCGCCGTGGTGTGCGCGAACCACGCCGCTCCCAGCGGGTAAATATCGGCGGTAAATACCGCCACCGCCGCGCCATAGGCGGCGACAATCGCCCCGCCGAGCACGAAGCTGTTGCAGGCGAAGAGGAAGGCCGGGACATCGCCATAGGCCGCCCGCAGGTACACGTACTCGCCACCCGCTGCCGGCAACATCGCGCCAAGTTCCGCAAAGCACAGGGCGCCGAGCATCGCGACCAGACCCGCCGCGGCCCACGCCCCCAGCACCAGGGCCGGCGTCCCCACGGCCTGCGCCATCTGGGCGGACTTGAGAAACACGCCCGTGCCGATGGTGATGCCGACGACCAGCGAGGTGGCGTGCAGGAGTGTCAGGACGCGCCGTGGCTGCAGATCGGGGGCCTTCATGCGCGTATCGTACAATCGTTGCCGCAGGCGGGTCGGAGACAAAGCGATGGCAGGACACGAGCACCAGGCACGGATTCATTGGACGCGAGGCACGGCGGCCTTTACTGACAACCGCTACAGCCGCGCCCACACCTGGGCGTTCGACGGCGGGGTTACCGTGCCGGCATCCTCTTCGCCACATGTGGTGCGGGTGCCGATGTCGGCGGAGGCCGCGGTGGATCCGGAGGAAGCCCTGGTGGCCGCGCTCGCGAGTTGCCACATGCTGTGGTTCCTGTCGCTCGCGGCCGGTCGCGGGTTCTGTGTCGATGACTACAGCGACGCGGCTGCCGGTGTCATGGGCCACAACGCCGCCGGCAGGGTGGCCATGGTGCGCGTCACTTTGCGTCCCCACGTGGTGTTCAGCGGCTCGCTTAAGCCTGCGCGTGAGGATGTCATGCAGTTGCACGCCCACGCCCATGAGGAGTGTTTCATCGCCAACTCGGTGACGACTGACGTGCGCTGCGAGCCGCTGTTCGATGGCTGAGCCGCTGGTCACTTTCCACGGACCGGTCGCGGTTGAGCGCCAGAGCGCCGGCGCGCTGGGGCTGATACTCCTCGGCGCCGCGGGTGAGGGCGCTGGCGAACCCACGGCACTGGCCTTCAGCGGCGCGTCCCCCGCGGGCCTTCCGGAGGCGCTCGTGGATCTGAGCGTCGCGGGCGCCGGCGGTACACGCTATCTCATCGCCAGCACGGGCCGCCAGTGGCCGGTGGAGGCGGCGGCGGTGCATCTGCACCACGACGTCAGCACGGCTTTCTACCGCGCGCTACCGCCACGGCGCGTACCGCTGGCCAAGCGCTGCCTGTGGGCGCTGGTGCTGACACTGGCCGCGAGCCGCGCCGGCCTCGCACTGCTCGCGGCGCTGCGCCGCTAAGCACCAGACACGTTGACGGTATACACAGGCTACTTCGGCAGGATCTGCAGCGGCACGGGTGGCACGATGCCGTGCGCCTGAGCGAAGTTGCCCTGGTTGATCGCAAGACTCACGAGGCCCCGCGAATCGATATACAGCAGCGGCTTGCCCACCGGCACGGCGCCGAAGGTCTTCACGAACGACACGGCGACTTCCTTCCCCGCGAGCTTGACGCGCACCGTGTCGCCGACCTGGTAACCGAGCTTCGCGAAGTCATCCGGCGCGATGTTGGTCACGAGGTTGCCGAACGGACCATCGAGGGCCACGACCTGGCCCTGGACCCCGGTGGAATCGACGCTCACGCGCGGGATGTCCAGGCGCGTCACGCCCTTGAGTGCCCGGCCCACGCCGTTCCAGTCCTCGCCCCGCTGCAGGTGTGCAGCCACTGGCGAGTAGATGTCCCTCCCGTGGAATGTGGACGAGGTGGAACCGGCGAGGACCCATTGGGGGTTCATGATCTCGCGGACGCCTTCGATTCCGTCGCGGTCGGCGACGAGGGTGATGAGCCCGTTATCCGGCAGCACGAAGTACTGGCCGCGCCTGGTCTTGACGACGATCGAGCGCCGGGTGGTGCCGACCCCGGGGTCGATGACCGTCAGAAAGATGGTTCCGGGCGGGTAGTACTGTGAAGTCCGCGCCAGCAGGCGCGCGCCGTCTGCAATCGAGTACGGCGTCACCTGGTGGGTGAGATCGATGATCTCCGCATCGGGGGCGAGTGTCTTGATGACGCCCTTGCAGATCGCGACGGCGTCGTCGACGGTCCCGAAGTCCGTCATGAACACGATCACGGGCTTCGGGGCCGGGTCCGCCCGTGTGATTGTCGGCGCGGCCGCGAGCGCTGCGGCGAGCATCAGGTACCAGAGGAGGGCCACGCCGGATCGGGCGCGAAGAAATATCAGGTTGGTCACGGCATTATTTTCCTGTTGGCACGGTCAGCTTCGCGTAATAGTAGGCACCATCCGCGCTCGAAAATCATGCAAAATCGATGCATGTTCCCAGTCATGCAGATCGGCCGCTGGCTCGCGTTGGGCGTCCTCGTAACCTCGCTCGGTATCGCACGCGTGAGCGCCGAGGGTGCGGGCAAGCTGCCCGTGCGGGTGGTCATCGTCACGACCTTCGAGATCGGTAACGATACCGGCGACACGCCGGGCGAATTCCAGGCCTGGGTGGAGCGACTGCCGCTGCCGCAGATCCTGCCGTTTCCATTGGGCAACCATCCGCTGCGGTACAACGCCGAGAAACAGGTGCTGGGAATTGTCACCGGCGAAGGCTCGCTGCGCGGCGCGGCCTCGATCATGGCCCTCGGTCTCGACGACCGCTTTGATCTCTCAAAGGCGTACTGGCTGGTACCCGCGATTGCCGGTATCGATCCCACTTACGCCTCGGTCGGCTCTGCCGCCTGGGCAGAGTGGATCATCGATCGGGATCTGAACTTCGAGATCGATGCGCGTGAGATCCCAAGAGACTGGTCAACCGGACACATCCCGCTGGGCCGCAGCAAGCCCTTTGCGCTCCCGACCCCTGAGCTCGATCGGCCCAATGGCGTCAACGGCTATCACCTCAACCCCGCACTCGTCGAGTGGGCCTATCAGCTGACGCGCAATGTGCACCTGGATGACACACCCGCCCTGAAGAGCATTCGTGCCGGCTACGCGCGCTACCCCAACGCACTCAAGCCACCCTTCGTTCTCAAAGGTGACGAGGTCTCCGCCTCGGACTGGTGGTTGGGTCAACGCATGAATACCCTCGCCCAGCAGTGGATGGCTTACTGGAGTGGCGGCAAGGGACGCGCAGTCACGACGGCCATGGAGGATAGCGGCATCCTGACCTCCCTCACCGCGCTTTCACACGAACATCGCGTGCGGCTGGACCGCGTTCTGGTGCTGCGCACGGGCTCCGATTACACCATCCCCGCCTCCGGCCAGACGGTGGCGCAGCTGCTGGCAAGCGACGCGGGCGAGGGCACCCTGTCGGCCTATGTGCCCGCCCTCGAGGCTGCCTATCGCGTCGGCAGTCCGGTGGTGAACGAGATAGCTGGCAACTGGGCGAGATACGCCGCAGAGACACCGGCAGCAAAATGACGGACTGCAGCTGTTAGACGCTGTATCGCGCATTACCCCGCTTGATGAGGTTTTGATGACGAGTCACGAGGGTGGCTGCTTGTGCGGTCAGGTGCGGTTTCGCGTGAGCACGCCTGCGCTCAGCAGCGGCTATTGTCACTGCCGCATGTGCCAAAAGAGCTCGGGAGCACCCGTGGTCGCGTGGGTGACCTTCCCAGCCTGCGGCTTCTCGTGGATCGCAGGCACGCCTCGCACCTATGGGTCTTCCGCTCGCGCAAAGCGCCAGTTTTGCGCACAGTGCGGGAGCTATATGCTTTTTCGGAGCGAGGATTCTCCTGATGAGGTAAGCGTCAACACGGCTTCGCTGGACGATCCCGGCGTGTTTCCGCCGCAGATGCATATCTTTACCGAGAGCCGTATCACCTGGTTCCACACCCGTGATGCGCTGCCGACTCATCAGGGCTATGGTCCCTTTCAACGACCCGAAGATTAGTCCAGCGCTCGTTTGAGCCGAAAGCGATAAGCGCTACCTGAAATGCCTTTCCCGCGAAATGGCGATCGCCTGATCCACCGCATCAATGACAACCTGTGGTCGATCAAACTGAATGAAGTGACCAGCATTCGGAACGATCACATTTATCCCCCGGGTCGACATCGCTGCCAGTTGCGAATGCAACTCCTCCCACAGCAAGGTGCGCTTGTCCCATTGCTCCTGCGTTTCATGCGGTGCTTTGGCAGGTGCATGAGTCAGTACTATGATCGGCATATCGCCAAAATTCTTGCGCGTTGCACGGGCTTGTTCAGCACTGGCATAGGACACACTTTCCCTCTCGGAAAGGAACGCCGCCTGCCAGCCTGGTGTTGCCCATATGGGTCGCTGCGCCTCGTTGATTGCCTGGCTCACGTGAGGGTCGACGTAGCCCAGACACTGCTCGTAAGCAGGCGTACCTTTGGCGAAGCCCTTCTTCGCCTCCTCAACACACTGCGCTTGTTCCGCCAAAGACGCGTCCAATTGCTCTTTCTGGCCAACGCCAATCGCCCATCCGCGTACCCACTGGTCCTCGTGTGAGGGGTCGACCAGAACCATGCCGACGACTTCATCGAGGTAGCGGTCGGCATAAACCCGGACACTCATACCGGACGAGGAGTGCCCAACAAGGATGTACGGAGGCTTGACATGCGCGGCAGCGAGGAGTGCGTGCAGATCCTCGGCGATGTTGCTCGCGGTGCTGGCGCGCGTTGCCGCGTCGCTGAACCCGAGTCCTGCTCTGTCGTACGAACAGGTCCCCGTCCTCGTAGCTACCGCCGGCTGAACCAGGCCCCACGAGCTGGTCGAGTCTCCCAGTCCAGCGTCAAAGATGACTGTCGGTGATCCCTTACCTCGGCAGTAAATGTTCATGCGGCGCCCGTGATCCATATCGACTAGCCGCTGTGGCTTGGTGTAGATCGGATCAGTGACCGGCGGCTTAAGCGCGTCCTGGCCCAGACACTGCATCGCAAATGCCATACCGGCCACGGCACTCGCCAGCACGGCAAGTCGAGGCGTCCCCATGCAAGGATCGCCAGAGCGCAAGACCTTCAAGGTTTCACACGCTCAGCAACTCTGAGAGCGTGGCCGCGACGGTCGCGGTTGCAGCCTTCAAGTCATTCAACCGCAGGCACTCGTCCGCCGCATGCCCATGCGCCTCGGCGAGCGTTCGGGGTCCCGCTCCATACAACACAGTGGGGATTCCGGCGGCGGCATAGTGACGCGCGTCCGTGTACAGCGGCACGCCGTGCTCGCCGACCGGTACGCCGAGGAAGTGCTCGCCGTGACGCTGCAGCGCCTGCGTCAGTCGCTCCGCGCCCGGCAGCTTCTTAAGGGGCTCGGCGAGCAGCACCCGCCGCAACTCGACCCGGACACCCGCGAAGGCAGCGCCCGCCTCGAGGATCAGCGCGTGCAGCTGCGCCTCGGCCGCCTGTGGATCCTCCTCGGGAATGATGCGCCGGTCGATGCGGAAGGCGACGCGATCGGGAACCACGTTGGTGTTGATGCCGCCCTGGATCAGCCCGACGTTGAGCGTCGGGTGGTCGATACCCGGGATGCGCGAGTGGCGTTTCTCAAGCGCGCCGCGTGATGCATAGAGCGCCTGCAGGATTCCCGTGGCGGCTACCAGGGCGTCGACACCGGACTCCGGCATCGCCGCGTGGCCCTGGCGCCCGTGCACGACGACCTCCAGATGCAGGCAGCCGTTGTGAGCGCTGGTCACGGCGTAGGAGAAGCCCGCGCAGATGGCGTAGTCGGGCCGGCTCAACTCTTGAGCGAGGATCCAGCGCGGGCCGATGTCGCCACCCGCCTCCTCATCGTATGTGAAGTGCAGCTCGACGCTTCCCTTCAGGCGAGCCTGCGCACTGCGCTCGAGCTCCTCGAGCGCGCGCAGCGCAAACGCGTAGGTCGCGAAGTCTGATTTGCTGACCGCGACCCCACGGCCGTACATGGTCGGGCCGCCCGCGGGGTCGTTGAGGACCGCGGCACCGTAGGGATCCTGGGTCCAGCCCGAACCGGGCGGCACCACATCGCCATGGGCATTGAGCGCGATGCACGGGCCGCCCTCGCCAAAGCGATGCCGTACGATCAGGTTCGTGGCGCAGATCATCCCGACCGCGCTCACCGCTGGTGCGGGCACCGGGTACGCCTCGACCGTGAACCCTAACTCTTCGAGGAGCGTGCGCGCCGTCTGCGCGGGCGCCGCGCAGTCCCCCGGCGGATTGTCGCTCGGGGCGCGGACGACCGCGGCAAGGAAGGCGCACTCGCGCTCGAAGTTGCGCGCCACGATCGGAGCGAGCGCGGCATCGGCCGAGCGGCTGTCGGCCGGCGTCGCGGCCGTCATGTGGCGGCGTAATTCAAGAGGAAATCCGCGAATACCCGCGCCGCAACCTCGGCGTCCTCCGCGGTGAGGGACTCGTCGGGGTGGTGACTGATGCCACCATTGCCGCAGCGTACGAACAGCATGCCCATCTCGGTAATTCCGGCCATCACCATCGCATCATGTCCCGCACCGCTTGGCAAATGCAGCGGCGCGGCGATGCCGGCCGCCCGCTGGATGCTTTGCGCCCAGCGCTGCTGCAGCTTCGCGGAAGCTGGGACGCTCGCGGTCTCGAGGACTTTGCGCCACTCGAAACTGACACGTCGGGCGGCGCAGATCCGCTCAACCTCCGTCATCACGTCCGCGAATGCGGCCTTGCGTACCGCGTCGCGCTCGGCCCGGATATCGATACTCAGCTCGCAGCGGCCCGGGATGACGTTGATGGCGCCCCCCGGCACCTGCAGCTGACCGACGGTGCCGACGAGGCCTGGTGTGCCGCTGCAGCGGCGCTCCACTGTGAGTACGATCTGCGCCGCCGCTGCGGCCGCATCGCGCCGCGATCCCATCGGCACGGTCCCGGAGTGGCCGGAGAGGCCAACGAGGGTGAGAACTCCGCGGATGCTGCCGGCGATCGAAGTCACGACGCCGACGGGCGCCCCGGCCTCGAGCAGCACTGGTCCCTGCTCGATATGCACTTCGACGAAGCCGAGGAGCGTCGAGGGATCGAGCGCCGCCGAGGGGATCGCCGCAGGATCGAAACCTGCGTCTTGCATGACCTGGCGCAGGCTCGTGCCGCCGGCATCCACGCTCGCAAGCGCCGCGGTTTCGAACGTCCCGGCGAGCGCGCGACTGCCGAGGAAAGTCGACTTGAACCGCACTCCCTCTTCCTCTGCGAAGGCGACGATGGTGAGCGTGAAGGGCAGGCGGGTGCTCGCGCGCCGCAGCTCCGCCGCGACTGCGATCGGCAGCAGGATGCCGAGGCGTCCATCGAACTGACCGGCGTTGACCACGGTGTCGTAGTGCGATCCGGTCACGAGGGTCGCAGCCGCACCGTCCGCGCCGTGCCAGCGTCCGACGATATTGCCCACGGCATCGCCCGACACCTCGAGGCCCGCGCTCAGCATGAAGTCACGGATCTCGGCGGCGGTTGCCCGGTGCGCGCTCGTGAGATACGAGCACGTGAGACCCTTCGAATCCTCACTGAAGCGCGCGAGGTGCTGCGCCATGGCGATGATGCGCGCGCCCAAGGGTTCCGTGAGGAGCTCCGCGAGTCTGAAGCGCGCAATCCTGCCGATCTCGCAGAGCGCCGTGGCACGCTCCGCTTCGGGGCCGTGACCTGTGCGTTCCTGCATGGCCTCGAGTACCGACGCGCGTGTGTGGCCCTTGACCGCCAGCACGAACGGAAAGCCGAACTTGCGCGAGTAGGCCGCGTTCAACTCCTGCAGCCGGGCGAATTCCTGCGGCGAGCACGCTGCCAGGCCCGCTCCCTGCTGTTCGCCCGCAGACTCCGGGGTCAGTTCGCCGCGGATGGCCGCGCGTCCGGCGAGCTCGGGGTGCGCGCGGATCAGGGCGAGCTGCTCCGCGAGGCTGGCGGCGCCGACCGCCGCGCACATCGCCGCGTGCAGTTGCAGGACGGATGCGAACGGGCGTGCGGGCGCCACGCGCTCGGCAACCCACGGCGAGTGTTCGAACACGCCCGCGAGCGTGGCGACGAATTCCCGTGCCGGCAGCGCGTCGAGCTCCTGGAGGCTGATCACGATAGGTGACTCCGCCCGGTCACGCGAGATAAATGAAGCGCCCGACACACAGCGCTGCGAGCACGTAGATCAGCCAGTCGCGCGGGCGCGCCTGTCCGCGCACCAGCTTCAGTACCGCGTGGCTCACGATGCCGAAGGCAAGCCCGTTGGCGATCGAGTAGGTCAGTGGAATCATGATCGCCGTGAGAAAGGCCGGAATGGCCTCGCCCGGTTCCTGCCACTGCACCTCCGCGAGCGCACCCATCATCAGCGCGCCCACCAGTATCAGCGCCGGTGCGGTCGCCGCGGCCGGAATGGCCTGCACGAGGGGTGTGAAGAACAGCGTCACGAGGAACAGGAGCCCCACAAAGACGCTCGTGAGCCCGGTGCGTCCGCCCACCGCGACGCCCGCGGCGCTCTCGATGTAACTCGTGACCGGGCTCGTGCCCGCGAGTGCTCCCACGAGCATCGAGGTCGAGTCGGCGATCAGGATGCGATTCATGCGCGGCACCGTGCCGTCGGCGCGCACGAACCCCGCGCGCTTGGTGACGGCCATCAGCGTGCCGAGGTTGTCGAACATATCCACGAACAGGAACACGAACATGATCTCGACGAGCGACAGTCCGATGCCGCCCTTGAGATTCAGCGCCGCCGGGATGTCGAGCCGGAACGCCGTCGCCCACAGGTCGGCGAGGTGAGTCGAGGAGGGCGTGAAGCTCGCCAGCCCGAAGATCCAGGAGATGATCGCCACGCTCAGGATGCCAATGAGAATGGCGCCCTTCACGGCCCGCGCCTGCAGCGCGGCGATGATGAAGAGGCCCAGCATGGCGAGCGCAGGTGTTGGCGCGGTGATCTTTCCCAGCGCCACGGTCGTGCCGGCGTTCGCGACGATGATCCCGGCGTCCTTGAGCCCGATGAAGGCGATGAAGAGACCGATACCGCCGCTCACTGCCGCGAACAACGAGCGCGGCACCGCGTTCATGATGAGCTGCCGCACACCGGCGAGCGTGAGCACGAGAAACGCGACGCCCGAGATGAACACGCAGCCGAGCGCCACCTGCCACGGCAGGCCCATGGTCTTCACCACGGTGTAGGTGAAGTAGGCATTGAGTCCCATCCCGGGTGCGAGCGCGAGCGGGTAATTGGAGAGCAGGCCCATCAGGATGCTGCCGAAGCCGGCCGCGATGCAGGTCGCGACCGCGACCCCTGCGACCGGCATGCCCGCGTCGCCGAGAATCAGCGGATTGACCACGATGATGTACGCCATCGTGAGGAAGGTCGTGAGCCCGGCGATGAGCTCCGTGCGCACCGTCGTGCCGTGGCCTTTGAGATCGAAGATTCGTGTGAACACAGGTTCCGATCGCTGCAACCGCAGCCGTCAGTGCAGCGCTCCGTGTCCGATCCACAGGAGCACGGTGGCGCGTTCTTCGTCCGTCATTTGCGTGAGATTGCCCAGCGGCATGGTGCGCAGCGCGAGCTGCTGCTGTACCTGGGGCAGGTGGGCGCGCAGCTCATCGAGGGTCTCGAGCACGACGCCGTTGGGGGCCGCGTTGAATCCCGCCTGAGTCGGCCGGGTCGCGTGACACGGTACGCAACGCTGCGCGACGATCGCACCCACGACCGCGGCATCGACCACAGCCGGCGGGTGCTCCCGCGGGGACGCCGGCGCGAGCACCGCCACGAGGGCGACGAGCGTCGCGACGGCGAGCGCGGCCGGCAGCGCCGCGAGCCAGCCGCGGCGGCCCGCGGGCTTATGCCGTGCGACGAACCACACACGCATGCACGCCCCCGCGAAGCTAAGCGCGATGAGCGTGACCCAGTTGTACCGTCCGCCGTAGGTCATGGCGTAGTGGTTGCTGATCATGACGAACACGACGGGCAGCGTGAAATAGGTGTTGTGAACGGAACGCTGCTTACCCCGAAGACCCGGAGTGGGATCGGGCTCACGGCCCTCGCGTTTGGCGCGCACCAGCTCGCGCTGACCGGGAATGATCACGAACAGCACGTTGGCGACCATAATGGTGCCGAGCGCGGAACCGAAGAGCATGAACGCACCGCGGCCGCTGAAGAGCTGACACAGTCCCCAGGCGAGGAGCGCCGTCAGCGCGGCCAGCACGGCCCCGAGCGCACGACCGTCGCGCGCGAGCGGCGTACGACACAGCGCGTCGTAAGTGAGCCAGCTCACGACGAGCACACTCAAGGCAATGACAATCGCCGCGGGCTTGGTGAGCGCGGCGACCGCAGGGTCGATCAGGTAGGCCTCGGCTCGCCACAGATACAGCAGGGTGAAGAGCGCAAAGCCCGACAGCCAGGTCGTGTACGCCTCCCAGTAGAACCAGTGCAGCGTCGGCGGGAGTCTCGACGGGGCCACGCGGTATTTTTGCGAGCGATAGAAGCCGCCGCCGTGCACCGCCCACAACTCTCCGGCGACGCCGGCATCGGTGTGCTCGGGGTCGGCCGGGGACTCCAGGTGGTCGTCCAGCCACACGAAGTAGAACGACGCGCCGATCCAGGCAATGCCGGCGACTACGTGCAGCCATCGCAACAGCAGGCCGCCCCAATCGAGCAGGTACTCGATCACGGTGTCAGCACGCCGCAGCTCGCGCAGCTGCGATCGCAGTCCTGAGCCTGCGGGGCGCCTTCAGCCCGCGGGGCATCCCGTGTGCCGGCGCCGCCGATCTGCTGCAGCAGTTGGGCTGCGACGGCCACCGCGATCGCGCCTGGCCACTTGCTGGCGATGCCGTCGACGCCGATCGGACAGACCAGCCGGGCGATGGCCTCCGCCGCGACCCCCTCGCGCGCAAGTCGCGAGCGGAAGCGAGCCGCCTTGCTCTTCGAGCCGATCAATCCGAGCCACGCGAAGTCGTTGCGCTCGAGGAGCGTGCGGCACAGTGTGTAGTCGAGGGCGTGACTGTGGGTCATGACGATGAAACAGGCCCCCACCGGAGCCTCGTCCAGGGTTGCTGCCGGTTCCGCACAGTGCCTGACCTGCATTCGCCCGGCGCCCGCAGGCGGTAGCCATTCGGCTCGCGAGTCGGTCCAGGTTAGCCGCACGGGCAGCTCGGCCAGGATCCTCGCGAGTGCCTGACCGACGTGACCCGCGCCGTACAGCCACACTTCGGGCAGCGCGTCATCCAGGCGCTCGAGCAGGGTGAGCTCTCCGCTGGCGGCGCGGATGAGGCGTGGCAGCTTCGGCTCGAAAGTGGTCAAGCCTGTCACGTATTGGGTGTCAGGGTCGCACACCAGCCGATGCTGCGTGCCGCCGGGGGTGAGCGTGCTCACGAGCACTGCGCGTCCGCGCCCGGCAGCGTTGCGGGCCTCACGCAGCTCGCTTAAGTTCGACCTGCCGTAACGCTCGATCCACAGCGTCACCACCCCGCCGCAGCACTGCCCAAGATCCGCACCGAGGACGAGGCGACAGACACGGGCCGGGACTTCGGCTTGCGCGCTCTGCAGCAGCTCGCGTGCCGCGCCGATCGCATCCCATTCCAGACGCCCTCCACCGATCGTGCCCATGACGCCCGCCGGCCACACCAGCATGCTCGTGCCACACTCGCGCGGTGCCGAACCGCGTACTTCGGCGAGCACGATGCGCACGACGGAGGGCTCGCGCTCCAGTCTTTGCAGGAGTCCGGACAGCCAGCTGCAGGGCGCGGCACTCACGCGCGTGCCTCCACGGCCGCGCTCGCGGGGTCGCGCTCGCCACCACGCAGGCCCGCGAGCGCGCGCAGCACCGCCTCGGGCGTCGCCGGTGCGATGAGTTCGGGGCATGCCTCCGGGCCGCCACAGCTCGCGATGGCATCGCGAATCGCGAGAAACACCGAGACGGCTAACATCAAGGGCGGCTCGCCCACCGCCTTGGAGCGGTAGATCGTATCCTCGGAATTGGGCGCGCCCTCCAGCAGTCGGATGTATGCCTGCGCCGGCCAGTCGTGTGCGGTGGGAATCTTGTAAGTAGAGGGGGCATACGTACGCAGCTCGCCCTCGGGACTCCACCACAGCTCCTCGCTCGTGAGCCAGCCCGCGCCCTGCGCGAAGCCGCCTTCGACCTGGCCCAGATCGATCGCGGCATTCAGCGTGCGCCCGACATCGTGCAGGATATCCACGCGCAGGAGCTGCGTCTCACCGGTGAGGGTGTCCACGGCGACCTCGCTCACCGCCGCGCCGTACGCATAATAGAAGAACGGCCGCCCCTTCATCCTCACCTTGTCCCACTCGATCTTGGGGGTGCGGTAGAAACCGGTCGCGGAGAGCGAGACCCGCGCGCGGTAGGCCTGCATCGCCAGCTCCGCGAACGTCAGGCGTTGCTCACCGACGCTGACGCATCCGTCCTGGAAGTGCACCGCGTCCGCCGCGACGCCGTAGCTGCTGCAGGCGAACTCCACCAGCCGCGCGCGAATGGTCTGCGCGGCTGCCTGCGCGGCCTTGCCGTTGAGATCCGAGCCGGCGGAGGCCGCCGTGGCGGAGGTGTTCGGCACCTTGGAAGTGTCGGTGGCGGAGACGCGGATCGCCGCGAGCGGCAGCCCGAACTCCATCGCCACTACCTGCACGACCTTGATAAAGAGTCCCTGGCCCATCTCGGTGCCGCCGTGGTTGAGAAGCACCGTGCCGTCCGTGTAGACCTGGATGAGAGCGCCTGCCTGGTTGAAGGTGGTCGCCGTGAAGGAGATGCCGAACTTCACCGGTGTCAGTGCGATGCCGCGCTTAATGAACGGGTTCGCCGCGTTCCACTCGCCGATGCCCCGGCGGCGCTTGAGGTAACCGCTGCTCTGCGCGAGTCGCTCGACGATCGCCGGGGTGTGGTTCTGCTCCACCAGCTGGCCGTAGTGGGTGACGTTGCGCGTGTCGATGCCATAGAAATTGCGGCGCCGCACCGCGAGCGGGTCGAGCTTGAGCGCGCGTGCGATCGAATCCATGATCTGCTCGATCGTGAGCACGGCCTGCGGGCCGCCGAAACCGCGAAACGCGGTGTTCGAGACCGTGTGGGTTTTGCAGCGATGCGAGACGATCTCCACGTGCTCGAGGAAGTAAGCGTTGTCCAGGTGCAGGACCGCGCGGTCGTTGACCGGTCCGGACAGATCGGCCGAATAGCCGCAGCGCGAGGCGAGCATCACGGTGAGCGCCAGCACGCGGCCGTCGGCATCGAAGCCGACGGTGTAATCGGCGAGGAAGTCGTGCCGCTTGCCGGTCATCAGCATGTCGGTATCGCGATCGAGCCGCAGCTTGACGGGTCGTCCGCTCTTGTGAGCGAGCACCGCCGCCGCGGCGGCAATCAGCGCGGGTTGTGTCTCCTTGCCACCGAAGCCGCCGCCCATGCGCCGGCATTGGACGGTCACCTGGTTGACGTGCCTGCCGAGGGCATGGGCGACGATCTGCTGAACCTCGGACGGGTGCTGCGTGGAGCTCACGACCAGCATGCCGCGGTCTTCCTGCGGGATGGCGATGGCGATCTGGCCCTCGAGGTAGAAGTGATCCTGGCCACCCATCTGCACGGTACCTTGCAGCCGGTGAGGCGCGCGCGCCAGCACCTCGTGCGGCTTGCCGCGCACCAGCCGTTGCGTGGGCAGCACGGCCGTGCCGGCCGCGAGCGCCGCGCGGATGTCCAGGATCGCCGGCAGCGGCTCGTACTCGATGTGCGCCCGCCGGGCAGCCTTGCGCGCGATCGTGTAGGAGTCGGCAGCCACCGCAAACACCGGCTGGCCGGCGTACTGCACCAGGTCCGCCGCGAAGATCGGATCATCGTGCACCGCGGCGCCGTAGTTGTTCTCGCCGGGCACATCGGCTGCGGTGGCGACGCTCACCACGCCGGACAGCGCCTCGAGCGCCGTCAGATCCAGCCGCCGGATGCGCCCGTGCGCGAGACCTGAGAGTCCGAAGGCCCCATGCAGCGCGCCCGCGGGCAGCGCAATGTCATCGGCATACGTCGCCTGACCGCTGACGTGCAGGTGTGCGCTGTCGTGTGGAGGAGCGCGGCTCACGCTGACGGTACGGCGGCCGCGAGCGCGTGGAAGGTGCGCGTCGCTACACCCGGTTGCGTTTGCTCGACATAGAACCGTCGCAGGAGATTGCGCGCGCTCTGCAGCCGAAAGGCACTACTGGCGCGCAGATCCGAGAGCGGCGTGAAATCCTCCGCAAGGCACGCACTCGCGCGCACGATGCTCGCCTCGCTCCAGGCGGCGCCGATCAGTGCGCGTTCGGTGCGCGCCGCGCGCGCCACCACCGCCGCCATCCCGCCGAAGGCGAGGCGTGCGCTTACGATCCGGCCGTCCGCGACGCGCACCGCAAAGGCCGCACAGACCGCGGAGATGTCCTGGTCGAAGCGCTTGGAGAGCTTGTACGCGCCGACCCACTCATCCGTGCGCGGCGGCGGCACCAGCACCGACACGATGAATTCACCGGCCTGCAGATCCTTGCGCTGATAGCCGAGATAGAAGCGCTCCAGCGGCACTCGGCGAACCTCAGCGCCGCGGCGCAGCTCGAGCTCCGCGCCGAGTGCCATCAACACCGGAGTGGCATCGCCGATCGGCGAGCCGTTGGCGAGATTGCCGCACAGCGTGCCGGAGTTGCGAACCGGTGGCGAGCCGAAGCGCTGCGCGATCTCAGCCAGCGGCGGGAACGCCTCGACGAGCGCGCCCCAGGCACGGGTGAGCGACACGGCCGCGCCGATCCTGAGGCCCGTGGCGCTGCTACGCAGGGCGTGCAGCTCCCCGATGCCTCCGATGTAGAGGATCGTCGGCAGCTCGCGCAGCTGCTTGGTGACCAGGAGGCCCACATCCGTCCCGCCCGCGAGCAACAACGCACCGGGCTCTTGCGCAAACGCGCTCGCGAGCTCATCGATCGTGCGGGGAGCCACGAAACCCGGCAGCCGCAGCGACCGCCTGCGCCTGAGCGCTCGCAAGGCCGCACGGCGCGCCGCATCGGCCGGCGCCGAGCGGCTCCAGTGACTCGGGGCAGGGTAGCCGTGCATGCGGCATCCCGCGGCAATGATGGGGCGGTATCCGGTGCAGCGACACAGATTGCCGGACAGCGCCTCGAGTACCTGCTCGCGCGTCGGCTGCGCCGTCTGCAGGTACAGGGCGAACAGCGACATCACGAAGCCGGGAGTGCAGAAGCCACATTGCGAGGCGTGCTCATCGACGAGCGCCTGCTGCACGGGGTGCGGGGTGCCATCGGCAGACCGCAGACTCTCGACGGTGACGAGCTCGTGGCCGTCGATCGTCGGCAGAAAGCGAATGCAGGAGTTGATCGCGCGGTAGTCGATGCGCTTGCCGTCCGTGGACAGCTTCCCGAGGACCACGGTGCAGGCGCCACAGTCCCCTTCGGCGCAGCCCTCCTTCGTGCCAGTCCGGTGGGCGACCTCGCGCAGATACTCGAGCACCGTCATCGTGCACGGCTGCTCGCCGCTGCTCACCAATTGACCATCAAGCAGGAAGCGAGCCCCGTCCATCCGACGACTATCCCCCCCGATAGACCGAGTAACTCCAGGGCGTGATCAGGAGCGGCACGTGATAGTGCTGATCCGGATCGGCGATGCCGATCCGGATCACGGCCTGCTCGATGAATGCCGGCTCCGGCAGCGCAACACCACGGCCGCGGAAGTACTCGGCCACGTGGAAGGTGAGCGTGTAACGACCGGCGTGCAGGGCGGCTCCGGCGAGCAGCGGCGCCGCCACGCGCCCGTTGTCCGCCGTGACCGCCGTGACCAGCGGCAGCGGCACGCCGGGGCCGCGATCCTCGTGCACCTCGATGCGCACGCCGGCCGCTGGCAGGCCCGTCGCAACATCCAGAACGTGCGTCGTCAGTTGTCCCAACATTCCCGATGCTAACGAGGATGCGGAAGTCATTGCAAACTTCGGTCCTGCCCGTGCACACATCGGCCGCCGACCCACACGGTGCGGATGTTCGCGCGAGCGGCGTGGTAGACGATCTTCTGGAGAATCTCGTGCGGAGTGTCGGAGCCGTCGATCCGCAGATTACTGTCCGGCGCGCCCGCATCGATGAGTAGACTGTCGAACTCAAAGCCCTCGCGGAACACGCCGACCGGGAGGTTGAGGGCCACGCCGCCGCCGGCCGTCGCCAGCCAGAAGGCCGTCGGCAAGTCCACGCGAGAGTGCGGTCGGCGCCGTTCGGCGCGGCTCTGGTGCGCATCGACGCCCGACTCGAGGGTGCGCGATGCGATCACGGCCTGGCGGACGTTCTCCAGGATCGAGGGACTGGCGCCGCCGGCGATGTCGGTGCCCAGCCCCACATGTACGCCCTGCGCAAGCGCCCGGTGCAGCGGAAACACCGCATCGGAAAAATAGACATTCGAGAGCGGGCAGTGCGCTACCACAGCGCCGCGCTCGGCGATGGTCGCCAGATCCGCGTCACTCAGGAAGTTGCCGTGCGCCAGGATCGAGCGCCTCGAGAGCAGCCCGAAGCCCTCGAGGGCCTGCGTATCGGTGCAGCCGCAGCGACGCAACACGAACTCGTGCTCCCAGTCACTCTCGGAGCAGTGGGTCTGTATGTGACAGCCGCTCTGGGCGGCGAGCTCCCCGAGCCGGCGCAGCAGCTCATCGGAGCACGCCGGAATGAAGCGCGGCGTGATGACGGCTTGAATCAGCCGCGCGTGGTTGCCGGGCATCGCGCGCACGTACTCGATGAAGGCCCAGGTGCTCTCAACGGCCTGCTGCGCGGAGGCGTCGCGGTAGTAGGCGGGGCACAGTTGGACATCGTCCATGGCGACGCGCCCGATCAGCGCTCGCTGCGATTTCGCAAGGCAGACGTCGGCCAGAATCTGGGTCGCCGGCAGGTGCAGTGAGGCAAAGTACACTGCCGTCGTCGTGCCATTGGCGAGCAGTGCGGTGACGAGCTCATCGTAGACCAAGTGCGCGTAGGCGGTATCAGCGTAGCGCGCCTCCAATGGAAACGTGTGCTCCTGGAGCCACGCCTCGAGCGGCAGCTCCAGCGCTTTGCCCAGCTGCGGCCACTGCGGTGCGTGGATGTGCAGATCCACGAGACCCGGCAGCAGATATTGATCGGCGCGCAGCCGTACCAGGGCATCCTCAGCGGTAAAGCGCTGCACGAGACGCTCGCGCGCGGCGCAGGGCTGAGCGTGGACCGCGGCGATCCGCCCGTCGGCGTCGACCACGATCAGAGTATCGCGCAGCAGCTCCAGATCGCCGCGCCGCGGAGCATGCAGTGCGTTGCCGAGAAACGCCCGCTCGTTTACGACCTGACTCGACATCCGCAAAACTCCGGCGTGGGTCTTTATGCTAGCGCGATACGCCGCGCGCACGATGGTTCTTTTGGGCAAGAATTTGCCCGGCGGTGCGGCTATGGCTTATTTTCAAGGCTTGGCCACTCCCGATTATCCGCGCGATCTCAAGGGTTACGGCCGCCGCCCCCCGCATCCTCGCTGGCCGCAAGGCGCGCGGATCGCGGTGCAGTTCGTGCTGAACTACGAGGAGGGGGCGGAGAGCTGCGTGCTCGACGGGGACTCCGGATCAGAAGTGTTCCTGTCGGAGATCAGCAATGCCCAGGCGTTTCCCATGCGCCACCTGAGCATGGAGTCTGTCTACGAGTACGGATCGCGCGCGGGTGTCTGGCGCATCCTGCGACTCTTCGAGCGCTATCGGCTGCCACTGACGGTGTTCGCCGTCGCCGCGGCGATACGCCGCAACGCCGAGGCTGCGGCCGCCTTCAGGGAGCTCGGCCATGAGATCGCCTGCCATGGGCTGCGCTGGATCAGCTACCAGCTGATCGACGAGGCGACCGAACGGGCACATATGGCCGAGGCGCTCGCGATCCTGCGCGACACGTTCGGCGCAGCGTCGCAGGGCTGGTACACCGGCCGCGACAGCCCGAACACGCGTCGCCTGCTCGTGGAGCACGGGGGATTGCTTTACGACGCCGATTCCTACGCGGACGACCTGCCGTACTGGACCGAAGTCGCGGTGCACGCCGGCAGTGAAGCGCGCCGCGTGCCGCATCTGGTGGTGCCGTACACGCTCGACACCAACGACATGCGATTCGCGACCGTGCCGGGCTTCAATTCGGGGACGCAGTTCTTCGACTACCTGAAGGCCGCGTTTGATGCGCTCTATCGTGAGGGCGATCCGCAGGGTCTCGACGCGCCGAAGATGCTCTCGGTCGGATTGCACGGCCGCATAATCGGCAGACCCGGGCGCATCGGCGCCCTGGAGCGCTTTCTCGACTACATCCTCGGGCAGCCGCAGGTGTGGGTCTGCCGGCGCGTGGAAATCGCGCAACACTGGCTCACGAATCACCCGTACCGGCCGCAGCTGGCGCGCTGAACGGCGCGAATGCGGTGCGTGCTGCGCAGCGCTCGCGATTCGTGCGGCAATTGAGGCAACCGCACTATCTTGTGGCACAGTAGTTCCTGCGTTTCCTGATGGCCGCTTCGGCTTAAGGGCTAGCAACGAGTATTTCGGTGGCACAGAAGCTGCAGTTCTGCTGATGAGTGGCGGGACGCAATCGTCACCGCAGCGCACAACGAAGACGACAGGGGGGTTCACGATGATCCGACGACAGACTGCGATCGTAGCGGTGGCGCTGCTACTGGCGCTGGTGCGATGGACTGCGGCGCCCGCCGATGGCAATGCCGAGCAGGCAGCCACCGATTCGACGGGCGCTGCGCCCAACTCCGCGTCGACAACCGCTGCGACCGCTCCGATCCCGATGGGCTCGCCCGGTGACCTGGATGAAATCGTTGTGCACGGCATCAAGCGCGGCGAACTCATCATGCCGACCACGGTCACGTCCGGTTCGGCCTACGGCCTGGACCTCGGCGTCATGGATACGCCGCGCAACAACACCGTGCTGTCGAAGGTGCAGATCGATGCCCTCGACGTGCAGAATCCGGGCGGCTTCTCCTATCTGACGTCCAGCGCTTATTCGGACGCCTCGTTCGGCCAGCCGAACGTGCCCCGCATCCGCGGCCAGTACGCGGACATGTTCTATAACGGCATGCGCGACAGCTTCACGTTGAACGGCTACGGCGCCCCGATCAGCTTCAACATGGTGGATTCGATCGACATCATCAAGGGACCGGCCAGCGTGCAGGGCGGCCCGGGGTCCGGGGTGGGCGGCTCGATCGACATCACCACCAAGATGCCCTCGATGACCAAGTTCGCCCTCGCGTTCGATGCCGAGGCCGACACCCAGCAGAAGCGCATCTTCGGGTTCGACGTGGGAGGTCCCTTGGCCGATGGCGTCGCCGGGCGCGTGAGCTTTACCACCAACGACAGCGGCAGCTACTACTACGACATGTTCTTCCATCAGCAGTCGTTGTATGGGGCCGTCATCGATAAAATCTCTGACGTCTACACGATCTCCGTCAACGGCGACATCGCCGACACCACCTATCGCGAGAACGACGGCATCAACCGGGTCAACCAGGGACTCATCGACAACGGCACGTACCTCACCGGCGCTCCCCCTCTGAGTGAGGTCGAAGGCTTCGGCACGCTGGTGGACATGACCGGATCGACGGAGCTCAACCGCCGGATCCTCATCGACGAGCCGAATGGTACCGGCGCACACGCCCTGCATGCCATGCTGCAGATCATCCAGACCTGGACGATGAACGACCACTTCTCCATTCAGAACAACACGTTCTACGACTACCTCAACCGCTACAACCAGACGATGGATTACTACGCCGACGGGGCCATCGGCAGCTACTCCATCGAGAACAAGACGGACTTCAAGGTCGATTTCACCACCGGTTCCGTGAAAAGCCAGGTCGACGCCGGCTTCACGTATCGCTACCTGCATGTGCTGGACATCGAGAACTACAACAACGAGCCGGTGAGCGTGTTCGATCTTTCGCAGAACCCGGACACCTGGATCTTCCCCGCCTCCAACCAGGGCCCCTCCGGCGGTGCGGTGCTGTACCCGGGGGCCTTCGGTCATCTGCAATACGGCGTGGCGGCGGACAATTCCATCGTCCCTAACTCTTCCATCGACACCAATCTGCAGGACGTTGCGATCTTCCTCGAGCACCGCATGCAGTTCTCACCAAAGTGGAGCCTGCTGTACGGTTTGCGCGGCGACCTGGTGCAGATGAACGATTCGGATCCGCTCTACGCCCAGGTACTCGCCGACCCCGAGGCGAACTGGTCGCTGATCCCGGGCTTCCCCCAGTCCCAGCACACGGCATGGTATGGCCTGTACAACGGCAACATCAGCCTGGTGTACAGCCCGACCGAGCGGGTCTCCGCCTACCTGACCTACAACCAGGCCCAGTACACGCTCGCCAACGACAACGACGGCTCGATCGCCACGCTCGGCGTGGATGCGACCACCCAGCTGCGGCAGAACACGCTGCTGGAGGAGGCGGGACTTAAGTTCGACCTACTCGGCAAGGCGCTGTTCATTTCCACTGCCGCGTTCTACCAGGAACGTGCCTTGCCCATCGGCATCAACAGCCATACCACTGCCCACATCAGCGGCGCCGAGATCGAGTTGAACTACCAGCCTGATCCGCACTTCTTCGCCACTGCGAGCTACTCCTACCTGCGCACGATGCTGGAGACACCGTCGGGTTTCTGGAATTTCCCGGCGCAGCCGGGTTACAACATCGATGGGGCCGGCACGGCAGTCGTGTGGCAGCCTGGCCAGAACTTCAGGGATCCGGGTGTGCCGCAGCACCTGTTCAACGTCCTCGCCAACTACAAGCTGGAGCGCGGTTGGGGACTCCAGGGGAACCTGCAGGTGACGGGTCCGATCCAGACCACACAGGGCGGGGCGCGGTGAATGTCGCCGCAACCGAGGCGGCCATGCAAGCCGACTTCGGTCCGAGCTCTTTCATAGGCATTCCCGCGGCCACCGTGGCGGCTGCCTATCCCACAACCATCGCGTCGGGCTACTACACGCCGCCGACGATCCCCTGGCAGTACACGCTCAATGGCGCGGTCTTCTACAACTTCATGCAGCACTACATGCTCAAGTTCGCGATCTACAATCTTGCGAACCGCCGCAATCTGGAGAACGACTATCCGTACTACGGCAATGACTTCCTGACGATAATCCCGCCGCGCAGCTATGATTTGACCTTCAGCGCCAAGTTCTAGGCATCATGGCCCGCTGCAGGGAGGCGGGCGGCCGAGGTTAAGGGTGCCGCTGAGCACCCCCTGATCCCGCGCGCTAAGGAGAGCGCAGCTCCAGGACCCGGCCCTCGGGGACACTCTGGCGGTGCGTCCCGGCCAGGGAGGCATAAGTGGACGTCTGCGCGTGGAAGGCGCGGTGCCAGGTGAAGTGCTTCAACACGCGCGCGCGGGCGGTGGCACCGACCGCCTCGATATCGCGTTCGTAAAGCGCCGCGATCGCTTCCGCCATGCCCACGCCGCTGTTGGGCTCGGCCAGTATGCCGACGCTCTCATCCACCAGCTCGGGGAAGGCGCCGGCGCGTGCCGCCACTACCGGGCGGGCGCACGCCATGGCTTCGAGAATCACCAGCCCGAAGGTTTCCTTGGTGCCGGCATGCACCAGGGCGTCGGCGGAGGCGATCCACCCGGCGAGCTCCACGCTGTCCCGGCGGTACGGCATCATGGTGACGTTGCCGGCCGGCCGCGCCGCACGCGCGCCGCCGATCAGGAGCAGGTGATACGGCTTGCCCAGGCGCGCAAACGCCTGCAGCAGCACCGGCAGGTTCTTCTCCTCGGCAAAGCGCCCGGCGTACACCAGCACGCGCGCGTGGGCGGCAAGGCCCAGCCGCTCGCGCAGCGTGTGCGCGCGGCGCTGCGGATGAAAAACTTCGGCATCCACCCCGAGCGGCTGATGCATGGTGTGATGTACGCCGATGTTGTTGAGATACGCGCACATCAGCCGGCTCGGCGCAAACACCACGTCGAAACCCTCGTACAGCCAGCGCACGTAGCGGCCGAGCCCGGGTTCCGTGAGTGCACCGCCGAAACGCCGCCCGATGATCCGTGGCAGGTTTGAATGGTAAAAACCGGCGAGCGGGATACCGCGGCGCTGCGCGACACGGCGCGCGCACCAGGCCGGGTGGAAGGCGTCGCCGGCCTCGATGAGCGTCGGCTCGAGCGCGCTCATGAGATTCGCCCAGCGGCGCGGGTTCAGCGGCAGACGGTAGTTGAATGTACCCGGCACCGGGTAGCCGGACAGCGTGCACACGCCGCCGCGCTCGACGTGCTCCACCGACCCGGGCACCACGATGGTGTGTTCCCAGGAGGTGTGCGCGGCCAGCCACGCGTGCTTGGCCGACAGATAGCGCTTTACACCGCCACTGGTCGGCGAATAGAACAATGTTGTGTCGAGAAGATGCATGGCCCTGGTGCGTCACGCACGCTGCCAGCATTGCACCTTTATGGCGCAAGCGTGTCAAGCGCACGGCGAGCCACAGCGGTGTCATATGGCGACAGGGACAACTCAGGAGCGCGTGTTGGCGCGCGCCGCGAGCGCTTAGGCGGCGCTTGACTGTGCCTCGGACGTGGCCCCGGAGCGCAGCGCCGCCGCCGCCGCGACGATTTCCGCGGCGCTGGTGAAGCGCTCGTCACGCGATTTGGCGAGCATGCGGGCGAGGAATGCCTCGTAACGCTGCAGCGCAGCCGGCAGCGGGGGCGCTGGGGCGCTCACGTGCTGTTGCAGCACCTCCATGGCGCTGGCGCCCATGTAGGGCTTCTGGCCCGTCAGCATTTCGTAACAAATCACCCCGAGGCTGTAGAAATCCGAGCGCGCGTCGAGCTGCTCGCCGAGCGCCTGTTCGGGACTCATGTAGTACGGCGAACCGAGCAGCACACCGGAGTGCGTGTTGGTGGTGCCGCCGTCGAGCGAGCGCGCCAGGCCAAAATCGATCAGCGCGACGGTGTCGTTGGCGCGCAGCATCACGTTGGGCGGCTTCAGATCCCGGTGCACGAGGCCCGCGTCGTGCACCACCTGCAGCGCCTGGGCGATGTCGCCCACATGGCGCAACGCTTCCGCTTCGCTCACGCCGCGCTGAATGCGCGCCTTCAGGTCGCCGTGCGGCAGGTATTCCATCGCGAGATATTCGAGCCCCTGGTGCACGCCGTAGTCGTAGATCTCCACCACCAGGGGGCTGCGGATCGCGAGAATCGCGGTGTACTCGCGCTCCAGGAACTGCTGGCCGGCGCTTTCCTGGCGCGCGTTCTTGCTCACCTTCAGCGCCACATCGCAGCCGCGCCGTGCGCTCGAGGCGAGATAGACGACGGCCTTCTCCGACTCGCCGATCTTCAGCCGCAACGTGTAGCCGGGGATCAGACTCTCGCTCGCCGGGCCGCCCAGCAGCGCCGCGACTCCGGCCGCCGCCGCCGCCGCGGCGCTTTCCGGGCCGGCAACCTCCGGGCTCGCGGGCGCGCCCGGGTCGGAGCCCGCGGCCGCCGGTGGTACTGCAGATGCTGCGGGCGTCTCACCCTCGAGCGTCGATGGGGCCGCGGGTGACGCCATGCGCTCGCGCGTCAGGTTCGCAAGGCTCGCGAGCCGCCGGGCGACGCGGCGTTCCACGCGGCGCAGGGCTACGCTCACCGCGGTGCTGAGGCGTTCCGGAGTAAGCAGGCGCTTCGGCAGGTAGTCCACGGCGCCGAGCTGCAGCGCGCGTACCGCGGTGAGCTCGTTGCCATCCTCGGCAAGCGCGATGACCGCCGGCGTCGCCGGTTGCACCCGCAGGCGTCGCAGCAGCGACAGTCCGCGCGCCTGCGGATCCTCGGGACTGGAGCCGAAACCCGCCGAGAGCATCAGCACGTCGCAGTCGCTTCCCGAGCCGCGTGCGCACCAACGCTCGAATTCCGCGACATTCAGCATGCTGACGCTCGCCTGCGGACACAGCACGTCCAGGTGATGCCGCAGCCACTCGCTGTAGCGCGGGTCGTCGTCTACCACAATCAGGCGAGCGGGCGGGGCAGCGCGGCGGGTCATCGCGGCGCCTCGATCGATGCGCACGACGGCAGCACGTCGCCGGACGGCGTCGTACCCGTCAATCCACAAGCGCTCGTGCTGGTAGTTACCGCTGTCACATTCAAAATCCGCCCGTCGGGCTCCTTACCCGGCCGCACCAGTCACCATGACGGAAGGAGGTAGTGTTGTCGCCAGCGGGGCAGGGATTTTGTGAAATTGGTCATCCCGCGCCCCGCAAAGCGCCGGAGGCGTCACAGAGGGCCGGGGCCATATGAGCGCCGCGGATGACTGGCAGGGCATAGCCGGCGAAAGTCATGCCTTTCGCCGGCGGCAACGAAGCTGATGTCCGCCGAAATCGCCGCAGGCGATTTCGGCCAATAGACTCAGTCGCGCGGTAGCAGGAAGCTCGAGCCGTGGTAGGACAGCACGGCGCCGTCGGGGGTGATGCTGTCGACACGCACGCCCTCGGGCAGCGTGTCGCCCTCACGCACCTTGTGCATGTTGATCATCACCCAGCGGTCCTGGGGTCGTGCGGCATAGGCGTGCAGATCCAGCCGCAGCGCCGGGATGTTGGTGCCGGGGGTAATCGCGGCGTCCTGGTACAAGGGCACCCCGGACTCGGTGCCGCGGCGTACGTGGCCGCCGAGTGAGGCGGTGGCGGGTTCCGTCGCCGGCGCGTAGTCCTCGGGAGTCAGGCTGTCGGCGTGGCCGGCGTCGCTGGCAGGCACTGCCGCGGCGACGGGCACAGTGGCGGGTGCCACTGTCGGAGTCGGGCCCGGTGCAGGCGCGACGGCGAGCGGCGCCGCACTCGGGATCGGGGCGGCGATCGGCGCGGCCGCCGGCGCCGCTTCGGCGACCGTCGCGGCGTGCGTGGCCGGGTGACGCAGCAACAGCCACAGGCCGATCGCCAGGTTCACCGCCAGCAGGATCACGACGGCGATCGCCCACGGCGGTAGCCCGCTGCGCGGCGGCGCCACCTTGACCTCGTACAACGCCGGCCCGCTCTGGCGCTGCCGGTCGCTCTCGGATTTCTTCAATGCATCAAGGATGAACGACATCCATCACCCGCCATGAGTATTGGCCGTGAACAACAGCGGCCCGTTGGGTCCGGCAACCGCACCCGCGAGCGCGATCTGTGTCTGCAGTCCAGCGACTCCGTCAACATTGAGCTGATGCTGCCGCTGGAAGTCGCGCACCTGGCGCGTCAACTCATCATCGAAGACATCGCTCACGGGCGCGTCGCTGTGCTGCCCGCGCAGCTGCTGCAGACTCTGCCGCAGCCAGCGCACGTCCGCGCCGCGCATTCCCGCGGACAACGCCTTCACCGGCGAGCTGGCCGGTCGCCACAGCATGACGAAGTCCCCCATCCAGTAGCGCGACAGCTCCCCGATCGGCACCTGTTGGGAGACGCCGCCGAGTTCCAGTCGCGCGTGCTCGTCATCAAGTGCCGTGAGCACCACCTGGTGCGTCCCGCCCGCCGAATCGGCTAACAACAGAATGGCCGGATGGTTATACAGGCGCAACTGCCCGAACGAGCCGCGCTCTGTCACGCATTCGAGGCCCTGGGCCGCCGCCTGGCTGCACGGCTCGGCGCCGCCGCCGGCGTACTTCGCACCCCACAGGCCAAAGAGCTTGCTGAACGCCCCATCGGTATCGGTATCGGCGGCATGCTGCGCGAGCAGGTCCGTCAGCTGCGCGCCCGCGGCTTTGGGCCCTGCCGCAGCGGGGGTGGCGGCCGCGGCCGCTGCCACACCGGGCGCGGCCGCCGGGGCTACGAAGGCGGCACTCGAGCCGAACGGCCGCAGATTCATGAGCAGCAGCGTGGCGAGGACCACCATGGCGGCGGCGCCCCCGATCGCAGCCCAGGGAAGCCATCGCGGCGTGACGCGCCTGCCGAACACCTCGCTCGCAGCGTGGCGCACCAGCGGCGTCGTGACGCGGTGCCGGTCGAGGGAGTAGGCGCCCAGGAGCGCGCGGTCGCAGATGACGTTGATGACGCGCGGCACGCCCTGCGAGAGACGGAAGCTCTCGGTCAGCGCCGCGGGCGAAAAGATATCGGTGGTCGCGCCGGCGACCCGCAGGCGATGCCGCACGTAGGCGGTGGTCTCATCGCGCGACAGCGGGTTCAGGTGGTAGCGGCCGGTGATGCGCTGCGCGAGCTGGCGCAGCTCGTTGCGCGCCAAGAGCTCTCGCAGCTCCGGCTGGCCGATGAGAATGATCTGCAGCAGTTTCTGCGTGTTGGTTTCGAGGTTGGTGAGGAGGCGTACCTGCTCGAGCACTTCGGGCGAGAGGTTCTGCGCTTCATCGACCACCAGCACCACGCGCTTGCCGGCGGCGTGCGCGCGCAGCAGGTAGTGGCTGAGGATGTCGACCAGGTCCTTGAGGCTGCCGAGTGCGGAATCCGGTACGCCGATGCCGAGTTCCTCGCAGATGGTCAGCAGGAATTCCGGCGCGGTCATCCGGGGGTTGAGGATCAGCGCGATTTCAGCGTTCCTGGGGGTCTGCGCCAGCAGCGAGCGCACGATGGTGGTCTTGCCCGTGCCCACTTCGCCCGTGAGCTGCACGAAGCCGCCGGCCTCGTTGATGCCGTACAGAAGGTGCGCCAGAGCCTCAGCGTGCCGCTCGCTCAGGTAGAGGTAGCGCGGATCGGGGGTGATCGCGAAGGGCTTTTCGTTGAGGCCGAAGAACGTCAGGTACATCGGTTCGATGCTACTCGATCGTGTTGCCGCGGCGCAGTGCCTGGGTGCCGAAGCGCCCGCGCACCTCGTCCAGCGCCGCATCGACACGGGATGGGTGGCGCGGGTCCTCGAACAGGCCCAGCTGTGCGCCGGGCGTGAGCTCCGTGAGGACCACGCCGAGCAGCCGAAGTTTCGTGCCGGGGTTCGCGTCCAGCCAGCGCGCCAGCAGCTCCGCGGCCACAGCGCTGATCGCCCGCCCTTCGCCGGTGGGCGGCGCCACTGCGCGCTGCCGCGTGAAGGTGCTGAAGTCATCACGCCGGATTTTCACGCCGATGCAGCCTGCCACCAGTCCCCGGCCGCGTAGCCGGCTGCCGGCCAGATCCGCCAGGCGCGCGAGCTGGCGTTGCAGGAGGCGCGGATCGCCAATGTCCTCCTCGAAGGTGTCCTCCGCGCTAAGGGACTTGTCTTCCATGTCAGGCAGCACCGGGCGCTCATCCACACCTGAGGCCCGTTCGCGGATCCAGGCGCTATAGCGCCCGAAGATCGGCCACAGGAGCGCATCCGGCGCGCCCCGCAGTTCACCCAGCGTGCGGATGCCGGTGGCTTCCACCCGGGCGCCGGTCTTGCGGCCAAGACCCGGCAGGCGGCGCACCGACAGCGGGTCGAGCACCGCGCGCACCCGCTCCTGGGTCACCTCGGTGAGTCCGTCGGGCTTCTCCAGGTCGGAGGCGATCTTCGCCACCAGCTTGTTGGGAGCGACACCGACGGAGGCTCGGAGCCCCGTGAGCTCACGGATGCGGCTCTTGATGCGGCGGGCAATGTCCACGCCACTGCCAAGCAGCTGCTGGCTGGCGGTGACATCCAGGAATGCCTCATCGAGCGACAGGCCCTGCACCAATGGGGTGATCTCGCGGAACACGGCGAACACCACGCCTGAGACTTCCTGGTAGCGCTGCATCCGCGGGCGCACGCACAGCGCCTCCGGGCACAACCGCAGCGCCGTGCGCATCGGCATGGCCGAGTGCACACCAAAGCTGCGCACTTCGTAGCTGGCCGCAGCCACCACGCCGCGGCCGCCACTCCAGCCGACGATGACGGGCTTGCCGGCGAGCGCAGGATCATCGTGCTGTTCGACGGAGGCGTAGAACGCATCCATGTCGACATGCAGAACCGCGCGCGTCACGTCAGCCGCCGCGCAGCTTCAGCCGGTGACGGTGATGGTGATCTTCTTCGAGAGGACCGGCGGATCGTGCGGCACGTGGTTCTGGTCGCCGAGCAGCAGCTGCAACGTGTGCTTGCCGGGCGAGAGGTGCAGGGTGGTCTCGGTCTGGCCCTTGCCGAAGTGCACGATCTTGTCGGTCGACGGCAACGGCGCGCTCAGGTCAGCCGGCGCATCGGTGTCGATGAGCAGGTGATGGTGGCCGGTGTTTTCCATCTTCACGCCAGCAGGCGCGATGCCCATGCCCTTCAAACCAAACTGCACCAGCACCGGCCCGTGCACTTTCGCGCCGTCTTTCGGACTGATGATGTAGCTTTCCGCGCCTGGTGGCGAGGGGGTACGCGCCGCAGCAGCTGCGGGTGTCTGCGCGCCGGCGAGCGGGACGGCGGCAAGCGGGGCGGCGAGGATCAGCGCGGCGACAAGCAAGGTACGCATGGCGGGCTCCTTTACGACGTGAGGACGCTATAAATGCTGGTGGCCGCGAGCATCAGGGAGGCGAACACCAGATAAAAGAAAGCCAGCAGCGCGAGCTTGCTCATGGTGAGTACGCGCCCCTGGCCATAGACGACCCGCATGGAGCGGTACATGTACCACGTAAGGTACAGGAAGACCGCGAACTTCAGCGCGGGGACCTCCGCCACCAGCTTGTCCAGCAGCAGCACGACGCCCAGCACCAGAAACACGAGGGCGTGGTTGTGCACGAACAGCAGCAGGTGCTCGACGTAGTAGTGTCGCGGCCTCCAGTACATGAGCATCATGAGGCCCGCGATCAGCGGCAGGAAGATGAACATGGCCCGCGGCATGTTGTGCATGAGGGCCTCCTGCACGTGGGCATTGTCCGCGATGCTCTTGCGGCAGACCTTTTGGACGAGCGGTCGCAGCGTACCCGCCCAGGGACCGTCGTAGTTCGCATCCGCACACACCCGATCGGCGCGCTGCTGGGGAGTCTCGTCCGTCTTCGGCTGCAGCGCCTCCCGCAGCCCTTCGGGATTGCGGACTCTCGCGGCTGTGCCCGCCGTGGGCTTGTCGTCGATCTCCACCACCGCGAACTTCGTCTGCACGGCGCCCGCTATCAGGAAGAACACCACCGACAGCACCAGGTACAGGCGCACCGGCGGCAGGTAACGTGCACGGCGTCCGTTGAGAAACTCCCGCGTCAGGTGTCCCGGCTTGAACAGCAAAGCCCGGAGCGTGTACCACAGGCGCGAGTCCGCGTGCGTCAGGTCCTCGGTGGCCAGGCGCGTGAAGTGCCACAACGAATGCACCGGCGCCTCACGTCGCTGGCCGCACACTCCGCAGTACCTCCCGGCCACCGGCGCGCCGCAGTTCTCGCACGGCACCGGCGCGGCAGCCAGCGGCGCTGCGACCGCCGTGGTGGCCGGCACTGGCGCAGGGGCCGCGGGCGCCAGGACTTCCTGCGACGCCGTCTCGTTCATGCCACGTGCGCGCTGGCTCTCACGAGAGAATCGGGAGCCGGTTGCGCCTGGGTGCCGAGCTCGCTGGTGTCGAAGTCATCGACGTTGATGAGATCCATGACCTTGCGGTCATAGTCGCGCAGCGCCGCGGCTTCGGTCTCGGAAATCAGCCCCACCGAGAGCGCCTGCTGAATCCTGCCGGGCAGATCGAGCGCCGTGACCTTGCCGGTCTTGACGCCTTCCACGCGGATGCGTTTCTCGAGGGGCTCCAGCTGCACGGCCAGCTGCAGGGCTTCCTGCAGGAGGCCGAGTGGATTGCAGGGCTCCAGCGTGCGGTAGATGAACTGGCACAGTCGCTCGCGGACCTCGGTGGGACTGGTCACCAGTCCGGCGACCGTGCGTCCGAGACGGTCCCCTGGGGCTGAGTAGGTGCGGCCGCGCGGGAAGATCAGCACGCGCATCACGCCTGCCAGCAGGCGGTTGGGGAAATTGCGCAGCAAGCCATGCAGCTGCTCCTGGGCGTGGTAGAGGAGATTGCGGCACGCCCACTCGAGGATCGGCAGGTCCTCCTCGCGACGACCCTGGTTCTCATGATGCTTGAGCACCATGGAGGCGAGATACAAACACGACAACACATCCCCCAGGCGCGCCGACAGGCCCTCTTTCTTCTTGAGATAGCCACCGAGGGTGAGCATCGAGACATCCACCGCGAAAGCGAACGAGGCGCTGAAGCGCACGATGTGCTGGTAGTAGCGCGCGGTGGCGCCCCGCACCGGCGCGCGCGTGAAGCGCGCATGAGTCAGGGCCATGATGAAGGAGCGCACCGCGTTGGAAATGGTGAAGCCGATGTGCCCGAACAGCGCCCGGTCGAACTCGTCCACGCCGGCGGCGCGATCGGGATTGCGCGCCGCGTTCATCTCGCGCAGCACGAACGGATGGCAGCGGATCGCGCCCTGGCCGAAGATGATGAGATTGCGTGTCAAGAGGTTCGCCCCTTCGACGGTGATGGCGACCGGCACGATCTGGTAGCCGCGGCCGAGGTAGTTCTTGGGCCCTAAGCAAATGCCCTTGCCGCCGTGCACGTCCATGGCGTCGTTGGCGACCTGGCGGCCCATCTCAGTGACGTGGTACTTGAGCATCGCCGAGGGCACCGAGGGTTTCTCGCCGCCGTCGATCGCGCCGGCGGTCACCGAGCGCGCCGCGTCCATGGTGTAGGTGAGTCCCACCATGCGGGCGATGACGGCCTCGACACCCTCGAAGCGTCCCACCGGCATGTTGAACTGCGTGCGGATGCGCGCATAGGCGCCGGTCGCCCACACACCCGCCTTGGCGCCGCCGGTGGTGTTGGAAGGCAGCGAGATGCAGCGGCCCACCGAGAGTTGCTCCACCAGCATGCGCCAGCCACTGCCGGCCATCGCCGGCCCGCCGATGATGAAGTCCAGCGGCACGAACACGTCCTTGCCGTGGATCGGTCCGTTCTGGAACGGAATGTTGAGCGGGAAGTGACGGCGCCCGATGCTCACCCCCGGGGTGTTGCGCGGAATGAGCGCGCAGGTGATGCCGATGTCCACCTTGTCGCCGAGCAGGTGATCCGGGTCGAACATGCGGAACGCGAGCCCGACGACGGTCGCGACCGGCGCGAGCGTGATGTAGCGCTTGTTGAAGTTGAGCTTCAGGCCCGTGACTTCGCGCCCTTGCCACATGCCGCGGCACACGATCCCGGTATCGGGAATCGAGCCGGCATCGGAGCCGGCGCGCGGGCCGGTGAGCGCGAAGCACGGTACTTCCTCGCCGCGCGCCAGGCGCGGCAGGTAGTAGTTCTTCTGCTCCTCGGTGCCGTAGTGGTTGAGCAGTTCCGCGGGTCCGAGGGAGTTGGGCACCGCCACCGTGGAGGACGCGGTGGCGCTGCGGCTGGAGATCTTGGCGAGCACGCACGAGTGCCCGTAAGCGGAGAACTCAAGTCCGCCGTACTTCTTTGGAATGATCATCGCGAAGAAGCCGCGGCTCTTGAGGTAGTCCCACACCGCGGGCGGCATGTCGCCGCGCTCGTGGGTGATGTTCCAGTCATCGAGCATCCGGCACAGCTCCTCGCACGGACCGTCGACGAACGCCTGCTCCTCGGCGGTGAGCTGCGGCGGCTTGGCGGACAGGAGCTTCGGCCAGTGCGGTGCGCCGGTGAACAGTTCCCCGTCCCACCACACCGTGCCCGCCTCGAGCGCCTCCTTCTCGGTCTGCGACATCGAGGGCAGGAGTCTCAGGTACGCCTTCATGAACGGACGGGTGATCAGCACCTTGCGCAGCGGCCGCACGTTCAGCAGCCACAGTGACGCCAGCAGTACCCACAGCAGGCCCTTCCAGATACCCGCCGGGGCGCTGTTGGCGCCCAGCACCGTGTAGGCGGCGAGCAGCACCGTGAAGGTGACCGTGAAGGCGAGCAGCGACAATCGCCGGTAGGCCAGGAACAGCACCGCCGCGATGAACAAGAGCGTAATGACGCCGCCGATCTGCGTGACCGCGTAGGCGGCCGCCACGACCAGCAGCAGGGAAACGATTGCGCCAAGCATATTAAATTCCTCGCGTGCGGCGCCTGCGCCAGCTTCAGCCCAGGAGGCTCTTCACGCCGTCACGCTCTTCGCGCAGCTCGGCGTGCGTCGCGTCCATGCGCTGACGGCTGAATTCGTCCACGGCGAGTCCGGGCACGATGCGGTAGTCGCCGTTCTGCAGGGTGACCGGATAGGAATAGATCACCCCTTCTGCAATGCCATAGCTGCCGTCGGACGGCACCGCCATGCTCGCCCAGTCGCCCTCGGCCGTGCCGTGCAGCCAGGTGTGGACGTGGTCGATGGCGGCGGAAGCCGCGGAAGCCGCCGAGGAAGCACCGCGCGCCTTGATGACGGCAGCGCCGCGCTGCTGCACAACCGGGATGAACGTCTTTTCGATCCACTCCTGCGTCACCAGCGATTTCGCTGCCTTACCGCCAACCTCGGCGTGGCTCAGGTCCGGATACTGGGTCGCGGAGTGGTTGCCCCAGATGGTCATGCGGCGGATGTCGCTGACGTGCGAGCTGGTTTTTTCCGCGAGCTGCGACAGTGCGCGGTTGTGGTCGAGCCGGGTCATGGCGGTGAAGTTACGCGGGTTGAGGTTTTTGGCATTCGCGCGCGTGATCAGCGCGTTGGTGTTGGCGGGATTGCCGACCACCAGCACCCTGACGTTGCGGTCTGCGACCTCGTTCAGCGCCTTGCCCTGGGCTGAGAAAATCTGCGCATTGGCGAGCAGCAGGTCCTTGCGCTCCATCCCCGCGCCCCGCGGCCGCGCGCCGACCAGCATTGCGACCTGGCAGTCGCGGAATGCCCGGTTAGCATCATCAGTCGCCACCACCTTGTTGAGTGTTGGAAAAGCGCAGTCGTTGAGTTCCATCACGACGCCCTGCAGCGCCGGCTGCGCCGGCGTGATTTCCAGCAGGTGCAGATTCACGCGCGTGTCGCGGCCAAACAAAGCGCCGGCGGCGACGCGAAAGGCGAGGGCATAACCGATCTGGCCGGCGGCACCGGTGATTGCAACGTTGACTGCGGGTTTCATGGGCGAAGCGTTTCTTCTGACAGTAAAGGGAACCTCAAATTCTAGCGGCGATCAGGCGCTGCCCCTAATCCATGGGCCGAAATCGCAGGAAGCGATTTCGGCGGACAGTAGTTCCGTTTCCGCCGGCCAAAGGCGTGACTTTGGCCGGCTACATCAGTGACCGCGGGGCTGGCTCCGTTGCGTCGACACGCCCTAATCGCACCCCGGGACTCAAACGCGATGCGTGAGGGTGCGCTCCAACCGGACGCGAGAGGCCACACCCCACCTGTAAGGGTCCGAAAGGGAGCCGGGAACGCCCGGTTGGTGAATCGGCTTGACACTATGGTAGTGTGCTAGTAGAGTACAACACCAATGAAAGCCCACCTGCAGGTGCAGGGAGGCCGGAAGAGACAGACCAGATAAACGCCAAGGAGATCCGAATCATGAACGCCCTCAATGTCCTCTATCGTGACGTCACCTGCGCCGCCGCAGCCGCCCTCATCACCGTCGTGCTGGGACTGAGCTTCGTACAGTCCACGGCCGTGGCTCCTGGCGAACGCGCTGCCGCGACCCCGATCGTGTTCCTGCAGATGCAGCCGGGTTGGTTCGGGCAGCCGCAGCCGGCCGTTTTGGTAGATTAGTTCGCTACCCCTCCGTCACAGGCTTCAGGACATCAAAATGGACCCGCAGTGGGACGAGAGCCAGCCGATATACCGGCAACTGCGTGACCGCGTGGTCGCCATGATCCTGGAGGGTGCCCTGAAGGAAGGCGACGCGTTGCCATCGGTGCGCAGCGTCGCCGCAGACTTCCGGGTCAACCCGCTGACGGTTCTGAAGGGCTACCAGCAGCTCGTGGACGAGCAGCTGGTGGAGAAGCGCCGCGGTCTGGGCATGTTCGTGAGCACCGGAGCGGCCAAGGCCCTGATGAAGGACGAGCGGCAACGCTTCCTCGAAGACGAATGGCCGAGGGTGCTTGCCAGCATCCAGCGGCTTGGGCTCTCCGCAGGGGAGCTGCTGCGCCAGAGCGCGGCTCCAGCGCCCCCGGTCCCACGCACATCAGCAGGTAAAGAAGATGACAGCAGTAATTGAAGCGCGGGGCCTGACCAAGGCATTCGGCGCGCAGCGCGCACTGGACGGGATGAGTTTCGCCGTCCAGCCGGGACGCATCGTCGGCCTCATCGGCCCGAACGGCGCCGGTAAGACCACGGCGCTGAAGGCCATCCTCGGGCTGACCTCCTTTACGGGCGACCTGCGCGTCATGGGGCTCGATCCGCGCTCGCAGCGCGACGAGCTCATGCGCGAGGTGTGCTTCATTGCGGATGTGGCGGTGCTGCCGCGGTGGCTGAAGGTGAGCCAGGCGCTGGAGTTCGTCGCCGGCGTGCATCCGCGCTTTGATCGCAGCGTCGCCGAAGGGTTTCTGAAGAAGACCGACATTCACATGTCGAGCCGCGTCGGCCAGCTCTCCAAGGGCATGGTGACGCAGCTGCACCTGGCGCTGATCCTCGCCATCGACGCGCGCCTGCTGGTGCTCGATGAGCCGACACTCGGGCTCGACCTGCTGTATCGGCGCAGCTTCTACGACACGCTGCTCAACGATTATTTCGACAAACAACGCACCATTCTCCTGACCACCCACCAGGTCGAGGAGGTCGAGCACCTTTTCACCGACATCATTTTCATCAACCAGGGTCACGTGGCGCTCGACTCCCCGGTAGAGGATCTCGGCAGCCGTTACCAGCAGCTCACCGTGAGCAGCGAGCAGGCCGGTGCCGCGCGCGCGCTCAAGCCCTTCTACGAGCAGCAAGTGTTCGGACGGGTCGCCATGTTCTTCGAAGGCCGCTCGCCGGCGGAGCTCAGCGCGCTCGGTGAGCTGCGCACGCCCACCATCGCCGACCTCTTCGTCGCCAAAATGCAGCGAGCAACACCATGAGCGCCAACATGACAACTCCCGTCGGGACCGCGAGTCTGGCCGCGCCCGCGAGCGATGCGGCTCGCAGCGGCTTGCAGCAGACACTCGTAACGCTGGTGCGCCGTGAATTCTGGGAGCATCGGGCGCTGTGGATCGCACCGCTCGCCACCGCGGTACTGCTGGTGGTGTTTGCGCTGTTCGCCCACGGGCACACGCATATAGTGGTGAATGGCGGCGACGTCGGCGATCAGCCCTTCAGCGCGCGGCAGGCGCTGGCGTTCTCCACCATCGCGCAGGCTGTGGTGTGGATCGCCCTCAATGTGGTGATGGTGTTTGTGCTGAGTTTCTATCTGGTTGACTGCCTGTACGCCGAGCGCCGTGATCGCAGCATTTATTTCTGGAAGTCGCTGCCCGTGTCTGATGGACTCACCGTGGCCTCGAAGCTGCTGGTGGCGATGGTCGTGGTACCACTCGGGGTCTGGGCCCTGGCGGCCGTGACGCACGTGGCGATCAGCATGGTGTTCGCCGCGCACTCCGCCTTCGGACAGCTGCCGCAACACCTGGTGGCGTGGAATACCCTCACCTGGCTGCGGGTGGAGTTCCTGCTGCTGATCGGCGTCATCCTCGGCGCGCTGTGGTACGCGCCGATAACGGGATTCTTCCTGCTGGTGTCGGTGCTGGCGCGGCGCAATGCAGTCATGTGGGCACTGGGTATCCCGGTGCTGGTACCGCTCCTTGAGCGCATCGTCTTCGGCAGTCACTACATCTTCACGTTCATACTCTATCGGTCTGCGGGCATCTGGGACATTCTTGCCAACCACGGTGACCTGAAGTTCATCAGCGACCGGGCGGCCGAGGGCAACAGCCACTTCAACATGCCGCCGCTTGATGCGTTGCTGGGCGAACTGCACTTCCGCGCCGCATTCCTGGCTCCGGACCTGTGGCTGGGCCTCATCGCCGCGGCCGCCATGATCTACGCCGCGACCCGCATCCGCCGCTATCGCGACGACACCTAGGCTCCAGGGCTGCTGCGGCGCGGCGATGCGCGCCGCCGCCGGGCGCGCAAGACGCGCGCAATAGATCGCGTTTATCATCCTCATGCGGACAGACGATTGGACCGCGGCGCCGCCGCGATGCTCCAATGCCGGCGAGCCACAGGAGGTTATGTATGTTCGATACCAAGAATGACCTGCCGGCCGGCAAGCGCTCGAAGGTGATCGCGGTGCTGAACGCGCGGCTTGCGGATGCCATCGACCTGGGTGCGCAGACCAAACACGCGCACTGGAACGTGAAGGGCCCGAATTTCATCGCGCTGCACGAACTGTTCGACAAGGTGGCTGAAAGTGTCGAAGGCCACATCGATGAGCTCGCCGAGCGGGTCACGGCGCTGGGGGGCACCGCCCACGGAACCATCGGCGCCGTGGCGCGCGCGACCACCCTCAAGCCGTATCCCGAGGACATCTCCGAAGGCCTCGCGCATGTCGAAGCACTCTCCAGCGCGCTCGCCGCCTTCGGTGCGAAGGTGCGCGCCGCGATCGCTGCCACCGACAAGCTCGGGGATGCCGACACGGCGGACCTCTTTACCGGGGTCTCGCGCGAGAACGACAAGTACCTGTGGTTCCTCGAGGCGCACCTGCACGCCAGGCGCTAAAGGGCGCGCTGGCCCTCCCGCATGTTCTTCGAGGTCGAGAGAACCGGCACGCAGGTCGAGCTTGAGCTGACCGGCCAGTGGCGGGCGTTGCAGATCACCGACATCGAGAGGGCGCTCGCCGCCATTGATCTGCCGGCGGGGAGTACGGTGCGCGTCGGCACCCAGGGGCTCACCGCGCTCGACTTGTCAGGCGCCTGGGCGCTGCGCGAGTTCCTGCGGCGCGCGCGTGGCGGCGGACTCGAGGTGACTTTCAGCGGCGCACCGCCCGATCAGTTGCGCCTCCTCGATGAGACGCTCGCCAGCGCGGACGCCGAAGCCGCGGCGGCGGCGGCGGCAGCTCCCGCGGCGCCGTCCGGGCACGACCCGGTGCTGATCGCGATCGGCCGCTACGCGGTCCGGGCGGGCGCGGACATGGTGGAGGGACTCGCGTTCCTGGGCCGCGCCAGCACCACCTTCCTGGGCGGACTTACGAGCTGGAAGCGCCTGCGGCCGATTTCCGTCGCGCGCCACGTGTACGACACCGGTATCACGGCCGCCCCCATCGTGGCGCTCATCGCTTTCCTCATCAGCGTCATCATCGCCTACATGAGCGCCCAGCAGCTGCGGGGCCTCGGCGCCGACATCTACGTGGTGGACCTGGTGGCCATCGGGGTGCTGCGCGAGCTGGGAGTGCTCCTCACCTCCATCATCGTGGCCGGGCGCTCGGGCAGCGCCTTCGCTGCGGAACTCGGCTCCATGAAGCTCAACGAAGAGGTCGACGCGCTGATCGCGACCGGGGTCGATCCGTTCGAGGTGCTGGTGGTGCCGCGCCTCCTGGGGCTGGCGATCGCGCTGCCGCTGCTCACCATTATCGCGGATCTCGTCGGTCTTGCCGGCGGCGGCCTCCTGTGCCGCTACCTGCTCGATATGCCGCTCACGCAGTTCGTGGGCCGCGTCAATTACGCGATCTCGCCCAGCACCTTCTGGGTGGGCTTGCTGAAGGCCCCGGTGTTCGCGGTGCTGATCGGGCTGGCCGGCTGCTACCGCGGCATGCAGGTGCGCGGTTCGGCGCGCGAGCTCGGGCGGCTGGTGACCGTGGCGGTGGTGCAGGCGATTTTCTTTGTCATCTTCGCCGACGCGCTGTTCGCGGTGCTGTTCATGGAAATGAACATCTGATGTACCCGGTGCTGGAAGTGCAGGGACTGGTCAACCGCTTCGGGGCGCAGCTGGTCCACGACGGCCTCGACATGCAGGTGATGCAGGATGAGGTGTTTGGGATCGTCGGCGGGTCCGGCTCCGGCAAATCAGTGCTGCTGCGCACGATTCTCGGGCTGCAGCGGCCACAGGCCGGCGTGGTGCGCATCGGCGGCAGCGACATCACGCAAATGGGCGCCGCGCAGCTGCGTGAGGTAAAGGCCCGCTACGGCGTGAGCTTCCAAGCCGGCGCGTTGTACTCCGGTCTCACGGTACTGCAGAACGTGCAGCTGCCCATGATCGAGCATCTGCAGCTCAGCGCGGCGGCGCTCGATGAGCTGGCGCTGCTGAAAATCCGCCTCGTCGGGCTGTCGGCGGATGCCGCGGGCAAGTATCCCGCGCAGCTCTCCGGCGGCATGGTGAAGCGTGCCGCCCTGGCGCGGGCGCTGTCGCTCGACCCGAGCCTCTTGTTTCTCGACGAGCCGACCTCGGGGCTGGATCCGGTGAGCGCGGCCGCCTTTGATGACCTGGTGCTGTACCTGCAGCAACACCTGCGTCTGACGATTGTCATGATCACGCATGATCTGGACACGATCTTCCGTACCTGCAATCGTGTCGGGGTGATCGTGGACCGCCGCATGGAATCCGACACCCTGGCACGCATCGTCGACCACCCGAACCCGTGGATCCAGGCTTACTTCCACGGTGAGCGGGCGCGCGAGCGCCTCGGAGCCGCGCGTGGAGCGTGACGCCAACTACGCCGCGGTCGGGGCTTTCGTGCTGGTCGTGGCGCTGGTCGGGGCGCTGTTCGTTTACTGGTATTCCGATAGCCGCGAGCATCGCGATTACAACCGTTACGAGATCTACTTCACCGGCAGCGTCAGCGGGCTCGACAAGGGCGCGGCCGTGCGTTACCTCGGCGTCGGCGTCGGCCGGGTGGCCGACATCGCCATCGACCCGCGTGATTCCGGCCGTGTCGAGGTGGTAGTCGATATCGATTCGCGCACGCCGATCTCGGAGCACACGGTTGCGGAGCTGCAGCTGCAGGGGGTCACGGGGCTGCTCTACATCGACCTGGGAGAAGACCGCACCAACAAGAGGCTGGCGCCGGCGGTGGCGGGACTCAAGTTCCCGGTGATCCGCTCGGCGCCGTCGCGCTTCGATGTGTTCCTCTCGACGCTGCCGGAGCTGGTGGCCGACACGGGCGATGTGGTGAAGCGTGCCGAGCGCCTGCTGGGCGATAACAATCTGAACGCGGTCAGCAGTGCGCTTACCAACTTCGACCAGGCGAGCCGCGCGCTGCCACAGTCCCTGCACGACCTGAACTCGCTGATCGCGGAGTTGCGCGGCGCCAGCGCCGAGCTCACCGCCTCGGCTAAGAGCGCCCATGGCGTGATCGATGCCGTGGGACCGGAGGTGCAGAGCGCCGCTCAGCGGCTGCGCAGCATCGCGGACCACCTGGCAGATGCCACCGATCAGCTGGATAAAGTGGTAGCCGAGAACCGCCAGGACGTGCGCGCATTCGCGCGCGACGGCCTGCCGGAGATCGAGCGGTTCGTGCGCGAGGGGCGGGCCACCGCCGAGGACATCCGCGCGCTTTCGACCAGCCTGCGCGAGAATCCCGGACAGCTGCTGTACCAGCCTCAGGAGCATGGCGTGGAGATTCCACGGTGAAATTTCCGTTCATTGGTGCAGGTGCCCGGCGCGCCGTGCCGCTATTGTGCGTGTTGCTCAGCGGTTGTACCGGGCTGTTACACAGCAGCGCGCGGCCCGAACAGACCTACTACCTGCGCGCCCCGATCGCCGCCGGCGGCGCCGCAACCGCAGCGGCCGTAGAGGCCACCGGCGCATCGCTGCGCGTGGCCACACCGCTGGCCAACCCCGGACTCGACGGCTCGCACGTCATGCTGGTGCAGGCCGACCACCGCATGAACTTCTATGCGGGCAGCCGCTGGCCGGGTACGGCGCCGGAGGTCATCGGGGCGTTGACGGTGGAGACGCTGCGCGCCTCGGGCGCCTGGAACTGGGTGCAGGACTCGGCCAGTGCTTTCCCGGCGGATTACCTGCTGCAGATCACGATGCGCCGTTTCGAGGCGGACTACACCGGCGGCGGCGCCGCTCCTGAAGTGCAGGTGGTGTTGGAGTGCACCATCGGGCGGCGCGAGGGGCGTGAGGTCATCGCGAGCTTCGTGGCGCAGGGCGCGGCCACGGCCGCCGCGGATCGCATGAGCGATGTCGTGGCGGCGTTCGAGCAGGCGACGCGCGCGGCGCTGGCGTCATTGTCGCAGCAGGCGGACGAGGCCGTGCGTACGCGCGGTGCACTGAAGTCTTCAGAACGTTGACAGGCCGGTCGCCTCCATCGCGCGGCTCAGCCAGTAATCCGCCTGCGAGGGATTGGCGAACACCGCGAAGTCACTGCTGTATTCGATGCCGAGCGCCGCGCGGTTGCTCCATAGCGTGTCGAAGTAGCCCGTGAGCTGCGCGGCCAGCGGTGCGCTGCGCGACACCTCCACGGCTGCGTCCGCTTCCAGGTTGTAATCGCCAAGGCCGCGGCGAGTGAGATTCGCTGAGCCCACGATGCCCCACAGCCGCTCCTGCCCGTAGACCATGACGAGGTTCGAGTGGAAACGCTCGCCGTGGGTGCGATACCAGCGCACGCGCACCGCGCCATCGCTGCGCGACTCCAGTTCACTCGCCATGGGCTGATTGGGAATGCCGCCGCTCGTCACCTGCTCGTCTTCGCCCGGATCGAGCAGCAGGCGCACGCTCACACCGCGGCCCGCCGCCGCCAGCAATGCCCTGATGACACTGCGATCCGCGAGCTTGAATGCCGCTATATCAATGGCGTCACCGCGGCCCGCGGCATCCAGCTGCGCGAGCAGCGCCTCGCTGATGGCGCCCTCGGTGAGCGTCTGTAGCTGCACAACCGGAGCGGCTGCGATGGCGGCGGGCAGTGGCGCCGTGGCTGCGAACGAGGCGGCGTCGCCACGCCAGCCGGAGGCCCGGGCAAGCGCCAGCTCCGAGGCCAGGAGCGCGTCAAGCGGCGGCCCGGCGAGGCGCAGCGCGACGTTGGACCACAGCGCCTGGGCGTCCTGCGGATTCGCCGAACCGACCATCCCCGTGAGCGCGCCGTGGCCATCATCGGCGATGATGACCTTGCGGTGGTCGTGCTTGAAGTTATAGCGCTGCGTGGCGCCGCCCAGCGCTCCGGTGGGTGTATCCCACCAGCTCGCCGTGAGACGCCACAAGCCGCTGTACAGCGGATTGGAGTCACGCAGCACACGCGGATCGGTGATCACGACATCCATACCCGCGGAGCGCAGCAGCTGCAGTACCGCGGACGCTGCGGGTGCGCCGGAAGTTTCGTTGGCCGGATCGCTGATGAGCAGCACCTTCAGCGCCGGCAGTGCGCGCCGGCGCTCCAGCAGCGCGTCCTGCAGTTGCGCCCCGAGCGGCGGAGCGCCCGCGACTGGAGCACCGCCGATGAGCGCGTAGTCGAGTACGACAAACACGCGTGCGCCACGCACGACCTCGAGCAGCTGGTTGAAAATCGCCTGGCTCACGACCGGGCGCCCGAAGGCATCCGCGGCGGTGATATCGGCAATGAACGCGACGTCCTCCGCGGGCACCGTACTCAGTGCGGAGGCGACGTGCGCGCCGGGCGGCAGGGGCTTGTGGCTTCCCCACCAACCCACCGCTACCCAGGCGATGGCCACGCAGCCGGCGAGTACACGCCGCCAGCCGCGCCAGCCACGAGACACCGGTTCAGGCCAGGCGTGGTGCTGCGGCGCTCGTCTGGCGCAGCAGGTGCGCGAACGGCACGCCGCCTTCGGCCTGCTGGCTGAGCAGGGCGAGCAGATCGTCGGCAGTGCACGGCTCGCCGAACAGGCGCCCCTGCCCATAATGGCAGTTGTTGGCGCGCAGGAACTCCAGCTGCCGCTGCGACTCGACGCCTTCCGCGATGACTTCCATGCCGAGGCTGCGGCCCATCTCGATGATGGTGCGCACGATGGTCGCGTCGCCGGCGTCATCGCTGGCGTCGCGCACGAACGACTGGTCGATCTTCAGCGTACCGATGGGGAACTGCTGCAGCGCCGACAGTGATGAATACCCGGTACCGAAATCGTCGATCGACAGGTGCAGGCCCATGGCATACAGCTCATCGAGCAGGCGCACGGTGCGCTGTGGATCCGCCATCAGGGTGGTCTCGGTGATCTCCAGCTCGAAGCAGGTCGGGGACACCCGGTGCTGCTTGAAGACCGAGCGGCAGCGCAGGATAAAGCTCGCCTGGCGCAGCTGCTTCAGCGACAGGTTGAGGGAAATACGCCCCGGGTCCCCGCCCTTGGCCTGCAGCTTGCGGTAGTCCAGGCACACGCGGTTCAGCACCCATTCGCCGATATCGAGGATGAGGTTGGTTTCTTCGGCGAGCGGAATGAAGTGCGAGGGCGGGATGTCGCCGTGCCCGGGCAGCTTCCAGCGCAGCAGCGCCTCGGCGCCGATGATCCGACCGCTTCGCAGGTCGACCTTCGGCTGGTAGCGGATATCGAGCTCGTCGCGCTCCAGCGCCCGCCGCAGCTTGCTCTTGAGCATCAGCCGCTCGACGGCCGCGGCGTTCATTTCCGGCGAGTAAAACGCGAAGGTGTTGCCGCCGTTCTGCTTCGAGTAATACATGGCCGCGTCGGCATTGCGGATGAGATCGATGACGTTCTCGGCGTCGCGCGGGCAGAAGGCGATGCCGATGCTCGCCGTCAGGAACACCTCGTGCTGGTTCAGCTGGAACGGGCGGCTTATCTCCGTGAGAATGGAGCGCGCCAGCTGCGCGATCGGCCCGCGGTTGTCCGCGTCCGTCGGCAGCCCCTCCACGAACAGCGCGAACTCATCGCCGGCGAGGCGCCCGACCACGGTCTCTTGCGGTACGGCGCGCGTCAGGCGCTCGGCCAGCACCTCGAGGACGCGATCGCCGGCACCGTGGCCGAAGGTGTCGTTCACCTCCTTGAAGCGGTCCATATCCAGGTACAGCACCGCCAATACCTCGCCGCCGCGCAGCATGCGCGCGATGGTCTGCTGCAGCACGTGGTGGAACTGCATGCGGTTCGGCAGCTTGGTGAGCGCGTCGTAGCGGGCGAGGTAGCGGATGCGCCGTTCAGCGCGCTTGCGCTCGGTGATGTTGCGCGCGACGAAAATGTTGCCCTGGAACTGCGGGTCGTCGCTGTCGATGCGCGACCCGGTGAAGGACACCGGGATGGTCTGCCCGCTGCGGGTGCGCACCACGGTCTCGCGCGTTTCCTGCGCCGCCTGCAGGAGATCGAAGCCGGCGCGTTCGCTCTCCTCGAGCACCGCGAGAATGCTGCGGCCGAGGAGTTCCTCGTCGGCGTAACCCAGGAGCTTGCACGCCGCCAGGTTGGCGAGCTTGATCACCCCGTCGGGCGAAGTCACGAACACCGCATCCGTCATGCTGTTCAGGACGCTGTGGAGGTAGCTCTTGTTGATGGTGGATTGCCGCAGCCGTCCGCGCATGCGCTCGAGCGCCTGCTGCAGCTCCCCGAGCGCGTCTTTGCGACCCACCTCGACCGGGCGCGTGTAATCGCCCAGGCCGATGCGGTCGGCGCTTCTGATGAGCGGCGCCACCGGGCGGGCGAGTTCCTGGGTTGCGCGCCAGATGAGGATGGCGCCGAGTGCTCCGCCCAGGCCCGCGAGCGCCAGCGCCAGGAGCAGCGTGCCGCGTTCGCGCTCCGACATCGCCGCTTGCAGGCGGCTGCCGAGACTGATCCCGGGCACCGGGGCCGCCTGCTCGAGCGTGAGGTTCAAGGATGCCAGCGTCTGCGGTGTGGTGGCGCCGGGGATGTTCTCCACCAGGGTGCGCACCGGCACGGATGCCTGCGCGTTCAATGCCCCCTTGGTGCCGCCCTCGGACCGCTGCCAGCTGAAGAGCGGGGCCCCGGCTGTGTCGGTGACCGCGAGCGCGACGATCGAGGGGTCGTCCAGGAAGGGCTGCAGCCGGCGCGCGACGCCGCTCATATCGCGCGCCCGTACGGCCCCCGCGATCGCATCGGCGGCATGAGCGCCTACGCTTTGCGCGCGGGCCTGCAACTCCGGATCGAAGCGTTCACGCGCAACGTGCTCCGCGAGCGTGCCTAAAGTGCGGGTATCGTCCTCGTGTCGGTACAGGAACAGCGCGGCGAGCGCGCTCGCAACCACCAGCACGACCATGAAGGCCGAGCTGGCATAGCGGAATTTGAAGCTGGCGGCAGTCACTGTGCGTGCGCAAGGCTGGACGACCGTCCCGCCAGTGCGTGATCCCCTCGAATTTGGGGAGTCATCTTAACCGCCACCCCCCGGTCACGCTACCCGCGCGGGCCTGCGGCGTGCTTCAGCCGCCCGACCAGACCCTCTTGATGTGTCCGAGCATGAGACCACGCATGGTGGACATGGGGTCCGCGGTGGCGGCGAATATCGGCGGCCGCCGCCGTAGCAGCTGCCAGTTCTCGCTGCGCAGAACCTGGCGCAGGTACTCGACGTTGCGCTCGATCGCTTCCAGGTAGGGATTCACGCCGCCGTAGAGAATTTCCAGGTAGCGGTACGCGCCGTGAAAATCGCGCTCCAGGCGCTTGCTGCGCACTTCGTTCACGAACTCCGGGGTCTGCCGCAGCAGGTCCAGGCCGGAAGCGTATTTGACCTGCGGATAGCCCTGCGTGAACGGCAGCGCCACGCCGCCGAGCACGAATTCCGCGTACAGCCGGTCGCGGCACTTCTCGAGGTAACAGCGATCGGCCATCTGCGCGATCATGTCGGCCGTGCCGAGCAGGTGTCCCACCGTTATGTCACGTGGGTCAGGGACCGCGGCCTCGATGCGCGCGAACGGCACCTCGTAACCGGTGAAGTGGATGATCTGCGTGGCCACCGGCACCCAGCCGCCGAGGCCCAGCACCGGCAGGTACTCTTCCAGAAAGCGCGCGCCGCGCGACACGTGGGTGCGGGTGAACTCCGCGCCGTTACGTGACTTGTGGTCGTCGCTGCGCCGCAGGTAGCCGACATCGTGAAACAGACCCGTGATGAGACCGATCACGGCACGCGCACCACCCAGACGGGCCGCAGCGTCCTGCTGCCGCTCGTAGCCAACCAGCAGGCGTGCCAGCGCGAGAGTTATGTCGAGGGTGTGCTGACGGTCGTGGTAAACGGTGTCCACGCCGTGGAATCCCGGCACCTCGCCGGCGAACAGCCGCTCGAAGTGCGCGAAGGCGCGCCGCAGGGGATCCGTGTCGAGTTGCGGCCAGACGGGCCGGCAGAGCGTCTCAATGGCGGCGAGCACCGCCGTGGGCGAGCTCACCTGCACGCTATTGGTAACATCAAAATCGCTGCGGCGCGTACTGGTCAATGGCCATCCCCTGTCAGGCCAAAGCGGTGCCTTAAAGCGCAGTCTAGGCAGTTCCGAGGCCCGTGCGGTGTGAGCCGGTGCACACTTTCACTGCCGCTGCCTGGAGGGCAGTGTGAAATCCGCAATCACCGGGGCGTGGTCGGAGGGGCGCTCGGCCTTGCGCGGCGCCCGGTCAATCACGCACGCGCTGCACCCAGCGGCGAGTGCCGCGCTGGCGAGCACCAGATCAATGCGCAAGCCGTGGTTGCGGCGAAACGCCAGCATCCGATAGTCCCACCAGCTGTAAGTTGCGGGCGGCTGCTCGAAGCGCCGGAACAGATCGATGAGGCCCAGCGCCTGCACGGCGCGCAGCGCCTGGCGCTCCGGCTCGCTCACGTGCACGGAACCCGCCCACGCCGCCGGGTCGTGCACGTCGCGATCCTCGGGGGCAATGTTGAAATCGCCGAGCACGACCAGCTGCGCGTGTTGACGGATCTCCTCACTCAGCCAGTTGCGCACCGCCGCCAGCCAGCGCAGCTTGTAGTGGTATTTGTCCGAGTCCACCGCCTGCCCGTTCGGCACGTACAGGTTCACTACCCGCACGCCGGCGGTGGTGGCGGCGAGCACGCGCCGCGGCGGGTCGGCGAAGCCCGGTATGTCAGTGAGGGCCCCGGCAACGGGTGCCCGCGACAGCAGCGCCACACCGTTGTAGGTCTTCTGCCCGCTGTAGAGCACCTGGTAGCCGAGCGCGGTGAACGCCTCGGTGGGGAAGTCGGCATCGACGAGCTTGGTTTCCTGCATCGCGAGCACATCGACGGCGGATCCGGCGAGCCACTCCAGCACCTGTGGCAGGCGCACCCGCAGAGAGTTGACGTTCCAGCTCGCGATGCGCATGGTCAGTAGATGCGCAGGCCGCCGTACTTGGCGCGGATGCGCTTATCGAGCGCGCGCCAGCCGAGCGCGAAACCGGCGCCGAGGCACACGAGCGCACTCACCCATACCCAGATCCACCCCGGTCGGCCGTGCGTTTGCGGCACCGTGAACAGAGCGCCGCGCGGGGCCGGCGGATCATCGGCAGGCGTGACCGCTGCAGCGCCTTGCGCCGGCTGACTGGCGGCCGGCGCCGCGCGCGCCGCCACGAGTTGCGCCTGCAGCTGCTCCAGCTGCTGTTTGAGGCGCGCCACTTCCGCACTGCGCGCCGCGAGCTGCGGCCGCAGCGGCTCGTCCGCCGACAGATAGCTGGCGCGGATCCAGCCATCCCGGCCGCCGGCGAGGCGCACGTGAACTTCCTCGCCGACGCGCTCGATCACCTCCACGCGCTCGCCGCTGTGGAGTGTGGTGACGCGCTCGCCGCCGCCGCCTGGCGCACTGTTGACACTCACCACCAGCTGCTCGATCACGTACAGGCCTTCGGCGCGCGCCGTCGTGTTGGCCAGCACGCCCGACAGCAGCAGCGCCGCCAGCGCAGTGCGCGCCCGCGGCAGCCGCTGCGGCGCGGGTCGCAGCCTCACGCCGCGAGCCCGCCGGCGGCGAGGATGCCGTGCTGTTTCAGCAACGCGCGCACGTCGGGCCGGCGGCCGCGAAACTCGATGAAGGCCTCGAGCGCGTCGCGGCTGCCGCCGCGGCTCAGGATCGCGTCAAAGAAGCGTTGCGCCGTGCCGCGATCGAACGCGCCGCGCTCTTCGAAGGCGGCGAAGGCATCGGCGGCGAGCACCTCGGCCCACTTGTAGCTGTAGTAGCCGGCCGCATAGCCGCCCGCGAATACGTGCCCGAAGCTATTGGGGAAGCGATTCCAGTCCGGCACCGGAACGACCGCGACCTCGCTCCTGACTTCACGCAGGATTTGCATGACGCGGCCGCCGTGCTGTGGGGAATACTCGGCGTGCAGGCGGAAATCAAACAGCGCGAATTCCAGCTGCCGCATGGTCGCAAGTCCGGCGTGAAAGCTGCGGGTGGAAATGAGGCGCGCCTGCTGGTCCGCGGGCAGCGGCTCGCCGCTGGCGAAATGCCCGGAGATGCGCTGCAGAACTTCCGGGTGCCAGGCGTAGTTCTCCAGGAACTGGCTGGGCAGCTCGACCGCGTCCCACGCCACGCCGTTGATACCGGCAATGCTCGGATAGTCCACGCGTGTGAGCAGGTGATGCAGCCCGTGGCCGAATTCGTGAAACAGGGTGACGACGTCATCGTGAGTGAGCAGCGCCGGCCGCTCGTTCCCGGGTGGCAGGAAGTTGCACACCAGGTAGGCGACCGGCAACGACGCGCCCGACGGCAGGTGCTTGCGGCCGACGCACTCGTCCATCCACGCGCCGCCGCGCTTGTTGGGGCGGGCGTAGGCATCCAGATAGAAGCTGCCGATCGGCTCACCGTCCGCACCCGCGATCGAGAAGAACCGCACGTCCGGGTGCCACAGCGGCGCGTCGCGGCTCTCGCGGATGCGCACGCCAAAGAGCCGCTCCGCGACCTCGAACAGTCCGCTGAGCACCCGCGGCAGCGGGAAGTACGGCCGCAGCTGCTCCTGTGAGACCGCATAACGCTCGCGCTGCAGCCGCTCGGCGTAAAAGCCCACATCCCACGCCGGCAGCTTGCGGCCGGCGAAATCCTCGAGCTCCGCGAACTCTTTCTGCGCCGCGCCGCGGGCGGCGCGCGCCAGCTGGTGCAGGAAGTCCGTGACCTCATCCACGCTGTGCGCCATGCGGGTCGCGAGCGCGTACTCGGCGTAATTGCCGAAGTCCAGCAGGCGCGCGGCCTCGTGCCGGCGCCTGAGGATGTCCTCCATGACGGTTGAATTGTCCCAGCGGCTGGCATTGGGCCCCTGCTCGGAAGCGCGGGTGCTCCATGCCTCGTAGAACGAGCGCCGCAGCTCGCCGGACTCCGCGTCGGTGACCACCGCCACGTAAGTGGGCTGGTCGAGCGCCAGCGTCCAGCCCGCCACGCGCTGCTCGGCGGCGCGGCGGCGCGCCTGCTCGATGAGCATATCGTTCAGGCCGCGCAACTCGCCCACGTCGCTGACGTGCCAGCTCCAGCCGTTGGTGGCGTCCAGCACGTTCTCCTCGAACTTCGCCTGCAGCTGCGAGAGTTCGAGCATGGCGGTCTTGAACCGTGCCTTGCGGTCGGCGGGCAGACCCACGCCGGCGAGGCGAAAATCGCGCACGGCGTGCTCGAGCAGCTGGCGCTGGACCGGCGCCAGTGCGGCGCCTTCCTGCTCGGCAATCGTGCGGTAGGCCCGGAACAGCGGTTCGCTCTGCGCCAGGTCCGTGTTGTACGCGGACAAGAGCGGCAGGCAGGCGTTGTAGCCGGCACGCAGCGCGTCCGAGTTGAGCACCGCGTTCAGATGGCTCACGGGCGACCAGGTGCGCGACACCCGGTGGTGAAGTTCTTCGAGCGGCTCGACCACGCTCGCGAAGGTGGGGGCGGGCGTTGCGGCCAGCTCTTCGACGCGGGCGCGGTTCGCGTCCAGCAGTTCCCGCACCGCCGGCTCGACATGCTCGGCACGGATCTGCGGGAACTGCGGCAGCGCCTGCTGCTCGAGTAAGGGATTTGCCATGCACCAATTCTGCCGTGGAATCGGTGCCATTGTAGCGAGCTTCGCGCCGCGGCGTTCCGCGGGGTGAACCGGCCGGCGGGCGTCCTCATATAACATGAGGGCCGCGCGCGCATTTGCTGCGGGCCTGAAGGGGCTTATGGACGGACAATTCGAGCTCATCGTCATCGGCGGTGGCAGCGGTGGGCTGGCCGCCGCCCAACGGGCGGCCGAATACGGGGCCCGCGTGGCGCTCATCGAGTCCGGGGCGCTCGGCGGCACCTGCGTCAACGTCGGCTGTGTGCCAAAGAAGATCATGTGGAACGCGGCCGAGGTGAGCGCGGCGCTGCAGGCGGCGCCGGGTTACGGCTTTGAGCTCGGCGCCGCCCAGCACGACTGGGCGTTGCTGAAACACGGGCGCGACGCTTACATCCATCGCCTTAACGGCATCTACGCGGCGAACCTCGCGAAGCGCAACGTCGAGCTGGTGAGGGGTCGTGCGCAGTTCCTCGACGCGACAACGGTGAGCGTCGCCGGCAGGACGCTGCGCGCCGCACACATCATCGTGGCAACCGGCGGCCGCCCCGTGACGCCGGCAATTCCCGGCGCGGACCTAGGCATCACCTCGGACGGCTTTTTTGCACTCAGCGCGCGCCCTGAGCGCGTAGCCGTCGTGGGCGGCGGTTACATCGCGATCGAGCTGGCGGGGATTTTCGCGCAGCTGGGAAGCGCGACCACGCTGGTGTTGCGGGGCACGAAGGCTCTGCGTGTCTTCGACTCCATGCTGGGCGAGACCACGCTCGCGATGATGCGCGATGCGGGCATCACCATCGCGACCGACGCGGCGCCGGCCGCACTCGAGCGCAGTCCGGATGGCCAGCTGTCACTCACGGTCGCGGGCGGCCGGCACCTGGACCCGTTCGACTGCGTGCTATGGGCGACCGGGCGCGGCGCCGATGTCGGGGACTTGAGACTCGAGCGCGCCGCGGTGCGCCTGGACGGCCGCGGCTTTATCGAAACCGACCGTTACCAGGCGACCAGTGCCGAGGGAATATTCGCGATCGGTGACGTGACGGGTCGGGCGCAGCTGACGCCGGTGGCCATCGCCGCCGGGCGGCGCCTCGCCGACCGCCTCTTTGGCGGCCAGGCGGACCGGCACCTGGACTACGAGAACATCCCCACGGTGATTTTCGGACATCCGCCCATTGGCACCGTGGGCTTGACGGAAGCTGCGGCGCGCGAGCGTTACGGCGATGCCAACGTCAAGGCATTCCGCGCGGACTTCCTGCCTCTGTACCACGCGCTCACCCGCGCCAAGCCGCGCTGCGAGATGAAGCTCGTCACCACGGGCGCCGAGCAGCGCATCGTCGGCGTGCACGTTGTGGGCGAGGGCGCCGATGAGATGTTGCAGGGGTTTGCGGTGGCGCTGCGCATGGGCGCCACCAAGAAAGACTTCGACGACACCGTTGCGATCCACCCGACGAGCGCCGAGGAATTCGTCACTATGCGCTAAAGCGGGCAAAAGCCACGCCTTCAGGAATGCCCGGTGCGCGCCTTGAGCGCCGCCAGCACGGGCGCGGTGGTGGGCCGCACGCCGTGCCACAGCTCAAACGATTCCGCTGCCTGCTCCACCAGCATCCCCAAGCCCTGCAGCGCCCGCGCGCAACCGCGCTGCCGGGCCCAGGCGACGAACGCGGTGGCGGACTTTCCATAGGCGAGGTCATAGCACACGCTGTTGGAATCCACGGCACTGTCGGGCAACGGCGGGATCTCGCCGCTCAGACTGGCGGAAGTGGCGTTGATGACGAGGTCGTAGGGCTCATCGCCGACGTCCGCGAACCCAACACCCTGGGTGACGCCCAGATCCGTGAACGCGGCGGCCAGCGCCGCGGCGCGCTCGGGTGTGCGGTTGGCGATGACCACCACGGCAGGCTCGAGGCCCAGCAGCGGCGCCAGCACGCCGCGCGTCGCGCCGCCCGCGCCCATGATCAGCACGCGGCGGCCGGCGATCTCGATCCCGAGGTTGTCGCACAGGTCGTGCACGAGTCCGGGGCCGTCGGTGTTGTCGCCGAGGATCGAGCCGTCCTCGGTGCTGGCGAGCGTATTGACCGCGGCCGCGTGGGCCGCGCGCGCGGTGAGCTCGTGGGCCAGCTCCCCGGCGGCGATCTTGTGGGGCAGGGTGACGTTCAGGCCCCGGCCGCCCTGCGAAAAAAAGTCCCGCACGTGCACTTCAAGGTCGGCAGGCCGCACATCAAACAGCCGATAGGTGATGGCCCGGCCCGTCTCGCGGGCAAACATCCCGTGGATGAAGGGCGAGAGACTGTGGCTGACGGGATGCCCCACGACGCCGTACTGGTCCACTAACGTACTCCTCGCCGGCGATTGTGCCGCGCGCGCGCGCAAACGTCACGGCGCATGCGCGTCCTGGGCCGCCCCCAACATGCGCACCTGACAACCGGCGCCAGGGGCCGCGCTCAGGCACGATTTGAGTTCCGGCAGCCAGGCCTGCATGCGCTCAGCGATGAGATAGGGCGGGTTGCTGATGAGTAGCCCCGAGCCATTGAGAGCGACGCGTGAGTCGCGCGGGTACAGCCACAGCTCACTCACCAGGGTAACGGCTGTGACCGCAGCGGCGTAGGCCGCGTGCCAGGCGCCCACGTCGCGAGCGTCCTTGATCGGGTACCAGGCGGCAAACACCCCGGTGGGAAAGCGGCGCAACCCGTCGGCAACCGCGCTAACGACGCGCTCGAAGTCGTGTCTTTCCTCATAGGGCGGATCAAGGAACGTGAGTCCGCGCCGTTCGGCGGGCGGCAGCTGTGCGCGCAGCAGCTCGAAGCCGTCGCCGCGCTCGACGCGCACCCGGCCGCCTGTTGCGCCGCGGTCGGTGCCGGGCGCAGCCAGCGCCTGTGCCAGCACCTGCGCCTCGGCGCCCAGGAGCTCGATGCACACCGCGCGATCCTGGGGCCGCAGCTCACGCGCCGCGAGCAGCGGCGATCCGGGATACAGATGAGCGTTGCCGGATCCGGCGCGGAAAGCACCCAACACCTGCGCGTACTGGCGCAGCTCCGGCGCGTTGGGTTCGCAGTGCTCGAAACGCCCCACGCCCGCCGCGCTTTCCGCAGCCGGCGTCGACAGGTCATACACGCCGCGGCCGGCGTGCGTATCGAGGTAGAGAAACCCCTTGTCCTTGCGTTGCAGCGCCGCCAGCAGCGCCAGCAGCGTGACGTGCTTGTGCACGTCGGCAAAGTTGCCGGCGTGATAGGCGTGGCGATACTTCATCCTGGTGCGCCAGTCTCCAGTGATTCGTGCCGCACGGCAACGCCTTAAGGCTTGACTGCGTTTCGCAGTAGTTGAAACTGACTTCATGACAGCGGCGCAGTACTGGTACGACAGCCACGATGGTCTGCGGCTCCACAGCCGGGTCTACGCCGGGCCCGCCGCAACCGCGCCGGTGCTGCTGTGCCTGCACGGACTGATGCGCAACAGCCGCGACTTCGAGGATCTCGCGCCGCACCTGGCGGCGCGCTACCGCGTGATCGTGCCGGATGTGCGCGGCCGCGGCTTCTCGGCTCGCGATCCGGTCTTCAACAACTACCAGCTGCCCGTGTACATCCGCGACACACAGGCGCTGCTCAGTGGGCTCGGCGCCGCCCATGTCAGCATCATCGGCACTTCCATGGGTGGTCTCATGGCGATGCTGCTGGCGGCAATGCAGCCGGGCCTGGTGACGGGCATGGTGCTCAACGACGTGGGCCCTGAACTGGACCCGGCGGGGATCGAGCGCATCTGCGGCTACGCCGGCAGGACCTCCCCGGTGCACAGCTGGCCCGAGGCGATTGCGCAGGTGCGCAGCGTCTACGGTTCCGCGTGGCCGGACCTGAACGAGGCGGGCTGGGAAAAGCTCGTCCGCCGCGGTTACCGCGCCAACGCGCAGGGCATTCCGGAAGTGGATGCGGATCCCATGATCGGCGAGCCGCTGCGCAACACCCAGGCTGCGGCGCCGGACCTGTGGCCGCTGTGGAGCGCGCTCGCGCAGATCCCGGTGCTGGCGATTCGCGGCGAGCACTCGGACATCCTGAGCGCCGCCACCCTCGCGCGTATGGGGAGAAATCCCACGTGCACCACGCTCACCGTCGCCAACCGCGGCCACGCGCCGCTGCTCGATGAGTCCGAGTGCGTGGCGGCGATCGATGCGTTTCTTCAGTCGCTGTGAGCGCGCTATTTTATCCCGCGCACCCGGGCCGGCGCGGCGCCTGGCCTTACGGCCGCACGCGGCTTGCGTCCCGCGGGCTTTTTCGCCGGCGTCTTCGGGACGGCGTGCGCCTTGCGGCCGGCGCGAGCCTGCTTGGCGTGTGCAGCGGGCGCGGACGCCGCGCCTGATTTGCGGCGAGCGGCCTTCTTTGCCGCCGGTGCCGCGGTGTCGACCGGGGTTGCCGGCGCGCCGTCGCCGGCCTTGGCTGCCGGGGCCGCAGCGCGCTTGCCCTTGCCCCAGCGTCCGAAACGTCCGCCGCGCTCGGGCGCCGCTGCGAGTAAGGCGCGGCATTCCTCGAGGGTGACCGTCTTCGGGTCGCGATCTTTCGGGATCTTCGCGTTCTTTTTCTTGTCCGTGATGTACGGCCCGTAGCGGCCGTTCAGCACCTGGATTCCTTCGGCGGGGAAGTCCTGGATAAGGCGCAGGGCGTCCGCCTCCTTCTTCAGGCGGATGACCTCGCGTGCCCGCTCGAGTGTTACCGTGTAGGGGTCGTCTTCCTTCAGCGAGGCGTACTTGCTGCCGTACTTCACGTACGGGCCGAAGCGCCCGACGTTGGCGATAATGGTCTCGCCGTCGAGCGTCTCGCCGAGGGTGCGTGGCAGCTGGAACAGATCCATTGCGATGGCGAGCGTGATCGCGTCCATCTTCTGCCCGGGACGCAAGCCTGCGAACCGCGGCTTCTCTTCATCGTCCTTGGTGCCGATCTGCACGAACGGGCCGAAACGTCCCATGCGCACGGTGACCGGCTTGCCCGTGGCCGGATCCTTGCCGAGCTCGCGCGCCTGCGCCACCTGCTCGCGGGTGACGGTCTTCTCGATCTTGTCGACCTGCTTGATGAAGGGCTTCCAGAACTTCTCCAGCGGCGTGGTCCAGTTCTCCTCACCGCGCGATACCGCATCGAGCTCGTCTTCCATCTCGGCCGTGAAGCCGTACTCCACGTAACGGTGGAAGTGCTCGGTCAGGAAGCGGTTGACGATCTTGCCGATATCGGTCGGTATGAAACGCCGGGCGTCCATCTCGACATACTCGCGGTCCTGGAGCGTGGAGATGATGGTGGCGTAGGTCGAGGGACGGCCAATGCCGTGCTCTTCCAGCGCCTTCACCAGCGAGGCTTCGCTGAAGCGCGGCGGCGGCTCGGTGAAATGCTGCTCGGCGCGCAATGCGCTTAAGGTCACGGCGTCGCCTTCGTTCATCGGCGGCAGCACGTGATCGGTGTCGTCGATCTTGGCGTCATCGGTGTCTTCCTGGTACACGGAGATGTAGCCAGGCTTCACCAGCGTCGGGCCGTTGGCGCGCAGCAGGTGCCGCTGCGGCCCGTCCGGACCTGCGAGCATGTCGACTGCCACGGTGTCGAACAGCGCGTGGCTCATCTGCGAGGCGACCGCGCGTTTCCAGATCAGGGAGTAGAGCCGGAAGAGGTCGTCCTCGATCTTGCCCTCGACATCCGCGGGCGTGATGGCGGCCGAGGTCGGGCGGATGGCTTCGTGCGCCTCCTGGGCGTTCTTCGACTTGGTCTTGTAGACGCGTGGTTCCTCGGCCACTTCATCCTTGCCGTAAAGGCGCGCGGCGACCTCGCGCATTTCGATCACCGCTTCGGCGGCCATCGACACCGAGTCGGTGCGCATGTAGGTGATGAGACCGACGCTGCCCTCGCCGATGTCGAGTCCCTCGTACAACTGCTGCGCGAGACGCATGGTGCGCCGGGCGTTGAAGCCGAGCTTGCGGGCGGCCTCCTGCTGCAGCGTGGAGGTGGTGAAGGGCGGTGCCGGGTTGCGACGGCGCTGCTTGCGGTCGATGGCGAGTACGCGCAGTTCGCCGTCGCCTGCGGCCCCGGCCGCTGTCTGGATGCCGCGCTCGACCTCGCGCGCCTGGGTCTCGTTGGTGAAGCTGAACTGTTCGACCTTCTGGCCGCGGTACTCCAGCAGCTTGAGCGGAAACGCCTGGGCGCTGTGCGTGCCCTCGCCCTCGATGGTCCAGTATTCCTGCGCGACGAACGCGGCGATTTCTTCCTCGCGCTCGCAGATCATGCGCAGCGCCGGGCTCTGCACGCGCCCGGCGGACAATCCGCGGCGCACTTTTTTCCATAACAGCGGCGAGAGGTTGAAACCCACCAGGTAGTCGAGCGCGCGGCGCGCCTGCTGGGCGTTGACCAGGTCGAGCGACAGGTGCCGCGGCTCCTGCACCGCCGCGCGGATGGCGTTGCGGGTGATCTCGTAGAACACCACGCGGTGCACGTCCTTGCCGTCGAGGTCGCCGCGCGCGGCGAGAATCTCCTTCAGGTGCCAGGCGATCGCCTCGCCTTCGCGGTCCGGGTCAGTCGCCAGATACAGCGCCTTGGCTTTCCCCAAGGAGCGCGCGATGGCGTCCACGTGGCGCTCGTTCTTCTCGAGCACCTGGTACTTCATGGCGTAGCCGTTGGTCGGATCGACCGCGCCTTCCTTGGGCACGAGGTCGCGCACGTGCCCGTAGGAGGCGAGCACATCGAAGTCGCGCCCCAGGTACTTCTTGATGGTCTTCGCCTTGGCGGGCGACTCGACGATGACCAGATTATCTGCCATGACGTAACTTCAGGAAACGCTGTACCTCAGAAACAAAAAACCGCGGACGAGCCGCGGACCTGCAAACCCCAGCGCACATGTGAGCCTCAGTGCGGCGCATTAACCGGCATTTCCGACATCATCAGACCGCCCAGCCGTTCGACCGCCAGATCCTGCCCTGGGGTGCTCGAGAGCACCATGAACACCACCCACTTGAGGTGCTCGGTGTCAGGCTCGCCCGGCAGCGCCAGTGCGCGTTCGATCACCATCTCGCGCTGTTGCGCCGAGAGCACGCCCTGGCGTTCCAGCGACAACAGGTAGCCGCGGCAGTCGGTCGACAGGCGCGCCAGCTCGCTGTCTGCGAACACCCGCACCGCGGGCGCGGTGCCGGCGGCGGGCAGCAGCGGCGCGCGCTCGTGCCCGAAGGCGAGATCCGTCAGCCAGTCGAGCGCGCGTTCCACGTGCACGCGCGCAAAGCCCGCGCGGCGCAGGTCGCGCGCCAGGTGCTCGCGACCGGGTACGTCCGCCGTTTCGGCGAGCATGTAGCGGTCGAACACGTAGATGAGGATGTCGAGAACGCTGCCAGTAGTCATCGGAAGATCTATGGTACGCGGCCGAAGCGGCCGCCCGGGAGAGTCGCGACCCGTCCCTGGAGCTCCAGGATCAGCAACATCGAGGCCACCGATCCGCTCGGCAGCTCCGTGCGTGCGACGAGTGTATCCATGGTCGCCGGTTCAAAACCGAGCGCATCTAACAGCATTTCATACTCCTTGTCCAATACGGGGGCGGCCGGCGATGCGCCCAGCGCGCGCGTAACAGCTTGTTGCGGCAAGGGAATTCGCAGCTCCGAGAGCACGTCGGCCGCCTCTTCCACCAGCCGCGCGCCCTGCTTGATGAGTTGGTGACAGCCGCGCGACAGCGGGCTGTGGATCGAGCCGGGGATCGCGAACACCTCGCGCCCGGATTCCCCCGCCAGGCGCGCGGTAATAAGTGAACCGCTGTGACGCGCGGCCTCGACGATGAGCGCGCCGAGCGACAGGCCGGCGATGAGACGATTGCGCCGCGGGAAGTTGTGCTTCAGGGGCGCGGTACCCGGCGCAAATTCCGATATCAGTGCGCCGTGCTCACTGACACGCAGCGCCAGCGCGCTGTTCTCGGGAGGATAGATGCGGTCGAGGCCGCTGCCGAGCACGGCCACCGTCAGCCCGCCGCCGAGCAGGGCGCCTTCATGGCTCGCAGCATCGATGCCCAGCGCAAGACCGCTCGTCACCGTGAGCCCGGCGCGGGCGAACCAGGCGGCAAATTCGCGTGCGGTGGCGCGCCCGGCGGGGGTGGGGCTGCGCGAGCCGACCATGGCGAGCTGTGGCGAGGACAGCGCCGCCACGGATCCCTGCACGTAGAGCGCCGCAGGTGCACCCGCGGTCTGCGCCAGCAATGCCGGGTAAGGCGCATCGGTGCTCAGCAGAATCTGCGCGCCGCTCGAGCCGAGCCAGGCAAGATCCGCCGCCAGCACCTGCGCATCCGGGGCGCGCAGTAAATCGCGGGCGGCAGCGGGCAGTTCAACCCGCGCGAGCGTGGCGTGCGTGGTCGTGCGCTCCAGCTCCCCGTCCGCGGCGCGCAGCAGCGCCTGCAGGTGCTCAGCGGTCAGTCCGGGAGCCCGGGCCAGCACGGCCCGCGCGGTGAGTGCTTCCATGCCGTGAGCATAAAGGAAGCGGTTGCGGCCGCGGTTCGCAAAAGGCACGCAAGTGGTGCCCACCGCGGTGCCTCAACAGGCACCGCGGGCAATCACGGGGAATTTACGGGTTGCGCACCTTGTCGCCGGTGTGGATGGCGTCGGAGGCGCCAACCACCAGCGCGTAACTGACCCGATCGAACACCTTGAAGACCAGTACCGTTCCGGTGCGCTCATCGGGCAGCCGCACGCTGGGTGCGAACGAGGTGCCGACGCCGTTGGTGGTGTCGCCGATGTTCTTGCCGCCGCGATACAGATCGAGCGTCGTGTCACCGACCGAATCCACGGCCAGCACGGTGCCTGGCTCCAGGCCGTGGCGCGCGCCGCGGTTGATCGCGACGATGTTGTACTGACCGATGAGATCGGTGCCGCCCACCACTGCGAGAATGCGGCCGTGCACATCCCCGGCCGGACCCTTGAGCATGAAGTTCGCAGGTCCCTGGTCACTGGGGGTGAGGAGCCGGTCGCCCTGCAGCGTTTCACGGGCGGGATCTATCAGCAGCGCCTTGGCAGGGTTGCCGGCCCGCTGCACGAGCGCCGTGGCCGTATAGATGCCGATGTAACCGAGCACCCTGCCGTCATCCGGATCACGCAGCTCGTCGCTCACGTGCATGACGTTGAAACGGGAGTTCTCATCGGCCGTGAGGTTGCGGACGTAGACTTCGTTGCCCGAGCCTGCCACCTGGTGCATGTCGCGGAAGGCGAGGATGTAGGGCGCGTGACGGATCTCGTCTGCGGTGAGCAGCGTCGGCCGCGACAGGAACGAGGCAATCGCGGCGTACGGAATGGTCGGAATCGCACTGTCGATCGCGGCGCTGCGCAGCCGCGGATCCAGGCGCACGGCGCCGGCCTGCTCGAGGCGTACCTGGGCCCGCCCATCCGCGCCGTAGGCAAGCGCGAGGGTGTCACCCGGATAAATAAGGTGCGGATTCGGCACCTGCGGATTGATGATCCACACTTCGGGCCACAGCCACGGATCTCTCAGGAACATCGATGCGATGCCCCACAAGGTATCGCCGCGCTTGACCGTGTACTGTTTCGGAGCGCTGGGATTGACCACCGCGCCCGCATCGGCATTGCCGGCCGGGGCCTGGGTGCCTGAGGCGGCGATGGCGGCTTCGGTCGCCGACACATCCGGGGCGGCAGTCGCGGTCGCGGCGGCCACGGGTGCGGGCGCCGCGGCGGGCTCGCCGGTGCCGCGCATGTGCGAGCAGCCGGAAACCACAACCGTCAGCACGGCCAGGGCTGCGATGGCGCGAGCCCCAAGTAACTGATTTGAGACCATCTCCACTCCTCGGCGGGCCACACAACCCGCACCCGAAATTCTAATTGTTATACTGGCACGCCGCCGCTGCCCGTACGAATTAATGTCAAGTTTGTGCGCTGGATCACGGCTGGCGGCGCCCCCATATCAGGCAGGACCATGGCCTTAAGAACCATCCTCGAATTCCCCGATCCGCGCCTGCGCACCCGTGCCGAGCCCGTGACCCGCTTCGATGCGGCGTTGGGGAGGCTCATCGACGACCTGCTGCAGACCATGTACGCAGCTCCCGGCATCGGCCTTGCGGCCACCCAGGTGGACGTACATCAGCGCGTCATCGTCATCGACGTTTCCAAGGAGCACGACCGGCCGCTGACGCTCATCAACCCGCAGATCATCGCGCGCGAGGGCGAAGCGAGCAGCGAGGAAGGCTGCCTCTCGGTCCCCGGGATTTTCGACGACGTGAAGCGATCGGCGAAGGTGCGCGTGCGTTCGCACGACCGTAAGGGCAGGCAGTTCGAGCGCGACTACGAGGACATTCTTGCGGTGTGCATCCAGCACGAGATGGATCACCTGGAAGGCAAGCTGTTCGTGGACTACCTGTCGGACCTCAAGCGCGAGCGCATTCGCAAGAAGCTCGAAAAGGAGCGCCGCGAGCGCGGGTCGCGGCCTGCGGCGGGCGCTGCCGGCGCGCGCCGCGCGTACTAATCGATGGGAAAAAGTCGCCTGCAGCGCTTTTTCCGACCGCGGCTGCGTTTCCGCCGGCAAAAGGCGCGGCTTTTGCCGGCTGCTCATTGCCAGGTTCTTGGGTCGGCTGGTCCGACAGGCTGGTAGTGTTGCGCGTCGCCTTTGCCGGCACGCCGGAATTCGCGCTGCCTGCGCTCGCAGCGCTCACCACACATCACCAGGTGGTCGGGGTCCTCACGCAGCCCGACCGCCCGCATGGCCGCGGTCGCAAACTCACCGCCGGCCCGGTAAAAGCAGCGGCGCTGGCCGCGCATCTGCCGCTCGCGCAACCGCAGTCACTTAAGGGTGAAGCGGGGCGTGCGCAACTCGCGGCCTGGAATCCGGACGTGCTGGTGGTGGTTGCTTACGGGGTGATTCTGCCGGCGGAAGTCCTGCGCCTGCCGCGCCTGGGTTGCGTCAACATTCACGCATCGCTTCTGCCGCGCTGGCGCGGGGCGGCGCCCATTCAGCGCGCGATCCTCGCGGGGGACACACAAACCGGCATCACCATCATGCAGATGGACGCCGGTCTGGACACGGGGCCCGTGCTGCTGCAGCGGCAGTGCGCGATCTCGCCCGAGCACACGGGCGGTCGCCTGCACGATGAGTTGTCCGTGCTCGGGGCCACTGCGCTCATGACTGCGCTCGACGGAATGCAACGTGGCTCACTCACCGGCGTGCCGCAGCCCCAGGCCGGGGTCACTTACGCGGCCAAGATCGACAAAGCGGAAAGCCGCATTGACTGGCAGCGCGACGCTCCTGGCATCGAGCGGCAGGTGCGGGCCTTCAACCCCTGGCCGGTGGCCGAGACGACCCTCGAGGGTGAGCAGCTGAGGATTTTCGCCGCCCGCGCAGAATCTTCGTTGTATGAGCCGCCAAATGTCTCAAAAAGCGCCGATCCTGGGTCGATTATCTCTGTTCAGGACGATTTTATGCGGGTCGCCTGCGGTGTCGGAACGCTCGCCGTTACGCACGTGCAGCGACCGGGACGCCGGCCGGTGCCGGTGCGGGATTTCTCGCACGGCCTGACCCTCGTGGGGCGCCGCCTTGGCTAGATCGCCGTGGGCCCCCGGCGCCTCGGGGTTGGCCGGCGCCGCGCAGGCACTCGACGCGGTGATCTCGGGCGGCCGTTCGGCCGATGTGGCCCTGGGCGCGTTCGATGCATCTGCCGACCGGGCCGCGGTCCGCGCCATTACTCTCGGCACGATCCGCTGGTACCTGCGGCTCGCGCCCGCCGTCGAATCGCTGCTCGCAAGAGCCTCGGAGGTGTCCCCGCCGGTAGGTGCGTTGCTGGCCGTCGCCGCTCACCAGGTCGAGTATTCCCGCAACGCGCCCGAGGCGACTGTGCACGCGGCGGTCGATGCCGCGCGGATTCTAAAGTCCGAGCGGGCCACTGGCTTCGTGAACGCGGTACTGCGCCGTTTCGTGCGCGAGCGCGCGCAGCTCTTCGCGCGCATTGACCAGGGCGAACCGGCCCGCACCGCGCACCCCAGGTGGCTCGTGGAGAGACTGCACTCAGCATGGCCGAACGAGTGCGCAGCCATGCTCGCGGCGAACAATGCTCACCCGCCCATGACGCTGCGGCTTGATCTGTCCAGGACCTCCGCTTCGCAGTACCTCGATCAGTTGTCAGCGGCCGGGATTGAAGCGTCAGCGGCACAATGGTTAGATTCTGTGATCACTTTGAATCAGCCACTATCCGTATCGGCCCTTCCTGGATTCTCGCAAGGGCTGGTGTCCGTGCAGGACGCGGGTGCCCAGCTGGCCCCGCGACTGCTGGATATGCGCCCGGAAATGCGCGTGCTGGATGCCTGTGCCGCGCCGGGCGGAAAGACCGGACACTTGCTCGAGCGCGCGCCTCCTGGCGTGACGGTCACGGCGGTCGACATCGATGCCGCGCGCGTTGCGCGGATCGATGAGAACCTCAAACGGCTCGGGCGGACAGCCACGCTGGTGGTTGCCGATGTGAGCAAGCCGGAGAGTTTCTGGGACGGTCGTCCCTTTGACCGCATTCTCGTGGACGCCGCCTGTTCTTCCACGGGGGTGATCCGCCGGCACCCCGACATCAAGCTCCTGCGTCGCCCCGGGGATGTTACCCAGCTCGCTGCCGGACAGCTTGCGATCCTCAAGGCGGCAGCCGGCATGCTCGCCCCGGGGGGACGGCTGGTCTATTGCACCTGCTCGGTGCTGCCGGAAGAGAACGAAGCCGTGGTCGAGCGGCTGCTGGCCGCGGTTCCTGTCATGCGCCTCGCCCGAATGCCGCCGGCCGCTGACCTCGCCCCCGGGGGGAAGGACCGAACGCCGGGCGTGCAGCTTCTGCCGGGGGCAGACGCGGGAACGGATGGCTTCTATTATGCTTGTCTCGAAAAGACAACGACCGGAGCCTGAGGCGCAAGCCACCGCCGGTCGCGTATCCCGTTGACGCCCGGTTGTTGTATCCATGCTACGCCTGCATCGCGCCATCCTCCTGAGCCTCGCGCTGGCCGCGTCGGGTCTCGCCCTCGGCGATGCGCTCGACGGCGTACTCGAGGTGCGATCCGCATACGTCAACATCGACAAGGGGGTGTTCCTGCTGCACGCGCGGGTGGAATACCCGGACAACCCGGCAATCCGCGATGCACTGCATGACGGCATCACACTCACCTTCGATCTGGACGCGCGCGTGGATCGCGAGCGCCACTTCTGGTTCAACGCCAACGTCGTGGACCTGACGCTGCGCCGGGAACTGACGTATCACGCGGTGAGCGACCGCTACGTAGTGCGCGACACCCGCAGCGGCGATCAGGTGACCTTTCCAACACTCGAGGAGGCGATTGAATACCTCGGCAAGGTGGACGCCTGGCCGATACTCGTTGAACCGCAGCTCGACGGTGGCAGCTACACCATCAACGTGCGCGCCGGGGTGCGCCGTGGCCACCTGCCGGCATCACTGCGCGCCATCCTCTTCTGGACCGATGACTGGGCTCGTGTGAGTGAGTGGTACACATGGTCGCTGCCCGTATAAGCGGGCGACCGCCGCGGGGCCTGCGCTGGATTGCCGTCGGGCAGGTGCTGCTGTGGTGCGCCATCGGGTTCGGCGCGTTCGGCCTCCTCGCCAAGAGCGTGCAGAACTCCGCCGCGTTCGGGCGGCTGCAGTTGTGGATCCTCGGGATCGACGTGTGCGGCGTGCTGGCCCTGACTGTGCTGCTGACGCGCAAGATCTGGCGACTGGTGCGCGACTACCGCGCGCACGTGCCGGGCTCGCGCCTCACCGCGCGCACCGTCGGCATTTTCGGCGGACTGGTGATCGCGCCGCTGCTGATCGTGTACCTGTCGTCGCTGCAGTTCATCAACCAGGGCATCGACAGCTGGTTCAAGGTGGAGGTGAAGCAGGGTCTGAGCGACGCCCTGGGGTTGTCGCGCGCGGCGCTCGACCTGCGCATGCGCGAGTATTCGCACCGCACCGTGGCGCTGGCCGCGACGCTCGCCGCCGCAACACCCGGCGAGGTGCAGGCGAAGCTCGATGCGGAGCGGCGCGTCAGTGAGGCGCTGGAAATTGCGCTCTTCGGTACGCATGAACGCATTCTGGCGGCGAGCCTGGAGAATCCGCTCGACAGCCTGCCGACGCAGCCGCCCGCCGATCTCGTGCGGCAGGTGGAGCAGCACCTGCCGTACGTGAGCCTCGAGCCGCAGTCTGACGGGCGCTACCTCATCCGCACCGCCGCGGCGCTCGGGGACCCGGGCAGCCGTGAGCCGCGTTTTGTGGTGGCGATCTACCCGGTGCCGGCGCAACTCGCGGCGCTCTCCGAAGCGGTGCAGAGCTCCTACAACGAGTACGGGGATCTGGCCGCGATCCGCGAGCCGCTGAAGGACAGCTTCCGTCTCACACTCACGCTGGTGCTGCTGTTGTCGATGCTGGCCGCCATCTACGGCGCCATCTACTCGGCGCAACGCCTGGTGCGCCCGGTGCAGGATCTCATCGCCGGCACCCGCGCCGTCGGCAAGGGCGATTTCGCCACGCGCCTGCCACTGCCGTCGCGCGACGAGATGGGTTTTCTCGTGCACTCCTTCAACGACATGACCAAGCGGCTGCGGCGCGCGCGTGCCGAAGCGACCCACAGTCAACAGGCCGTGGAGCGCGAGCGCGAGCGCCTCGCCATCATCCTCGCGCGCCTGTCCACCGGGGTCCTGGCCATCGATCACAACATGACGGTGCGCATGGCGAACGAGGCGGCGGGGGCGATTCTCGGTGGCGATCTGTCGGCGGCCACCGGGCACGCGCTGCCGGAACTGGCCGCCGGCAACGAGCGGCTGGGGCAGTTCGTCGCGGCCCTCGCGGTGCGCTTCGCCGGCGGCCGCGAGGAGTGGCGCGAGCAGATCGATCTGGATTCAGGCAACGGGCGGCGCACGCTCATGTGCGCGTGCACGGCGCTGCCGGGCGAGGATTCCGACATGGGGTTCGTCATCGTGTTCGATGACATCACGGCGCTCCTGCAGGCGCAGCGCGATGCCGCCTGGGGCGAGGTGGCGCGACGCCTGGCGCACGAAATCAAGAATCCCCTCACTCCCATCCAGCTGTCCGCGGAACGCATGCGGCGGCGCCTCATGGCCGGCATGAGCGCGGGTGATGCGGAGATTCTCGAGCGCGGCACGCGCACCATCGTGCAGCAGGTGCAGAGCATGCAGCAGATGGTGAACGCCTTCAGCGAGTACGCGCGTGCCCCGGAGATGCACATCACCCGTTTCAGCCTGAACCAGCTCGTTACCGAGGTCGCGGATCTGTATCGCTCGCAGGATCCGCGCGCCCGCATCCGGCTCGATCTGGATGTCGCCCTGGAAGGCATCGAGGCCGACCGCGGCCGGGTGCGGCAGATTCTCAACAACCTGCTCACCAACGCCCTGGAAGCGCTTGACGGAGTCGCCGAGCCGCTGGTGGAGATCGCGACTCGCTTTGAAGTCACGCCCGAGGCGGCGTATGCGGAGGTCGCCGTGTGTGACAATGGACCGGGGTTCCAGCGCGAACTCCTCGGGCGGGTGTTCGACCCGTACGTGACCAGCAAGCCCAAGGGCACGGGCCTCGGGCTCGCAATCGTCAAAAAGATCGTCGAAGAGCACGGCGGGCGAATTGACGCCGACAACCGCCCGCAGGGCGGCGCGCGCGTGCGTGTCGTGCTGCCGGTGATAGACAGCACCCGCTCCGCCGCCGTCGGCGCACGCGAGCGGCGGGACCAGTTGCGGAGGGAAAGAGCATGAGCAGTTCACACATACTCGTAGTTGATGACGAAGCCGACATCCGCGGCCTGTTGAAGGAGATCCTCTCCGAGGAGGGCTACGAAGTGGACGTTGCCGCCAACGCCGCGCAGGCCCGTGCCTCGCGTGCCCGGCAGATCCCCGACCTCGTGCTGCTCGATATCTGGATGCCGGATGTCGATGGCATCACGCTGCTGCGCGAGTGGTCGGTAGGCGCCACCGACGGCTGCCCGGTGGTGATGATGTCCGGACACAGCACGGTGGAGACCGCGGTGGAGGCCACGCGTCTCGGGGCCTTCGACTTCGTGGAGAAGCCGCTGTCGCTGGCGAAGCTGCTGCGCACCGTGGAGCGCGCGCTCGATGCCGGCCGGCGCCACCGCCAGGCGGGCAAGCTGCTGGGCTCGCCGCTCTCCGTGCCGGTCGGCAAGAGCCGCCTCATGCAGCAGCTGCGCGCGGACCTGCAGCAGATTGCCGGCAATCCGTCGTCGGTGCTGCTCGTCGGTGAATCCGGCTCCGGCCGCGAGGCCTTCGCACGCTACCTGCACGAACACGGGCCGCGCGCCAGCGCACCGTTCGTCGCGCTGGTCGCGAGCACCCTGCGCGAGTCCGATGCAGAGGCGCGGCTCTTCGGGCGCGAGGAACCCGGAGGCGTGAAGATCACCGGGTTGCTGGAGGAGGCGGGCAACGGCTCGCTCTTCATTCAGGAACTCGAGGATCTGCCGCCGGGCGTGCAGCGCCTGCTCGCGGGCGTGTTTGAGTCAGGGCAGTTCACGCGCCTCGGCGGTACCGAAACGCTCACCTTCCGCGCGCGCCTGCTGGCGGCGGGCCAGCCCGGCATCGAGCAGCGCGCGGGCGGGGAGACGCTGCGCCGCGATCTGCTCGCGCACCTGAACGTGCTCATCATGCGGGTGCCGCCGCTGCGTGAATATGCGGAGGACGTGCCCGAGCTGCTGCGTCACCAGGTCGATCGCCTGGTGGACACCGTCGGACTTACATTCCGGCGCTTCAGCGTCGCGGCGCAGAACCGGTTGCGCAATTATCCGTGGCCCGACAACGTGCGCGAACTGCGCCACCTCGTGCATCGCCTCCTGATCCACGGCGGCACCGAGGAGATTCGTCTCGAAGAAATCGAACGCGAACTCGCGGTGCAGACCCCGCCGGATGAGCCGCTCGTCAAGCAGGACCTGCTGGCGCTGCCGCTGCGCGAAGCGCGCGAGCAATTCGAGCGCGCCTACCTGCAACAGCAGCTGTTGTTGTGCAATGGCAAGGTCGGGCAGCTCGCCAAGCGCGTCGGCATGGAGCGCACGCACCTGTACAGAAAGCTGCGCTCGCTCGGGGTGGATTTCCGCAATATCAGCGAGGACTGAGCACGGCGGCCGGCATGTTTGCGTTCACGCCGGCGCTCGTGACCGACAGCACCGATTATCTTGCGTATGTGCTCGCAACTTTGCGGTGTCAGCTCGCGGCGCCTGCGTGTCTCGCACATCAGTCCCCTACACGGATCACCAGCGCATCCACTTCGGCTGCCTGCAGCTGCTTGCGCACCTTGTTGAGTTCGTCGAGGTTGCTGATGGGACCGATGCGCACGCGGTGCCAGACATCCGCGTCCACCGCGACGCGTTGCACCTTGGCCTGCACGCCCTGCAGCGCCAGCTGCCGCTGCACACGATTGGCGTCCGCCTCGTTGCGGTACGAGCCGGCCTGCAGCACGTAGACGCCGGGGCGCTCGATCCTGGCGGTCGCTGGCAGGTCACGCTTCACGTCCTTGTCTTTTTCCGGCACGACCACTTCGAAGTTCGGCAGCATCTCGTAGAAGTCGTACTTCTGCGCGGGCTTGGCGGCCGCGACGCCAGTGGCATCCGCATCCGCGGGCGCCGTACGTTGCGGCTCGGGGCGCGGGGCGTCCGCGGCTTCCGCGCCGCGGTGGGTGCGGCCGCCGATGTAGACGAACGCCATGCTCGCCGCCACCACGCCCGCGAGCGCGCCATAACCGAATTCGCGCCACTTGCCCACGTCGAGCGAGCGGCGCGGTGCGGATTTGTAGTCGCGCGCGCTGAGTCTGGCCATGCTGCCTACATGCTCTCGGGTGCGGACACGCCGAGGAGCGTAAGCCCGTTGCGCACCACCTGCTGCACGCCGAGCACCAGCGCCAGACGCGCGTTGCGCAGCGGCGGATCATCGACGATGAAACTCGCGGCGTTGTAGTAGGTGTGGAATGCGTTGGCAAGCTCGCGCAGGTAGTGCACCAGTGTGTGTGGCGCGCGGTTCACGGCCGCCTGCTCCACCATTTCCGGGTGGCGGGTGAGGGTGCGCAGCACGGCCTGTTCGGCCTCGCTCGTCAGGAGCCCGGCGCCGGCGAGGCCCTGGGCGAGATCGAAGGCGAGGCCCCGGGAGGCGAGCTGTTTCATGACGCTCGCCACCCGCGCGTGCGCGTACTGGATGTAGTACACCGGGTTGTCGTTGGTGCGCGCCTTGGCGAGCTCCAGGTCGAAGTCGAGCGGCTGCTCGTGACTGCGCATGAGGTAGAAAAACCGGCAGGCATCATTGCCGACTTCCGTGCGCAGTTCCCGCAGCGTCACGAACTGCGCCTCGCGCTTGCCCATTGGAATTTTTTCCGTACCCCGGAACAGGCTCACGAACTGGATCAGCGTCGCCTCGAGGCAATCGCCCGGCTGGCCCATGGCGATGAGGCCGGCGCGCACGCGCGCGACATAGCCGTGGTGGTCGGCACCGAGCACGTCGATGAGGCGCACAAAGCCGCGCTCGCGCTTTTCCAGGTGATACGCGATATCGGACGCGAAGTAGGTCTTCTGACCGTTCTCGCGTACCACCACGCGATCCTTTTCGTCGCCGAACTCGCTGGCCCGGAACCAGGTCGCCCCGTCCTTCACGACCAGCCGTCCCTGCTGCTCGAGCACCGTAAGCGCGTGATCAATGGCGCCGCTCGCGGCCAGCGCCGCTTCCGAGCACCAGCGATCGAACACCACGCCGAACTCACCCAGGTCGTTGCGGATGTCGGCAAGCATCTCGTTAAGGGAAAGCCCGAGCACTTGCTGGAAGCCGTCGGCGCCGATGAGCGCGCGCGCGCGGCCGATGAGCGCATCGATGTAGGCCTCCTTGTCGCCGGCGGGCGCATCCGCCGGCAGGTTCGCCAGCACCGCCGCCGCCGGGCGCCGCAGCTTCTCGCCCACCGCACGGCGCAGCTGCGCGGCCAGCGGACGCACGTAGTCGCCGCGGTAGCCGTTCTCAGGAAACGGCAGCGCTTCGCCGCACGCTTCGAGGTAGCGCACCCAGGTGCTGACGGCGAGGATGTCCATCTGCCGCCCGGCGTCGTTGACGTAGTACTCGCGCGCGACGCTGTAGCCCACCGCGCTGAGGATGTTGGCGAGCGTCGCGCCGTAGGCGGCCTGACGTCCGTGCCCGACGTGCAGCGGTCCGGTTGGATTTGCGGATACGAATTCCACCAGCACCCGCTCACCGCCACCGACGGTGCTCTCACCGTAGGCCGCACCCTGAGCGTGGATGCTCGCGAGCTCGCGGGCGTAGGCGGCCGGGGTGAGATGGAAGTTGATGAAACCGGCGCCGGCAACTTCCGCGCGCGCCACCAGCGGATTCGCCGGCAGCGCCGCCACGATGGCCGCCGCGAGCTCACGGGGATTCCTGCGTGCCGGCTTCGCCAGTCGCAGCGCCACGTTGGTCGCGAAGTCGCCGTGCTGCGCCTCGCGCGTGCGCTCCACCGCCACCGCAGACGCGGCGGGCATTTCGGGCAGGACACTGCCGGTGAGCCGGGAGAGGGAGGCGAGCAGCAGCTGCTCGAGTTCTTCTTTCAAGGGCGTGGAAATCCGCGAAGGTGCTTAGCGGCGTGAGTTTACCCGAATCAAAACAGCTCGAGCGGATCCACGTCCAGCGACCAGCGCACCGCGCGTGCGCTTTTGAGCGCCTCCACCTGCGGCAGCCACGCATCCAGGAAGGCATGCAGCCGCGCGCGCTCCGCGCTCTCGATGAGCAGTTGCGCGTGATAGCGCCCGGCACGCCTGGCCATCGCCGCTGGCACCGGACCTAACAGGCGCACGCCACGGGGCGGGCGCGGCACAAGCCCGCGCGCCTCGCTGAGGAATGCGAGCGCCGCTTCCCGGGTTTTCGCCGAATCGCGCAGCGCCGCCAGACGGCTGAACGGTGGCCAGCCGGCAAGCGAGCGCTCTTCGAGCGCCACGTGTGCGAAGCCGTCGTAGCCGGCCGCCAGCAGGTTCTGCAGCAGGGGGTGATCCGGAAATTCCGTCTGGATCAATACCTCGCCGGCCCGCGCGCCGCGTCCCGCGCGCCCGGCCACCTGCACGATGGTCTGCGCGAGACGCTCGGGTGCACGGAAGTCGGTGCTGAACAGGCCCTGATCGGCGTTCAGCACCACGACCAGGGTCATATTCGGGAAATCGTGTCCCTTGGTCACCATCTGCGTGCCGACGAGAATGCGCGCCTCGCCCGAGGACATGCGCCGCACGACGGCCTCCAGGTCGCCGCGCTTGCGCACCACGTCGCGGTCCAGCCGCGCGATCGCCACGCCGGCAAATCGCTCACCCAGGACCTCTTCCACGCGCTCGGTCCCCTGGCCGACGGGCTTGACCGCGAAGCCGCACACCGGGCAGCGCGGCGGCAACGGCGCATCCGCGCCGCAGTGATGACAGCGCAACCGTCCGGCGCCGAGGTGCACGGTCAGCCGTGCGTCGCACTCGCGGCAGGGCGCCATCCATCCGCATGCGGTGCACAGCAGCGTCGGCGCGTAACCGCGGCGATTGAGAAACACCAGCACCTGGCCGTCCTCGGCGAGGTGGCGCTCGATAGCGAGTGCTGCCTGCGTCGAGATGCCGGCCTGCATCGCGCTCTTGCGCAGGTCGAGAAGCATCAGGCGCGGCGGTTGCGCCTGGGCCGCGCGGCGCTGCAGGCGCAGGCGCGTGTAACGGCCGGCGGCGACGTTGTGCAAGGTCTCCAGCGACGGTGTCGCCGAGCCGAGTATCACCGGGACGCCTGCCTGCTGGGCCCGCACCACGGCCAGATCGCGCGCCGAGTAGCGAAAGCCGCCCTCATGCTGCTTGAACGACGCGTCGTGTTCTTCGTCGACGACGATGAGCCCGAGATCCGCAACCGGTGCGAACACCGCCGAGCGGGTGCCGAGCACGATGCGTGCGTGGCCGCTGAAGGCTTCGCGCCAGGCGCCGAGCCGCTCACTGTCGGTCAACGCCGAGTGCAGTACCGCCATGGGCACGCCGAAGCGCACGCGAAAGCGGCCGACGAGCTGGGGCGTAAGAGCGATCTCAGGCACCAGCACCAGCGCTGTGCGCCCCGCATCCAGCACGCGCTCCACCAGGCGCAGGTACACCTCGGTCTTGCCGCTGCCGGTGATTCCATGCAACACGAAGGCGCCGAAGCCACCCAGCTGTTCAGCGATCGCCTCGACCGCCGCCTGCTGCTCGGCGAAAAGCTCAGGTCCCGTGGCAGGCGCGGCGTGAGATGGTGCGCTGGGTTCGATGGCGATCGCGGCGCTGGCAATCCAGCCGCGCGCCGTGAGGGCCCGCGCGGCTTCCCGCCACGATCCGCGCTGCTCGTCCAGCGTGGCGGCCGTGGCGGTGGCTCCCGCACAGAGAAACTCGAGCAAGGCCCGTTGCCTGGGCGCGCGGCGCGGCTCGCCGTTCGCGCATGCCTCAACTCCCGCAGGGGTGGCGAACCAGCGCTCTTCACTCGCCCCGGTGCTGGCCCCCAGGCGCAGTGCCTTCGGGAGCGCGCTCGAGAGCACCTCGCCGATCGGGTGGTGGTAGTACTGCGCCGCCCAGGCGAGCAATTCGAGCACGCCGGCGTTGATCACCGGAAGCGCGTCCAGAACCTCGAGAATGGGCTTGAGCCGCTCGGCCGGCAGCTCCGAGGAGTTGGCCGTTTCGACGATCAGACCGATGAGGCGCTGACGGCCAAATGGCACCCGGACCCGGGCTCCCACGACGGGCGAAAATGCCGTTTGACCTTCGGCCGGGGGCAGATAATCGAAGAGGCGCCGCAGGGGGGTGTCGAGCGCCACCCGGAACACTTTGGGCACCGGTCCTACCCCTAAATTAAATCAGTGACTTGCGCCGCATTTTGGGGCGTCAACCAGGTCCCGCACGCGCGCGTTATACAGGCCATGTCCGAGTTTGCTACGCTCGCGTCGCCTTATAGCATGCCGGCCGCATTACACGGCGACGTGGACCTGACGGATTCCTCTCAACAGACCAGATCCCGTGCGCTGAACCAGTTTCTGGCCGGCGTCGAGCTCAAGGCATTCAAGATCGCCCAGGCGGGATTGCGGCACGAGGACGACGCGCATGATGCCGTGCAGGACGCAATGCTGCAGCTGGCGCGCGCCTACGCCGACCGCCCTGCCGAGGAGTGGAAGCCGCTCTTCTACCGCATACTCGAGAATCGCATCCGCGACATGCAGCGGCGCCGTACGGTGCGCGGACGCGTCATCGCCTGGTTGCCATTTCGCGGCGATGAGGACGAGGATGAGCCGGACCTGATCGCGCAGGCGCCGAGCCCGGATCTCGAGCCCCCGCAGCGGCTCGAACTGGACCAGGCCATGAGTGTCCTGGAGAAGGCCGTCGGGGAACTGCCGCGACGGCAGCAGCAGGCGTTTCTGTTGCGGGCGCTCGAGGGACTCGATGTCGCCGAGACCGCGACCGCCATGGGCTGCTCCGAGGGCAGCGTCAAGACACATTATTTTCGCGCCGTGCAGACACTGCGCGCGCAACTTGGGGATCTGTACGTATGAACCCGCTGGATGAACCACTGACCGCATTCGAACGCAACGCGCGCACGGTGCTCGAGGAGAGCGTGCGGCGCATCGATGGCCGCACCCGCTCGCGCCTGAACCAGGCACGTCAGGCTGCCGTGGCGGCGGCCGCTAAGAAACGCGCACCCTGGTGGCGCGGCTTCACCCTGATGCCGGCGGCGGGCGCCGCCGCCGCCGCGGTGCTCGTGATGGTGGTGATGTGGCAGCGCCAGCCGGTCGGGGAGCTGCCGTTGCTCGAGGCGTCGCAAGTATCCGCGGAGCATCCGGCAGTGGAGGACATTGATCTCCTGGCGGACGGCGATGCGATGGAAATGATGGAGGGATGGGACGGCTCGTTTTACGAATGGGCGGCTGCGCAGAACGATGCGAGTGGCGAGAGCAATAGCTGATGTGGACAAGGCGGGCGGGCTGTGTGGTGCTCACCATGTTGGCGCTGACTCCGCTCGTGGGCTGGAGCGACGACGGCCACAAGAGCGCGCCTGCCGATCCCGATCCGGGTTTTCTGGAGTTCCTGGGCAGTGTCGATCGCATGGCGGAGGTGAATCCGGACTATCTCGCACAGGCAGGCCACCCGCCCGCGGCGAACGCGCCCGCGAAGGCCGCGGTTACCCCGCCGCCGCCACCGCCGCCACCAGCCAGTGCACCCGGAGTAAAAAATAATGACCAATAGGCTCTATTCGCTGCTCCTCGCACTGCTCATGGCTGCGACCGTGCCGGTGTTTGCGCAGGAGACTGCGGCGCCGCCTGCGAGTCCTCCCGCGCCCGTGGCGTGGTCGAGTCTCGCCCCGCAGCAGCAGCAGTTGCTCTCCAGGTTCAGTGGCCAGTGGGCGAGCCTGCCGCCGGCGCGGCAGCAGGCGCTCGCGCACGGCAGCGAGCGCTGGCTGGGGATGTCTGCGGCCGAGCGTGACCAGGCGCGCGAGCGTTTTTCACGCTGGAACGCGCTGCCACCCGAGGAGCGACGTGCAATCCGCGGCCGCTGGCAGCGCTTCCAGGCGCTGCCGCCGAGCGAACAGGCGCAGGTGCGCCAGAACTTCCGCCGTTTTCAGCAACTACCCGCCGAGCGACGCCAGATGCTGCGTGAGCAATGGCGCCGGGCCACGCCGGCCGAACGCCAGGAGATGGGACAGCGGGCGCGTGAAAAGCGCCAAAAGAGGAATGAGGGCGTGCGGCGGATGAATCCCGCGCCGTTCACCCGCCAGCTGCACTAATCCATCGGCGGACAGTAGTTCCGTTTGCGCTTACTTCGGCGCTGCGGCACTGGCGCGTAACCGCGAGGGAACGCTCAGGTTGCAGACATCGATACGCCCGGCGGGCACCTTGAACCATTCCTCACGGCGGTTGCGCCGTGCTTCCAGGTACGCGGCGAACGTTGGCGTGTCGGTGCGCAGTACCTCGAGCTGCGTGCGCTCGCTTTCCGGAACATCCGCAGCGACGCGCACGGACTTGATCACCGTGCGCTCCGCCGGGTGCTCGTAAAAGCCCATTGCGCCGCTGCCGCGCGGCATCACCGCCAGCAGATCCATGCCCTGCACGACGCGCCCCAGGAGCGTGATATTGCGGTCGAGATGCCGGGGGGCCTGGCCGATGACGACATACAGTTCCGTGCCGCCACCGCTGTCGACGTCGTTGTCGCGCCCGGCGCCGACCATGCCGTAGCAGTGAGTGAGCCAGGCACGCCCGACCGACGGATCCGCGGCTGCCGGGAAATCCTCCACGAAGCCGGTTACCGGCGCATAGGTGTCCGGATCCGGGAGCCTGGTCAGCGTGAGATCCCGCAGCGGGCGCTCAAACTCGGCGGGCAGGGTGCGTTGCGCCTTGTGGATCGCCTTCTTTGCGTCCGGATCGCCCCACTGCACGACATAGTTATCCTGCGCGCGCATGATCCACAGGCCGTCGAAATAACCCTCGCGCGCCAGCGCTTCGAGGTTGGCGGCGTGGTGCGGCGCGAACTGCGGCGCGAGCTCGATGATCACGCGGCCCGTCGGCAGCTCCATGTAGAGGGTGTTGTGTGGATCGAGCGGCCGCCAGTCCGAGGGTGCAGAGGCGGCGAGAATCTGCGCACCGGTCAGCGGCTTTTTCGCCGTCTCCACGACCGCTGCGGCGCCGGGTGCCCCAACAGCATAAAGCTGTGCCGCCGCCGCGAAGATCACGGCTGCCGTCAGGGTCGCAGTTCGAGGGCTGCCAGTTCGTGGGTGATTGCTCATGGGTATCTTTCTCGTTGCGATCAGGCGATCCGTGTGAACCCGTCGGCGCTCCAGTCCTCGCTTCCCACGCCGTGGTGCACGAAGAACAGGCCGTCCGGATCGTATTTCGACTTTACGGCGCGCAGGCGCGGATAGTGCGATCCCCAGAAGGCACCCTGCCAGCTGGCGTTGAAGTAGTTGCTCTCCGAGACATAGGAGCCCGCACCCGGGGCGACCTGGCGCAACTCGGCGGTCGCCTGGTCGATCGCGCGCGCATCGGCGTGCGCGGCGCCCAAGTCCATTGCGGGGCGCGGCATGCCCGGATATGCGGGCCCTTCTGCATCGGCGATGATCGCGAGCGCGAAAGCGCCGATCACGCCCGGATTCGTGGCGGTGTCAACCGCCGCGGCGATCGCCGCTTCCGGCGCGCCGGCCAGCCCCTTGTTGAAGTGCAGGCCGATTTCCTTGTGACGGCTCGCGGCGAACAGCGCATTGACGAGCCGCTGCTGGTGCTCCTCGAGGAGCGAGGCGGGGAGCCATACCGAATCATAGGCGTGCAGGAAGATGCCAACTTCCCCCTGGTCGCCGTCCCAGTAGCCGTGATGCGCGGGCGCGCCGGCGCGCGGGTCGCGGATCATGCGATGCGTGCCTTCGATCTCCCACCAGTGGCGTGCGCCGATCGCAGCGGTCCCGAGCGGCTCCTTCAGCGTGAAGTCCTGCGGCGCCGCGCCCACCCATGAAAAGAACGGCTGCCACAGAGCCGCGATCTCCTGCCTGTTCAGCCCCTGGCACACCAACTTCAGTTCCAGCGTGTTGTCGGTGCCGACCGCGACCTGCTCGCCCCAGTGGGGGTTGAAGAGATTCTCGGCGTAGAACCCGATGAAGCGCGCGAGGAGTTTTTTGAAGGCGGCATCCGAGCGCGCCTTGATGGTCCCCCACGCAGCGCCGAAAAACTCCGGCAGCTCATGCGTGCGCAGGGTGAGTCGCGTGATGACACCGAAGCTGCCGCCGCCACCGCCCTTCAGCGCCCAGAAGAGCTCGGGATTACTGCAGGCGTTCGCAATGCGCACCTGGCCGTCGGCCGTCACGACTTCGGCTTCGAGCAATCCGCAGGCGCCCGTGCCGAATCCCTTGGAGAAACTGCCGAAGCCGCCGCTTTGTACGAGTCCGGCGACGCCCACGGTCGTGCAGCCGCCGCCCTGCACGTAGCGACCCGCTTTGGAAGTCACGGCGTCGTACAGGTCGATCCACACCGCCCCCGCCCCCGTGGTCACCGCCGGAGCCGGTTGCGCCTTACTCTCGCAGCCGTGCGGGAGGAACGCGTCGTGCAACGTGATGTCGTTCATCGCGCGCGTCCAGATCAGGAGCGAGTCCGCGGCGTTGGAGGTGCCCTGGTAGCTGTGACCAGTGCCCTTTACGACCAGGCGCAGGTTATGGTCACGCGCAAAGTTGACGGCTGCCACGACCTCGGCGGTGTTACGCGCCTTCACCGCATAGGCGCTCGGCGCCGGCGTCCAGGCATCCAGCCAGCCGGAGACTTCGGTGCCCGCGGGCTGATCGCCAATGTAGAAGGGATTCGTGATGTTGGCGATCACGTCCTTGCACGCCGCGCCAGCCGTGTCGCTCTCGCAGGCACTGAAGAGCGGTTGCACCCGAATGAGGTTACCGCCGACCGCGTCATTGAGCTTTTGCCATTGCGCGGCCGTGGGCCAGCCAGGGTCGCCTGGGCGCAGGCGGCGCAGCGTCGAGCGCGTGAAGCGGCTCGCGGCCAGCACCAGCGGTGCGGGAATCGCGAGCAACGGCACGGCGGTGAGGCCCTTGAGGAGTCTGCGGCGCTGCATGGGGCCTGCCTCGTCAAACCGCCTTGATCGCCTGGATCAACTCCGCTCCCGCTTTCTGCGCATCGCCATACAACATGCGGGTGTTGTCGAGATAGAAGAGGGCATTCTCGATTCCCGAGAACCCCGCGCCCTTGCCGCGCTTGATGACGATGACGTTCTTGGCCTTGTCGGCGTTCAGGATCGGCATGCCGTAGATCGGGCTCGACTTGTCGGTGCGCGCGACCGGGTTCACCACGTCGTTGGCGCCGATGATGAGGGCCACGTCCGCGGTTTCGAACTCGGCGTTGATTTCATCCAGATCCGAGATGAGATCGTAGGGCACGCCGGCTTCCGCCAGCAGCACGTTCATGTGACCGGGCATGCGGCCTGCGACCGGGTGGATCGCGAAACGCACATTCACGCCGCGATCGATGAGCAGTTGGGCCAGCTCCCAGATCTTGTGCTGCGCCTGGGCCACGGCCATGCCGTAACCGGGGACGATGATCACTTTTTGCGCGAACGCCATCATGACGCCCACGTCGGCGGCTTCGATGGGCTTTAAGCTCCCGGTGACCTCGCCCGTCGCCGCGGCTCCGGTGTCGCCGAAACCCGAGAACAGCACGTTGCCGAGCGAACGGTTCATCGCTTTTGCCATCAGCTGCGTGAGCAGGGTGCCCGCCGAGCCCACCACGGTGCCGGCGATGATCATGGCGGCGTTGTTGAGCACGAAGCCTTCGAAGGCAACCGCCAGTCCCGTGAGCGCGTTATAGAGCGAGATCACCACCGGCATGTCGGCGCCACCGATGGGCAGCGTCATGGTGAGACCGAGAATGAGCGCCAGCACGAAAAATCCCGTGACCACGGCCGGGGAGGCGTTGGTCTGGGAAGCGACCAGGGCGCCGAGCACCAGCGCCGCGGCGAGCACCACCAGGTTAAGGATCTGCTGGCCACTGAAACGGATGCTGCGGGTGATGAGTCCCTGGAGCTTGCCAAAGGCGATGGCGCTGCCGCTGAAAGACACGGCTCCAATGATGCCGCCCGCCACCGCCAGCGTGCTGGTGGCGTAGCCTTGCGTGCCACCGCGATACAGCTCCACCGCGGCAATCGCCGCCGCGGCGCCGCCACCCATGCCGTTGTAGAGCGCGATCATCTGCGGCATGTCGGTCATGGCGACGCGCTTGCCGCTCCACCAGGCAAGCCCCGCGCCGACGAACATCGCCGGCAGGATGAGGCCGTAGTTTGACATCCCGGGGTAGAGGAAGGTGACGAGGGTCGCGACCGCCATCCCGGCGCCCGCCCACAGGATGCCGCTGCGCGCGCTCACCGGGGAGCTCATGCGCTTCAGCCCGATGATGAAAAGCGCCGCGGTGACGAAGTAGCTCGCCTGGATCGCCAGGTCCGCCGACAGCCATGCGGGCATCAGTGCGCCCTCTTGGCAGCACCGGCGCGCGCGCCGCTCGACTTGAACATCTCGAGCATGCGCTCGGTGACGACGTACCCGCCCATGGCGTTGCCGGCGGCCAGCAGCACGCCGATGAAGCCGATGGTCTTTTCCAGCGGTGTCTGCGCACCGCCGAGCGCGACCATGGCGCCCACCAGCACAATGCCGTGCACGAAATTGGAACCCGACATGAGCGGCGTGTGCAGGATGACCGGCACGCGCGCGATGACCTCGTAGCCGGTGAAGGCCGCGAGCATGAAAATATAAAGCGCCACGATCCCGGTCATGTCTTACCCTCCAGCGCCTTGGCCGTCGGTTGGTGTTTGATCTCGCCGCCCGCGGTCAGGCACGCCTGCGCGAATACCTCGTCGCTCCAGTCGATCTTCAGTTCGCCGTTGTGCAGCGCCGGCTTGAGAAAATTCAGGAGATTGCGCGAATACATCTCGCTCGCGTTGTAGGCGAGCGCGGCGGGCAGGTTTACCGCCCCCACGATGCTCACGCCCTGGTGCTCGATGGTTTCGCCGGCGCGCGTCAGCTCGCAGTTGCCGCCCTGCTCGGCGGCGACGTCAACCACCACCGAGCCGGCGCGCATGCGCTCCACCGCGGCGCGCGAGATGATCTTCGGTGCCGGGCGGCCCGGCACCGAGGCGGTGGTGATCACGGCGTCCGCCGCGGCGATGCGCGAGTCGAGCACTTCCTGCTGCGCAGCTTTCTCCTCCGCCGTGAGCTCACGCGCGTAGCCGCCGGCGCCTTCGGCGCTCACGCCGGTGTCGACGAACTTGGCGCCGAGGGATTTGACCTGCTCGCGCGTGGCGCTGCGCACGTCATAGGCTTCGACCACGGCGCCCAGGCGCCTGGCGGTGGCGATAGCCTGGAGCCCCGCGACCCCGGCGCCGATGACCAGCACCTGTGCCGGACGGATGGTGCCGGCGGCGGTGGTCAGCATGGGAAGAAACTTCTGCAGCTGGTTCGCCGCGATGAGCACGGCCTTGTAGCCGGCGATCGCGGCCTGCGACGACAGCGCATCCATGGACTGGGCGCGCGAAATGCGCGGTACCAGCTCCATGGCGAAGCTGGTGATACCACGCTCCTTTAGGGCGCGGACTTCGGCGGCGCGCGCGTGGGGCTGCATGTAGCCCACGACCACAGCGGTGGGCTTCAGCTGCTGGATCTGTCCGACGTTCAAGGGCTGCACGGTAAGCACGACATCGGAGCCTGCGAGCACCGCCCCCGGGGAGTCCGCCCAGTCGACACTCTTATATAGAGAGTCGGGGAAGCGGGCGCGCTCGCCGGCACCGTGCTCGATGAGAATGCGGGCGCCCGCGGCCGCGAACTTGCCGGCGACCTCGGGTACGAGACTGACGCGCGTTTCCTGGGGCGTGCTTTCGCGCAGCGCGCCAATCGTTACAGGCATTCAAGGACCTCGCGAGAAGTGTGACGCAGGCGGCACGGGCCGGAAATTTTCGTGTTGAATTAGGATCTTGCGCGGTTGAATTCTTGCACAAAATTGCCGTATCTTACAGCGCCATGCTGGGTATAGATCTCGAGCGCGCTGACCACGGTCTCCTGGACGACTGGCGACTGGTCGCAAGTCCCGCGGCCCGCGGCTTGTCGCAACTCGTGCTGCGCACGGACATTGCGGGCATGCCGCTCGAATGGATCGACTACAAGGAAGCCGCGCGACTGTACCACCAGGAGCAGGTGGCCTACACCTGCGGCTCGGCGCTCTATGAGCTGTATGGCGGCACCAATGCGCGCAGCGGCCGGCGCACCGTGCTGGAGGTCAACTCCATCGTCGCCACCATCGGCCACACCGGCAATCCGGGCAACACGCGCCACGATTACGTGCCGCCGCTCAACAACCAGACGCTGTTTCGCCGCGACGCCTACCTGTGCATGTACTGCGGCGAGCGCTTCGCATCGCGCGAACTGTCGCGCGATCACATCCGGCCCTTCAGTCAGGGCGGGACCGACGTGTGGATGAACGTCGTCACGGCCTGCCGGCGCTGTAACAACCACAAGGCTTCGCGCACCCCCGAGCAGGCGAAGATGCAGCTCATCGCCGTGCCCTTCACGCCGACCTACGCGGAATATATTTTCCTCAAGGGCCGCCGGGTGCTCGCCGACCAGATGGAGTATCTCGTGGCGCACTTCCCGCGCTCGAGTCCGCTGCACGCCCGCATCCAGCGCTGGCTGTCCTGAAGGTGGCGCCGGACTTCAGCTGCGGGTCAGCGCCTTGATCTTCCTCGTCGACGCCTCGGTCTACGTATTTCGCGCCTACCACTCGATGCTCCCGGAAATGCGGGACCGGGACGGCAATCCCGTGCACGCCGTGTTCGGCTTCGCACGCTTCCTCGGGGATCTCATCGAGCGCGTGCGCCCGACCTACATTGCAGTGGCCTTCGACCAGCGGCGCGCGGACTCGTACCGCAACCGCATTTACCCCGCTTACAAGGCCAACCGCGAACGCGCGCCCGCGGACCTGGTGCAGCAGTTCGGGCGCTGCCGCGAGCTGTGCCGGCACCTGGGGCTCTCGATGTTCGTGGATCCGGAGTACGAGGCGGACGACATCATCGGCACGCTGGCGGCGCTGATGCGCGATGCGGGCGTGCGCTCGGCGTACATCACGCGCGACAAGGATCTCGCGCAACTGATGCGCGACGGGGACCTGTTCTGGGACTTCGGCGCACGCGAGCAATTCGGCTATCACGACATCGAGCGCCATTTCGGCGTGCGGCCCGAGCGCTTCGCGGACTATCTGGCGCTCACGGGGGATGACGTGGACAACATCCCGGGCGTCCCGGGTGTCGGCCATCGCACCGCGGCGTCGCTCATGAAGGCCTTTGGGTCACTCGACGAGATCTACGGGGACCTGGCGGGCGTCGCGCGGCTGAAACTGCGCGGTGCCGGAACCCTCGGTGCGCGCCTGAGCGAGCATCGCGAGTCGGCGTACCTCGCCCGCCAGCTCACGCGCATTTCATGCGATTTATCTTTGGGAGTGGTGGCGGATGGACTCAGGCGCCGGCTGCCGGACATGCCGGCCTTAAATGATTTTTACGATGAGCTGAATTTCGGACCGTTCCTGCGCCGCCAGGGCGAGCGTCTCGCGCAACTGCCCGCGGCCTGAAATGGCCACCAAGGGCGAGATAGCCGAGTTCCTGGCGTCGGCTTTTCCGGAGAGGGGGTTCGTCGTCGAGGCGGTCGGCAACGCCGGTGCGACGCTCAGCTATCCCGTGGGCGTTGATGATTTGCGGCCTGGCGGGACGGTGTCAGGTCCGGTCCTGATGGCGGTTGCCGATGTCGCGCTCTACGTGGCCATTCTCGGGGAAATCGGCATCGTTCCCCTGGCGGTAACCACGAGCCTCACCATCAATTTTCTAAGAAAGCCCTCGCCCGACAGGCGCATCGTTGGCGTCTGCAAACTGCTGAAGGTCGGTAAGGCGCTGGCGGTGGGCGAAGTGGCTCTGTACTCGCAAGGAAGTGACGTGCCGGTGGCGCATGCCGTCGGCACGTACTCCATTCCACCCCAAGCTACCTGAGCCTCAGAGGGCTATCCGTGCTGTTCCTGCGGCGGGTGTTCGCCCTCGGGGCGCGGCTTGGCATTCTTCTGATTCGCCTTCGCCGCAGCCTTTTGCTTCGCCTGCTGCTGGCCATTCTTCGGCGCCGCGGCGTGCTGCACCGGGTGCGCGGGGGTCGTGGCCGCAAGCGCATGCCCAGGAGTTGTCGCGGGAGTCGCCGCAGGAGCATGCGTCGGGTACGTCCCAGAGTGTGTTGGGTTAGTCACGGGAGCGTGCGCGCCGGCACTTACCGCCGCGGGGGGTGTAGCCGGATGCCAGGGAGCGCCCACAGGCTTGGCCGCGGTCACGCCCGGTCCGGTGAACGCTCCGGGGCGGGTCGTCGCGGCAATCGGCGGACGTCCCTGGTTGCGTGCGGCGGCCAACTGCGGGTTGGCGCGTGCCGCGCTCTCGTGCTGGATCTGCATGGCCGTCGGCTGCACGTGCGGTTCATTCACCGCCGCCGCCTCCTGCGCGGTGGGCTGTGTGCGCGTGCCCGGAGCACCGGCGTAGCTGGCCTGGGTGATGTTGGTGTTGTTAATGGTGGTGTTGTTCACAACGGTGACGTTGTTGACCACCGTCTGGTTGTAGGTGTTGTGGATGGTTGTCACGTTCACATTGGTGACGGCGGTGTTGTACTGGAAGTTGTTGTTCACCCAGCGGCCACCGGCGTAGCCGTTGCCGACATAGCCGCCGCCATAGTTGATGCCGCCGTAGAAGCCGATATGCGGGCCCCAGTAACCGGCGTGGAACACGAACACGGCGCCGGCCATTCCCCAGTAGCCAGGCGTCCACAACAGGCCAACCTGCGGCGGCGCGACCCAGGTGCCCGGCACCCAGAAGTATCCTTGCGGACCCCAGCTCCACAGGCCGGGAGTCCAGATGTAGCCCGCCATCGGGCACGGCGGCTGCTCGTACACCGGCAGCGGCGGCGGCGGCTCGGACACGTCGGCGGCGGCGTTCTCGTAGACGACCGCCGGCGCAGGCTGTGCGGGGGGCTCATAGACGTACGGCGGCGGTGGCGCTGGCCGATACGCGACCGGCTGTACGATGCACCCTGTGAGCGCAGTCGTCACGACGACGGCAGCCAACCCTAATGTCTTTGCCATAACACTTTCCTCTGTAACCAAACACAAGCCCACGCTTTCCGGGCGGCGATTGTCCCTGCAATCGACTTAATCCCGGCGAGACACCCGTCACAACCAGCGTAAGCCCCGGCGGCTGAACGGCCTCTGTACGAACCGCAGCCGCATGAGCGTCGCTTCGTCGCGACGGCGCCTTGCGACTGGCTCCCCGGCGCGCGCGCAGTTGCGCCGATGGCAATCCTCAAGGTCCTCGCCGCCGGGGTCGTCGCCGGTGTCGTCGCGAACGCGACGGGTTACCTCATCACGGGGCGCCTGTTCCACGCCTACCAGGGGAGGACACCCAACACCTGGCGGGCGACCGAGTCCTGGACGCATTTCCTGAACTCTGCCGCGATCCGCATCGCCGCCTGCATCGCCATCGGTCTCCTGTATGCCGCGCTCGGGCCGGCAGCACCGACCTTTGCGGCGGATGCGATCGCACGCGGCGTCAGCTTCGGTTCGATTCTCTGGGCGGTAACGATACTGCCGCTGTTGCTCGAGGCTGCCCTGTTCGTGAATTGGCACGGCGGCTTCGTGGTTGGGTTGCTGCTGGACTGGCTGGTGTTACGCATACTGGCGAGCGCAGCGGCGGCGGTGGTGGTCGGTGCCGGGTAAAGGAGCGGGCAGCATGTCGAGCACAAGCAATAAGGAAGCCGTCGTCGCCTTCTACGAGGCGGCGCTCAACGCTAAGGACTTTGACGCTGCGAGCCGCTATCTCGGCCCTTCCTACACGCAACACAACCCACGCGCGGCCGACGGCGTGCAGGGTTTCCGCAACTTTGTCGCCTACCTGAAGGAACACGCCCCCCATTCGCACAGCGAGATCAAGCGAGTTTTCGCTGATGGCGACTTCGTCATTCTGCATGTCCATAAGACCAGTGGCCCGGGTGACCGCGGCGTCGCGATCGTGGACATCTTGCGCCTGGAGCACGGCCGGATCGTCGAACATTGGGACGTCACGCAGGAGATACCGGAGCGGACGGCCAGCGGCAACCCGATGTTCTGATGTCCCTGCTCTCAAAAGAACCGATGGAGCGCTTCGCGGCCATCGCTCATGAAATCAGCGCCCTCATCGGAGTGCGCTGCGCACCGTATCCGCTGCGCCGCGTGCCCGGCGGCAATATCAACGAGTGTTATCAGTGGCCATGCGCCAGCGGCGCACTGTTCGTAAAGGTCGGTCCGCTCGCAACGCTCGCCGACTTCGAGGCCGAGGCGGCCGGACTCGCCGAGCTTGCGGCCGTGCGCGCGGTGCGCGTGCCGCGCGTGCTGGCCGTCGGTCACACCGATACGGCCGCGTTTTTGACGCTCGAGTGGATCACGCCCGGCGCGCGTACGCCGGACTGCGAGCGCCGCCTCGGCGAGGGGCTCGCTGCGCTGCACGCCGTGACCGCGCCGCGCTTTGGATGGACGCGCGAAAACTGTGTCGGCCGCACGCCGCAGGCGAATGGCTGGACAGACGACTGGACTGAATTCTTTCGCGAGCGCCGCCTGCGCCCGCAGCTGACGCGCGCGGTGGCGGGAGGCTACGCGGATCTTCTGGAGGCAGCAGGTCTGCGCCTGCTCGAGTCGCTGCACCTGCTACTGGCCGATCACCGTCCGTCGCCATCGCTGCTGCACGGGGACCTGTGGGGCGGCAACTGGCTCGCGAGCGAGGACATCGAGCCCGTGGTCTTCGACGTCGCCATCTACTACGGAGACCGCGAGACGGATCTGGCCATGACCCGGCTGTTCGGTGGTTTCGGCAACTCCTTCTATGAGGGGTATGAGAGCGTGTTGCCGGCTGCTGCCGGGGAGCCCGCGCGCCGGGATCTCTACAACCTCTACCACGTGCTCAACCACGCGAATCTCTTTGGCGCCGGCTACGCACGGCAGGCGCGCGCCAGCATCGATCGGCTGTTGGCGCAGGTGCGCGCCTAGGGGATCTGCGGGCGCGGGGTTTTTTCCGCTATGCTGTGAGTTCGCAGCAGGAGAGAGCCATGGCGGACAAGAACATCAAATCCGTTCTGCTGGAGGAGCGCAGTTTTCCCCCGCCGAGCGCGTTCACGGCGCGGGCGCGCATAAAACCCGCGGACCTCGAGAACCTGCACCGACGCGCGCGCGCCGATCATGTCGGGTTCTGGGCCGAGCTTGCCGCCCGGGAACTCGTCTGGCACACCCCGTTCACGGTGGCCCTCGACGGCGCACAGGCGCCCAACTATCGCTGGTTCACCGACGGGCGCCTGAACGCCTCCTTCAACTGCCTCGACAGGCACCTGGCCGAGCGCGGTCACAAGACGGCGGTGATTTTCGAAGGCGAGCCGGGGGATGTTCGCCGCCTGAGCTACCGTGAGCTGCACGCTGAAGTGTGTCGCTTCGCCAATGCACTGAAAGCGCAGGGCGTGGGTTCCGGTGATCGCGTCATCATCTACATGCCGCTGGTTCCGGAGATCCTGGTCGCGATGCACGCCTGCAATCGCATCGGGGCGATTCATACGGTCGTGTTCGGCGGCTTCTCCGCGCCGGCGCTCAAGGATCGCATCGAGGACACCGAAGCGAAGCTGGTAATCACCGCTGACGGCGGCTGGCGTGGCGGTCAGGCGGTCGAGCTCAAGGCGGCCGCCGACAAGGCGCTGGAGTCCGGGTGTCGCAGCGTAAAGAAAGTGATCGTGCTGCGGCGCACCGGCAAGAGCATCGCCATGCATCCGCAGCGCGATATCTGGTGGCACTACGCGGTCGAGGGCCAGCCGGCTGCCTGCGAGCCAGAGTGGGTGGAGGCGGAGCATCCGCTGTTCCTGCTGCACACCTCCGGATCCACCGGCAAGCCGAAGGGCATCCAGCACTCGACCGGCGGGTACCTGCTGGGCGCGAAGGTCACGACGCAGTGGGTGTTCGATCTGCGCGATGACGATGTCTTCTGGTGCACGGCCGACGTCGGCTGGGTGACCGGACACAGCTACGTTGCCTACGGGCCGCTCGCCGCGGGCGCGACCATTGTGCTGTTCGAGGGCGCGCCCAACGTCCCGGATGGCGGGCGCTTCTGGAAGAACTGCCAGACGCACGGCGTCACGGTGTTCTACACCGCGCCAACCGCCATCCGCGCGCTCATGAAACTCGGCGACGAACTGCCGAAGAAATACGACCTGTCGCGGCTGCGACTGCTCGGCAGTGTCGGCGAGCCGATCAACCCGGAAGCCTGGATGTGGTATCACCGTGTCATCGGCCAGGGCCGCTGCCCGATCGTCGACACCTGGTGGCAGACCGAGACCGGCGCGATCCTCATCTCCCCGGTCCCCGGCGTGACCGCGACCAAGCCCGGCTCGTGCACCAGGCCGCTGCCCGGCATCGACGCGGATATCGTGGACGACCACGGCGATTCAGTGAAGGGCGCCGAGGCCGGCGGTTATCTCGTTATCAGAAAACCCTGGCCGTCGATGCTGCGCACCATCTGGCGCGACAACGAGCGCTACCTCAGTGCGTACTGGGAGAAGTTCAACAACCGTTGCTACGTCGCCGGTGACAGTGCGCACCGCGACAAGGACGGCTACTTCTGGATCATGGGACGCATGGATGACGTCCTGAAGGTTTCCGGTCACCGTCTCGGAACCATGGAGATTGAATCGGCGCTGGTCGCGCATCCGCGGGTGGCGGAAGCCGCCGTGGTCGGCAGACCACATGACGTGAAGGGCGAATCCGTATTTGCCTACGTGGTGTTGCGTGGAGCGCGGCCGACCGGCGATACGAGCGCGCTCGTGCAGGAGTTGCGCAACTGGGTCGGCGAGCAGTTGGGCCCTATCGCCAAGCCCGACGACATCCGCTTCGCCGACAACCTGCCCAAGACACGCTCGGGCAAGATCATGCGGCGGTTGCTCAAGACGATCGCGCGCGGCGAGGAGATTACCCAGGACGTCTCCACGCTTGAGAACCCGGCGATCCTGGACCAGTTGCGCGGCGCGGACGCTGCGCCGAAGGCAACGCCTGCGAAGGCAGCGCCCGCGAAATCCGTTCCTGCGAAGGCCACGCCCGTCGCGGCTGCCAGGAAAGCAGCGGCGGCGCCGCAGCGCGCCAGGACACGGCCTACAGCCGAGTCCCGCAAACTCGCCCGGAAGAAACCAAAAAAGGCTCCGAAGAAGGTCGCGAAGAAAGTCACGAAGAAAGTGACGCGGCCGCGCAAAGCCAAAGCCGGGACAGCCAGACCGAAGACGAAGGCATCGCGCGCGCGCATGCGTCGGGCTGTGCGCAAGTCAGCGATGCGCCGCGGGGGTCGCAGGCGCTAGTACACCAATACGGCGGCAGGGCGCCGGGCACACCACGCAAGACCGTGCGGTTAACCGCGTGGCGACCTGTTGGCTTACGTACCAGAGTTGGCGCCCTTGAGCGCGTACGCGACTAGGCGCCGCTCGAGCCATTCAGGAACAGTGCGCGGCTGATCGAGGCCCATGCGCTGCAGCGCCGCTGACTGATTCTCTCCAGAACCGCCGTGCATGAGCGACGCGAGCACGGTGCGCATCCGGCCGGCGCGGTTGCTGGTGCGTGCACCGAGAAACCTCAGCGCCCGGGCGAGTTCAATCTCCACGGCCGTAAGGTCGGTTCCGAATGGGTACTCGCTGAAGCGGCCGGCCTCGCGGTGCCCTCTTAAGGCGCGCTCGAGCCGCTCCGGCAGGTTGTGGCTGAATGCCTCGGCAATGCGGTGGTCGCGGCGGATCTTGCCCGCCGCCTGGGCGCGCGCCAGCAGCTCGCCCTGGAAGCGTGAGTCGGTGATGTCGAGGAGCGCGGCGATCACCTCCTCGTCGGTGCGACCGCGCAGGTCCGCGACCCCGTACTCGGTGATGACGATGTCGCGCAGGTGGCGCGGAATCGTCTCGTTGCCGTAGTTCCACAGGATGTTCGAGGTGGTCCGCCCGTGTGCGGTGCGGGTTGCTCGCACACACAGAACGGAACGCGCATCGGGAAGCGCGTGCGCCATGGCCACGAAGTTGTATTGCCCACCGACACCGCTCACTACCTGGCCCGTCTCGAGTGCATCGGACACGGCCGCACCCAGCAGCGTCACCATCATGGTGGTGTTGTAGAAGCGCGCGCCGCGCCGCTGCAGCGTCCGCAGCTCCAGATCCGCGCCATAAAGCTGGTTCACGTACGCGACGCCGCGCATCCCGAACTGCGAGCGGACGCTTTCGGGCAGCTCGCGCAGGGCGGCGTAAAAGCCGCGCGGACCCAGGAAAAACCCCGCGTGCAGCACCTGGCCGTTGCGCAGCGCATGCCCCAGGCACTCAGCGCCGATGCGCGCGCGGCAAGCGGCATCCGCCAGGTCCGCGGCTATCCAGCTGCCGCCGTGTGGGCGCACGCGCCCGGCGTCGTAGTCCACATCCTCGCGGAATATGCCGTAGCGTTGCAGCTCCGAGAATTCCCGCTCGCTCAAGCGCGGCCCCATGCCCGCTGCAGCCAGCAGCTCAAGAACGCGCACATCGAAGCGTTCCTCGAGCTGCCCGGCCGCGAGGAGCTTTTCAATCGCCAGCGAGTCGTACACGCGCCGCCGCAACACTCCGGCGCGGTACAGCTCGAGCAACTGGTCGACGAACATCTCGGTGGAGGCGTAGAGACCCGCGGCGAACGGCGCCTCGCCCCCTTGCGCGTGCATGAGTGTCGCGCACGAGTCGCTACCGAGTGTCTCCAGGGCGGAGCGCCAGGCGGCATTCTGCTGATGTCGCAGCAAGAGCGCATACACCAGCGCGTCGCCCATCTCGCCGATGCCGATCTGCAGGGTGCCGCCGTCGCACGCCAGGGTGCTGGCGTACATGCCGATGGCGTGGTCGGCGCTGCTCAGCGACGGGTTGGGCGGACAGAACAGCTCGTAGTCGTAGCGCGGATCCTCGATGAGAAAATCGAAGCGCTCGGGGGCAACCATGGCGTGTCCGGTCATGAAGGGCATCTGCGCATGCGTTTCTCCAACCATGACGATGTCGCGGCCGGCGCGGCGCGCCGCGTCGATGAGCGGCAGCAGGTCGACCGTGACATCGGCGTTGGAGCCGAAAGAAAGCTGCACCTCGCCGTCGCTGACACGCCGTGCCACAAGATGCGCGATGACGTTGACGCCATGCGCGAGCACCTCGCGCGCCACATGGGTGTAGTTGGCACTCAGGTAATTGCGCTGTGCGTGCGGCGCGCCCAGGAATGCCCCGGGCGTCAAAAAGAACTCGATGACCCGGATGTTGGGTGGCACTGTGTCGGCGCGCACGGCACGCGCGTATTCCGGCTCCACGTAGTTGCCGAACACGCGCTCGGTGATGGGGTCCAGCAGACGCCGCTCGAGCGAGGAGCGCGCCGTCGGCTTCAGCAGCGACAGCGCCGTGATGATGGTGAGATCGATCGAAGGATCGCGCGCCGCGCGGCGGTAGAATTCATTGGCAAGCGGATTGGGCTTACCGACGCCCAGCGGCAGCGCCAGCACGATGCGTGGCCCCACGCGGCGCAGCACCGCGTCCACGCAGTGGCCGACGTCAGCGAGTATTTCAGGCATACAACTTGTGGCATGCTCCCCGAATCGCGCGATGCGCGTCAACCGCGCCGCAGGCACTTGCGAGGCAAGCATGTCACTACAGAAGCCGGCAGTGGATCCGCGCGCGGTCGAGGCGATCTGTCGCAGCGGCTACCCGGAGCCTTACCGCTCGCGTGTTTTGCCACGCAGCAAGCGCCGGCTCGGCGATGCGCTCGGGCTCACGCGCATAGGCATCAACCACACGACGCTGCCGCCGGGCAAGGAGTCCTCCATGCGGCACTGGCACACGCACGAGGACGAATTCGTATACGTGCTGGAGGGGGAGGTGGTGCTGCGCACCGGTGCTGGCGAGCAGTTGTTGCACGCGGGGATGTGTGCGGGCTTCCCGGCGGGTGCCGAAGATGGGCACCAGCTCATCAATCGCAGCGCTCGCCCGGCGGTGTACCTGGAGGTGAGTAACCGCGACGGCGCCGACCGCGCTTACTACCCGGACCCGGACGTGGATCTGGCGTGGAATCTGCCGCGGAGCCCCGGCAAAATCACGCGCCGCGACGGCACGCCGGTGTAGCGGTGCGCGCCGCTCAATGACCCGTGAGTCGCAGTGCGAACGACACCACGACGTCGTTACCGACCTGATCGGTCGCCTTCCAGTCGCCCTGGCCCACACCGAAATCGAGCCGGCGGATGGTGATCTTGCCGCTCATGTAGCCGACCGCCGCACCCTGCTCGGAGGCAGTGCGGAACGTGAATGGCACGCGCGCATCGCGCGTCACGCCGCGGATGGTGAGCTTGCCGGCCGCCTCAAAGCCGGCCGCGGTCTTCACGATCTGCGCGGCGCTGAAATGCGCCTGCGGAAACTTCGTGACCGAGAACAGGTCCGCGCTGCGCAGCGTATCGTCGCGATCCTTGTCGCCGGTGTCGAGCGAGGTCACGTCAACGCCGACTTCAAGGTGACTCGCCGCGAGGTTGTCCGCGGAAAAATCCAGGCTCACCGGAAAGCGCCCGAAGTGGCCCTTGTTGAGGGCTCCCGCCTGCGTGAACGTGAATTCGAGCGAGCTCTTGGCCGGATCGAGCGTGTAATGAGTGACCGCGGCTGCGGGCGCCGCGGCGGGGGCGGCAGAGAGACTTCCCGGGGTGACCGAAGCGGCGGCCACCAGGGTCGCGGCACAGGCGGCGGCGAGGGATGCGCGTACCATGTTCTAAGTCCTTTCGTTCTTACCGGGGAAGGGCAGCATGCGGCGCAGCGTGTCATCCTTGAGCACGAAGTGATGCTTGAGCGCCGCGGCCACGTGTAGGGTCACCACCGCGCCCAGGGTCCATGCGAGCACTTCGTGGGTGGTCAGGAACGCGTCGTACAGGGGCTTGCTCTTTGGCACCAGGTCCGGGAGCTGAATGAACCCGAACCAGCTCACCGGAAACCCACGGGCGGAGGACATCATCCATCCTGACAGTGGCATGGCGAACAGCAGCACGTACAACGCGCCGTGAGTAAAACGTGCCAGCCACCGCTCGTACGGTTTGAGCGTGTCCGGCAGCGCCGGCGTGTCATTGAAGCGTCGCCACACGAGTCGCAGGATTGCGAGTCCGAGGATGGTGATGCCGAAGGACTTGTGGCGCGCCAGCAGCGTGAGCTTGCGCATGCTGTTCGGCAGATCGTCCGCCATCAGTGCGAGCGTCACCTGCACGATGATGAGCACGACGATCGTCCAGTGCAGGAGTTGGGAGACGCTGCCCCAGCGTCGCGTGGTGTTTTGAATGGCCATGCCCGTAAGCTTATGCATGTGAAGGCGCGTTGCCTACTGCGACCCCTGGTTGCCGGGTTCCTCGCCGCCCTGCTGGCCGGCTGCCCCGTACGCCCGCCGGCGGCACCGGCCCTGGCGGCCAGCGCGCCGGATGAAGCTCCGGCGCCGCACTTAGGAAGGCCCTACGACATCGTGCCGCAGGAGTCCTTGCTCACAATCCTCGTGTTCCGCGCTGGCACGCTCGCGAGCGCCGGACACAATCATGTGATCGCCTCACACACCCTCAGCGGCACGATTTACGTGCCTGAGGACCTGGCGCAGGCCAGCTTCGAAGCCCAGGTGCCGCTCCTCGACCTGACCGTGGACGAAGCAGCGCTGCGCGCCGGGGAAATGAGCCGTGACTTTCCGCCGGATGTGCCCGACACCGCCAGGGAGGGCACGCGCCGCAACATGCTGGGCGCGGCGCTGCTCGACGCGGCGGACTTCCCGCAGATCAGCCTGCGGACAGTGTCGGTGGCGCCCGCGGCGGACAACACCGCCGCGGATGGCGCCGCTCCCGCACGCCCGGCCACAGGCCTGGTGCAGGTAGCCATGCAGGCCGAGGTGCGCGGGCAGCGTCGGACCCTCTCCGTGGCGGTGCGCTACGAGCGCCGCGATGCAACCGTCATCGCCTCGGGCGAGCTGCCCTTGAAACAGACGACTCTTGGGCTCACGCCCTTTTCCGCCATGCTCGGCGCGCTGCAGGTGCAGGACGAGATGCGCGTGCGGTTTCGCATCGTGGCGCGTACGACGCGCTGACCGGGCAGCGTCTCGCGCGCTAAATTCCTTTCGGGGACGCCGTAAATCCATTGCGCTGCGCAGTCCCTGCTGCGCGCAAGCCCTGGGTGGCCATCCATGGCCCCCGAAAGGAATTTAGCGCGCGAGACGCCGCTTTACGGCCCACCACCCGCTGCCGCGGAGTTACTTCTCGCCCATCTCGGCGAGCAGTTCGTTGGCCTTGTACACCTTGTGCAGCGCCTCGAGGATGATCTGGGTATCCACGGCCACAGCACGATTGAGTTGCGGGTCGAACCAGTAGTCGCCCGCGATCGAGTGGATATTGCCGTCGAAAATGAGGCCCACGAGGCGCCCCTTGGTGTCGATCAGCGGGCTGCCGGAATTGCCACCGACGATGTCGTTGTTGGTCGACAGGTCAAAGCGCGTCTGCGGGTCGAGCTGATCCTTCACCGCGAGCCAGCTGTCGGGAATCCTGAAGGGCTCCTCCCCCGTGGCGCGCTCAAACAGGCGCGCCGTATGGGTAAAGGGCTCCACTTCCTGCGAGCCTTCGCGCCAGCCCTGCACGGTGCCGAAGTTAAGCCGCAGTGTGAAGGTGGCATCGGGCGCCACCGTGGTGCCATACACCTTGAACCGCACGCGCGCGATCTTCTGCGCTGCAGCCTCTATCGGGGCCTCCACCTCGTCCTCCTGCTGCTTGCGCACCGCACGCGCCTGCGCATCAACCTCCCGCGCCAGCTCGATCATCGGGTCGTGGGAGGCGTCGATTGCCGCCTGACCACCTTCCCATAGCTGCTTGCGCACCGCCGCATCCCCGAGATGCGAGCCGTCGACCAGGCGCGTCGCGAGTGTGTCGGGGGAATCCTTCGACAGCAGCTGTCTGACGATCGGCGCATCCGGCCCCAGCCACTCGCGCATGCGCTCGAGTGAGAACGACAGGGTGAGCTTCTCGAGCTGCGGATACACCGGCACCGGCGCGAGCAACCGCCGCTGCACACGGGGCAACGCCGTTTCGCGGTACTCGGTCAGACGGTCGGTGTTGGTCTTGGGGCGTTCGGCCGCGCCGCGCACCAGTGCGCGCGCGTAGGCGAAGAGGCGGCTATTGAATCCGGCCCCCTGTTCCAGGAATGAGTAGGGAAGCGACAGTTCCCGCGCCCGCACCTCGGCGCGCGTGATATCGGCCCACGGGTCGCCGATGCCGGCGAGCGCGGGATCAGCAGCGATCTTGGCGCGCAGCGACGCTTCCTCGGCGCTCTTGCGCTGCAGCAGCCGGTCATCAAGCAGCGCGTCGAGCTGGTTGCGGCGCACCTTGATGGAATTCTCCAGGCCGTTCAGCGGGTCCTCCACGATGCGGTTTGCCTCCGCGCCGGTCTTGCCGAACTGGATATAACGGCCGCGCAGTTCCGCCGCGCGCAGCAGCCAGCGCGGCAGGTCCACGTCACGCAGCATCTGAAGCTGCGCCACCGTCAGGAGGCGCTGGGTGGAACCGGGGTGGCCGGAAACAAACACCAGCTCCCCCGCCTGCGGTCCCGCAGCGCGCAGCGCCAGGAAATTCGGCGTCGTCGCCGGCTTGCCATCGGGCCCGTAGGCGCGCAGCACCGACATGTCGAGGCACCAGCGCGGGAACTGGAAGTTATCCGGGTCCCCACCGAAGGCGGCAATGCCGCGCTCGGGCGCGAACACCAGCCGCACGTCGTCATAGCGGTGGTACTTGTAGAGCCAGTATTGCCCGCCCTGGTACAGGTCCACCGCTTCGCACTTGAGCGCGCCGCCGGCGGCCTGCTTGCTCGCGTCCTCGCAGGCCTGCTCGAGCTGCGCGAGGGTCTTCTTGCGGGTGTCGTTCGCGGCCTTGTCATCGAGCCCATGGATCGCCGCCGACACTTTCGCCGTGACGTTCTCCGTGCCCATGAGGACATCCGCGACCTGGGCGGTGCACTTCAGCTCCTTGTCGCGCGCGCGCGCGAGGAACCCGGCGCGCACCAGGTTCTGCTCGCTGGTGGAGTGCTCGTCCAGACACGCCTCGGAGCAGTGGTGGTTGGTGAGGATCAGCCCCTCGGGGGAGATAAAGGAAGCCGTGCAGTTCGACAGGCGGATCGTCGAGGTGCGAACGCGATCGAGCCACGCGGAGTCAATGTCGACGCCGTGTTCGCGCTTCAGCAGCTCACGCGGGAAATCATGGAAGGTCCACATGCCGGCGTCGCTGAACACCGGCGGGGCAGCCAGCAACGCGAGCAGGGCGGGAAGTAAAA
>Ga0182015_10000038_pt1 | contig 159458 bp, 142 predicted proteins | sample 712P3MmetaG_FD_120478 | JGI IMG/M metagenome (GOLD analysis project Ga0182015, IMG submission 120478) | Permafrost microbial communities from Stordalen Mire, Sweden - 712P3M metaG | ecosystem: Environmental > Terrestrial > Soil > Wetlands > Permafrost | place: Sweden: Stordalen | collected...
AGGGGCGTAGCTCAGTGGTAGAGCAGCGGCCTTTTAAGCCGAAGGTCGTGGGTTCGATCCCCACCGCCCCTACCAAATATTTCCGTGTTTACCCTCCTCGTTCGCGTTATTCGTTCATGCCCTACAGCCTAACGGCGGTTTTTACTCCGGAGCTCCAGGCACCTCTGCAACCACAGCCGCCTGCCGCCGCCACGCATCCGGCGATGACAAGTTACGCCGCAACAGCGCCGGATCGAGTTCGTGCTCCCATCGCGCCACCACCAGCGTCGCCACCCCGTTGCCCAACATATTCACCGTCGCGCGAAACATGCTCATGAACCGATCGATCCCCAGAATCAAAGCCATTCCGGCGACAGGAATTGTTGGAATCACCATTAGCGTGCCAACTAACGCGATAAATGCCGCCCCCTGCACCCCGGACGCGCCTTTCGACGTCAACACCGCCACCGCAAAGAGCGTGAGCTGCTGTCCCAGCGTCAAATGAACGCCCGTAGCCTCCGCCACAAATAACGCCGCGAGCGTCATGTAAAGGCTGCTGCCATCAGTATTAAATGTGTAGCCCGTCGGCACCACCAGTCCCACCAACGCCTTGGAGCATCCCAACTGCTCCATCTTTTCCATCAACGTCGGCAGCGCCGGTTCCGAAGAGCTGACCGCCAGCGTCAGAATGATCTCTTCTTTTATATACAGAAGATATTTGATGATGTTGAACCCCGCCAGCCAGGCGACGCCGCCCATCACGATCAGGACAAAAAGAATGCACGTGATCCAGAACGTGAGGACCAGTTTGATCAGCGGACCGAGCGACGAAATTCCGTACGCGCCGATGGTGAAAGCCATCGCTCCAAATGCACCGATCGGAGCGAACTTCATCACGATATTGATCACGCCAAAAACCGCTCGCATAAGCGATTCCAGGAAATCTACCATCGGCTTGGCAAAGCTTCCCATCGCCGACAAAGCGAACCCGAACAAAACCGAAATCAGCACCACCTGCAAAATATCTCCCTTGGCGAACGCGTCCACCACCGTCGTCGGGATAATGTGCATGACAAAGTCGGTCACGCTTTGCGCTTTAGCCGCGCCTGCGTAATTAGCCACCGCCTTGGTATCGAGCGTCGCGGGATTAATGTTAAAACCGGCGCCCGTATGCACCACGTTGCCCACCATCATGCCGACCAGCAAAGCCAGCGTCGATACTATCTCGAAATACAAAAGCGCCTTGCCGCCCACCCGGCCAACCTTCTTCATATCCTGCATTCTGGCTATGCCCGTAACCACCGTGCAAAAAATCACCAGCGTGATAATCATGCTGATTAGCCGGATGAAAGCGTCGCCGAGAGGTTTCATGGCCACAGCCGTGTGCGGCTTGAAATACCCAAGCACGATCGCGATGGCAATGGCCACCAAGACCTGGCCCCACAAGCTCCGGTAGAAGGGTTTTTTGCCGGAAGGGAGTACCGCCTTGGAAGACACAGTAGAAGTGGGCGTATGACCGGAAGTTCCCATCGTCAAGGCTCCTTCGAATAGCTGTTAAGGAAATCTATTCGGCCACCACTCAACTTAGCCGGTACGAGTTAAACGAAAGCGCGGCTGCGACCGAAGCAGATCGCCAAATCAGAGATCAGATAGTAATACGGGCCCTTAGCCAACTGGCGGCGGAGTCTACCATATCCACAGGTGTCAGAGCTTATAGCTAGCCTGTTTTCTGATTTTCTAATACCAAAAAATTCCAATTTGATGTAGTGTCCCGCCAACGTGAACCGTATAGTGCCGGACGAACCAAATCATCCTGCCTCAGCTCAGCCTCTCACTCGAAACCAGATTCGCGGCTTCTGGGCCTCGTGGGGCGGCTGGACGCTGGATGGCATGGACTCCTTCGTCTACGCCCTTGTTCTCGTTCCCTCGTTGCGCGAACTCCTCCCGCGCTCCGGCATTGCAGCCACCAAGGCCAACATCGGGTATTACGGCGGTTTGCTTTTCGCCCTGTTCTTGGTCGGCTGGGGCCTCGCGTTTCTTTGGGGGCCGGTCGGTGACAAATTTGGCCGTGTGCGCACGCTGATGCTCACCATCGTCTGGTATTCGCTTTTTACTTTCCTGAGCGCCTTCGTCACCAGCGTCTGGCAGCTTGCGATTCTCCGCCTCCTTGCCGGCATTGGCATTGGCGGAGAATGGGCCATGGGCGGAACTTTCGTTGCGGAGGAATGGCCCGAAAGCCGGCGCCGTCTGGGTGCGGGCTTGATGCATACCGGTTATTACGTCGGCATATTTCTTGCTGCTCTCGCAAACTACGGCATTGGCAGCCACTATGGCTGGCGCGCCATGTTTATTGTGGGCGGAGTACCGGCATTACTGCTCGCGTGGATTCGCCACGGAGTTGCCGAGCCCGCTGCCTGGAAAAAGAAAGAAAGTGTTGTACGTTCCTGGGCCGTTTGGCGCCCCTTCGCGACCCTATTTTCGGCTCCCTGGCGCCGCCGCACTATTGTGAACGCCCTGCTCATGCTGGCATCGATCTGCGGGCTCTGGGCCGGAACCGTATATGTGCCCGCAGCCACCACGGCGCTCGCCGAGGCTGGCGGACGCGTCGGTCCTCAAGCTGCGCAATTAGCATCCTGGGCGATTATGCTGGTCTCGTTCGCCACGATCCTCGGCTGCCTGGCGATGCCGCGGCTTGCCGAGGCAGTCGGACGGCGCGGCGCTCTCGCTTTTTTCTTCACGCTGATGATGGTCTTTATTGCGCTCACCTTCGGTAAGATTTTCTATCTGGGCCCCAGCGCGCTCCCCTGGTTTTTCGTTTGCCTCTTCTTCCTTGGCCTGGGCGGCGCCAACTTCGCCGTGTACACCCTCTGGTTGCCGGAGCAATATCCCACCGAGTGCCGGGCCAGTGCCTTCGCTTTTTCCACCTCGTTTGCCCGATTCGGCGGTGCTGGAATCACTTTCCTGGTTGGCGCGGGCGTCCGTCATTTCGGCTCGCTGGGCGTTCCCGTGGCCATGACGTCCATCGCTTTCGCTCTTGGCCTACTTTTGATTCCGTTGTCCGCGGAAACACGCGGCAACACCCTGCCTACTTAGCCCGCGTACCCCCTGACTGGTACCGCTTTCCTATAGTGAATCTGAAATATTTTTGTAACATCAATTAGGTACGATTCCATATATGCCTCTGAACTCACACCCGGACCGCATTTTGCCGAGGCCTGGCTTCAAACTTCATTATAATTTGAGGATTATGCCCCGGTTCTTCAGCAATCTCTTGCGGGCGCTCCGCGAACGGCGTGGCACGGATATGTCTTTCATGTGCCGCCATTTGCTTTCCGAACGCGGTGAGGCGTCGCAGACCGCGCTGGCTCAGGAGATCATCAATGCCTACCGCGCAATGGACGAATCCCAGCGGCTTCAGTTTTTTGAAATGTTGTCGAATGACTTTGCACCCGGCGAGGGTGCCATCGTGCGTGCGGCAACTGCTTATAAGAACGCGCCAGGGCCATCGACCTTAGCAGCATTGTATGCGGCCGTCGAATCTCCTCGACAGGAACTCTTCCGCCGCATCAATACGGCGCCGCGCGGCACCGAAACCCTGGTCTCCTTGCGCGAACATGTTTTGGCACCTGCTAACAACGGAAATTTTGCGGCGTTGGATCTCGACCTGAAACATTTGTTCAGGTCCTGGTTCAACCGCGGCTTCTTGCGTCTTGAACGGATTAGCTGGCACACCTCCGCTTTAATCCTGGAAAAGCTGATCGGTTACGAGTCCGTGCATGAAATCAATGGCTGGCCGGACCTTCACCGGCGTCTCGAGGCGGATCGCCGCTGCTTCGCTTTCTTCCATCCAGCTCTGGTGGAAGAGCCCATCATCTTCGTGGAAGTGGCGTTGTCGAAAGGCTTGGCCGGCGATCTCGAACCATTGCTCGGTATTCAGACTCCCGTTCTTGATCCCAAGACCGCCGACGCGGCCATCTTTTATTCCATTAACAACTGCTTGCGGGGCTTGCGCGGTGTCCCGTTTGGTAATTTCTTGATCAAGCAGGTGGTCACCGAACTGGCCGCTGAGTTTCCCAACATTCAGATCTACGGCACTCTGTCGCCGCTCCCCAATTTTTCGCAGGCCCTGCGGGATCAAAAAAATGAAGATGGCTTCACGCACGATCGCTTGTCGCGCTTGCTCGCCGATGACGCCCGCGCGCTATCTGCCGCAGGTCGGCGTCGCGACCCTGTAGAAGCCCTGTTCTACCTCTTGGATCAACCCTTGGCGCATCAAGATGTCCTGGCTAAGCCTCTTCAGCGACTCGCCCTCGCTTATCTCACCCAGGCCCGTCAGAATGGCAAACTCTACGATCCGGTAGCCACGTTCCACCTTTCCAACGGCGCCCGCTTGGAGAGAATCAACATCTTCGGAAATCTGCGGCCATATGGCTTACGTGACTCGTTCGGTGTCACAGTGAATTATCGATATCTGCCCGACGAATTAGAGGAAAACCACGAGCGTTTTGTCAGAGGGGAAATCCAAGTCGCGAGCGATCTACTCTTGGAATACAAAACAATGACTAAGGCATGGCAGCGGTCCGCAGCGGAAACCCGTACCTCGTTCGCCAGACCAAAAAAGATGGTGGAGAATCCCCGCTAGCGTCTCAGCGAGACCGAACAGAAAAAAGATTCAAATGTAGCGCCGCAGCCTTCAGCGCGGCAGCATTGCCGCTACACCTGCTTAAAGTTTCGCTACGCGATGCCGCGCGCTTTCACCGGCGTACCGGTCGCTTCGGCAAGCGCAGCAGTCTGTTCCGATTTTCGGACGACCTTGGCCGCCAAAGGCTTCAGCCACAGCAACGCCATAAACGCCGCGACGAGATCGCATATGATCATGGCCCAGAACACCTTGGACCATGAACCCGTTTTCGCGAATAGCCATGCCGCGCCAGGCCCCGCAAATCCCGCCGCTACTCCCTTGGCCGTGTACACAATCCCGTAATTCGTCGTCGCCCATTTGTTTCCGTACAGGTCGCCGGTGATCGAAGGGAACAACGAGAAGATATTGCCCCAGGCGAAGAAACATAGTCCCGACAACGCCACGAACCAGACTGGACGGTTGATCAGTTGCAGCAAGGCGTACACCGCGATTGCTTCCAGCACGAAAGCGATGAAGATAGCGTTTTCGCGGCCGATGTTATCGGACACCCATCCCCAGAACGGGCGCGTTAGCCCGTTCAGAAGCCGGTCTACCGTGATCGCCAGCACCAGCGCGGTCATTCCGAAAGCCACCACAACTTTGTCGACATGGTACGACGAGGCCATGGGGTTAAGTTGCGCCGTCACCACCAAACCGCCGAAGGCCAACATCGTCATCATCACGTAGATCACGTAGAAAGACGGCTGCCGCAGCATCTCCCAGGGCGTCATGTCCACCGCTGAGGTATTCACTTTCAATTTAATCTTCGCTTCTTTCTCTTTCCAATTAGGCGGCGTCCAGCCAACGGGCGGCCTCGCCAAAAACAGGGAAGCAGCTAGCACCACCACTCCCTGGATAATCCCCCAGACGATGAAAGTGTGCTGGTAGCCTGAAACTTTAAGCATCTGGGCGATCGGTGCGATCGTCGTCGCTGTGCCGATACCGAACGCCCCGGCAGTCAACCCGACGCAAAGGCCGCGGTGATCCGGAAACCATTTCAGTGCGTTGCCGATTGCGCCGCCATAGACGATTCCGGCGCCGATGCCACCGATCCCGTACCAAAAGTACAGGCCGTTAATCGACTGAGCGTAACCCGAACCGACCCAGCCAAGAGCCACCAAAATCGAGCCGAACCCCAGCATGAACCGGGGCCCGATTTTATCCACCAGATATCCCTCGAACGGCACCAGCCACGTCTCCAGCGCGACGAACAAAGTGAACGTCCACTGCACAGCGACGAGCGAGACGCCCAAATGAGCCTGGATCGGTTTGGTGAAAAGGGTCCAGGCATATTGAAGGTTCGCGATCGCCATCATCGCTACGATGCCTGCAATTAGTTGGATCCATCGGTTGGGAATACGGGAAGGGTGAATCAGTGAAGCGGGAGTTACTGGAGTGCTTGGAGATGCAGCCATAGGCATACCTCCGTGAGCGCGAGCTAGTCTTTAGAAACGTCTTGCCGGATCAACTTTCTCTGCAGAATTGTCACAACTCACCCGTGCGACCGCATAACCCCAAAAGCCTTGCTACCGGGAAATTTGATATACTGGTCCGCTAATCGAACCAGTTGCGGACTGGCAATCTAGCAGGCGGGAATCACAGTGTCAAGAGGCTTGCGCGTGCTCGTAAAGTGCTCCGCGGAGCCCGCTAAGTCCTAACCAATTCGGAAGTATTGAACTCGAAAATGCCTATCGACGAAAGCCTGCGAACTCAGATCGAAACCTACGTTACTCATCTCAACGGTCTAATCCGCCGCGGACGCGAAGTTCGCGAAAAGCTGGCGAATGATCCTTCCGACCCGGCGGCAATAGCGGCAACTCGCGCGTGGCAGGAAGACTGCGGCGTAACGATCAACCAATTGTCCGGAGGGAGTAAATCGCATTGGTTGGCGCGCGCTTTCAGCGCCGCATTTTTAATGCGTTCAGCCGACGGCCGCGCCGTCGAAGGCGCGTCTCCTACCGAGATCGTCAGTCGATTGATCGACGTTCTGCACCAGGCCATCGCCACGCTCTCGGGGATGGAAAATAACCCGAACGCTTCCGGTGACACTCCTGCATCTTCATTATCGGATGTGCCGGCTCCTCGCCGCTTCGAGTTCGTTCACAACTCCGAGCTCCGTCCCGTACTTGAGCGCGCCTATGCTGATAGCCGCCAAGCTCTTGAGCAAAAAGACTACGACACGGCGCTGCGCACTTCTTGCGGAATCCTGGAAGCCATCGTCACTGACGCCTTGGAATTCAAAGGTCCGGATGCGCTAGCCTCATCCGGCGCTCCCGCAGGAAAAATTGGTGATTGGCCGTTCGAGACGCGCCTCGCCATAGCAGAAAAGACCGGCCTCATTCGCGGCGGCTGCGCCCGCCTGCCCAAAGTAGCGCGAAAGTATAGAGATCATGCCGAAACAAATCGCGACATGAATCAGCTGGTCTCCGAGCGCGAAGCACGACAGACTGGCCAGGTTCTCCACGTCATCATGCGAGACTTAAATCCCACCCGCTAGAGTGCGCGTGGCAACTCCGATTTTCGTCAGGGCACGACTTGCTACCCTGACTTGTGAGCGGTAGTAGCGGCCACACATGGTCCGAGGTCCGGGGTTGTATCAGCCGCCACAATTCCGATTCTCGTCAAGGCACGATTTTCGTCGTGCCGTAGGTGAACCAAATTCACTCCGGCTTTAGTCGCTGAGGGACGGGTTTTATGCTTCGCAGCAAGACCTAACGCTGGATTTTTTGAGTCTGCGCTGCTCGACAAGTCTAATCTTCCAAATCTTGCCGAAACACCGGCTGCGAAGGATTCACGCTGCCATCGATGACCGCCACCAGCAAATTCCCGAACGCGTTCCGAGCCTCTTCCAACGCCCCGTATCCGCGCTCCCGCTGTAGCGCTCCACTTTCCGAGTAAATCAGCGTGAAATAACGCCCCGAGGCATACTGAAGTTCGAGCAATTTGTTCGGCATGTCGGGGTCGCCTTCCTGTCCTAACACATCCATCAGCGCCACCGTCCACTGCACGCCTTTCGGGTCCTTAACGACCTCGCGCTCGATGTACTGCCATTCGTCCATGCTCCAAAGCGGCATATTTATCCCAGCAGTTGGTCGAGCGCTCTTGCAACCTGTGATCCGGTAAACGGTTTCGGCACCAGCAAGGTTTTTTGTGCTTTCCGCGAACGCAGGCTCGCGTCAGCCGCTTCGGGAGTATCGCTGATGATTACGATGGGAGTTTCGGCGTGTTCCGCATTCTGGCGTACGGCATCGAAGAGCGCTTCGCTCATATCAAAAGAGGAACAATCCAGCACGAGCGCATCCGCCCGTTGCTGTGTGATTAGTTCGTTGACGCTGACGGTATATCCCGACGCAAAAACCTCGTAGCCCGCGTCACGCAGCGCGAACGACAAAAGTTCGGCAATCTCCGGCGTGTCGTCGATCAGCAGTATCCGGCGCGAAGGCACTCTACTTCTTGCCGACGTTTCCGGTACCGGGCAGCCTCTTCTTCTTGCCTTCGCACGGCTCCAGATCCATCACCCAGATTCGTCCGCCCGCCGTGTAGTAAGCGCGGTGGTCGTTCTCCACCATCGCGCCCCACGCCTCCAGCGTGCGCATCGCGAACGTCACTCCCTCGAAGTTGTTGCGCGCGTGATTCAGCACCTCATTCGTGTGCCAATTGTCCGTGAGGATTGCATCGCCACCGTGCACGCGCATCACCGTGTAGTAGCGGTCGAATGCCGCTTCCGGTCGCACATCGCGTGTCGACCCACGCTTTTTTCCCTCACTGACGATATAGCTTTCCTGCGCTTCGGGAGCCGCAGGAGCCGCGGGCGGAACTGCTGCTTTAGTGTTCATATAGTTTGCGCCACCGTCTCGGCCTCTGCTGCAGCCGACATATTTGTCAGGTTCTTCGCGTCCGCAGCCTGAATCAAAGCCTCAGGCAGCTCCACGCCCATCATCTGCCATTGTTCGTTCGCAAACTTCTGCAGCTTGGCGATGTGTTCTGCGTGCAAGTGCCCGAAGCGCCCTTGCAATTTCAGATATTCCGACACCGGCCGCATTGTCTGTGGACGGAAGCTGTAATCGTAAGCTCGCTTTTCCGGATTCCATTCCCACATCGGATAGAGCCCGCACTCTACGACAAGCCGCCCAAGATCAATCGAACGCGGCGTCTCGTACACGAAACCCTTCTGGCACGGCGTGTAAACCATCAGGTAAGAAGCGCCCTTGTTGTTGAGACCCTTCCGCACCTTGTTCATTAAGTCGATCGGATAGCCAACGCTCGCCGTCGCCACATAGCAGTGTGGATGCCCAGCCGCCATCATTCGTGCGAGGTCCTTGGGGAACAGCTTCTTTCCTTCTGGCACTTCCGGTCCTGGAGGCGAGAACGTCGTCATACCGCCATAAGGTGTGCGCGACGAAGCTTGAATACCGGTGTTTGCGTACTGCTCGTTGTCGTAGCAAATAATCAGGCAGTCGTGATTGCGATAGAGCGCCCCCGAGATCGACGCCAATCCAATGTCCGACGCGCTGCCATCACCCGCTTCGCAAATAATGTTCGGAAACTTGCCCTGCCACTTGCCCTTCCGAATCATGGCTTCATATGCAGCCGCCACACCCGCGGTAAAGCTGCCCGCGCTCCCAATCTGAGTGTGCGCCCACGGCACATTGTACGGCGTGCACAGATACGAACTGTTCGCCACGTACATGCACCCCGTCGGCCCCACCAGAATCGTATTGTCCCCGGCCGCCTTGCTCGTCATGCGGTACTGAATCGATGGGCCGCAGCCCGCGCATGTCCGGTGTCCCGGTACAAAAGGCTCGGACGAGGGCAATTCCGGATTGAAGAATCGCGCCCCTTGGTTCGGGCTTCCTAGAATCGGCAGTAGCTGTCGTTGAACTTCAATTGTCGGCATCTCATTTCCTCCAATGTCGTTGTATGGCTCTTCCGTACCGCGGTACCGCTAACAATACCGTTCTAGTGTTCGAATCCGACCCAGTGCGTGCGCTTCTCGATCTTGCCTCGCTTCTGCGCTTCCAACATTTTCTCAGTCATCCAGTAAAATTCTTTCAGCACGATAGCCTCGCCGCCCATTCCCGCCATGAACGACAGCACCAGCGGCCGCTTGTCGCTCTCATATAAAGCCGCGCAAACCTCGGAGTACAACACGCCGCCGCTGCTCACGCTGCCCAGTCCCATATTCGTCTCAATCACGCCAACCACTTTGAACTTGCTCAAAGCCTCTCGCACGCGCTCCGTAGGATACGGCCGGATCGTTCGCAGCCGCACCATGCCAACTTTCATTCCCCTGTCGCGCATATGCTTAATCGCAAACCGCGCCGTTACAGCATGCGCTCCCTGCAGGAAGAACACCACCTCCGCATCGTCGGTCATGAACTCTTCGAGCCACGCATCGTACCTTCGCCCGAAAATCTTCGCGAACTCTTCGTGCACTTGCTCGATCACCGGCATTGACTCTTCCATCGCGCGCGCTCGCTCGAGCTGTAGTGGCGGACCCTGCTCCGGCATGATCTGCGGCCCGTGCGACACCGGATGTCGCGGATCCAGCGGATAAGGATGCTTGTAAGGCGGCAGGAATTCCTTCACCTGTCCCGTGTCGGGCAATTCAACGTCGCCCGTGATATGCGACACGAAGAATCCGTCCTGGCATACCATCTGTGGCAGCAGAACGCGCGGGTCTTCCCCGATGCGATACGCTATCAGGTGATTATCAAACGCCTCCTGCGCATCGCAAGACCAGCCCATCAGCCAGCCCATGTCGCGCGTCGAGAGCGCGTCCGTATGCTCCGACCCGAAATCACCGGGAGGATCCAGCGTACGGTCGGCGATCATCATCTGCACCGGCATGCGGCTACCGGAGATCGGCGAGTAGAGCTCGTAAGCAAACTGCACGCCCACGCCCGAGCTTCCAGTGAATACTCGCGCTCCGCTAGATGACGCGCCGTGCGAGATGCTCAATTGCGAGTGCTCGCTATCGGCCACGATGTATTCGGCGTCGAGTTCTCCGTTGGCTACCATCTGCGCCAGAGCCATCATCGTCGCGGTATAAGGCCGAATAGGATAGGCCGCAATCACATCCACATCGGCGTACTTAGCGGCCTGCGCCGACGCCACGCAGCCATTGATCCGCACCATTCTTTTCTTTACGTCCGCTGCCGTTGCCATGGTTCGCTCCGATCCCGAAAATATCCTTAAATGTTTTTCGCCGCTCGCTCGTCCAGATGCTTCAATTCTTCCGCCTGCCGTCCATGCAGCCCCGGCGAGATGGCAAACGCCGTATCCATTCGCACTACGCCGGTCTCAAAGTCGAGTTCCGGCACGCCCTCCAGGCAGCCTGTCGGACACTCCTCGATGCACACCCGGCATCCCTTGCAGTAGTCCACCAAAATCTTGTAGAGCCCGTTCGAACGCACATCGCGCACGATGCACGGTTCCGGGCAGACCAGATAACAGTTGTCGCAAGCGTTGCAAGTCCCGCAGCTGAAGCAGCGGCTGGCTTCCTCGACCGCCTGTTCTTCCGTGTACGCCTGAATCACTTCTTCCTGGGTTTTGCGCCGGCTGGTCGGAGGCAGAAGTTCCTGCTTCACGCGCGGGAAGTGTGGGAAATAGGTCATGTTCATGCGATTCAAATCGAATATCACATCCACCGGAATCGTCCGCGGCTCCAATTTCTCCCCGCGCATTACCTTATCCAGATTGAACGCCACGCGCTTCCCATCTCCGACCGCATTCACCACCATCAGCGGCTGTCCCGAGCCCAGTTGCACCACGTCGCCTGCCGCGAAAAAGTTCGTATCGCCCAGTCTTCCAAAGCGATCGATCTTGATCGTGCCGCGCTCCGTCTTGAACTCCTCCGGCAACCACTTCAGCGAAGCCCGCTGTCCTATCGCGATGATTACGTTGTCCACGGCGAAGCGCTCTGGCTTGGCTTCCTTATCGACATTGATCGGCGAGGCATTAATCGCGCCCGAAAACTTTGCCGGATGCAGTTGCAAAGCCTCGATCCTGCCGTTGCCGAGCACCGCCGTCACCGCCCGCCCATGCATCAGCTCCACGCCTTCTTCCATCATGTCGTGCAAATCTTCCGGAGAGGCCGGCATCTCTTGCGGGTGTGCTTCCACCGTGATCATGGTCACTTCCACGGCGCCTTGCCGCAACGCTTCGCGCGCGCAGTCGATAGCGGTATTTCCGCCGCCGATCACAGCCACGCGAGAGCCTAGCTTCGCTTTGGATGTCCCCATGCCGATGTCGCGAAGGAAGGGAAGTCCGTAGTGCACGCCCTCTTTGTCTTCGCCTTCCGCTCGCACGCTGTTGGGATCGATCAGGCCCACCGCCAGCACGCAGGCGTCGTAATCCTTTTTCAACTGATCCCAAGTGACGTCCTTGCCCACTTCGACGTTGGTCTTGATCGTGATACCAAGTTCTACCAACCGCTCAATCTCGCGGTCCAGCACATCCTGCGGCAAAACCCAGTCCGGAATTCCTCCGCGATTCAGCCCGCCCGCTTTCGGCGATTTCTCAAAAATCGTCACCGCATAGCCAAGCCGCGCAAGCTGATACGCAGCGCTGTGCCCTGCCGGACCGGAACCCACGACCGCAACTTTCTTGCCGTTAGGTTTCCCGGGCTTCACCACATCTTTCGCCAACGCCTGTCCCAAATCTCCCAGAAACCGCTCGACCGCGCGAATCGAAATGGCCTCATCGTACTTTCCCCGGTTACAGGCTTGTTCGCACGGGTGATAACACACGCGTCCCGTGACGGAAGGGAAGGGCATGTCTTCCTTGATCAGCGCGTAAGCGTCCAGATACTTTCCGCGCTTCACCAAGTCGAGATAGCCCTGGATCTTTTCGTTCGTGCCGCAAGCGTTGTTGCAGGGCGGCAGCTTGTCCCGGTACACCGGCCTGATCGAACGCCAATTGCCCGTCGGAAATAAATCCTGTCCCTTCTCCTGCGTGGGAGCAGGCGTGATACCGGCGAATGGAACCTTCAGCCAATCTGGTATTTGTGTGCCTTTGGTTGACATGTATTCCTTCCCTAGGCCGCTACCGGATTCAGCGGCATGATGTGTAATTCTTCGAGCGCCAATTTAAACGCGTGCTGGTTCGCAATCATCGGTTGAATCGTAGCCATTTTCACGATGCTCGTAGTCTTGATTACCGCTGCAATCAACGGAGCCGCGATGTCAGGCGCAATCGATTTGTTGCGCTCCGCCGCGCCTTCCGTCGAGAGACGATCGAGCCCCAGTTCGCCCAACCTGTAATACAGCCACTTGTGGTCCGCTATCTTCGCGGCGTCCACGCATACGAGCTGCGCCAGCCGTTCCGCGCCCGGCACGAATCGAATCATGTACTCCGGCGTGTAGTGCGTGTTGATCACCAACGTTCCGCCCGGCGGCATCCCGCGCATGTAATCCCAACCCTTCACCATCGTCCCTTCCACCAGCACCACGATATTGGGGCGCTCGTTTTCATACGTGAGCTCGTTCTCCAGCACTTCATCGCTCACGCGGCAATATTTCCGTGTCGGCGCGTTCGTGCGATCTGGATTGTCCACATAGTTTTCCATGGCCTGCGCGTGCTTGCCTTCCAGTCGCGCGGAAGCCGAGATGGAATTCACGATGTCGCGCCCCTCTTTGTCCATAATGATGCCGCGGGTCCAAACAGTAAGTTCCGTATAAGCCATAGTTAACCTCGCGCTCTGGTAGATGCGTCGGGACAGGGATCCCCGGCGCTATTCTTTACGGTGCTGCCCGACGAGCTTTCTGGATTCAATTGCTGATGACTGCCGCGGTCGGATTCCAGAACCTTCAGGAAATCGTTCCGCAACACAACGAACGGCGCGGCCCGCGTGCCATCCTGGAATTCCGCAATCGCCAAGAGAGTCGCTTTCTTGCAGAGACTTTCGATGTCGGCGCCGGTTAGACCTTCGGTTTGCCCGGCGAATTCTTCGAAATCGATATCGGACGCCAGCGGCACGCGTTTGCAACAAAGCCGCAGGATTGCCGCGCGATCGGCTGCGTCCGGTTTTGCGAACGGGATTTTATAATCGAAGCGTCCGCTTCGTAACAGCGCCGGCTCAATCCGCTCCGGCCGGTTGGTCGCCGCCAGCAGGATCACGCCCTTCACGTCGCGCAAATTGTCGATCTCGCGCAGAAGTTGGCTCAGGATTCTTTGGAAGACGTCGGTGCCGAATTGATCCGCGCCGAACTTTGGCGCCAGCGCGTCGATCGTGTCGAAAAACAAAATGCAGGGCGCCGCTCGTCTGGCCTTCTTGAAAACTTCGCGCAACGCTCTTTCCGATTCGCCCAGCCATTTCGAATAAAGTTGCGGCCCATCGATCGCGATCAGCGGGATTTGTTTTTCTCCCGACAGCGCTCGCGCCATCGCGGTTTTCCCCGTGCCCGATGGTCCAGCCATCAGAATTCCACGCGGCGGCGCGAGTCCTACCTGCTCGTATATCTCGTCGCGCATGTGCGAATGCTCGATTACCGCATCCAGCAGGTGTTTCACCTCGTCCAGCCCGCCCAGCGACGCAAAGTTCGTCGTGCTTCTCTCAATATAGAATTCGCGAGTTGCGCTGGGCTCCACTTCCTTCAAGCCGGCCAGAAAATCCTGGCGCGTAACTTCCAGTTCGTCCAGCTCGGTTGATACCGCGCCGTCCGTCTCGAATGGAAAGGACGAAAGGAATCCGCGTAACGCGATCATGCCCACTTCTTGTCCTAGCGCTTCCAGATCTGCACCCACAAAACCGTGAGAATGCTCGGCGATCTCTTTCAAGTTCACATCCGACGCCAGCGGCATCGCCCTCGTATGAATTTTTAGGATTTGCAATCGTGCTTGCGTATTCGGAACGCCGATTTCGATTTCGCGATCGAAACGCCCGGGACGCCGCAGCGCCGGATCGAGAACCTCGGGAATGTTGGTCGCGCCGATCACGATCACCTGGCCGCGCGCCACAAAGCCATCCATCAAGCTCAGCAGTTGCGCCACTACACGCTTTTCCACCTCGCCGGAAACCTCCGCGCGCTTGGGAGCCACCGCGTCGATCTCATCGATGAAAAGAATCGACGGCGAATGGCGCGCTGCTTCTTCGAATACTTCGCGCAGCTTGGCTTCGCTCTCGCCGTAAAACTTGCGCATGATTTCGGGACCATTGAGGTGAATGAAGTGAACGCGGCTTTCAGCCGCTACCGCGCGTGCCAGCAAAGTCTTGCCCGTGCCCGGAGGTCCGTATAGCAGCACGCCCTTCGGCGCCAGGATTCCCAGCCGCTCAAAAATCCGCGGGTACTTGAGCGGCAGCTCGACGATTTCGCGCACCCGCTCGACTTCGCGCTCGAGTCCGCCGATATCTTCGTAAGAAACCGCCGGAGCGCGCGCCGCGGTTTTCTCGCCTTCCACCACGCGCAAATCGGTGCGCTTTCCGATCACCACCGGCCCGGACGGAATCGTGCGAACAACCTGAAAGTTCACGGCCTTGGCAAAGGTCGGCACACGCACCACGCCGCCCGCCATCACCGGAACGCCCACCAGATCCTCGAGCATCCGTTCCGGCGCAATCGTCGCCGGCGCCGCTCCTACCCACAATGGTGAAAGACGAACAGCCACCGCTTGTTCGTGCTCCACAGGCGTCACCGTCACCTGTTCCTGCAATCCCGCGCTGCAATTGCTGCGGCTGGTGCCGTCGATCTGAATCATGCCTTCGAATCCATCGTCAGAAAGTTCAGCGCGACCAACGGCAACCGTGCCGCCCGTAATTTTCAAAACGTCGCCTGCTCGCGCGCCAATCTGCTGCAAGTCGGCCGGCGACAGTCGCGCAATCGCGTGCCCGATATCCTCTACCCGCGCTTCTGCCACGCGCAGTGTCAGCGTTCTCACCGAAGACGATTTGGAAATTTCCGTCATGGCCTGACGCGCAACCTCTTCCGAGCCTGGCGATCGAACCGGTCGAAAATCACCGCCAGGAAAATTCCCGCCGGAAAAACTCCCAGGTCGATTATTTTAGTCGCGACGATCCTGTCCAACTGAAGCCTCTCGCTTGCTAAAGTCGTTGTTCAGTACGATCTCTTCCACATCTTCAATGTGCCGCCGCATCGCGGCCTTTGCCGCTTCCGCGTCGTGCCGCTTGATAGCGCCCAATATCCGCCGGTGTCCCGCCAGTGATTTCTGCGAACGCCCTTCCACCTGCAATGAACGTTCCCGCGTATCGCGCAGCAAGTCCATCAGCGTGTCGATCACCTTCAACACCACGGAGTTCCCGGAAGCCAGCGCAATGCCGTAATGAAATTCCGCGTCCTCGGCTATCGCCGCATCGCCCTGACTCTGTTTTTCCTCTTGCCGCTTCAGGATTTCTTCCATCTCGGCTACTTCTTCCACAGAAGCGTGAGTTGCCGCGCGCGCCGCCAGCGGCGGTTCCAGCATTTTGCGAAAATCCAGCAGTTCGGTCACCTGTTCGCGCTTGCGCTCCAGCGCGTTCGCAAAAGGACTAATTTTCGATCCCGCCGACGGTTCGCGAACGATCGTCCCGGTTCCTTGGCGCGGTTCCACCAATCCAACCAGTTCCAGGCTCCGAATCGCATCGCGAATCGAACTCCTGCTCACCTGCAACAATTCCGCCAATTCGCGTTCCGACGGCAGCTTGTCACCTGGCTTGAGTTTTTTTAGAATGAGACGTTCGATCTGTTTGGCGACTTCTTCATAGACCTTATTCTTGCGTACAACTTCGAAGTCGGATTTGGCAGGTGCAGGCATAGGTAAGTGGTCCGATAAGCGGACCAGCTAGCAAACGCAGTATAACCCCGCTGTCAACCCCTAGCAATAATTTTTATCTCGGGAATAGAAATAGGTTATAGGCACGTCCGCGGCGTCATTTTACCGGCTGCGCCACTGTCTGCGCCAACAATTTCGTAAGGCTGTAAACGCTCCGCGTGTAAGGCATATTCACGCCAACCCGCTCGCCCAACTCAATCACCGCTCCCACCAACGCTTCCAACTCCATCGGGCGCCCCGCCTCAAGGTCTTGCAGCATGGAGGTTTTGTGCTCTCCCACTTTTTCCGCCCCCGCCATTCGCTGGTCTATCGAAATCGGTAACTCCATCCCCATCTTGTTGGAGACCGCTTCCACTTCTTCCATGATCTTTCGAATCACCGGGGATACTCCCGGGTCCCGCATAATCTGGACCACTGTAGCCCGGGTCAACGCACTAACCGGGTTTACCGACGCATTCCCCAACACTTTCACCCAAATCTCGTGCCGTATCCGCGCCGTAACCGGGCAGCGTAAGCCCGACGCGACCAGTGCCTCCGCAATTCTCCGGCAGCGCTCGGAGCGCGAGCCGTCCGGCTCACCCAGCGTAATCCGGTTGCCTTCGATATGTTGAATTACTCCAGGCGAGGAAATCTCCGTAGAAAAATATACGATAGACCCCACCACCGAACGCGCTGGAATGGCCGAAGAAATCACGCCGCCAGGATCCACACGTTCCAGCCGCAATCCTTCCAACTCGCCGCCAAATCCCTGAAAATACCACCACGGAATTCCATTCTGCGTGCTGACAACGGTAGTCTCCGGCCCCAGCACCGGCTCCAACTGCGGCGCAAGCTGCGGCAGCCCATGCGCCTTCACACCAAGGAAAACAACGTCAACCGTCCCCACTTCTTCCAGCGAGCCCGCAATCGCCGGCCGGGCCGCAAAATCCCCTTCGGAGCTTTTTACCTGCACGCCATGCCCTTGCATCGCGCGCAGATGCGGCCCTCGCGCGAATAGCGTCACATCGAAACCTGCATTCGCCATTCGTGCGCCGACGTAAGCGCCGATGGCGCCGGCCCCCACGATCAGAAATTTCATGCTTGGTCCGCGAGCGCCGCGGCCACAGCGCGCCGCCGGATTTTTCCAGTCGCGGTAGTAGGAATGCTCTTCACTAGATAAATTTTCTTCGGAACCTTGTACTCCGCCAGCAACTCGCGGCTGAACTTGATCAGCTCCGCCTCGCTAACTTTATTGTCTTCGTGCAGCACCACCGCCGCAGCCACTTCTTCACCCAGCGTGGGATGCACGCACCCAAACGTGACCGCCGCTGACACCGCCGGGTGCCGCAGCAAAATTTCATCCACCTCGTGCGGCGCGATGTTCTCGCCGCCGCGAATGATGATATCCTTGATTCTTCCGGTCAGATGCAAATAGCAGTCGTCGTCCAACATTCCTTCGTCACCCGTGCGAAACCACCCCTTCACAAACGCGCGCTCGTTCGCTTCCGCGTTGTTTTCATATCCGCGAAATACGTTGGCTCCCTGTATCGCCACTTCACCTCGCTGGTTCGTTCCCAGATGATTGCCTTCTTTATCCATGATACTGATGCGCAGCCCGATTCCAACGCCCACCGATCCTGCCTTTCGATGTCGCGGCGGCAGCGGATTCGTGGTCATCTGGTGCGCCGCCTCCGTCATTCCATAAGCTTCCACAAACGGCACTCCAAACAACCCCTCGATTTTGTGAATCAGTTCCGCCGATAAAGGAGCGCTGCACGAACGTATAAAACGCAGCGTCTCGGCTTCCGGCGGTTTGCGGTGCGCGCGCGCCAACAGCACCTGATGCATCGTCGGCACGCCCGAGTACCACGTCACGCGATGTTCCTTCACCGTGCGCCAGAAAGAAAGCGCGTTGAACTTGGTCGGAACAACTACCGTCCCTCCCGAAAGTAGCGTCGCCATCAGCGACCCAATCAGCCCGTGCACGTGGAACAGCGGCATGATACATAGCGCGACATCGTCCGGAGAAAGCGCGTAGCTGTTCGCAATATTCGCGGACGATACCGCCAGATTGAAATGCCGCAAAGGAACGCGCTTCGGCCGTCCGGTGCTTCCGCTCGTGTGCAACACCAACGCAATGTCGTCAGCCGTTGGCTCCGTAACAGACCCACCATTCCCGGCGCCCTCTAACCGGACGTTTCCGTCATCGCTCATCTTTACCGACAGCACGCGAATCTTCTTGTCAGTCGCCGCGCTGCGCGCGTATTCCGCCCCCACCGGTGGACACAGCAAAATCTTCGCGTTGGTGTCACCCAGGAAAAATAAAAACTCCTCGTAGGGATAAGCCAGATTCAAAGGTGCCGCTGTTCCGGCAATCGACGCAGCCAGAAAAGTCACAATCGATGGCAATCCATTCGGCAGCGCAATCGCCACCGTATCTCCGCGACGGATTCCCACCGAAGCCAACGCCTTCGCCATCGCCAGGACCTGTTCCCGCAGCGATTCGTAAGTCACCCGAATTCCAAGCTCGGGAACCACCACCGCCGTGTGGCTATCAGCGAACTGCAGAACTTCCAGCAGGGTGTCAGCCGACTTTAGTCTCATTCGTTTCCGCCTCGGGCGCAGTCCTTCACTAATCGAATCGCTTCGCGCATTCGCTGTCCCGCAGTCAACCGCACTTCCATTCCCCGTCGTGCAATCGCTGCCTCACCGTTCCACAGTCGCCGGAAACCAAACCGGGCTTAAGCTATTGCAATACCTGCAGTTTGACACTGAGCGCCCATCACCCCAGTGCTGTCAAACAAATTCGCTTTATCTCCGCAATAAGCTTTTTGTATTGGCCACCAGAGCATTTCGGACCTAAATCGGCGAGTGCCGTCCCTGCACGATCAGTTCTTCCGCAATGCGGCGCGCTTCGGGGAGTGTCGCAGCCGCGTCGCGATCGATTTCGCTGGGCAAATCGTGTTGAATCTTGGCCAGTTCCTCATCAAACAAACGCGTTACCAGGGCTGGTGTGTGTTCCACCGTCTTGCCATCATCGCCGGCAACTTTCACTTTATGCCGCACGCGCTGCGCGATCATCAGCCGGTATATTCGGTCTGTAGCGAGATCTTCCATGTAACCATCCAGCAAGCTCGCGCCTTTTCCGTTCAGCACTCCATTGCGATAACGAATCACCGTGCGCACCGCCGAGCGCGTCCCATCCATTGTTATTTTCCCAACACCCTTCGGAATCGGCCGCAGATCGGGATGGGCGCTCGCCAGCTTCGGCCGTTTTGAAATTTGATTCGGAAAAGGGAACTGCGCCACCGCAATTTCGTTCTGGTCCGGATGTCCCGTCCACGCGCCATCCATAAGACAGTGAGCTTCGTTCTCCTTGTCTTGTTTCAAAACTTTCATAGCCCGCTCGTTCAATTCCTTGTCCGTGCGGCTGGGAAAAAGAGCGGTCATTCCGCCGATGGCGTGCGCCCCATGCTTGTGACAGATTTCAGGCATCAGCGTCCGGAAATTCTGAAAGAATGCCACGTCGTGCGGGATCGTATTGCGGTCCGGCAAAATCCAGTCCGGGTCCTCGATCATAAAATCAATCAGCGACGCCATGTAATCCCAGCGCCCCAGGTTTAATCCCAGGCAGTGCTCGCGAAGATTGAAAAGAAACTCCTCCATCTGATAGGCCAGGGGGTGCGCTTCCACCAGCGCCATGCACTTGATGTAGTCCTTGGGCAGTCCTTTGGATTTTGCAAGTGCCTGAAACAGGTCGCGCCACCAGAACGCTTCCTCCGCAGATTCGCTCTTGGGGATGTACACCGAGAAGTTGTGCGGCAACGTTGCCGGATCGATTTGGTACCAAATCAGCGCGAGATCGAAAAGGGAGGCGGACAGTAGCTCATTCTCGATTACTCCGCCCTGACTGATGTGTAGCCCTCGCGGCCGCACCCATGTAACAGTCTTCGACCGATTCACCGTTACTTTCTTGTCTCGCTTCTTGTCCTCGTAACTCAGCTCATATTTGTACGCGGCGATAGTGTTTCTTATCGCCAGCATAATGTTTTCCCATTTGTTGGCTGTGGAATCTTCCAGATCCAACATCACCGCGGGAGAGCCTGAGTTCAGAAGTTTCACCGTCAACTCTGCGTCGTCCCCGGGGCCAGTCATCTGGTTCCGCTGATCCGCGCACCACTCTGGAACCTCGATTCGCCAGTTGCTGGTTGTCGCTACCGACGCCGGCAAATAATTCGGCGGCTTTCCGCCGTGTGACTCTTTCAAAACTTCTCCGCGCTTTTCGGCTAGCTTCTGCTGTCTAGGAGTGAATTCCTTGTGCAGCGGCAACAAAAAATCAAGGAAGCCTTTCGGGAGGTCCTTCTCGGGATTCAAATCAGTTGGCGCGTAGTTCATGGGTTGCGGTGAGGCGTGAGTTGTAGTGCCCGGCAATTCATAGGTATCAGCCCGGTATCGCGCCATCATCGCAGGCCCTTTATACGGAGTCAAATACCTAAAGTACCTAAATGTACGCCTCAGCTAGCACCAAAGGCCTAGTACGCCGTCACAAAACCGTTCGTTCTTTCCGCTCCTTGCCTGAACTCCGTGACTCCCCATCAAGCCTCCGCGTTCCCGCTGATCTGACACTTAGGGAGTGTCGCACGCGGCTCTTCCTCCAAACGCTATGTATATAGCTTGTGTGCTTCCCGCCTCGGCGACATTCCGTTTTTCATCCTTCTTGCTGACAACACTTAGCTGAATCGCAAACTTTTCCGACGCTACGCGCCACATTTTTAATGGCGAATTTGCGAACTCGGGGACAGACCACGTCTTGTAACGCTCATCGATCGCCGCCCGGATGTCGTCGAAGGAGACGGTTTTGTCGTATATCGCTGTCATCCCGTAAAGGCAACTTTGATTCATGTCGATGCTGACCTGCCTCGGGAATATCGCGCTTGTTTGTACGGAATTCTTTAGCCACACCTGATCGCAATCAGAAGGATTGCACCTCAATAGTTTCGGGTTTGGCAGCACAATCCGGCTGCCGTTCTCTTCAGTAGCTGCGCCATAAGCCAGCGCTAGCATCAAGGCTACCGCGGCGAACACTCTTTTCATTTCGCCCCCATATCTGGTTAGATTTGCGCTTTCCAGGTCTAGTACGTCGTAACAAAAAAATACGCGCTCATTGCCAGCCCAAGTCCGATCACCAGAACCCGCACTTTTTGCGGATCGGCCTTCTGTGCAAAACGTGCCCCAGACCACCCGCCGGCCAAAGCGCCCGTCACCATTACCGCGAACTGCGGCCACAAGACCGCCCCCGCCACAATGAATGTAACCACGGCAGCCGCGTTAATCGCTGCCGCCAGCAGCGTCCTGATCGCGCCGATAGCATGAATATCCCTCATTCCCAATGCTGCGAACATTCCTAACATCACGAATCCGATCCCCGCGCCGAAATACCCACCATAGACCGCCAGGACCAACTCGATGATGGAGCACGCAGTGATCGCGCGCCACGACGCCTTTTGAAGATCGTCACTCACAGCGCTCTTGCCCGCGAACGACCGAATCTTGTTGCCAAATGCAAAAAGCAAAGTGCCGCTTAGTAGCAGCCAGGGAACAAAATGCAGAAAAGTGCGTTGCGGAGTTTTCAGCAGCAGCACCGCCCCCGCCCAGCCTCCGGCAACGCTGGTCACCAGCAGCGGGATCAATAGACGCTTCGGTACGTCCAACCGTTTTAAGTAAGCGAGGCTGCTAGCCGCTAACCCCGGCCAGAGCGCTACCGTATTGGTAGCATTGGCCTGCACCGGCGGCACACCCGTGAACAAAAGCGCTGGAAATGAGATGAAGCTTCCGCCACCCGCCAGCGCGTTCAGAATTCCCGCAATCCCAGCAACGAAAAACAGAAAGAGCGCCTGCCCGATTTGGAGTTTCATCAGATATCAGATTACTGGGTGATGTCGGGGATGCACACAACGCCGGTATTGTCCCAGCAAAATGTGAAGGTTGGCAACGCTGGCGAAGCGGCGGTTATTGCATTTCCTTGGCTTTCTTCCTTACTGCCGTTAGAAGTTGTGGAGGCAGCGCGGAGTAGCCTTCCTGCACCGCCGATCGTTGACCATCGGTATATATCCATTCCAGCAGATCACTCAACGCCGCAGCGCGCGCCTTATCCCCCGGCGACGCTCGCACGTAAATCCAGGTAAAACTGGTGATGGGAAACGATTCCCCGCCCGAGGCATTCGCCAGCGACGCGGAGAAGGTATTCCACCTCGGCTGTTCTACCGTATTGCACGCCGCTGCTATGCTCTCCATCGAAGCCTTCACAAACTTGCCGGATGAATTCGATACCGCCGCCTGTGAAATGCCGTTCTTCACCGCGTATTGATATTCCACGTAGCCAATCGCGCCGGGAGTATTTTTCACCTTGTTTGCCATGTCGGAACTGCGTTCTGCGGCTTCGCCAACCGGCCACTTCGGTGATGGACTCACTCCCACCTGCGAGCGAAATTTGGAACTAACCTTCGATAAATAATCGGTGAAAACATAATTGGAACCTTTCCCCGCGGGTCGGTTCATCACCTGGATCGGAGTATTGGGCAAGGTAATATCCGGATTCAGCTTCGCAATCTGCGGCGCATTCCAATTCTTAATATCGCCGAGATAAATCCCGGCTAACACTTCTCCGGAAAGTTTCAGCTCCTGGTGCGCATCCGCAAGATTGTAGATAGGGACGATTCCGATGATCACCACCGGCAGTTCGATCAGGCCGCCGTCTTTCTTCTCTTTTTCCGTAAGCTGCGCTTCGCCGGCGCCAAAATCGCTCGCGCCACTAATAATCTCCTTAATGCCCTCGCTCGTGCCAATTGGAACGTATCGGAATTGACTCTTTGCGCTGCGCTTCCCGTACTCTTGCGTCCATCGATTATAAAGCGGCGCCGGCACACTCGACCCGCTGCCGACTAGAACCAGCGCCTCCTGCGCACGCACCGAAAAGCTATTAAGTGTCAGGAAGAGAATCAACAACAGCCCGGCAATCGAAAGTAAACCGCGACCGTAGAACCGTTGCGCAGCTCTCCATCCCAGGAATGTTTCGGGGAACTTCATGCGTGCTCCTCCTGATCGTAGCAGAGCGTTTTTAGCGTACGCACGCTCTTGGCCACCGGTGGTCCCAAGGCAGCTTATATCCGTAACTTATCATCCTTGACCGATTGTAAAGGTTAGCGAAAGTAGTCGTGTTGTCAGAACTATAACGCCTCGCACCACCCCGAGCTCTCAACGACGTTCTTTGAGTTCTGCCCCCAGAGTTCGCGCATGCTGATAACAAAATCGATCGCGCCAGCGTCGAAATGGGGAACTTCATTCGCCATCCGTTAGTGCCGAGCCTATTTGTCCGCTTGCGCTCACGGCATTGTCAGGCGGTTGCCATAAAACTAGTCGCATCGTCCGTCGGGAACCAATGCGACTGATCCATCCTCTCTAGTGCGGCGATCGCCACGACGCTCAGTTGTATTCACTTGCATTAATGCCGTGTGTTAAGTAAGGTTAACTATAAGAACGATTCGAATGAACGTAAACAGTTCAACTGTGCTGCACTCGACGCTTCCAGCAGTTCTTCTCGCCGCGGCGCTTCTTTTTCTCTTGCCTACTGTAACTTTCTCTCAGGGAGAAACCACCAGCGCGATGGCAGGCCAAGTCAGCGACGAAACCAACGCCGCCATTCCCGACGCTGTGGTCACGATTACCAATCGCGAAAACGGCTCACATCGCTCGTTACAAACCGACAGCGAAGGCCGCTTCAATTTCCCCCAGCTAAAGCCAGGCATTTACTCGGTAAGAGTGGAGAAAGAAGGTTTTGCGCCCCAGCAGAGCGACAACGTGTTGTCCGGTTTAGGCCAGAAGCAAACGGCGAACTTTATTCTTAAACTGCCGCACTCCAGCCAGACAGTGGAAGTCATCGCTGCGCCTCCTCTCATCAATCCCGGAAACGCAAACACTTCCACCAATCTGAATGCACGGCAGTTGGAAAACCTCCCGAATCCCGGCGGAGATCTCACCTACCCGTTGCAGTTCGCGCCAGGAGCGCTGATCAATACAGCCGGCAGTGGAAACGATTTTGTAGGAAGTTCGAATGGCTACGGCAACGTGCAGTTCAACGGACTCCCCGCGTTGTCGAATGGCTACATCGTGGACGGCCTCGAAACCAACGATCCGCTCACGAATCTGAACAGCGGACTTTCCACCAATCTTGTGCTAGGCCTGAATTCAATTTCGGAAGTCACCGTCAATACGCTTTCCTACTCCGTGGATCAGGGAAGATATGGGGCCTCCCAGGTCAACTACGTCACCAAATCCGGCGCGAACCAGTTCCACGGAAATCTCTACGAAGTCTGGAATGGCTCCCTATTAAATGCCGCAGACTATTTCACCAACGCAACGCCGGGTAATCGCAAGCCGCGCTCCACAGTAAATCATTTCGGAGGCAGCCTCGGCGGCCCCATCATTCATAACAAACTATTCTTTTTCTTCGACAGCGAATGGGTGCGCATCGCTCTTCCGATCGTCACACCTACAACCGTGCCAACCGCTGCGTTTCAAAATTACGTTCTTCAACAACTCCCGCTCGGCGGCAGGGATTCGGTTACCGGCGTAATTTACCCCTCCGAGCCGCAGATGGTCCCTTTTTATCAAAAAATGTTTTCGCTTTACGGTAATTTAGACGGCACTCCGCTCGCTGTGCTTGGCTGTCCCTTCAATGTGGGCGGCAGCGCCGCATCCGGCGCTCCCCCCGACGGCAACGGCTGCGCTAACCGCCGGAGCGTTTCTCATTCCAGCGACGATCACGAACAAGTCCAAACGGCTCGCATCGATTACAACATCGACTCGAACAATACCGCCTGGACCCGTTTTCAGGCCGACACCGGTGTGCAGGCCGCTTACACCGACCCCATCAATGCAATTTTCGATTCCGTTTCCCCGCAACCGCTCTATTCACTCGCGGCAGGCTATACGCATGTTTTTTCACCGAGCCTGGTGAACTATTTCAATCCGGGATTTTCCTGGTACGAAAGCCTCTTCGCGCCAAGCGATTTTCAGAAGACTCTCGCGGCCTTCCCGATTGTGTTGCAAGGAAGCGGTGCCAACGCGCCTTTCACCACTGTCGGAGGCCTCGACAACACATGGGTACAGGGAAGACGCGCCTCGCGCCTTTTCATCAATGACAACCTGGCATGGAGCCGTGACGCGCACGAATTCAGGTTTGGAACAAACACAAGAATTCTTCGGCTGAACGATTACGATTTTGGCGAAGGCAGCGTTCCCACAGTCATCTACGCCACTCTGCCGCAATATATTCACGGAGTCGCTTCCACCGCGACAAAAACTTTCCCTACCTCGCCCAACGAGCCTTTCAATTTTTTGAATCTCGATTTGTATGCCCAAGATACCTGGCGCCTCACCCCGGTGCTGACTTGGACCATCGGCCTGCGCGACACGCTCAATTCAAATCCCCTCAACCCCCACGACGATATCGCCCGCCTTCGCAGCTCGTTCGCGTCCATCTCGCATGATGCGAACCAGCCGCTCGACGCAACGATCCAGACTCGTCTCGGCCACGTCTTCGCCGAATCTCCCGTCGCAATTTGGCAGCCGAGAACCGCTCTCGCCTGGCAATTCACAGACAATTCCGTGCTTCGAGCTGGCTTTGGGTTATTCAGCGACATTCTGCCTGGAAGCATCGCCGATGTTGTCGGCGTGAATCCGCCATACGTCCGGACTTTCCAGGGCGGCCTGCTCGGCACCGTCGGCGGTACCGCTATCGCACCAGGTGTTCCCAACAGCGCAGTGGACGCCACCGTCGCCGCAAATCAAACTTTTACCGCAGGCTTTCCTCAAGGGCAACTTTCCTGCGCCTCTCCCTTAGCGAGTCGGTCCGCGTGTCTTCCGCCCGTTGCGATCGCCGCCGTCCCAACCGGAAAGCTCCGCGCTCCCTATTTCATGCAGTGGAGTTTGGGAATCGAGCATCAATTCGGCAATGCTGCGAGCGCTCGCGCGCAATACGTCGGCACGCGAGCGCTAAATCAGCCGTACTTAACGCAAGTAAATGGCTATCAAACAGTCTGTGCGGGATGTTTCGCACCTTTTCCTTATTTGCAGCCAACCGATCCTCGCTTCAGCGCAGTTACGCAGTTTTCCACCGGCGCGAGCAGTCATTACAACGGTCTCCAACTAACTGCCACCAAGCATCTGAGCCATGGCTTGCAAGGTCAAATCAATTACACCTTCAGCAAATGTATGGACGAAGTTTCCAACGGCGGCTTTCTGCAATTTGCCGCGGGCGCAGTGCTGTCGCCTCTGCCGGGAGGGCTCTCGCGAAATTACGGCCCCTGCGATTACGACATCCGCCACAATCTTACCGCCGAATACGTTTACGAGTTCCCGCTGAAAGTGCGGAGTCATGCAGCCGGCTATGCGCTAAACGGTTGGCAAATTTCCGGCACCGCGTTCTGGCATAGCGGGATTCCATTCTCAGTATTGAGCACGCCGTATTCGGCGAACGGAAACGGCATCGTGCAGGGCGGCGGACCGCAATTTGCCGGCGTCGTTCCCGGCGTTCCGCTCTACGAACACAACCCCATTCCAGGTGTCACTCAGCCCGGCACAATTCAATGGCTCAATCCCAATGCGTTCGTCTCTACCGTGGATCCTAGCACCGGCGCATGCGATGGTGGAGACAGCGCGGAAAACTGCCAGTTCGGAAATCTCGGCCGCAATTCCTTGCGCGGCCCTCAATTTGTCTGGAGCGACTTCTACCTCACAAAATGGTTTCCATTGACCGAACGCGTAAAGCTTCGCTTCGAAGCCCAATTCTTCAATTTGTTCAATCATCCAAATTTCGGACTCCCCGGCATGGTGCTAGCCGGAATCCCTGGAAAGCCTTCAACACAGACCGGCTTCGGAGCCCTCACTTACACAACCTCTCCGCCGACCGGCCTGCTCGGCGTCGGCTTGGGCGGTGATAGCACTCCTCGGATGATCGCGTTTCAACTGCGGCTGGAATTTTAAAGGCGCCACGCCTTGCTCAAATAGAGATCGAAAAACCGGGTTGTGGCTATCGCCGCGAAGTCGCGAGTTGCAAACGCCGTGCAGTTCGGCGCGATTAACGCAGGTAAGCGGACCCAAAAGAAAAAGGCGAGGAGCGTAACCGCGCTCCCCGCCTTCCGTGTTGGGCTGAATTGTTTTAGTTTGCGCGTGCCGAATCTTTTCTGTGGTTTGTACAGAAAAGGTTCGTGTCTTGACTTGCCGTTGAATTCAACGTGTCATCCCGACAGAGGCCGCCTTCCGGCCGTCGAGGGACCTGCTTTAGCCGTGCGAGTTACGAACACCAGAGGCGTGATACAAGCTAGCCCAGCCCGTAAGGGCTGGGAACCAAAATCAAAAGAGCCGTCTTCCAAATCAGTTCTCTTTTTTCAACTCCACCACCACAACCTCAATCGGTTTATCACCGGCGTTGACGTCGGCGTGCATCGTGTTAGGCGGATTCGCCGGGAGCCAGTAAGCTTTGCCGGTTTCCCACACATGCGACTCGCTGGGGCCATTCTGTTCGACGATCTTCATCGTCCCGCCCGTGATCGCTATGATGACGCGTGGATGTTCATGCCGATGCATGGTGAGCGGCGCGTCTGGAACAATCATTGACTTCCACACCCTGACCTCATCATTTTCAAATAACGGAGTCCGCTGCGTCTGCGCGGCTTGCTGCGAATGAACGGCGAAAAAAATCGACGACGCAAAAATCGCGCCGAGCAGAAACATCTTCATAAACGCCTCCGGCGCGGATACTAGCATACAGCCACACCAAATCCGCCCCGTGCCCACATGGCATGCCCCTGTTTACAGTAGTCAGTTAACATCTCGGTAATCCAAGTTATCGCGAGACGAGTGGAAATATGAAGGCCCTGCTACTATCCGATAATGCATTCGGAGGAAGGATATCCGCGCACTTACCAAATGGAGAGAAATGCGCGTCGATTCCATAACGGGTTTGCCATATTTCTTCCAACCTTCTTTCTTGTGATGACAGTACTACACGTTATCGGATATATGGACCGCCCCATTCCCCTTCGACAGAACTTGTCGATGGATTTTCTTGCTGTGCTATTTGCGCTATTCATTTCCTCCCGCGCGAATCGCAAGGTGACTCTTTGTAAGGATGCATCGAGGTACGAGGGTGGTTCTCGACGCGCAGGCTTGAGCGCGGCGAAATCCTTGGCCGCCGGATCGGACAAATATCGGCACGGGGCGGCGGTGGCTCGTTTTATATCATTGTGCCAGCAGACAAGAACTCCACAGAGCTGAAGCTGCCCCCATACCTAAATGTAGATAAATTATTCTTCGCCTGGATGAACGATATTCCGAAGATCGCCAAATGACGTCGGGTGGGCAACGCGTCCGCGCGCCACCAGCATTCGTCGCCTGCAAGATTGAAACGCGCGGGGTGCCGAATCTTTTCTGTGGTTTGTACAGAAAAGGTTCGTGTCTTGACTTGCTCTTGAAGTTAACGTGTCATCCCGAGCGAGCCTGCTTTTCGGCGACGAGGGACCTGCTTTAGCCGTGCTAGTTAAGAACGCCAGAGGGCGGGTGGCCAACTTTTCCGCGCGGCACCAGCGGTCAGCGTCTGCACGATTGAAACTCGCGGGGGTGCCGCATCCTTCGCCTTTCAGAAGGGTGCGGCTTTAGATTAAACATCTGCAAAAACGTCCGCCACTTTCTCGCCTTATTCCCAAAATGGAACTGCCTCGCAAAAATATTTCGTGCACACAGCACACCGCTCCTTGAAACCGCGCGAAAACCGTGCTATTAAGGCTTCATCCACAAAATAATCTAATAATATTTTTGCGCCCCGACAGAGGGGCCGGAGCGAAGTTGTGTGAATCCCAGCCGGATTCACACTGAGCAGAGTCGCGTGAATCCCAAGAGGATTCACACTGAGCGCTCTTGCGAAGGGCTGTCCGCGACGACCTATGATCGCGTTGAGTTGACGGGCAGCAGCGCTAAAGGAGGCTACGTGGCGGCATTTCCCAGAATGGAACTGACGATTGCGCGACGTTCGCAGCCGCCTCGCCGCACATCCACCCGCAAAGCGCGGTCATGCCCTCACACGCGTGGCCAGATCGCTCACAAAAACGAGCCAGTTGTCACTTTCAAACGCCCAAGTGGGCGCCCACTTCTAACCGACAGTGCACCACCAGTAGAATTCGCCCTAACTCACTCAAAACAAACCACAGTAAAAATTCTAACCGAGGCCAGAACACACATTAGGATTTTGAGGTTTTGACCATTTACGTCACAAAATCTGGGCCGGAATTCTTTTTCACCGTTGACTCCCACCCCCGCGCATCGCACGATACACTCGCGCTCACCGGAGCGAATGGCGAATACTGATAAATTCATGTCCAACGAATATTGGTCGCACAACGAAGTCGTAGCTTTAGCTCGTGAATTGCTGTCCGCATATCAGACGGGTCAAATGGTCACCGTCCCTCCGTCCGCGCGCCCCGGTTTCGACCTCAACGCGGCTTACGCGGTCGAAACAAAACTCAAGCAGTTCCGCGAAGCCGCTGGATATAAAGCCGTGGGCCGTAAAGTCGGCTACGCGAACAAAGCTATGTGGCGCGTTTTCAAACTTGAAACTCTGGTTTGGGCCCACATGTACGACGACACCGTCCACTACACCGATAACAATTTCGCCACACTGTCTATCCCGCATCCACGTTCCCTGAAGATTGAACCCGAAATTGTCTTCGGCCTGAAACACGCAGTCACCGGAGAGCCTTCCGACGCCGCCTCTGCGCTCGCCTCCGTCGACTGGCTGGCCCTGGGCTTCGAGATCATTGATTGTCCTTTCCCGGATTGGAAATTCCAGCCCAGCGACTTCGTGGCCTCTTTTGGACTTCACGCCGCCCTCGTAGTCGGCGATAGGATCCCCGTGCAGCACGACAATACGGTCAACTTACTTGACCAACTTAGCGCATTTAAATTGCGCATCTCGAAGGGCGGAGAACTCGCCGACCAGGACTTAGCTAAGAATTCCGTGAAGAGCTTCGCATTAGTAGATGGATCTTCCGGGAAAAGCTATGTGAAGGGAGCTGAATTCGTAGAAAAAGGCTCCGGCAAAAACTCAGCGACGAGTTCCGCACTAGAAGATGGAGCCTCAGGGAAGAGCTCCGTAAGTGGTGCCGAATTTGTAGAGGAAGGCTCTGGCAGAAATTCTCTGAAGAGTCCCGCGCTGTGCCTGGCTGAACTAGGGGCCGCTATAGGCCGCCGCTTTCCGACCAATCCCTTGAGCGCCGGAGAAATCGTGAGTTCCGGGACCCTAACCGGCGGCCATCTGACTACCGCCGGCGAGCTCTGGACATCAGAAGTCGAAGGCATCTCCCTGCCGCCACTAACCCTCCGCCTCACCTAAATGCAGCTAAGATGAGCTACGAAACAGTGGAACGATGATCCGTGGCCCTGTCATCTTTAAGCTGGGAGGTTGGCCCGAATTCTCGATCTTGCTAATTCGCAAAACGATTCCTTCCACCGCCGTTCATCGCTGCTGCACGGTTTTCGATCCGAGCATCCCGCATGGCCATGTCGGCTGCGCGAAACGAAGCCATAATGCGCCGCTAAGTTGCAACTGGCCCGCAAAATAGTTTCTCAATTTGATAAGAGTTGAAGCGTTAGTCATAGACGACAACAAAAAGGTTCTCTTGGATAAATCTCACAATACACTTGACACGACCCGAACCCTATGCTAAGACCTGCCTGCTTTTTGTAAAAAGACTGGTTCGATTAGCGGACCAGTATGCCGAGTTCGACACGAACCAAGACAATTCAAGTTGAGCGACGCAGGTGAACGAGGGATGATCCTGCGTACAAAAAGTGGGCGGTCGAGTGATCTTTTGCGCATAAAGCGAGAAAACGGAGGTGTGCCGATGGACGTGTGTCCTGCTTCTCTTGCCGATCCCGCGCATATCCTCAATTACCGGACTCGATCGACTGCCGAATTAGTTTTAATCACGCCGATCTCGAACCTTCAGATTGCTTTTAAAAATCTCCGCGGAGGGGATAATTATGCGCTCGCTTAAGTGGTCGTTCTTGCTGGTGACCTTGTTTTTCACCGCAACTGGTCCGGTAATCTTTGGTCAGAGCGCGAAGCCCGCTGAGGACTCGACGCAATCGAACGCAGCGCCGAAGGCGGCAACTGAGGACGAAGTTCAGCAGTTGCGCCGCGAGGTAGCGGAACTAAAAGCTCAGATCCAGCGACTGGTGGCGGCGAGCGCGCCCGCGCCGGCCGCCGGTGCACATCTTGTGCAGGCTACGTCTGCCGCTAGCCCGGATGCCAATGCCTCCACTGCAGCGCCCGCGGCGAGCAGCGACGTCCCTGCGAACGCGAATGCTGATTCCTCTTCGCCTGCCGCGGCCACTCCGGCTGACATCGACGCCCTCCAAAAAGAGATCGACGTTCTTCAGAACAAGGCTAATGCCACGCCCACGCCAACCGCCGGATTTAACGGTGAGCACTTCTTCCTGAAGAGTCCCGATGGCCAGTTTACGATCATGCCGGTGGGCTATTTGAATGCGCAATACACTTTCTACAATGGCGACGGCGCCCCTGCGGATACATTCGCAATTAGACGCGCACGCTTTGGGGTTCAAGGCAATTACGGAAGCCAACTTGATTACGCATTCCTGTTCGAGACGGCCTCGTCCCTGACAATTCGCGACGCCTACATCGACTTTAAGCCTTGGAGTTGGCTCAAGATCATGGGCGGCCAATACAAGGTGCCGTTCTCGATGGAAGTTGGAACTGGTGACACGAACGTCGAGTTCTCAGAACGTTCTATCAATACCGTGTTGTACCCCGATGCTGGAGGAGCTTTCCGAGCGCCCGGTATTGATGTTCACGGCGATTTGTCCAACGGGCGTGCGCAGTACTGGGTCGGAATTTTCAACGGCCAGGGACTACTCACGGCTTCCACCACGAACGAAGTGGAAGTTACCGGCCGGGTCCGATTTGCTCCCTGGAAAGATACCGACAGTTTCTTTCTGAAGGGCTTATCATTCGGCGGTTCCGCGGAGCACAGCCGATCAAGGGGCCTATCTAACGAACTCAGCTTTAGCGGCGCGTTGACCGACGGCACTTACACATTCTTCCCACAATTCCGGATCAATGGGGGAGTGGAGCGTTATAACGGGTTCTTCTCGTGGCTGCGTGGTGGGTTGGGTATTCGTGGAGAATACACTCAGCTGCTGCAGAAGCGCAGCAACATCGGATCATTTACGCCCGGCGGTATCGGGTTCAACACTCTTCCCGGCGTTGTGGGTAAAGGAACCTATCTATCGGCAACGTATTTGCTAACGGGCGAAAAGGAGCCGGAAAACGCCATCCCGCGCGTGAAGCACCCTGTGATCGGGCCCAATTCTCCGGGTGAGACAGGCGGTCCGGGTTGGGGAGCGTGGGCAGTGAAGGCACGCTACGCCTGGCTGGAAGGAAGAGCGGCCGGTGCGACTTGCGACGCTACAACTATACCAACTTGCCCAATTACGCCGGTTATAGAACCTACCTATAGCGACCACACCACGCAGTGGACGTTTGGTTTTAACTGGTACCTGAATTATTGGGTGCTGGTGAAATCAGACTTTAACCTGAACCAGCTCCATGATCCAAGCGTGCAGGGCATTCTGCCGCGGAATTACTTCGTCTTCATAGAGGGTATTCAGTTCCGCTTCTAATTAAAGTTCAACCGCCTCGGGTGCGTTGACTGCTGGTTGTCAAGGGGGCCGGCATGAACGAGCCCGAGAGCGCTGCAAGTTCAAAACGCAGGTGTTAGAAATGGTGGTTCGGCCCCCGGCAAATATCGTTGGAGGAAATTCGATGAGATCGAAAACGCTTCCCTTGCTTGCTTTCGTCGCGCTGTTGGCGGTGTTCATCCTGAACAGTTGCGGCAGCAGTGAGGCCAATTGTCCGGTCTGCGGAACCACAAAGAACGGGACGATCGGGCTGATTGATGTAATGCTCGTGCCGGAACATAACCCCAACGGCGAACCTGGCGGACCATTCAACATCTTCGACATTAGCTGGGTGGATCCGACGAACCGCAATTATGTGGTGTCTGACCGCGTGGGACTCGACGTTCCGGTATTCAATACTGTTTCGAACATCGCGTTGTGGGCGATCGGCGGGGACAACTCGGTAGCGGAGGCGGGATACAATGCCAGCTCGTGCTGGGTCGATCCCACGAATGCGCTGGCGACTATTCCTCCTATTACAACCGCGCAGGGCAACTTCACGCGGTTTGGATGCAAGACGGATGGCTTCCGCCTTCCTGGCTTCTTCGGTCCTAACGGCCATTTCGGCGGGTTTGTAGGCGGCCAATGTTGCGCATCCCGATCCAACAACCTGAATCCTTTGTCAGGTCCAAATGGCATGGAAATTTCGGGGGACGGGAACTTCCTGTTTGTAGGAAATGGCAGTTCAGAATTTATAATATTCGACTTAACCCCGATGATTTCAAGCGGCTATACGGCTCCTCCGTTAGTGACGGCGGTGATACCGACCGGTAGTTCGCCCGATTATGACGGGCTCCCGAGTGGCATCAGCCCGTGCATGGCGTCTGCAGATGGACGAGCGTTCTCCGACCCGACCTGCGGCGACCTGCGCGGGGATGAACTTGCGACAACAGGAAGCGTGGTCACTTTTCCGCAAGACGGCTCGAGCCGTTACCTGGTTTCGATCATCAATGGAGACCCGGGACTTCCGTTTGTTACCATCGTTGACGTCACGGGTGTTGTGACGAGAACGGGAACCGACGCGCAACAACATTGTCTCGCTTATTCTCAAGTCACAGATCCCACGGTTCAGGCACCCTTTAGCCCGGGAATCAGTACTTATGTGCAGGGTGTCGGTGGCGCCACAATCACAACCACCTTTCCGGCAAATTACGACTCGTGCATTCTCGGCCAGATTTACTACGACGTGGCAGCCCAGAATGACGACACCGTGTTTATTGACGATCAAGGCGCTAACGCCACGGGCGGTTTCGTTTGCCCCGATCCTTCGCTCCAATTCGCGGGTTCTGCTCCGGGCGTGCCCGGGCCAGCTGTCCCAAGCGGTGCTTCGGGTCATGCGGCTGGATTCAACCCGGATATTCCTTGTCACCACGGACCGCAACTCACCCTTACTACTTCGACGCAAGCGGGCGGAGTTTTCTGTCCCGCCGGCCCCGGCACGCCGCCCGGTTGCATTGGTGCCGCTGCCCCCGCCGGACTCGGCGGGATGATATTTTACCCCCCGACAAGCACCTTCCTACTGACGAATGGAAATTCAACGCCTGACATCACGGTAGGCAGCGTGGATGTGATCGATCCCTTGCACCCGATCACGGTCGGCGGCGTCACCGAATATGTGCCGGCGGTGATCAACAGTTTCCCGATTTACAATTGCATGCCAACCGGATTGAATCTGGGGCCGGGCACGGACGTCCTGGTGGGTTGCGCCGATCACGATGGCCGCGCGTTCTCGCCGTCTACCGTCATCATCAATGGCACGACCGGCGAAGTTCTGACGACCATTAATTATGTCGGGTTCGTTGACGAGACTTGGTACAACCCCGGCGACGGCAACTACTACTTGGCGTCCAGAGACATGCCCACTGGCCCGGTTCTTGGAGTAATCAATGCCAAGACCAGACTGTGGCTGCAAAACGTACCGACGAACGGGAATGCTCACAGCGTGGCGGCGGATCCGATTAACAATCACATTTACGTTCCGCTACCCTCCGGGAGCAGCGCGAACTGCCAATCAGTTGCAGCGGATGGTTGCGTGGGCGTGTACGCGGCTCAGTAGTTGGTCGAGGAGTTGTTATTGAATCGAAGGCCCGGTTCCACTCGAGTGGATTCGGGCCTTCGTTTTTCGAGGGCGGCAAAACTAACGGACCATGGTCTCCTGGTAGCGCATCATCTTCCAGTCGCCGTCGCGGTTGGTCCAAAGCTCACCAATGAAAACCCTCCTCAGGCGGAGGGAAGAGCTTTTGGGGAATTGCATGGTGCTCTCGTAGGTGACGAAAGCGTAGCGTGGGCCGAGCGGCTGCACCTGGAACATCTGAAGAAGGTAATCGGTGAACATACTGTGTTCCACTTCGCGGACGGTTTGAAGCTTGTTGCGTTCGCCATCGCCGTCGGATTCTACGGCCTGGAAGTCGTCTGTTAAAAAACGTGCGTAGGCGTCTTTATCTCGTTTTTTGAAAGCTGCCCAGGCCGCGTGTATTTTTGCTTCGAGCAATTCGGCCAGCTTGGACTGAGCGGCATCCAACTTCTGTAACGGCACGAACGTTGGCGCTGGGGGCTTGTCCGGCGCCGGGGGTTGCTGTGCGGACGCAAAACAAGGAAGCGCGAGGGCGATAAATGCACAAAGAATGCAATTCCGCATTTTTTTCTCCTACGATTGAGCGTGGCGAATCTTACAAGGCCGTTGTCCGGCAGTCAAAGCAGAGTTCACAATCCTCCTCTTATTCTCGCGAATCTGGATTGGCCGAGTCGCCGTTTCTATACATTTGGCTATTTAAGATGAAGTTTGTGAGCGATGCATTTATATTCTCGCCAGTCGCTCGGCGCAGACTGCTAATTTCTCAGAATCCGTGCGGCATGAAAATAAGGAGATGAAACGATGAAGCCAGCTCTACTATTCCTACTCTTGCCGCTCGCCTTGGTGTCATTTGGATTCTCAGCGGCCATGCCGTTTCAAACTCAGCCAGACCATGTGTGGCGACAATCTCTAAAGACAGACGCCGCCCGAGGGACGGCATACGATCAGTACACGCTGACGGGCAAGTTCCTTAAATCGCCTAAGCATGGAGACCTCTCCAATCGTCCCGCTTTGGTAATCGACTGCAATCCTCCCAAAGAAACACCCAGTGGCAAGGGCAAGTTCGAATCCGCGAATCTTCTAGTCGGCACGAGCCTGAAGATTCATTACGTGGAGCCCGCGGAAATACATGGAACGTCTTATTTCCCGGAGGTCTTCATCCAATACCGCACCAACGATGGCAAAGATGTGAAAGAACAATGGGCGCCAGGAAGCGACAAGGCTTCAGCGCTGATCCCGAAAGAGATGATAAAGAAACTACTTCGAGCTCAAACCGTTGATATAAGCACAAATGATGACACGGGAGCGCCAATCGTCATGAAGTTTGACATGCCCGATCCAGCGCCTGTTACTCAGGGCTGCAGCGTGGATGAGTAAATTGTTTGTGGTCAGACCAAGTCGAACTTCAGTTCACCAAGCTTTTCCAGACTGCAAGCGACTTTATCGCCGGGTTTAAGCCACACCTGCTGGTCCTTGGGCTTGCCCTGAATCACGCCTTGAGGAGTGCCGGTGAAAATAATGTCGCCGGGTTTGAGAGTGATGACGCGGGAAATGTACGCGATCATCTTGCGCGAGTTGAAGATGAAGTCGCTGGTGTTGGAAGATTGCCGCGTCTCGCCATTCACGCGACACTCGAGCTTTAGGTTGTCGGGATCGATTTGATCGGCGGTGACCAGGTACGGGCCGACCGGCGCGAACTGATCCGGCGTCTTACCCACCATCCACTGGCCGCCGGTTTCCAGCTGGAGGTCACGGGCGGTGAAGTCGTTGCCAGTGGCGTAACCAGCCACATAGGAAAGCGCGTCGGCTTCGCTCACCACTTTGGCTTCGCGTCCGATCACCATTACTAATTCCACTTCGTAATCGAATTTCGTAGCGTAATCGATCGGAAGTATTATCGTGCCATTGTGATGGTTGAGCGTGGTATTGAACTTGTTGAAGAGCACCGGTTGCTTGGGAATAGGGGCGCCAATCTCGATAGCATGCTGCCGGTAGTTCAAACCGACGCAGACAATTTTTTGCGGGCGCGTCACCACCGGGCCGTATTCGATCGAGTCTTCTTTAAGGAATGCTTTTTTCGCAGCCTTCGACTTGGCGGCCGCATCCACCAGGGCGTTTAGGCTCGGGCCATCCTCGTTCTGAAGCAAATCGTCGGTGTTGGCTGGGGCATGCATACGCAGGATTTTGGATGCTTCGACTACATCGAGTATTCCTTTCTCATTCTTCACGCCAAGACGGCATTGCGAGCCGCTACGAATGCTCAGCAAGGTGAGGCCGTGGGCCATGCCGCGCGAGTCCGTGGAGGGAGGTTTCGGTTGTGAAGATGCGGTCGGCAGCCCGCCAGTCACTGCCAAGGCGCAGATCGCGCCGGTATCCTTCATGAAATCTCTTCGGTTCCGATTCATTGGGTATCTCCTTCAGAGCGTTGAGTTTCTTGGCGCCGGGAGGTTAGCCGGCCGGAATTATAAATCAACCTGGCTTCAATTATGAAAGATTAAGAAGGTTGGGGTCGTCGCCTGGCAGAGTTTCTACAGGCTTTAGCCGATGGTAACTGCTTGAAAGAAATACCATAATTTAGTATAAGCGCGTTGGTACGCAACCGCGAATTCCACTTGATATTCGGCCCTTTCACACGGCACTAAAATTGAGGTTCGAGCTAAAGGAGCGAGAAATGACGAAATATTTCGGAGCGCGTTGGCTTTCTAAAATGATCTTTCAAACCGCCGCAATCGCCGCATTGTTGGCTATGTCACCTTCTTTTTTGGCGAATTACGGCCGCGCGGCTGCGCAAGACGACAGCAAGCCGGTGACGAAAGACAAGGTTGTGATGTTGGCGCACGTGCCGGTGCCCGGATCACCGGTGCGGCAAATTCTCGTGCAAGAAGATAAGGGCAAGCGATACCTTCTGCTGCAACAGAACGTTCATTTCACCGTGGTGGATATAACGGATCCCAAGAATCCACAGATCGTTGACCGTGTGGCGGGGAAGGGAAAATTAGCTGAAATTGGGGCGGGACTTGCGATCTCCGTGCAATCCGACCAATCGGCCCAAGGAAACGTTCCCACCCAGACGGTGAGGCTCGTGGATTTGAGCGATCCGAAGAACCCGCGTGTAGTGAAGACGCTCAACGGCGTCACCAGCATTTATTCTGATGACGGGCGACAGTTGATCTACGCGACCAATAATGAAGGATTGTGGATCATCAAACATTACGAGACGTTCCGGCTGCCTTACTGCACCACGGAATCTGCAGAAAATACTACGGCGCAGTGCCAGTAAAGGGATCGCTTCGCAAGAGTTAGCTCGCTAAAAATGCGGGAAGCTCGATGCTTCCCGCATTTTTTTTTGGCGATCGGGATGTTGTATTTGACTTGGCACCCGTCGCATCCTACTATTTCGACTCTCGCTGCTGATTCGTCGAAACATGTTTATGTGGCCGCCGAGGAGACGCTCGTGGAAGATTGGCAGTACGCGCAGGCTAACCCCGTGGAGGAGTTAGCCCAGCTGCATCATTTTACGATGACCAAGCAGGAGGACGGCCGCGACGTTCCGTTCAATATCACGGTGAAAGAGTTTGCAGCTCCGCCGAAGGGACAGCATCTTCGTTTCTTCGCTGAAGCGGACAAACAGGTGAATCAGAAAACTGCGCCGTTTGTTCCCTCCGGTTGGGGAGATTCCACGTTGAAAGCTTTGGCCGACTGCATGCGATTGATCCGGCAGTTTCCGTTCGAAGGCTAGCCGGCGTAAGAATTGAGATGCGATCCATCGAAACATCCAAAAATTTCTGCAAATGAGGTACGAAATTCCGTGATGCTAAAAAAGCAGGAGATTAAGCCGGGAATCTGGGTATTCGAAATGAGCGGGCGCGTGCAGATGGGCGCCGACTGCAAACGAGTGGACCAGGAAGTGGACAGTCACATCGAGAAAAAAGAGACGCGCATTATTTTTGATATGCATGATGTGGATCACATCGACAGCGCATTCGTCGGCCAAATTGTGAAATCGTTCACGCGCCTTTCAAAATCCGGAGGCGCGCTCCGACTCGCGCGTGTAAGAGGCATGGTCGAAGGCGTCCTGAACATGACGCAAGTAAACCGTGTGATTCAAGTATTTCCCACCGCTCAAGCTGCCTCCGAAGATTTCCCCGCGCAGAAATAGAACCTGAATGAAGTAAACTGAAGAGCGTGTTGTGCTGGTCTAAACCTTCGGTGGAATCAATTCGCACATTCATATCCGCTCAGCAGAAAGAGAACTTTTCATATCGTGAACTTGGAAATTCCCGGCAACAAGCCCCCGCCGGATATATGGTTGACCATAATCGAACTAAACTGGGCCAAGGCGCCGACGCATTTGAACGCGCGAAATCTGCCATCAGACAGTGGAAAATATTTGAAATGCCTTGGATTCAATTGTGTTGGCCGGACACGACGATCGAACCTGGTTCCACGGTTGCGGTTCTCGTTTCGCACTTCGGATTCTGGTCGATGAATGCCTGCCGAATTGTCTATGTGGTGGAGGATAACGGCTTCCCCGAAAAATATGGCTTCGGGTACGGCACGCTATCCGATCACGCGGAAACGGGGGAAGAACGCTTCACAGTTGAATTCAATCGTGATGATCAAACAGTTTGGTATGACATTTACGCATTCTCGCGGACACGTATGTTAGCGCGTCTGACCTATCCTCTTTCAAGGGGTCTGCAAAAACGCTTTGCCAGAAACTCGTTGGAGGCGATGCAGAAAGCCGTGCGATCGCGATAATCGTATTGCCCTGCTATCTCGCCTCCAGCATGGCGTTTGCGATTCGGCGTCCCACGGCCGGGGCGATCACGCGGACTTCGTCCATGAGGCGGGCAAACTGTTCGGGATAGATTGACTGCGCGCCGTCAGACAAAGCGCGCTCCGGGTCTTGATGGACTTCGATCAGCAATCCGTCGGCGCCCGCGGCAACCGCGGCTCGCGCCATGGGCGGAACTTTGTCGCGGCGTCCTGTGCCGTGCGACGGGTCCGCCATCACCGGCAAGTGAGAAAGCTGCTTGATCACGGGAATGGCTGCAATATCCATGGTGTTGCGCATGTAAGTGTCGAAGGTGCGAATGCCGCGTTCACACAGAATCACGTTGTAGTTTCCGCCGGACATGATGTATTCGGCGCTGAGAAGCAGTTCTTCAATTGTCGCGGACATGCCGCGCTTCAGCAGCACCGGCTTGACGGTTTCTCCCAGTGCGCGAAGCAGGTAATAATTTTGCATGTTGCGGGCGCCCACTTGCAGCACGTCCACATACTGGAGCATCAGCTCGATTTGCGACGGATCCATTACTTCGCTTACCACCAGCAAGCCGTTCTTATCCGCGGCTTCACGCAATAATTTCAAACCTTTCTCGCCTAGACCTTGAAAAGAATAGGGCGAGCTTCTGGGTTTGAATGCACCTCCGCGCAACAGTTTCCCGCCAGCGCCGGCCACGGCGGCCGCAATTTCGTTAATTTGTCCGGGCGACTCCACCGCGCACGGACCGCCGGCAACGATCACTTCTGTTCCACCAATGGAGACGCCTTTGCCCAGCTCGACGATTGAGCCCTCCGGCCTAAAATTGCGCGAGGCGAGCTTGAAGGGATGTGTGATCCGTATGATTTCTTCCACACCTGGCGCGCCCAGCAAAGCTTCGAGTTCGCTCTGATGCTGCGCACTGCGTCCCACTACGCCGATCACGGTTCTTTCTTCACCGCGGCTCAAATGGGCCTGGCAGTCGCACTCTCTGATCCGATCCACTACGTGGTTGATTTGTTCCTCTGTTGCGCCCTGCGCCATGTTGACGATCATGATTAGTCTCCCAAGTTACGATGCGTTGCTGTTTTCATTCTTTGCCGAAACGTAAGAACCCAAGATCCGCACATCTACTGCAAGCTTTTTCAGTTCGTCTAGGGCCGCTTGAACCGCGGTATCGCTCAAAGATGCTTGCAGGTCCAGATAAAAGCGGTATTGCCAGGGAAGCCCACGAACGGGCCGGCTTTCCACTTTCATTAAGTTGATTTTTCGCCGCGCGAAAGGTTCCAGCGCGTAAAACAAGGCGCCGGGAACGTGCGCGAGCCTGAAGACCAGGGAAATTTTGTCCGCTCCTTCTGCGGAAGATTCCGCCGCCGCAGCCAACAGAACAAAACGCGTGTAATTCTCGGGATTGTCTTCCAAGTTCTCGCGAAGAATTTGTCCACCATATATTTGCGCCGCGCGTTTACTGGCGATAGCGGCTCGTTTGCGATCTCCGGCTTGAACGATCTCGCGAACGCTTCCCGCAGTGTCGTCCGTTGCAATTCTTTTCAGGGATGGGCGCGAGCTGAAAAACTGCTCGCACTGCGCTAAAGCTACGGGATGCGATTCCACGACGGTTACATCGTCAAAAGTCGATCCCGGCGGGCCGATCAAGTTGTGTTCCACGCGAATGATTACCTCGCCGACGATCGTCAAATCGCTCTCCACCAATAAATCCAAAGACCTGTGAACCGGGCCTGCCAGGCTGTTTTCGATTGGGGCCAACACATAGTCCGCCTTGTGTTGCGCGATCGCACCGAAAGCAGCTTCGAAAGTTGGAAGCGGCACGAGAGGAGCTTCGCCCCCTAGTAGCTTTATCGCCGCCTCTTCGCTGAAGGCGCCGCGCTCCCCTTGAAAAGCCACGCGCTTGTCGGTGGAAAGCTTCATGCGACGCTCGGGTTGCGGCGCTTTGGTCGAGCTTCAACCGGATTCGTCCGGTTGCGACGGGGCGCGGAAACGTTTTTCGATTTGGCTCCGGCGCCGTAACCGTGGCTTTCCTGGATCCGAATCGATTCGTCCAAAATGAGCTGATAGATTTTTTCCACCGCTTCGCTGTCCAGCGGTCCGGGATTTAGTTTCTTCATGCGGGAGAGAATTTCGTGCTCGCGCGCCGGAACGCGAAGCAGCATGCCAGCCTCTCCTTTCAGCTTGCCGACCTCGAGCGCAAATGCGGCGCGAACATTTAGTAGATGCAGGAGAGTTGTGTCGATCGCATCGATCTTCGTTCGCCAGTCGCCAATCTTCAGTCCTCGCATCCAGCCTCCTCGGAAAATCAAGAAATAACCCGAACATCTCGCGTTGCAAAACTTCGCCTTGGCAAATCCTGCGCAAAACAAAAAAGGCCGCGTCCTCTTTGGAGGGTCGCGGCCGGCGTCTTGAGACTTCTTGCGGGTTCTTGCTGCTATTTTCTCAGATCATCCGCGCGCGTCTCGCCGGCCCGCTTCCCGTAAAGGAGAAGCGGTAAGTAAAGGCGAAACAGTAATAAAACAGATGCATCGCGGTTGCAGTTTCCTTCCGACTAACGTATTCGCGGAGTCGAGCCGCAACTATAACGAACAACTTGCAAATGGGTCAAGCTCTCGATTGTAAAAAGTTCCGCAGTTTTCTGTTACAAAGCTATATATGTACTCGCTAAAGAGCCAGCGCTGCTGTTTGCACGCCAAACTCGCCGGGCTTATGCGGTGTGGCTGAGTGCAGCTAAAGGTAGCCCAGAAAGGTCCAGCTCCACTTCATCCACGTAGCACCAGCCCCAAGTCTCTCCGGGTTCGAAGGACTTCATAATGGGATGCTTGGTGTGATGGAAATGCTTCGTCGCATGTTTGTTTTTTGACGAATCGCAGCAACCCACGTGACCGCACTCTAAACAGAGGCGCAAGTGAACCCAGGTGTCGCCCATTTTCAAACATTCCTCACATCCATTGGGAGTGCGCGGTGTAACCGACCGAATCTGATTCATGTGCGTACAAGCCGTCATAAATAAGTCCTCCTTTACTATCGTGACAGAGTTTCAAAACCTAGGTGCTGGTCAAATAGCGATGCACGAATGTGACAGCCATGGCGCCTTCGCCTACCGCCGACGCGCACCGTTTCACCGAACCGTGCCGCACATCACCTGCCGCGAACAGTCCAGGCATGCTCGTTTCCAAATAATAGGGCGAGCGTTCCAAAGGCCAGTTCTGCGCGCGGACGCCGTTTAGTGACAAGTCCGGGCCAGTCACAAGATAACCGTCGGAATCGCGGCAAATTCCAACATCCCTGGCCCAGTCGGTCTGCGGTTCACCGCCCAAACACAGAAAGAGCCAACGCGTGTCGAAAGTGTTTTCTTCGCCAGTTTGATTGTTTCGCAACGTGACTGAGTGCAGGACATCGTCGCCGTGGAGGGCAATCACTTCGGTGCGCGACAAAACCTCGATATTCGGAGACGAACGGATGCGGTCCACCAGGTATTGCGACAGAGTGCGACGCAAGCAATCACCACGAATCACAATGGTGACCTTTCGCGCGAACTTTGCAAAGTGCATGGCGGCTTGCCCCGCGGAATTGCCGCCGCCCACGACGAATACGTGCTGGTTGGAACAAAGTTTTGCTTCGCTGGCTCCCGCGCCGTAATATATGCCGACGCCATAGAAATTGTCTTCGTTCGGCAAGCCCAGCTTGCGATAACGGACGCCCGTGGCGCATATGGTCGCATGCGCGACAATTTTTGTGCCGTCCGCGAGATAGCCCGTTCCTTTGCCGGGTTCAAATTCGCCGCGCACTCCCTCGCGCAGCATCAAGATCTCGGTTCCGAACCGGCAGGCTTGATCGCGCGCGCGTTTCGCCAGATCGGCGCCGCTGATTCCGTCTGGAAATCCCAGATAATTTTCAATCTTCGAACTAGTCCCCGCTTGACCGCCCACTACAGAGCGCTCGATCAGTACGGTCTTCAAGCCTTCGGATGAACCGTACACGGCGGCGCTCAATCCGGCCGGGCCTGCGCCATAGATCGCGAGATCGTATTCGGCTTGCGATGGGTTGTGGTACCAACCAAGTTTTTCTGCGATCTGGCGAATGGTGGGATTTTCCAATCGCGTGCCGTTGGGACAAATGCTGAGCGGCAGCCTGGGATCGTTCAACCCGGACACGCCATATTGGCGAGCCTGTTCATCCGTTTTTAAATCTACCCATTCGAACGGGATATCGCCGCGGGTGAAGAAGTCGCGAATGGCATAAGCCCGCGCAGAATCGCTGCGGCCTATAATTTTAACGACTGGCTGATTCGCTTGGTGTTCGTCGCTCATGCATCCTCTGATGAAATAATCAGCGTTTTGGTCGCAACCTCACCAGTACTACTTGCGAGGGGTGCGGAATTCTTTGCCGCGCGCTTCCAGGTCGGTATCGTCGGCTCCGGTTGTAACGCCGGGTGTGCCGAGGCCGGAGGCTGTGGCACCGATTGCGCGTGGGGGTGTGGTTTCGGGTTTGTCCTGCTGCATTTTGGCGGCTGGATCGCCGGAGTTGGAAACATTTTCGGCGCCGTATTGACGCAACAATCCCGCGATGCGATCGACGGAGCGCGCATCGCTTGAGCGAACTATTACGATTGTACGCCCGGGATAGGGTTGTTTGGTCAAGCCGCCGGCATCGGGTGAAAATTCCGGTGAGGATTTCTTCTTTGAGCCAGCGGATTCAGAGTCGGAGGAATTTGATTTGGGATCGCGGGGGTCGTGTTCGGCGTCGGTGATTACTTCCACTTCTTCGCCGGTGATTCCGGTGAATTCCAGCTCGCGCACGGCTTCCTGAGCTTTTGCGTAGGTGCTAAAAGCCCCAGTAATTTCTATCTTCATAAGAATCTCCAGCCGATATTTAGCTACAACTATTTAGATGCATGGGGCTTTATCAAGTCGTCCAAATAGTCGGGCTTGCTTTCGTCGCGCTGGAGATGGGGATAGCGCTCGCCGCCGTGATAGTCGATAGTGCAGGTTTTGTAATAGTCGTCGACAATCACGAGCAGGACGATGGGGTTCGCGGAGTCTTTGCCGGCTTTAATTGCGTCATTGAGAAGATCGTGAGTGTACACGCGGCCGTTCACTGCAACTACTTTCATCCCGGAAGTGATGCCGGCTTTGAATGCGAGGCCACCGACGATGGAATCCGTTACTGAACCATCTTCTCCAACTTGAAGGCCGATGCTATAGGCGTCGCCAGCGCCGCCGCGGCGTCCGGGCACCTTGGAGGGCTTGTCCGTGTAAACGACTTTCCATCCGTCATTTTCGATTCCTCGGACGGGCGCGTCGGGGGAAGTTGAGGTGAGCTTCTCATGGAAAAAGGCGGCCCAATCGTATGGCGCGATGCTGTTGAGCGCGGAGACGACCTCTTCAAACGTGTAAGTTTTTATTTCGGGGCCGTTGTTTGGGCCGCCGTGAAACGAATGAGCGAAATCGTCGATGGTTTTTTGGCCGTGGGTTTCGCGATTGATGATGGTGGCAACTTCGAGCCAGATCAAATCGCCTTCGTCGTAATAGTCAGAGCCGCGTCGCCAGTTCAACCAGCCTTGCGCGCGTCCGAGTTGCCCGACGGCGGTGTCTAGCAGAGGACGCCACGTCCTGCCTGGGCGGCCAGGACCGAGCGCCGCCGAGATGGAGGCGAGGACATCGTGGTACTGGTCCTGGGTCCACAGGCCACTGCGGGCGGCGAGCATGGGGCCAAAATAGTCCGTGAGGCCTTCGTAAACCCAAAGCAAATCGGTTTTCATGGGCACTTCGTAATCCGGAGTAGTCAAATCAGCAGGGCGTCGAAATTTTCCATTCCAGGAGTGCACGAACTCGTGCGCGAGCAAACCGCCCACCGAAAACGCGCCGGTAGGCTCCAGCATAACGCGTTCGGGCAAGCGGCTATCGTTTGATTCGTGATGTTCGAGGCCGAAGTGGGCGACGTGATCGCTGAGCGTGAGCAGGAAATGATAATCGCGGTAATGGCGCGTGCCGAAAAGTTTCCCGGATTCAGCGACCAAATTAATCATGCCGGCCTTAAGATCTGGAGGCATGGCGAGTGCGGCTTCGCTGTCAGCGGCCATGTCGATTTCGTGATGGATAGGCTCGCCCGGCGGCGTGATGTCGACTACGCGGTAGTATTCCCCGGCGATAACGGGGGAATCGACCAAACGTTCGAGGGAGACTGGCTTGAATGTAGCTTCATTGGCGGATTGATTGGCGATGGGGAGCGCGGTGCCGAATTTCCATCCGTTGGGGAGAATTAGCTTCGCTTCGTAAGTGAGTTGATCGGCGGGGAAGCCAGCGGGATATAGGACATTTTGATTCCAACTGATGACGTCGAGCTTGGCGGTTGCCGAAGCACCTGCGGTGTAAGCACCGGAACCGGAGGGCTCGATATAATCAAAATTAATGTCGAGGCGATCGACGCCTTGGGGAACGTCAACGTGGAAAGTGAAGTTGTCGAGGAGATCGCGCTGCCACGGAATCGTTTTGCCGTTGGCGGAAAATTCAAGACCGGTGAGATTGGCGATGGGGCCGTCGGGGCCATGCTCGCCGGGAATCCATTTTGGGTAGTAGAGAGTCAGGGGGCCGGGTTTCACGGGCATGACTATGTGGGAGTGGACCAGTTTTATGGGGGCTTGGGTAGCGTCGACGGTGAGCGAGATCGACTGAGCCGGTAGGGCTGATGCAGCAAGCCCCATGAAGATCGCTAGAACCAATATGAATGAAAATTTTCGCGGCATGGCATTTCTCCTCAGAATTTAGCGGGCATCGGCCGCTGACCTCAGTTCGCGCGCCAGGATTGCGCTGCGTTTTGGCGGTAGGCCGACAAGCATACTACTAAAAGCTGAAGGAGGCTTGGAGGTAGATTTGGCGGTTGGCGGAGTTGGAGTTGAAGGGGCCGAGGGCTTGGGAGTTTGGTCTGGCGAAGAACGACGAGGCTTCTGCCGGGGACGTGGAGGTGGGAGGGAATAGGACGGCGCTGGGGACCGTGGCGTTCACGTTGTTCAAAAGATTGCGCGCGTTGATGCTAAAGGTGACGTTGTAGCGTTTATTGCTTCCGCCGGCTATTCCGCCGAAGCCGCCTCCTCCGCCACCAAATGGACCGCCGGGACCGCGGTGCCCACCGCCGCCGCCGGGACCGCCTGTTGGGCCTTCCGCGGCTTTACCGAAACCGAACGTTTTGCTGAGGCGCACGTTGATTGTGAAGCGTCCCTCGCTGGTTAAATAATTCACGGGGATTTCTTCGCCGGGAGTCGGAACAGTGTTGAATGCGGGCAATCCGGGGACAGCGACCACATTTTGCGAGGGAGTTGACACGGTGGCAAATGTGGGACGGTAGTTGAATTGCGAGCTGCCGAGCACGTCCTGGCTCAGGGTGACGTTGTAAGGAATGCCGGAACTGGCAATCAAAAAAGGGCTGAAGCGGAATCCGTGGGGAAGAGCGATGGACGCCAGCATGAAGTAACGATTGCGAATATCGAAGGAAGCACGGCCGTAATCCGCGAGGATGTTGTAGGGATTCGAGGGAAAAGAGTTTGCGCCGGAAGTGTCACTCTTTGCATAGTTCAAAGTGTAATAGCTGGTGATGAGCAGTTTGGAGCCGGCGCGCACGGTGGCCTGCACGAAAAGCTGGTTCTGGCGGAAGATGGCTTCCGATTCGTATTCGTACACGTTGCCGATGGGGCCGAGCGGGCGATTCAGCAAAGGCTGCGTGGGGATGTACTCACCGATAAAAGGCGTGTTGATATTGTTGGTGAAGAGCTGGTCGGCTCCGCGCGAGTTTAGATAAGAGACGGACATATTCGCTATTTTAGTGAGCTGGCGCTCGAAGCTGACGGCCGTTTGAGTGGTGGAAGGCGAGCGCAGATTTGGTTCCAAACGGTAAGTGGAAGGCAGGGTCAAGTTCGCGGGAAGTGAGGAGATTGGAACCGGGGTGGTGGCGTTAAAAAAACCGGGAGTGGTGACGACGAATTGCGTGAGAGCGTCGGCTCCGCCGGCCAATCTTTCGGCCTGGAGAGCGTACGTTTCGTTGAAGCGATCGTAAAAGATTCCGAAGCCGGCGCGCAAAACCGTTTTCGGCGGAGTTTTTCCGTGGCCGCCAATGCCCCAGGCGAAACCGAGACGGGGAGCCCAATCGTCGTGATCGCTGATTTCATTTTGCGCTTCAAAGCGCGCGCCGAGGCTCAAAGTGATATTAGGCTTGATGCGCCAGTCGTCCTGAATAAAAAGGCCGACATCAACCTGGCCCACGGAAAAGTTCGTCAAGTTCAGATTTGGGTTTGCATTGCCGGTAAGGGAGTATTGCACCGCGCCTTGCTGGGTTCCTTCGAGGGTGGCCTGATAAGCCTGAATCGAGGGGAAAACGAATGCGCCGTTAAAACCGGAGGTGGCGTAATTTGAGTCGGTAAGTCCACGCAAACGACCGCCGAATTTTAGAGAGTGTTTTGAAAATTGGATAGAAGTGTAATTTTGAAGTTCGTAGTGATTCGCATTGTCATTGATAGTTCCAGAGCTGTTTCCGCCGCCGGTGAAGGCGCCGCCAACCGAGACGGTGGGAGCCGCGCTTACAGGGAGCTGGTTGCTTTCGTCGCGAAGATACTGAAAGTGGATCTCGTTGATGATGTTGGTCCCGAAGGATTGGGTATCACTGACCTGCAAAGTTTGCTCGGTAGTCAGCGCGTTATAGCCCTGAGACGGAAGATCAAAGCCGCCGATTCCTTCGTTGGTTTCATTGTCGCGATAATATTGGTAGCGCACGGATAAAGTGTTTGTTTTGATGAGTTGATAATCGACACGCGGGCCAATGTTGTAACGCGTGCGCGGATTGGGAATGGCGGCGCTGAAAGGCGTGATAGCGAAAGTTGGGGGATCGACGGTCTGCGCGTCGACAATTTCAACGTCGTTGATGTCGCGAATATCGGCGGTGAAGAAGAAGGACGCCTTCTTGCCGAGCGGGCCGCCGAGATTGCCGGTGTACTGAGTGCTGTAGTAGCCGGGATACGGCGTGGTGGAAGCGCTTTTGTCGAAAAAAGGATTTTCGGAGTTGAGCGCGGAGGTGCTGGCGTTGACGGAGAATTGGCCGTGCCATTTGTCGGTGCCCGGCTTCGTGAAAATTTCAATACGGCCGTAGCCCACTTTGTCATATTCGGCGGAGAAAGGATTTTGGTTGATGCGAATTTCGCGGATGGAAGATTTCGGAGGGAGCTGGCCGGCAGTGAAACCGTCGATGTAGAACTGGCCGCCGTTGGGCCCGGCGGAAGGACCTGCCAGGGCTTCCAAATCGGTTTGCAATTCGTCGGGGTCGTCTGGAAGGGCATCGAGTTCTTTTCCGCTTATGGTGATGGCGCCGGCATTGTTCGCGGGATTGACATCCACAGTGGGCGTTTCGCCCTCCACGGTCACTTGCTGCTGTTGTTCTTCAATGGTGAGAAGGATATTCAGATTCTTGGTTTGGTCGGGCGAGATTGCGACGTCTTCGCTTTTATATAGAGCGAATCCTTTTGCTACGATTTCCAAAGTGTATTTGCCGGGAGCGAGATTTTTTATATCGAAGGCGCCTTGTTGATTGGTGGCGGCTCCGGCGGAGGTTCCGTCGGCGGCGGAGAGGACGACGGTAGCGCCGGCGACGGCGGCGTTGGAAGGATCGAGCACCTGGCCGTGGAGCGCGCCGGTGGCAGAGTTGGCCGACTGGCTATACGCACGAGCGGCGGTTAAACATAACAATGCGATGATTGCGAACTGTAGAAAAATTGTGAGGCGCCGAAATTTCATTCTTTCCCCTGACACTGAGATCATTGATGGAGTTGCGAGCTTCTCTATGGGTTCCCCGCGGCGTCAATTGCGGAGGAGCCGCCGAGGCTCCAGGGCGAGAGAGTCATTGCCTGGCTTGCATTTGGCGAGGCGGCCAGAATCGGATCCACTCCGCCGACTACGGTGATTGCAGTGACTCCACCCGAATCTGTTCCTTCCGTGGAGACAACCATTACGACATCGCCTTTCTGAAAATCAGCAAGCGATGAAGCCGGCATGCGGTTGAGTATTTGCTGGAGGTCGGCTTGGCCGCCGGCGGGACGACCCGCGCCGCCAGGGCCGCCTTGCGGTGCGTTTGGAGATGTAGAAGCAGATGCGCCGCGTCCAGGGACACGATTGCCGTTTGGCGGGCCCGAGCCAGGCGCGGCCGAGGCGTCACCGGATTGCGTTGCTCCGGCTGCCTTCAGGCGAAATGCAATTCGCTGCGCAACTTCAGGAGGAAGTTTGCGGAGTTGCGTTTGATCGGAAACTTTAACCGCGACGGATTTTTTGGCGATCAGGTCGGTCACGGTGATCGTATTCGACGCGGGATCGACCGAGATGATGGGTCCGGCGATATTGCGGAACGAGCCGGTAACAACTACTTCTGCATCGACTGCGGTTCCGTCGGCATTACGCGTGCCGAGGGCGCGGAGCTGATCTCCAGGCATGATTCGATCGAGAGAACTGACCTTGGCGTCATCGAATTTCACGGAATCAGGAGCGTAGCGACGAAAAACCGTCTTGGGGGCGGTGTTGACAGCAATGGATTTTTTGCCGCCGATGGCCGCGACCGAGATCGATATAGTTTTGGTTGCGGGGTCCACGGCGGTGACGAGGCCGCCTACGCTGCGCTTCTGCCAGTCTTCGCGCTCGTGTTGCTGCTTGGCGTCCACATCGGCTCGTTTCATTACGATGATGCCAATGGCGTTCACAGGTTGAGCGGTGTCTGAAGCTTTCCAGCGGATGAAGACACGGTCACCGACTTGCAGGTCTTTCAATTCGAGCGGGACGGCGTTCTTTAAATCGGTCTGGCCAGGTTCCACGCGGACGATTTTTGTGGTGGGCTGAACGTTTACGCCAGCAGCGGCTCCGGAGTCGGTGGTAATGGTGACGGTGGTTCCAACGATCGATTTAATGGCGCCGACCTGTTTTTGAATTGCGTTTTGCTCGGCTTGATTGGGTTGCGACGGCCGGGCGGCAAATGCCGGGGAGGCCGCGTTGGCAACCGCGATGATTAAAGAAGCATAAATTATGAATCCCAAAACTCTATTCATTTTCGAGCGCATAAAAGTTCCTCAACATCGATGCTGAAATTCTAAGATGGGAGCATCGTTCATTCCAGTTGCAAGTTCACTGCCGGAAACAACCCAACTGTTTTCCATCATCCGTTAGACGCGGCCACACCTAGAAACAGTTACGAAGAAATACTCGATCCGAGCGAGATCGTGACGCCGCGTTCACTACTCGTTTGAGAGAGCCGGCGGTGGCGGAGGGCTCGGAATCATGAGTGGGCCGCTGACCAAGCCGGGCACGGAAGGGAGTTTCGATGCGTCCCAACCGCCTCCAATCGCTTCCACCAGCTGCACGCTCGCAGTGATTTGTTGAATGCGCAGATTAACGTCCGTTTGCTGATTGCTGAACAAGGTAGTTTGCGCGGTGATGACGTTTAGATAGGGATCGATGCCCAGCCTGTAACGATCGGTGGCGATTTTAAGATTGCGTTCGGCGGAGCCGACGGCGGTGTCCTGCTGCTTGATCTCCACGGATAAAATTCTTATGGACGCTAAATTATCTTCTACTTGTTGGAATGCAGCGAGTACGGTCTGTCGGTAATTCGCGATGGTCTCCAGGAAATTCGCCCGGTACTGTTGGACGGTCGCGTGGCGAAGGCCACCGTCGAAAAGTGTTTCTGACACGGCCGGGCCGACGGAGAAGAAACGGCTTGGCCAGGTGAACCAACTCGTAAATGAGCTGCTCTCGAGTCCCGCAGATGCGCTCAGCGTGACGGTAGGGTAATAGGCGGCGACAGCCACGCCGATTTGCGCATTGGCTTGAGCCATTAATCTTTCGGACGCGGCGATATCAGGGCGGCGCTCAAGAAGTTGCGAAGGCAGTCCAAACGGGATGGCTGGAGGGCTGGTCTTCAGCGGCAGCGTTCGAATTGAGAAAGTGGATGCGGGCTGGCCGACCAGCATTGCGACGGCGTGTTCGTACTGGGCGCGAAGGATGCCCAGGTTGGTGTCCTGAGCCTGGGCAGATTCGAGCTGGGTTTCGGCCTGGGCAACGGATTCGTCGGAATCGATGCCGGTTTCATATAGCGCTTGGGTAAGGCGCAGGGATTCCTGATAGGCGACGACGGTGTCGTCCAGTAATTTCTTGAGAGCGTCCTGACCGCGAACGTTGAAATAATCGACGGCGACTTCGGCTTCAGTCATCAGGCGAGTATTCTCGAGATCGGCGGCACTCGCTTGCGCTGCGTTTGCATTTGCTCGCACGTTATTTCGAACGCGACCGAAGAGATCGGGCGTCCAAGTGGCGTCGAAGGGCAACGTATAGTCGGTAATGATTTGCGGCGAGACGACCACGCCGGTTCCGGTACCGCTGGTCGAGCCGGTTGAGAAACCGCTAGTTACTGTTCCTGACTGCTGACTGGTATTAATTGAGGGACCGACCGTGACGGTTGGAAAATATTGCGAGCGCGCTTCTTTCACCATGGAGCGCGCGACCAGGAAGGCTGCGGCGGCGGAGGCGATGCTCTGGTTTGAGACATTTACCTGCTCTTCCAGGGTGTTGAGCTCGGGATCGTTAAATATTCCCCACCACTTGCCTTTCAAAGCGGAATCTTTCGGCTGCGCCACTTTCCACCCATCGGTGTTCTGGTAATCGGCGGGAGTGAGTTCCTTGTAGGATTCGGGAACAGTTGCGTCAGGGCGGTGATAATGTGGACCTACCGTGCATCCAGAAAGAATTGTGGCGAGAACGAGAGCACAGGCGAGAACCTTGTGTGAACGCGAGATAAGAGCTGTATTCATAGGATGTTTCAAGACTTCGACTCCATTGTGTGATTAGTCTGCATAGTTGCCCGATTGTTCGCCGGGAAGCTGGTCGATGGGCTTATGGTGTTTGCGCGCCCACCAACTCGACAACCAAATCCGCAAGCGGTCCATATAGAGATAGACGACCGGGGTGGTGTATAGGGTCAACATCTGGCTTACGATCAAGCCGCCGATAATCGTGATACCAAGAGGCCGGCGCAGTTCCGAACCGGTGCCAGTCCCCAGAGCGAGAGGGAGAGCGCCGCATATGGCGGCCATAGTAGTCATTAGAATGGGACGGAAGCGCAGCAAGCAGGCCTGATAGATAGCTTCTTCGGAACTCTTTTTCTCGAGGCGTTCAGCGGCGAGAGCAAAATCGATCATCAATATGCCGTTTTTCTTTACGATACCGATCAAAAGGATGACACCAATTATCGCGATAACGCTCAAATCGATGTGGAAGATAAGTAGCGCGAGGATCGCGCCCACGCCCGCGGAAGGGAGCGTGGAGAGAATAGTGATGGGGTGAACGTAACTTTCATAGAGGATTCCGAGCACGATGTAAACGGCCAACAGGGCAGTGATGACGAGAAGAGGTTCCGTTGACAGAGAAGCTTGGAACGCCTGCAAGGTGCCGGAAAACATTCCGTGAATTGTGGAGGGCATACCGATTTTTTGTTCCATATCGGTGATGGCTTTGGCGGCGTCGCTAAGCGAAACACCGGGGGCGAGGTTGAACGAGACGGTGACGGAAGGGAATTGTCCCTGGTGGTTCACGGCCAGGGCGGCAGTTTTCGTCTCGGCATGGGCGACTGCGTTGATGGGGACTTCTTTTCCCTGGGAAGCTTCCACGTAGACATCTTTCAGCGCTTCGGGACTTTGCCAGAATTGTGGGGCGACCTCCATCACCACGTGATATTGGTTTAGCGAGGTGTACATGGTCGAGACTTGGGCTTGGCCGAAAGCTTCATACAGAGTAGTGTCGATCTGCTTGGGGGTTATGCCGAGCCTTGATGCGGTTTCGCGGTCGTAGACCAGCTCGGTTTCAAGGCCGCTGTTCTGCTGGTCGGTATTCACGTCCGTTAACATGTGTTGCTGGCGCATCTGGGCGAGAAGCGTGGGGCCCCAGGTGACCAGATCGTCCAAGTTGTCGCTCTGGATGGTGTATTGATATTGCGCATTGCTCTGGCGGCCGCCGATGCGGAGATCCTGTCCGGCTTGGAGAAAGGCGGTAGCGCCAGGAACGGAAATAAGCTTTGGGCGCAGGCGATTGATTACATCGGTGGAAGAAATCTTGCGCTCGTTGAGCGGCTTTAGCGCCAGGTAAATAAAGCCGGTGTTCACGGCGCCGGCGCCTCCGCTGAAGGCCATTGAGTTTTGAACAGCCGGGTCTTTCCCCACGATATCGACAAACCGCTTGGTAATGGCTTGCATGGCTTGAAACGAAATATCCTGCTCGGCCTGGATGCCGCCAAAAACCGTTCCGTTATCCTGTTGCGGGAAAAAGCCCTTCGGTACGATAGCAAAAAGATAGACGTTCAGCCCGATTGTGAGTAGCAAGACAGTGAGAGTGAGACCGGAATGCTGCAGCACCCAACTTAGACTTCTCTCGTAAATTGCAAGTACACGGTTAAAAGCGCGCTCACTGGCTTGAAACAATTTGTTGTGGGCGGATTCCTCCATATGTTTCAAAAGCCGCGAGCACATCATGGGCGTGGTGGTTAAAGAAATAACCAACGAGATCATGATGGCGACGGACAGAGTGACGGCAAACTCGCGAAACAAGCGGCCGACGATACCGCTCATCATCAAAATAGGAATAAATACGGCGACAAGGGAAATACTGATGGAGAGCACGGTGAAGCCGATTTCACTAGCTCCCTTGAGGGCGGCATCCATTGGAGAATAGCCCTGCTCGAGATAACGAGAGATGTTCTCGATAACCACGATGGCATCGTCCACAACGAAACCGGTGGCGATGGTGAGGGCCATCATCGATAAGTTGTCGATGCTATAGCTGCACAGATACATGATCGCGAAGGTGCCGATCAGGGAAACTGGTACGGCGACGCTGGGAATGAGAGTGGCGCGCACGTTCCGCAGAAAAAGGAAGACCACCAAGATTACGAGTGCGACGGATATGGCGAGGGTGCGTTCCACATCGCTGACGGAGGCGCGAATGGTGGTGGTACGGTCGAGCATGATGGTGAAATCCATGGCGGCCGGAATGGAGGCCTTTAAAGAGGGAATCGATGCGCGGATGCGATCCACGGTGTCGATGATGTTCGCGCCAGGCTGCCTGAAGATAATCAACAAGACGCCGGGTTTTCCGTTCACGAATCCAGTGGTGCGAAGGTTTTCGACAGAGTCCTGAACGTCGGCGAAATCGGAAAGCTTTACAGCGGCGCCGTTGTGATATCCGACTACCAGATCTTTGTAGAATTGGGCCTTGAGGAGTTGGTCATTGGTGGTGATGTCGGCGGTTCCGCGTTCGTCGGATATCTGTCCCTTGGGCTCGTTCGCGTTCTGCGAGCTCAACATGGAAGCGACATCCTGAAGGCCGAGGCCGTAACTATTTAGCTGCGTGGGATTAATTTCCACGCGGACGGCGGGCAGCGAACTGCCGCCGACGCTAACCTGCCCGACACCTTCGACCTGCGAAAGCCGCTGCGAAATAATGGTGGAAGCTGCGTCGTACATGGGCCCGCGGTCGTAAACGTCGGAAGTGAGCGCCAGAATCATGATGGGCGCGTCCGCGGGATTTACCTTCCTGTAGGTGGGATTGCCGGGCAAATTAGCAGGCAAATAACTGCGCGCGGCATTGATGGATGCCTGGACGTCACGCGCGGCGCCGTTGATATCGCGATTCAAGTCGAACTGGAGCGTGATGCTGGTGGAACCGAGGCTGCTGGAAGAAGTCATTTCCGTGACGCCGGCGATGCGACCGAACTGGCGCTCGAGGGGAGTGGCAACGGAAGACGCCATGATCTCAGGGCTTGCTCCGGGCAAACTGGCAGCGACGGATATGGTGGGGAAGTCCACCTGGGGAAGAGCGGAGACAGGCAACTGCTTGAAGGCGACGGCGCCAGCGAGCGCGAGGGCCACGGTGAGGAGCGCGGTGGCGACGGGGCGTCGAATAAATGGAGTAGACAGGCTCATATCTAATCCGCTGGAGCAGCCTCCGCCGCACTCTGACCTGCGCGGCCCGCCCGCCAATTCGCGGCTTTCTTCGCGAGGCGGTCGAAATAAATATAGATCACGGGCGTGGTGTACAGGGTGAGGACCTGGCTGAGGAGCAAGCCGCCCACCATGGAGATACCGAGAGGACGGCGCAGCTCGGATCCAATTCCTGTGCCGAGAGCGAGCGGCAGACCGCCCAGGAGCGCGGCCATGGTCGTCATCATGATGGGGCGAAAACGCAGCAGGCAAGCTTCGTAAATCGCTTCTTCCGAACTTTTGCCTTCTTTACGTTCCGCTTCCAAAGCGAAGTCGATCATCATAATGCCGTTCTTTTTCACGATTCCAATGAGCAGGATGATTCCTATGAGTGCTACGACGCTAAGTTCGCTGCCGCAAATCAAGAGGGCGAGAATCGCGCCAACTCCCGCGGATGGCAGAGTGGAAAGGATCGTAAGCGGATGGATATAGCTCTCGTAAAGAATGCCCAAGACTATATAGACGGTCACGAGGGCGGCCAGAATCAGGATTGGCTCGTTACTGAGCGAAGCTTGGAACGAAGCGGCGCTGCCTTGAAACGCGGCTTGAATACTGAGAGGCATCCCGATTTCTTTTTGCGCTTTATCGATAGCCTTGGTGGCTTCACCCAGAGAGGCGTTTGGCGCCAAATTAAACGAGAGGGTAACAACGGGGAACTGGCCCTGGTGATTTACCGAGAGGGGCGCGGTCCTGGATTCGAAGTGCGTGAAAGTGCTGAGTGGAACGGCACTTCCGTTTGCGCCAGACACGGCCGTTGGATTTGCCGAGCCGGCACTCGGCAACGAGGACGACGAAGCAGAGGGACTCGGAGTCGAGTTTGTAGCGCCTCCCGTAGAGGAGTTGGCTGTGACTACACCGCTGGAGCTCGTCGTGGTAGGTCCGGTGGTTGTAGCGGAGGGCGCGATTGCGGAGCGCACGTAAATATCCTGGAGCTTATTGGGATTTTTCTGAAAATCCGGCATGGTCTCGATCACGACGTGGTACTGATTCAACTGGGTATAAAGCGTGTCCACCTGGCGTTGACCGAATCCGTCGTAGAGAGTTTGATCGATCATGTTAGGCGTGATACCCATGCGGGAAGCAGTTACACGGTCGATCACCAAAGAGGCCGCCAATCCCTGGGTCTGTTGGTCAGTAGCAACATCGGTTAATTCGGGGATCTGCTTTAATTTGTCTACGAGCTTGGCGGTCCACAAATTCAGTTCGTTGATGTCCGGATCTTCCAACGTGTATTGATACTGCGTGCGGCTGACGCGGTCTTCTACGGTAATGTCCTGAACCGGCTGCATGTAAAGGGTGATGCCTTCGATCTTCTCGAGGTTGGGCTGCAGGCGGCGGATGACGTCAGACGCGTTCATCTTGCGCTGATCGAGTGGCTTGAGATTGATGAGCATGCGGCCGCTGTTGAGGGTGGGATTAGTTCCGTCGATTCCTATGAAGGAAGAAAGGCTGTCGACGGCCGGGTCTTTCAGAATTACTTCGGTTAGCTGCTGTTGTTTTTCGGCCATGGCCGGAAACGAGATGGTTTGGGAGGCTTGAGAGATGCCCTGAATGATCCCGGTATCCTGTATGGGAAAAAATCCTTTGGGGACGATGATGTACAAAATCACGGTGAGAACCAGCGTGGCCAAGGCGACAAAAAGCGTGGCGGTCTGATGTTTCAGGACCCACTTAAGCGTGCGTCCGTAAAAGGCGATGATGCTTTCGAAGGCGCGTTCTGAAATTTGATAGAAACGACCGCGTTGTGATTCGGGCTTATGTTTAAGCAGCTTGGAACACATCATCGGCGTAAGAGTTAGTGATACGACCGCGGAAACCAGGATAGTTACGCTGAGGGTGACGGCAAACTCGCGAAAAAGCCTGCCGACGATATCGCCCATGAAGAGTAGGGGAATCAGCACGGCAATCAAGGAAATCGTCAGCGAAACGATGGTGAATCCAATTTGTTCCGAGCCTTTTAAGGCGGCTTGCAGGGGGGGATCGCCTTCTTCGATAAAGCGAACGATATTTTCGATCATGACGATGGCGTCATCGACAACGAAGCCGGTGGAAATCGTCAAGGCCATCAAAGTTAAATTGTTCAGGCTATAGCCCGCCAAATACATAACGCCGAATGTGCCGACTAGCGAGAGGGGCACGGCAACGCTGGGAATAATGGTGGCGGACAGATTCCGAAGAAAAAGAAAGATAACCATCACAACCAGGCCGACGGTGAGCATCAGCTCGAATTCCACGTCTTGCACGGAAGCACGGATGGTGGTGGTGCGGTCCGTTAGAACGATCACGTTCACCGATGCGGGCAGATTGGTTTGCAAAAGAGGCAGCAATTTCTTGACGCGGTCCACGACTTGAATGATGTTGGCGCCGGGCTGGCGCTGGATGTTCATGATCACGGCGGGCGTGGTATTCATCCAGGCAGCCTGCTTGGTGTTCTCGACGTCGTCGATTACACGCGCGACGTCCGAGAGAAAAACGGGACTCCTGTTGTGGTAGGCGACAACTACATTTTGAAAATCTTTGCTGGTTAGGAGCTGATCGTTGGCATCGATCTGATAATCCTGGTGCGGGCCGTCGAAATTGCCCTTGGCTAAGTCCAGGCTGGTGCTTTGTACGGCGGTTCTGACGTCCTCCAGATTGATGCCGTAGGAGGACAGCGCCGTGGGATTAACCTGGATGCGCACGGCGGGCTTCTGTCCGCCGCTGATGCTTACAAGTCCAACGCCGGTCACTTGCGCGATTTTTTCCGCTAGGCGCGTGTCGGCCAAATCTTCCACTTGAGAGAGCGGGATGGTGGAAGAAGTGAGAGCCAGGGTAAGAATTGGCGCGTCCGCAGGGTTCGTCTTGCTGTAAACCGGGGGAACAGGAAGATCGGCGGGCAAATAGGTTTGCGCCGCGTTAATGGAAGCTTGCACTTCCTGCTCGGCGACGTCGATGTTGAGGTCGAGAGAAAATTGCAAAACGATGACGGAACTTCCGTCAGAGCTGGTGGAAGTCATCTGATTCAGGCCCGGGACTTGGCCAAATTGGCGCTCCAGCGGCGCAGTGACGGCGGAGGCCATTACGTCGGGACTGGCTCCGGGATAGAACGTAACGACCTGGATAATCGGATAATCAACTTCCGGAAGAGCAGAGACCGGGAGCTGCATGAACGAAACGATTCCGGCGAGCAAAATTGCGGCCATCAACAGCGAGGTGGCCACGGGTCGTAGAATAAATGGACGAGAGGGACTCACGGATGAGCGCCTCCGCCTGAATTGCTGCTATTGCCGCTGGAGTTCAAACTTGCCGGTCCGTGACTCTGCTGGTTTGGCGCACTGCCACTATTACCATTGGGATTGCTGCCGTTTGGATTGGCGTTGTTACCGCTAGCTCCACCGCCGGCGGCGGCGGGGTTTTTAAGTATGGTTACTTTGCCGCCGTTCTGCAGCTTGTCGAAGCCACTTACAGAGACTACGTCCCCGGGATTCACACCTTGCACGGCTGCGGTGTTTCCGTCGGTGGTGCCGACCGTAACAGTGCGCAAGGTTGCCGTGTTGTCAGAACTGATGACGTAAACATAAGCGCCTTGAGCGTTGCGCTGAATGGCAGCGGTGGGAACCAGCGTGGCTCCGCGCTGCGTATCCACCAGCAATCTGGAGTTTACAAATTGCTGAGGAAACAGCTCGAAATCTTTGTTATCAAAAATGGCTTTTAGCTTCACGGTTCCGGTGGTCTGGTCGATCACATTGTCTAAAGTGAGCAAGGCACCGGAGCTGAGTTTTGTGGTTTGATCGCGCGAGAAGGCGTCCACGGGCAACTTTTGGCCACTGCGCAACTGCTTCTGAATTTGCGGCAGATAATCCTCGGCGACGCTGAAAATAACGGTGATGGGTTGAAGCTGAGTGATAACCACGAGCGCGGTAGTGCTGCCGGAGGTGACGATATTCCCGGGATCGACCAAACGGAGGCCTACGCGGCCACCGATGGGAGCAGTGATGCGCGTGTAGTCGACGTTGGTTGTCGCACTGGCGACAGTTCCTTCGTCCTGCTTAACGGTTCCTTCGTCTTGGTGAACAACCTGAGCCTGGTCGTCGAGTTGCTGCTTGGCAATTGCGTTGCGCTCGTAGGCTTGCTCGTAGCGAGTTAAATCGATTCTCGCCTCGCTCAACACGGCTGTGTCCTTTGCCAACGTGCCTTGAGCCTGGGTGAGCGCGGCTTGGTAAGGGCGAGGATCGATCTCGATCAGGAGATCTCCCTTTTTGACCGTCTGTCCTTCGGTGTACGCCACATTTGTGATCTGGCCGTCGACGCGGCTAGTGATGGTTGCGGTGTAAACGGGGGTCACGGTTCCTAGTGCGTTGATGTAAACGCCGATATCGCCCTTGCGGGCGGTGGTGGTGGATATTGGGGCGCTAGGAACAGGCTTTTTGGCCGCGGCGGCTTCTACTGCCTTCTGGTGTTGCCGGTAAAAGTAGAAAATTACGACGAGCAAAAGGATGACTACCACGATCCAGACCCACTTGTGGCTCTTGCGCGGGTGCGCGTCCTTTTTTTTCGGCGGTTTTGGAGGGGGCGGCGCGGGAGCCGGCGGCGCGGTGGCCGTGGTGCTGGGAGAATCTTTGGTACTAATGGTTACCGGCGCATTGGGAGCGGCCGGGGCACTTGGAGCACCAGGAGCGTTTGGGTTGTTCCCAGGACCTGGTGCGTTGGGTGTGTTCGGGGGATTCTCAGCCAATTTGTGGTTCCTCTTTTAGGATTAGGATCTTGAACCGTTCAGGCCCTGTTATTGAAGTTCCAGCGAATCGCTTTTTGTGTGTCCTGATATTAACCGAGACTGGCTTCTTTTAGTCGCTTTCATGCACGGCAATAGCAAGGGTGCCCAAGCCAATATTCGGGGCACACATAAGTCCAACTAAAGAAGCGCATTACTTTCCGACGATTGAAACCGCCATTTGGTTACAAACAACTCTAGACTGTTCATACCAAACGGCACGCGTCTCGAACAGCGCGCTGACCGACGTAAGTCCTACCAAAGAAATCAACGCTGGGAAGAGTGGCGGGGAGGGGAGTCCTCACTCTATCAGAACACAGATGATTTTAAAAAGCGACTGAACGGGGCTGGCGATGTTCCAGGAATTTCGTAAGCGCAGGTATTGGTCTGCCCAGCGAAACACTCAGAGGCAAAAAAAAAGCGGCGCACCTTTTGCAAGGTGCGCCGCCGGTTAAGGGTTTAATTAGCGGGTTTTTGCTTTCACGGCGCCAGCTTCATCTGCCGGATTCCCGTAGAAACCCGTCGTATAGATATCGGGGCTTCCGACGGTTCCGGAATTGACCAGGTAGCCGTTGTAATAGTAGAGGTTGCCATTTGCCATGTCAGTGAACTGAGTCAGATCGCCGCCATAGGTGGCAGAGGTGCTCGCCGTCCCGTTCATCGAGGTAATGCCATTGCCCGTGTACAACGAGTTCAGACCAGTTACCGTGAAGGTTAAGTTCCCGGCATTGAGGTTACTGACAGTGCCGGCGACGTTACTTGGGAGCAGCTCGATTGCGTCTGCGGTAACGGTTCCAACACCTTGCGGGGCCGGTGGAACTGCGGCTACCGGAGCTGTGAAGGCGCAGGTCGTCACGCCACCGGAGGTGGGGCAGGAAGTGTCAACCAAGACATTCTGACCCACAACCAAGTCCGCTGGGGACGCAAACGATCCAACCGGCAGAGCGGCGCCAGTCGAATTGCTGAATACCGCAGTCCCAGTGAAGCTCAGATCGTAGACTTGTCCAACCGCGATGCCACTTAGCGTATTTCCTGCGGGTACCGCAGTTACTACGACCTCAGGAGCCGGAGTAGTGGCAACAATGGTCCCTTGGAATCCATTTGCGGAAGTGATTCCAGGGTTTCCATTGATATTGATGGCGGTGAACTGGACTGGGTTAGTGTTCGAAGCTCCGTACGAAAGCGTCACAACATCCCCCACCTGTGGACAGGTAGTTGCGTTAGCTGTCGGGCAAGTAGTGGTGTTCACGGGATAGTTGGTAACCATGGTTCCGGAGCCGATGTTCAGAGTTAACGGCAGGCCCGTCGAGCTGTCAATCAGAGTAATGCTGGTGGCGTTGATGCTTTGAACCGTGCCGGTGACATTGTTCACGTCAATCAAATCGCCGTCAGCGGCTGTGGTGCCCTGTGTAACGGTAACGGTTGGGGTAAATGACAAAACTGGTGGTGTTGCAGTCGACGCCGTCAGGGAACCGGTTACGTCCAAGCCGACCACGATCGATACGGGAGTTCCTGCAGTGAGAGTGATCGCGCTCGGGAATGTAACTGTTTCCGAGGTGGTATTTGCAACTGGAGCGACCGGGCAGAACAAAGGAGTGGTGCCGGTCGTATTGTCGCAAGTAGTGGTGCCGTCTGAAAAGCTGTCACCCGGATCAACGCTGACAGTGGCTACCAGCGGCGATGAAAAAGTAACAAGAGCGCCGACGTAGGTATTTGCTGTCACGGCTCCGTTCGATATCACGTCAGGCTGGGATGGAGTCGCTAGGCCTGTAAACTGTACGGTGCTCGGACTCCCACCGGTGGCCGGGAAAGCAGTTTGACCCGTCGGGCAAGTGGTGGCACCCGTGTCGGACGCCGTCAAAAGGCAAACTCCGGTAATCGTGGCTTGAGTCGAAACCAAATTTACTCCGGCGGGCAATGCCTCCGGTGGAACAGCTGTCGTGTCCGAGATCGATACGACTACCGGAACATTGTCCGACGGCGGAGGAGTGGTGTGACCGCTGCCACCGCAACCTCCGAGAAAAGCTAATGCCAACGGCAGAGCCGCCAAAGCTAGAATCTTCTTGCGCACGTAAAAATCCTCCTCAGGAAATTTTAACCTACGCCACTATGATGCAATTTTCAGCAAATTCCCGCATCGGGTGAATCGTGTATTTCGACGCCGGAATTAACTGTCGTCTGCACATCCACAAAGAGAATTGAGCCTGGGTATTATCGCGATTCTCTCGACTGGTAGCTAGGCTTAACAGTATTTTGATAGATTTTGCCGCGCGCGATTGTGCGCAGCAATAACCCCGCAAGAGCGTACATGTTTGGGATTCCTTTCGCAAGCTAAACAAATTAATGTGCTAATTGGTAACGCTTCTGTTGAGGCGGATTCGAGGGCGGATGAAGATCCTGAACCTATTATTTGGAAAACCGCTAGCGGCTTCGGATGAAAGAGCGGAGCAGCTGGGAAAAGCGGCGGGAATTCCAATTTTCGGACTGGACGCGCTCAGTTCCGCGGCGTATGGCCCGGAAGCGGCGCTCACACTTTTGATTCCGATAGGAGCGGCGAGTGTTGCGTACATTATCCCGATCAGCTCCAGCATCATCGTGCTGCTGGCGATCGTTTATTTTTCTTACCGGCAAACGATTGCGGCGTATCCCGGAGGCGGAGGCTCTTACACGGTCGCTTCGGAAAATCTGGGCACGTTCGCCGGATTGCTAGCGGCTGCCGCCTTAATGATTGATTACATTCTCACGGTTGCGGTGGGAATCTCCGCGGGAGTTGGCGCGCTGGTTTCCGCAGTGCCAAAAATCTTGCCGCACACGCTATCGTTCTGTTTGATCATTCTGATCCTCATCACGTTCATTAATCTTCGAGGAATGCGGCAGGCCGGAATCATTTTCATGGTTCCGACTTACCTATTCGTCGGGAGCTTGCTGGCTGCGATAGGCTGGGGAGTATTCAAGTCAGTTATGGCAGGCGGACATCCTGTTCCGGTAGTTGCGCCGCCTGCGCCTGGGCCGGCGGTAGCGGCGGTGAGCGTATGGCTGCTGATGAAATCTTTTTCGAGCGGCTGCACGGCGATGACCGGCGTGGAAGCAGTGAGCAATGGAGTGCGCGCGTTTCGCGAGCCGGTGGTGGACACGGCGCGGCGCGTTTTGACGATCATCATCGGACTTTTAATGGTGATGCTTGCGGGGATCGCTTATCTAGTGCGCGCTTACCATATCGTGGCGACCGGTCCGGGAAAAGATGGATATCAAAGCGTGCTGTCGATGATTGTCGCGGCGGTGGCGGGGCGCGGCGTTTTTTATTACGTCACGATTGGATCCGTACTGGTTGTGCTGGCGTTGTCCGCCAATACGGCGTTCGCTGATTTTCCGCGATTGTGCCGTGCTATCGCGTTGAATGGTTATCTTCCGGATTCTTTCAGCCTTCGCGGACGCCGGCTTGTTTACTCTCGAGGAATTTACGTGCTGGCGATCCTGGCCGGCTCGCTTTTAATTCTATTCCGGGGCGTCACCGATAGATTGATTCCGCTGTATGCCGTGGGAGCGTTTCTGGCGTTTACACTTTCGCAGGCGGGGATGGTGGCGCATTGGAAGAAGAACAGAGGACCAGGATCGAGACGGAGTATGTTCATCAATGGATTGGGCGCTTTTGCGACGGGCGTGACGGTGATCGTCGTGTTGGTAGCGAAGTTTGTGGAGGGAGCCTGGGTCACGGCGCTGCTCATCCCCGCGTTACTTTTTCTAATGTCCCGGGTGAGACGATATTTTGTGCGTGTTGAAGTGGAGCTGTTCAGCAAGGAGCCACTGGACACAACTAAATGTAGACCGCCGGTCGTGGTTTTACCCGTTCAGACGTGGGGCAAGTTAACCCAGAGAGCCTTGCAATTTGCTCTAACGATCACCAGGGATATTCACGCCGTGCACGTGTGCAGGGAAGAACAGAAGGAACAGCTAAAGAATGAATGGAAGAGGCTGGTGGAAGATCCGGCTCAACGGGCAGGATTACCGGTGCCGAAATATGTGGAGTTGGAATCGCCGTATCGGTTTGTAATTACGCCCATCGTGGATTACGTACTGAAGATTGAGGCGGAACACCCGTCGTGCCAGATTGTCCTCGTGGTTCCAGAATTAATCGAGCACCATTGGTATCATTACTTCCTGCAAAGCAATCGCGCGGAGTTATTGAAGGGACTGATGCTGTTGCGAGGAAATGACAACATCATAATCGCGAATTTGCCTTGGTATCTGAAGGGGAACTGATCTTAGCGGGACGGTCGCCTGCGAGGGGCGCTGATTCATACGCTTTTCTTTCGAGCGCGCCGACGCTTCGTTACCTTCCGGGTGAGCGGTACGGGCGTGGCGGCAGCGTTTTGCAATAGGAGAAGGAAGGCTTGCGCGTCGGGCGATAGGGCGCGATGGCGAGGGTGGATCACATCGAGGTTTCGCCGCAGAGGTTCCGCGTTGATAATTTCGATGGCGACGAGTTTGCCGCGCCGCAATTCAGTGGTGACCGCAATTTGCGGAAGGAAGCTGAGGCCGAGTTTACGTTCCACCATTTTTTTTGCTGCTTCGATGGTTTCTACTTCCAAAACAACGTTTGGCAACAAACCGGCGCGGCGGAAAAGGCCCTGGCTCAGAGTCCAATCGCTGGAGCCGCGATCGAAAAATATGAGCGGCCAGGATTCGGTCTCTTCCAGGCGAACTTGTCTTTGTCGCGCGGCAGCGTGCGTGGGATGGCCTACGAGTATTAAAGGATCGTCGCGCAGGGTGGTGGTTTCGACTCCCGGATGATGCAAAGAACGCGCCACGCCGATATCGGCTTCACCGTCCAGAACCATTTTTAAGACCTGCAGGGAATTTCCGGAGCGAAGATTGACCAGTACTTTTGGATTTTTGGATTGGTACTCCTTCATCACGTCGGGCAGAAAATAAGTGCAGATCGAGAGAGCGGCGGCGATGTTAAGCACTCCGCCGGCTGCGGGCTGGGGAACGTGAACCGCTTGCCGCGCGAGCGCGACGGTGCGGAGCAATTGTTCGGCGACGGGGCGAAGAGCTTTACCGGCAGGGGAAAGCGCCACGTTGGAATGCACGCGGGTGAAGAGCTTTACTCCCAGGGATTCCTCCAAGGCACGGATGCGCGCGCTAATAGCAGGCTGGCTGACGCGCAACGCTCCAGCGGCGCGGTGAAATCCGCCATAGGTGGCCACCGCTAAGAAAGTTTCGATTTGATCGATTTCCACGGACCACCCTCCGACTACAGTTTTTGCAGCACAACTATTGTACTGGAACCGATAATGCAATTCTATCAAGATGATAAGGACAATCAGTTTGACTGATTAGCTTAGCACGGCGCACAATCAGTCGAACATTGGCGCCCAAGAGTTCGCGGCGACGTTCAGGCTGCTCCGGCCCACTAGCTTCATAGGTCCAGCTTCGGCAAGGACTCAAGCGCAAATTTCACTCAGAGAGGCGACACCATGGCCAGCAACGGAAACTTCTCGAACAGCAATTCCCCGCGCAAACAGAATGATTGGGAAACAAATCCACGCTGGAAGGGCGTGACGCGCCCTTATTCGCAGGCCGACGTTGAAAAATTGCGCGGCTCCGTGCGTATCGAGCACACGCTGGCAAAGTTGGGCGCTGAGCGGCTGTGGAAGCTGCTGCATGAAGAACAGTTCGTTCGCGCACTGGGCGCCACGACCGGCAATCAAGCGGTGCAACAAGTGAAAAGCAGGTCTGAAAGCGATTTACGTAAGTGGATGGCAAGTGGCGGCAGATGCGAACAATGCGGGCCAAATGTACCCGGACCAGAGTTTGTACCCTGCTGACAGTGTTCCGAATCTGGTGCGGCGAATCAATCAGGCGCTGATGCGCGCCGATCAAGTCCATCACGCGGAAGGAAAAGACGACACATATTGGTTCGCTCCCATGGTTGCGGACGCAGAGGCGGGATTCGGCGGTAATCTGAATGCGTTTGAGCTGATGAAGGCGATGATTGAGGCGGGAGCAGCGTGCGTACATTTTGAAGACCAATTATCGTCGGCCAAAAAATGCGGGCACCTGGCGGGAAAAGTTCTAGTGCCGACTGTTGAAGCGATTCACAAGCTGGTGGCGGCGCGGCTGGCTGCGGATGTGATGGGTGTGCCGACTTTAATTCTTGCCCGGACGGACGCTGATAGCGCCACGCTTTTGACCAGCGACATCGATCCACGCGACCGCGAGTTCATCACAGGCGAACGAACGGCGGAGGGATTCTTCCGCATTCGCGGCGGCGTGAAATCGGCAATTGCGCGCGGGTTGGCATACGCACCTTATGTGGATTTGATTTGGTGCGAAACTTCGAAGCCGGATTTGGCGGAAGCGCGGGAATTCGCTGAAGGCATTCACGCTAAGTATCCGGGGAAAATGCTGGCTTACAATTGCTCGCCATCGTTCAACTGGAAGAAGAATCTGGACGACGCTACGATCGCGCGTTTTCAGGATGAGCTGGCGTCGATGGGATACAAATTCCAGTTCATTACGCTGGCGGGATTCCACGCGCTGAACTTGACCATGTTCGATCTGGCGCGCACTTACAAGCAGAGTGGCATGACGGCATACTGCGAGCTGCAGGAAAAAGAATTTGAGTCGGAGCGAGCGCACGATTACGAGGCGGTGAAGCATCAGCGCTTCGTGGGCACAGGATATTTCGATGCCGTGCAACAGGTGATTACCAGCGGGACCGCTTCAACTACGGCGATGAAAGGATCCACTGAAGCGGAACAGTTCGAACATTCGCCCGATGTGAAGCCGAACCCTGCGAATACGCCGAAGCCTTCGGAACGCCGTGTTCCGGTAATGGCGGCGAAGGCCTCAGCTACCGCTGCCGACTAACTTCGTTGTGTTTGTACAATCTTTGCTGTGGTGATGGCTTGCCCGACGTGGCGCTGGGTGTGATCGGCCACGTGAACTAACAACCCGCCCAAAGTTGTTGGCAATTTCTTTTGGCCTACCTCGCGAGGGTCGTCGAGACGAGTTACGTCGAATGCGCGAATCCGCTGGGCGCTTTTATCGAGTGCTGCATTCAATTCTTCGAATAATTCGTCGCGTTTTGCGGACGCATCCAATTCCGATTTCATCTTCGCGAGTTGATCCGCGGTCAGTTGGTTTCCGGCGGCGTAGGTGAGCAGGCGGTCCAGGCTGCGTGCTATATGTCGCACGTGGAAAGCAATCGGAGCGAGACCTGCGGGGCGCGCATTTAGGTCCGCATCGCTTAGCGCGTGGCACCAGCGATCGAGGTCCTCTTTTGCGAGTTCGAGAGCGTGCAACACGGCGCGCGGGACTGCCGGGATGTCAGTCAGCGTGCCGCGCAGCCACGGTTCAGGCGATTGATTCGGCTCCATTATGTAACTCCTCGAGGAACTTCGTTCGTCTGGATATTCTTGCCGATGCTCCGCAATTTATCGTTCCACGGGCACCTTGTCATACGCAATTCTGTGCGATAGAGTAGCCGCCTTTCCAGCGGGGCGAAACCAAAATGCCGGTCGCGGCGAAAAACGAAAAACTTAAAATTTTGATTCGCCGGGTTGCGATCCAAAAGCGCGTTCGCGAGGTGGCACATCAAATTACCAGAGATTTCAAGGGAGAGCGCGTACATCTGGTGGGAGTTTTGAAGGGGGCGTGCATTTTTCTTTCCGATCTCGTGCGCGAGATAAGCCTGGAAACGTCGATTGATTTCATTGCGGTGTCTAGTTATGGCAAAAGTAAGCAATCGTCGGGACAGGTGCGCGTGCTGAAGGATCTGGATAGCAGCATCGAGGGTCTCAACGTTGTGGTTGTGGAAGATATACTGGATACGGGACTGACGTTGAGTTATTTATTGCGCGTCCTGCTTCAAAGAAAGCCGAAAACTTTGAGCGTTGCGGCGCTTCTGGATAAGCCGTCGAGGCGGATCAAAGACGTTAAGGGCGATTATATTGGCTTTAAGATTCCCGATGAGTTTGTGGTGGGGTATGGATTGGATTATGCGGAGCGGTATCGCAACTTGAAAGATGTTTGCGTTCTGAGTTTACCGGGGGAATGAGCGTGGCACTTACGGAATCGCAAATTGCGCGGTTGATCGATCACACGTTGCTGAAGCCGGAAGCTTCGCGCGACGACATTCAAAAGCTTTGCGACGAAGCGTTGGACTACGGGTTTGCGTCCGTGTGCGTGAATCCCTGGAATGTTGGGCAGGCGGCGGAGTTGCTTCGCGATAGCGAGGTGCGCGTTTGCACGGTGGTGGGATTCCCGCTTGGCGCGACGCTGCCGATTGTGAAAGTTCTGGAAGCGAGCGAGGCGATCAAGGCGGGCGCGCAAGAAATTGACATGGTTATAAATATTGGGGCGCTGAAATCCGGACAGGAAGCGCTGGCAGAGGCGGATATCCGCGGAGTTGCAGAGGAGAGCCATCGCGGGAGTGCACTATGCAAAGTGATTCTGGAGACTGCGCTGCTCACCAATGAGGAAAAAGTTCGAGGGTCATTGCTGGCGAAAAAAGCCGGCGCGGATTTTGTGAAGACTTCCACGGGATTTGGTCCGGGCGGAGCCACGGTGGAGGATGTGCGGTTGATTCGCGAGGCAGTTGGGAGCGGCACGGGGATCAAAGCAGCCGGAGGCGTGCGGACTCTGAGCGACCTGCGAAAAATGGTGGAGGCCGGGGCTACGCGAGTTGGGTCGAGCTCAGGAGTAAAGATTGTGGAAGAGTTTCGCGGCGCGTCTCCCGCAAGCTCGGCTGGCGCGAGCGGCAAATATTAACTTCGCTGAATTTTCCTGGAATTCCGCCACGGTCTTTAACGTACGGCTGTTATAATTAGCCGAAAATTGGCGCAGCAAGCGTGAATGTTTTTGTTTCGCAGGGCCAAAAGCTACCTCGGCGGGGACCGAGGCGTTCGATTTACTTACTATGGATTCGCTTGGACTCAATTCGAAAGTGGAAATCCCGGCTGAGACTCTTGCCATCCTCGCGGAGATCAGCGAGGAAATCAACGCCTCTCTGAATTTGGACGAAGTGCTGGCCAGCGCTGCGGCCCAAATCAAACGATTGATCGATTACGAAATTTTTGCGGTGGTGTTGCCTGAAGAAGGCACGGACCAGATGTATTTTCGCTTTGCGATCGGGCACCGGCCGGAAGTAGTGAAACACTGGCGCATTCCCATGGCAGAGGGAATCATTGGCTCGGCCGCGGCTACTGGACAGCCGATTCGCGTGGGTGACGTTCGAAACGACCCGCGTTATTTGAATGCGCTGGACGCCGTGCGATCTGAATTGGCTGTGCCGCTGATTGTGCGCGGGCGCGTGATTGGTGTTTTGGATATTGAGAGCAGCCAGCCTGATTATTTCACGACCGATCAGCAGAATATTTTGACGCTGGTGGCCAGCCGCATCGCGGGCGCCATTGAGAATGCCAGACTGTTCGAGCATGAGAAGAATCAAGCGGAGACTTTGTTACTGCTGAACGAGGTGGCGCGCGAGGCCAATTCTTCTCTCTCGGTGGAAGAAGTTTTGCGTCGGGCGGCAGAACTTACCAAACGGCTGATCGATTACCAAATTTTTTCCATTTTGCTGTACGACGAGAACGACAAAGTTTTTCGTCATCGCGTTACGGTGAAGTTTGGGCAGCGAACACAGGAAAAATATGCGGTGCCGGGGCACGAAGGCATCGTAGGCGCGGCTGCTTCCGCGCGGCGTCCTGTGGTGGTTCCGGACGTGAAGGCCGATCCGCGCTATTTAATGGTGAATCCGGAGACGCGGTCAGAGATGGCTGTACCCATGGTTTATAAGGATCGCGTGATTGGCGTGATGGACCTGGAGAGTCCGCAGCTAAATTATTTCACTCCCGATCACGTGCAGGCGCTTTCGATTCTTGCAGCGCATCTGGCGGTGTCGATTGAAAACGCGCGACTTTACGAACAGGTAGCGCGAGACGAAGCGCGCATGGAAAGAGATTTGAGCGCCGCGCGGCGAATTCAGGGCGCGTTGTTACCTCGATTGCCGGGACCCGAGTACGGACTCGATATTGCGGCGCGCGTGGTGTCGTCACGCGAGCTTAGTGGCGACCTCTACGATTTTTTGCGCTACGGGCCGCAGGAATTGGCGATTGCGATGGGCGATGTTAGCGGAAAGGGAAGCGCCGCGGCTCTTTATGGCGCTGTGGCGATTGGAACACTACGCAGTCTGGGACCGCAGAAACTTCCTCCCGCTGAAATGCTTCGAGCGGTTAATGGTTTTTTGGGCGAGCGGCGGATCGAAGGGCGATTTATGACGCTGTGTATCGCGACGTGGCATCGTGGACGCCATAAGCTGCGTATATCGAATGCGGGGCAGGAACAACCGTTCCTTTATCACGCCGCGAGGTGCGAAAGAATTCCGCTAGAGGGATTCCCGCTGGGAATGTTTGAAGATGCTACGTACGATCAGAAAAGTTACATTCTCACTTCGGGCGACATACTCGTTTTCTACTCCGACGGGATCGGCGACACGCAGAATCCCACAACGATGGAGTTTTACGGGCACGACCGGCTGGGAGCTCTAATATCCGAGAATCATGCGCTAGCGGCTGGCGATATTGCGGATCGTATATTGGAAGCGGTGGATGGATTTTCGGATGGGCGGCACGCGTTTGACGATCGCACGCTCGTGGTGTTGAAAGTGAAGTGACTATCCGGCGAGGATAGTCATCCCGAACGGCGCAACGCGCCGGAGGGATCTGCTTCAAAGTCGTTAGGGTTTTCGACTATTTCTCGCGAATTGGCTTCCTCACTTGCACTGATTCACCGTTCTCCCCAGCGAAGTTTATTCCGCAACACCTCGTAATACGTCTTCCTCGGCGGGCGAACAAACTTAACCTTGGACGAAGACTTGGTGATGACTACATGATCTTGCGGCTCGAGCTGAAATCCAATTTGGCCATCGAGCGTTAAGTACACGGGCTCTTGCGCTGCGGTGAAATCAAGCTCCACCCGCGACGTATCCGGAATTACGAGGGGCCGGTTGGTCAACATGTGCGGACAAATCGGCGTGATGACGAAGGCGTCGAGATCCGGCTGAAGAATGGGGCCGCCCGCGGCGAGGGAATACGCAGTAGAGCCCGTTGGAGTAGCGACGATAATTCCATCGGCGCGGTAGCGACCCACGTGACGTGAATCCACGAACACGTCGAAATCCAGCATGCGAGCGAGGGCCGCTTTGTTGCTGACCGCCTCGTTCAGTGCGCGCTCGCGCTCGGCAGCTTTCCCGCTGCGCAGAATTTCGGCTTCGAGCATCATGCGTTCACCGATGCGATGCTCCCCTTTTATAACTTGCTCGAGAAGAGGATAAAGCTCGTCGAGGGTAACGCTGGTAAGAAAACCCAAGCCGCCGAGATTCACGGCGAGAATTGGGACGTTCTGCCCATGAAGAGCGCGCGCGGCGGAAAGAAGCGTGCCGTCGCCGCCGAGAACGATGATGAGGTCAACTTTTTGCCCCAGGGCTTCGCGCGACAAGGCTGGGAAATTCGTGTGGACGCAGGCTTCCGTTTCGAGATCCACAAACACGTCGATATTTCGCGCGCGCAGCCATTCCGCGAGAGAAGGAACGACCGATGAGACCATTTCTTTGACTGGTTTGCAGATGATACCGGCGGCGCGAATCATTTGGAGAGAAATTCTACTCTACCCGCGTGCGCGGGCGTGGAGAAAAAACTCCTGATTACCCTCGGCTCCGGTTAATTGGCTTGGACGCACGCCTAGGATATGCAGAGATAGTTCAGAGGCTGCGGCGGTCACGCGCTCGATTGCTTTCTGGTGTAGCAAATTGTCTCGGACGATTCCGCCTTTACCGACTTCGCGCTTTTCCAGTTCAAATTGCGGCTTAATGAGAATCAGGAAATCGGCGCCGGCGACTGCCAATGGAACAATTGCAGGGAGAACTTTTGTGACTGAGATGAACGAAACGTCCATGGTGATAAAGGCAGCCCGCTCGGGAATATCCTGGGCTTGGAGATACCGCGCGTTGCATTCGATTGCGACTACTCTGGGATCCTTGCGCAGCTTCCAATCCAGCTGATCTGCGGATACGTCCACGGCGTAGACGCGCGGGGCGCCTTGTTGCAGCAGGCAGTCGGTGAAGCCTCCGGTGGAGCTTCCGACGTCGAGACAAATTTTCCCCTGCGGGGAGAGGCCAAAATCTTCCAACGCGCCTTCGAGTTTCAGACCGCCGCGGCTGGCGTAACGCAAAGTCTCGCCGATGATTTCGATTTGAGCGTCGGTTGCTATCTGCGTGCCACGCTTTTCGATTTTCTGACCGTTGACGAGGATATTTCCTGCGAGAAGCATCGCCTGAGCTTTCTCGCGCGAAGGGGCCAAACCACGTTCGACAATCAGGACATCAATACGCGACTTTTCGGGACGCTCTCGCCTTTGTGAAGTGTTGCGAGGCGTATCGTCGCTGGGAGGATTTGATTTCATGGCAGGATTTTGCGGCGAATCTTAGTTGCGACGCGCGATGAGGAATTGAGCTAGTTGACGGAGCCGCGTTGCACGTTGACCATAACAATCAAGTTCACGCAGGGCTTTAGCTTCCAGGTCGTTGGCGATCTCGCGCGATTTTTCCAGGCCATACAAAGCAGGGTAGGTGGCTTTTTGCTGGGCTAGGTCTTTGCCTGCGGTTTTTCCGAGCGCGGCGGAGGATTCGGAAACATCCAAAATGTCGTCTACTACCTGGAATGCCCATCCGATTTGCTGGCCGAAACGACGCAACCGCTCGACGTCTTCATCGCTAGCGCCCCCGGAAATCGCGCCGGCGACAATTGAGCCGCAAATCAAAGCTGCCGTTTTGGAGCGGTGAATATATTCGAGCATGGCAGCGTCGGCAGGCTTTTTCTCCGCCTCGATGTCCGCCACTTGTCCGCCGACCATTCCATTTACGGTACCTGCCGCTGCGGCGATTTCGGAGATGGCGCGAACGCGGTGGGCGGGTTCGATTGGAGAATTTGCAAGCGTCTGAAACGCGAGCGTCAGTAACGCGTCTCCTGCAAGAATGGCAATAGCTTCGCCGAACACTTTATGATTCGTGGCTTTTCCCCGGCGAAGATCGTCGTTGTCGAGCGCCGGCAAATCGTCGTGGATCAAAGAATATGTGTGGATAAATTCCAGAGCGCAGCCAATGGGAATTGCGGGCGTGGGATCGGGAGCGAAAAGTTTTGCGGACTCGTAGCAAAGGATGGGGCGAATGCGTTTGCCGCCGGCGAAAACGCTATAGCGCATAGCGCGGTGGATGGAAGCCGGCGGCGTGGACTCCGCCGGCAAGAGTTTTTCGAGTACAGCCTCGATCGCGGCGTGGTCTTGCTGAAAAAAATCGGGCGTGCTCACGCAATCACCGGAGCGATCCTGAAAGAGTTGTGAAAAGACAGAGGCAAGTTATGCCTTATGGGACGGGCCATTGTCCGGATTGAAAGGCTCGACCACAATTTTGCCGTCAGCTTTCTTCAGTAGAATTTCAACGCGACCTTCGGCCTCTTCCAGTTGCTTCTGACATTCGCGGGAAAGGGTGACGCCTTCCTCAAAGAGTTTCATGGCCTCATCGAGAGAGAGGTCGGGGCCTTCCATTCGTTTCACGACTTCTTCGAGCCGCGTGAGGGACTTTTCGAAATCGCCTTTGCGCGGCGGCTCTGCAGGGGTTGGTTTGTTCGGCACTGGATTCATTCTTCCTCGTCGCGCTGCGCCAAGAGCGCGTTTTAGATTTCGCCAGGCAGCATTCTAGCGCACGTCAGAGAATACCAACAAGTTCTTGCCGATTTGCGGCTAGCGATTCGGCGTATTAGCGGTGGCTCTCCGGCATCGGCGCGCCCTTTGTACTAAATGGGAGCCAAAGAAAAAGATAAGCCAAGCTCTAGCCAAAAAGTAGGAGCAGTCTTGGGGAATACTTTGTCACAAAGTTGGCTCGCGCGGCGTTGTTATAGTGTGAATGCAACGAGCGAGGCTGTTGCCGAGGCGAAGGCTGACGACGCACCGTTCGACCTCGAAACCGTTTTTAGAGATCAATACGAGCGCGTCGCGCGGGTGATTGCGAGAGTGGTACGCGATCCAGCGCGGGCGGAAGAACTGGCGGTTGAAGTCTTTCTAAAACTTTCCCGCAACCGGCGAGCGCAGGGTGAACGGGCTGAAGGATGGCTGTACCGCTTAGCTGTGCGTATGGGTCTCGATGAACTCCGGCGGCGAACACGCCGTGCGCGCTACGAAAGTTTTTTCCGAGTTGGACGCGCTACACGTACACCGGAAGAGATTTACGGCTCAAATGAAGAGCAAGAGCGAGTTCGCTTGGTGCTTGCAGCAATCGGGCCACGGCCGGCAGAACTTTTGCTCTTGCGAAGTCAGGATCTGAGCTATGACGAAGTGGCGTCCGTTCTAGGAATGAATCCTGCTTCGGTGGGAACACTTCTGAGTCGCGCACAGCACGCGTTTCGAAAGGAGTACGTAAAACGTTATGGCAAACAAGATGGAAACAAATAGTCAGCCAAATATATCCCGCTGGGTGGAGGATTGCATGGTCTCTCTGAATCCTGACGGTGAATGGCAACCCGATACGGCAAAGGCTCTGGCGCGGCTGCGATCTAAGCGAGGCGTTCGGAGCGGACGCAGACTGACGTGGATTGCTCTGGGAGCGGCAGCAGCATGTATTGGCTTTATGATGCTACCCGTATCGGAAGTACTGGCCCATCGTTGCCTGGAATGCTCCGTAGCGATTTTGCAGAGCTTTTCAGCTTTGCGTCCGGTGCAGTCGGTGGTGAAACCCGTTGATGCACGAAAGATTGCGCCAGATTTTGATTTGCTTGACGCGTCAGGAAAATCCGTAAAACTCTCGGATTTTAGGAGCAAAGTGGTTCTTCTCAACTTTTGGTCCACGTGGTGCGGGGGATGCAAAGTGGAGATTCCTGAGTTTATCGAATTTCAGAATAAGTATAAGGATCGCGGGTTCGAAGTGATCGGGGTTTCGACGGACGAGTACGGCTGGAAAGTAGTGAAGCCGTTTATGGAAGAAAAAGGGATTAATTACACAGTGGTGCTTGGCGACGATAAAATTTGCAAGGTCTATGCTGTCGAAGCTCTGCCATTGACGCTGCTGATCGATAGGGAAGGGCGTATTGCGGCGTCACACGAAGGTGTTTTGAATAAGGAAGCTGGCGAGGACGAGATTAAGATGTTGATTCAGGAAAACTCGAAGAATCCTGCTGACTAGGTCCCGCCCAACAATACCAGCCTCCGGCAGCATTGTGGCAGAGTAGCGCATCGTTATTCGGAATTCCCCCACTGGAACGCTGGTATTGGTAAAATTCCCGGATGGCTTTGCCATCTCTCCCTCCATTATGTTGCAGCTATGCGAGCGTGGGGCGCTGCTCGGGAGAAGTGCGGGCTCCGCGCTTACCTGAGGGCGTGCGCGCATGGTAGCTCTACATCTTTTTGCCGTGCTCGCCCTGGTGGCGGTGAACGGATTTTTCGCTGCGGCGGAGTTTTCTCTGGTAGCGGTGCGTCTCTCGCGTGTGCGGCAACTGGTTGAACAGGGAGACGTGCGGGCGAAAATTGTCGAATCGCTGCTCAGCGATTTGAGCCGCGTGGTTTCGGGCGTTCAAGTGGGAATCACGCTCGCCAGCCTTTCGCTCGGCTATCTTGGGGAAATTACGCTGGCGGGAATTCTGAGTCCGCTGGTGCAGGCCATTCCGGGGCCGTGGGCGGCTGTGATTGCGCACGGAGTGGCGTTAGCGATCGCATTCGCATTGCTGACCGTGCTGCAAGTGGTATTGGGCGAGCTGGTGCCGAAGAGTCTGAGCCTCGCGCGCGCTGAACGCGTTGCTTTGATTATTGCGCGACCGTTCCACTGGTTCTTGAACACGTTCCGCTGGGCCATCGATTTGCTTGATGGCTTCGCTGAAAAAATTGTGGGCGCGCTTGGAATTGTTTCTCCGCATAGCCATACGCTGGTGCGGTCCACTGAGGAATTGCAGGTGATGATTCAGCAGGCACAGGACCGTGGTTTGTTGCCCGCCCCGGAAGTGAAATTCATTCAAGCGGCAATGGAGTTGCATCAGGTGCAGGTGCGCGAGGTGATGGTGCCGCGTCCGGATGTGCACGCGCTTCCGGCTGACGCCAGCCTGGAAGACGCGATGAAAATGTTTGCGACGACGCAGCGGTCGCGCATTCCTGTTTATGAAGGCACGCTCGACCATATTCTCGGCTTCGTACACATCAAGGATATGATTTGGGTCTTGCTCGAACGCGCGCGTCGCGCTGAAGAAAATATTTCAACGCCTGAATTCCTACTGCGAAATATGTTGCGAGATGTGCTGATCGTTCCAGAAACGAAGCCGGTGAGCGAGCTGCTGGTGGAATTTCGTTCGAGGCGAACCGGACTGGCGATGGTGGTTGACGAATTCGGGAGCATTCTCGGGCTTGCCACGCTGGAAGACATTCTGGAGCAGATGGTTGGCGAGATTCACGACGAGTTCGATGTGGTGGAACACCCGTTGGTTTTGCCGGATGGGGGGATGATTTTTGATGCTGGGATCAACGTGCGCGAGCTGGAGACGCAGTACAACATTATTTTGCCGGACGATCCGTCGTACGAAACGATCGGTGGATTCGTCCTGAACAGACTCGGTTTTATTCCTCGCGGTGGAGAAAGCTTCGAAGCCGATGGGTATCGTTTTACTGTGATGGAGATGGAGCACCGCCGCGTGTCGCGAGTGAAAATCAAAGCGCTTCGCGCGGCCGGTGTTACTGCCTCGCCTGCCATTACGGGAGCTTCTGAGGATGCTCCTGCGAATGCTTTGCCGCAAATGGCGGAGCGGGAAAATATGTTTGACACTCCTGCGAAAGCAGATTCGGACCCCCCCGCCGAAAAGAAAGTTGCCGCGAAAGCGCGGCGCGCGAAATGATTCGTTACATTTCCTTCCGCCTTCTCCTTGCTTTGCCTGCGCTGTGGCTCATCGTGACCATGGTTTTTATGCTGGCGCACATTGTGCCGGGCGATCCGGTGGCGCAAATGTTGGGGGAAGGCGCGCGCGCGGACGATTTGCAGCAGCTTCGCCATACATTGGGACTGGACCTGCCTATTCCGGTGCAGTACGGGCGTTATTTGGCGGGAATTGTTCACGGCAATCTTGGGGAATCATTTCGTTTTCAGCAGCCGGTGCTGCAAGTTGTGATTTCGCATTATCCGGCAACGCTGGAGTTGGCGTTTGTGGCGCTGCTGGTTTGCGCCGGCATTGGAATACCGGCCGGTCTGATGGCAGCGCAGCGTCGAGGCACGCCGACGGACCATGCTATTGGCGTGCTGACTTTGTTTGGGCTTTCGGTGCCGAATTTTGCGCTTGGGCCGGTGTTGATTCTTATTTTCTCGGTGATGCTTGGCTGGCTCCCGGTTTCGGGACGCGGCGGACCTGCGCACTTGATTCTGCCGGCGGTTACTTTGGGCGCCGCGCTTGCGGCTATCCTGACGCGTATGGTGCGGAGTTCGGTGATTGAGGAGCTTTCCAGCGATTACGTGCGCACGGCGCGCGCGAAAGGACTTTCCGAATCTGCGGTCTTGTTTCGCCACGCATTTCGCAATGCTTTGATCCCGATTATTACAATTCTCGGATTGCAATTCGGCACGCTGCTCGCAGGGACGATCGTTACTGAGTCGATTTTTTCATGGCCGGGAATTGGGCGGCTAGCCGTCCAGGCAATTGGTGCGCGAGATTATCCGTTACTGCAGGGATGTATTTTGATGATTGCGGTGTCTTACGTGGTTGTGAATCTTCTTACCGACTTGGTTTATGCGTTTGTGGATCCCCGGGTGCGCTTCGAATGAACGGCGTGCACGAGTTCCTTCGCCAAAGCGGCCCGGGACGGGTGGGGCTAGCGCTGACTTTGTTTCTTGTTGTTGTTGCGCTCGCGGCGCCATGGATCGCGCCTGCGGATCCGACGGCGCAAAATCTTCCAGCTCGCCTGATGGCTCCCAGCGCAGCGCATTGGATGGGGACAGATGAACTTGGCCGGGACATCCTATCCCGGATTATTTATGGCGCGCGCGTTTCGATGATCGTGAGTGTGAGCGTGGTGCTCGGCGCGGGAATTGTGGGACTCGCAGTTGGTGCGCTGGCAGGCTATTTCGGCGGCTGGTTCGATCGTTTTGTAAACATCGTGTTGATCAACGCATTTCTCTCATTCCCCGGCATTTTACTGGCTATTGCATTCGCTGCGTTTTTGGGGCCCGGTCTGGGCAAAGTGATCCTGGCGCTGGTGATAACCGGTTGGGCCGGATACGCTCGGCTGGCTCGTGCGCAAATTCTGCAAGCGAAGGAAATGGAGTACGTGCTGGCGGCACGTTCTGTGGGCGCCTCAGATATACGCATACTCGGGCGTCATCTGTTGCCGAATATTCTGCAACCGATACTGGTGCAAGCGACGATTGCCATGGCCGGAGCGATACTCGCCGAATCTACGTTGAGCTTTCTGGGTGTGGGAGTTTTAGCGCCAATGCCGAGTTGGGGCGCAATGTTGAACGACGCGCGTGGGCACTTGTTTGACGCGCCGCACCTTGTGATTTTTCCGGCGCTGGCGGTTATGACAGCGGTGCTGGCGTTTAATCTTCTGGGCGACGCGCTTCGAGACTGGATGGACCCGCGCATGCGCGCGTATTTGGTGGTTACGACGCTGGCTCGCTAGGATTGGCGCGCGTGACACCGTGCGGATTTTCTGACTAAGCTAACTCGACAGTGACTTCGGCACCACGGCCTGCGCCAATCGTTCTAGCCGCGTTACCTTTGTTGACGCAAATCTCGATGTATCCGCTCGATCCGATAATGGCGAAGGGCTCAGTGCCGGCGCCTTGCGCGAACGTGGGAACCAGCTTCGTCACCGCGGTGTTTCCGACGCGGATTGTAAATTTCGCATCCGGCGCGACCAGCGCGGGCGCATCTTCCGGGGTTAAATTCGTAATAAGGTTGCCGAAATTATCTGTGCGCAGGACGATTCCTTTTACTGTGTTACCAGAAACTTTGGGCTTAGGAATAGCAAAACGAACGAAGTCGGTGATCTCTTCGCCAAAGCTCGCGGTCTGCCACGATTTCGAGAGCCAAGCGGCTACGGGCGCGAAAATATCGCGACCGTGAAAGGTGTTGCTGACCGGCTGCCTGAAATAATGTTCCGAGGTGATGTTCCACACGTAGAGCGATTCCGACTTATCGTAAATTGCGGAGAGCACGCCGTTGTCGGGCGCCACAAAATAGTGCGTGTCGCCGGCTACGAGTATGGGGCGACGTGCGGTGCCCACGCCGGGGTCGACCACGATCAGATGAATCGTCTTCGCGGGGAAATATTTATAAGCCTGGCTGATGGTAAGCGCGCCATCGAGAACGTCATGCGCCAGGACGCTATGCGTGATGTCAACGATGTTCGCGTCCGGATTGATATTTAGAATGACGCCTTTGAGCACTCCAACTAAGTGGTCGTTGGTGCCGTAGTCTGTGGTTAAGGTGATGATGGGCCGCGCCAAAGTTTGCTCCCGTGATTTCCGCGCCGTGGCTGATGCATGCGCTTCTTCTCGACGCTAACGCCCACTCGCAGATGTGTCAAGACAGCGTGCGCCATTCAGTAACGTGGTGCACCATATGTCCGAGAGATGCGCGGCGGGGACCAATATTTTGGTGACAAGGAAAAATTAAGATAGACTGTCGGCGATTTTCAGCTACGAAAAAAATTCCTTTCGGGAGGCCGAAGTGCGTTCTTTGATAGCGGCAATTTTGTTTTCGTTCTTGTTGATAAGCGACGTATTCGCGCAGTCCAACGCGACTCAGAATCAAGCGCCCCCCGCCAAGAAGCCGGAGCAGCAGGCGGCCGCTAAGAATACTGAAAATAAACCTCCGGAGAATGCCGCGAAGAATCCTGAAGCGGCCGCGGTACCCGAACAAAAAACTTCCAGAGAGGGCGGGGATAAGGATAAAGACAACGAAGAGCACTTCGATATGGCCGAAGTGCCGCCGGTAGTGACGCACCACCAAATCACCGTTGACGGCGAACTGCTGAAATATACAGCAGTGGCAGGGAGGCTTCCGATCAAACGCGCAGACGGGAAGGTCGAAGCGGAGATGTTCTTTGTCGCTTATACGCTGGACGGGCAGGATGCGGCCAAGCGTCCGCTGACCTTCGCATTTAATGGCGGGCCGGGCTCGGCTTCCATATGGTTGCACATGGGAGCGCTGGGGCCGCGAAAAGTTGTGTTACAGCCCGAAGGTTTTCTGCCTCCGGCGCCGTACCGTATGGAGGATAATCCGTATACTTTGCTGGACAAAACCGATCTGGTGCTGATCGATGCTATTGGCACAGGATTCAGCCGCGCTGCCGACACTGAGACGTTCAAGAAATTTTGGGGAGTGAAAGGGGACATCGAATCCTTCAGCGAATTCATTCGCCTGTACATCACGCGGAATGAGCGCTGGAGTTCGCCGCTGTTCTTGCTGGGTGAAAGCTACGGCACCACGCGGTCAGCGGGCGTGGCGGGCTACTTGGCGGATCGAGGGATTTCTTTTAACGGGATCACGCTACTTTCAACGGTTCTGAATTTCGAGACGCTGGAAGACAACAAGACGAACGACGAGCCTTTCATTTTTCTGGTGCCGTCTTTCACCATGATTGCCGGGTATCACCACAAGCTGGGGCCGGATCTCGCACAGGATATGGCCAAAGCACGGGCGGATTCCGAGAAGTGGGCTTACGAAGAATATGCTCCAGCGCTGGCGAAGGGCGATGCACTCACGGCGGAAGAGCGGCAAAAAGTGATCGAGCAGTTGTCACGCTTCACCGGAATCAGCAAAGAAATAGTGGACGAAGCGAATCTGCGCATCGACGTTGCGAAATTTACCCACTATTTGCTGATCGATCAGAAGCTGCGCGTGGGAAGGTTGGACGGGCGTTTCACGGGTCCCGATCCCAACGGGTTGCTGGACACGCAGTTTTACGACCCAACTGGCTCGGCGACAGAGCCTCCGTTCACTTCGGTCTTCAATAGTTACGTGCGTTCGGAGTTGGGGTACAAGACCGATATGCCCTACTACATCTTTGCTGCGAATGCGGGGTTCGACAAGTGGGACTGGGGATCGGCAATTCGCGGATTTCCGGACACGGCTTCGGCGCTGCGACAGGCGATCGTGAAGAATCCTTACTTAAAGGTTCTGGTGATGGAGGGCTACTACGATTTGGCCACTCCTTATTTTGCGGCGAATTACACCATCGACCATTTGGATCTGCCCCAGAAATACCGCAATAACGTTTCTTACGCTACATATGAAGCCGGGCATATGATCTATCTGCCGATGGAAGGGCTGAAGAAAATGAAAAGCGATCAGGTGAGTTTTATGGAGAAATCTTTACCCCAATAATTTCGCTACACGATGAAATCTCGCAGCCGGATTGGCTGCGCCTACTCTTCAACCAAACTGATTTCGCCTACGCCGCCTTGCACGTTCACTTGAATGGTTGGGTGAGCCTTGCCATAAGCGTCGTTCACGTATGCGTCGCCGTCTCGGCGCATTCCGTGGGCGTTGACGCTGCCAATGCCGCCGGAAGCGTCCACGTGGACTCCGACATTTTTCGGCAGCTTGATTCGTGCGGAGCCCACTCCGCCCTGAATATCCACTAATAGATCCTCTTTTCGGTCGCCGGTGAGATCCAAGTTCATTTGACCCACGCCGATATTGACTTCAAGGCGGCTGATATTGATGCCGTTGAGATTCAGGTCGCTTTGACCGGCTCCCAGTTCGAGCTTCAGGTCCAGAGGAATCGCGTTGCCGAAACGAAGCGTCCAATCATTGCGCCGGCCGCCGAAATGAATGTGTTTTTCTTCTTGAGTTACGTCGAGCTGGCCCCTGTCACCACTTACGGTATATACGGCGCGGGGTTTTCCTTCCGCAGTTCGATAATTGAAATCGGCATCTAGTAATCGGCTGGAGCCTCCCGTCAACAACAGTTTTCCGGCGGGCATTTCGATATCGGCATTCACGGATTTTGCGCCTTGCAACTCGACCGCTTGGGTATCGTGGACGGTCGCTGCGGATCCGCTTTTTCCGACCAGGACCGCAAACCCGATGATGGCCAGGAAAACGAGCAACGCGCCTACGATTCCCGAGGATCCCGCGTCTCGCGTACCGGGATTCTGGCGAACACGATAGGCGTCCCACATTTTCCCGAGGCCAAGTAGTATCAGCACAACAGGCCAGTATCGAAAGAGCGCGGACCACGGGTCGAAATTCGGCATCAGGTTGATTAAGAGAAAGAAAACTCCGAGGCCGATCAGGAATAGCGCACCGGTGATTGAGCCTAAGTGCCTGGGTCTATCGCTTTGGTCCATGGCGCACCTCTCTTATCTAACATTACGCATGCGCGCGGGAAATGTTTCAAAAGCGGTATAGGATGAGCCGCCCATAGCCTGGTGAGTCCCAGACGAGTAGCTTGAGTTTTTGCCGGCGGGACCGATGCCAGGCAACGCGCTTTTTTAGGAGGCAGTGTGCCAGCCCAGGATAGCTCAGATGTCATGAAGCTCGACAAGCAGGGAGTGATTCATGTAACGCGCATCACCACTGGCGCACTTATCTCGCTGGTGATCGCGCAACTGTTTAAGCTACCTGAATCGTACTGGGCCGCTATCACTACACTAGTAGTTACACAATCCACATTCGGAGCCTCTTTCAAAGTTTCGTGGCATCGCTTTGTCGGTACGGCGATAGGGGCTGCCGCTGGAGCATTGTTAGCTACGTGCTTTGGGGAGAACATATTCATTTTCGCGGTTGGCGTATTTGTCCCGGGGAATTCTGTGTTCCGCGTTGAACCTTGATAGAGCCGCTTATCGTTTTGCCGGAATCACGCTAGCGATTACCATGTTGGTTGCTCATCCCAAGGCCGCCTGGATAATTTCCTTGCATCGCTTCATTGAAGTTTCATTAGGCATTGTGGTGGCCTTGGCATTGACTGCCGTGTGGCCCGAAGACCCGGCGAAATCCGAATAGCCGTCCTCGAGATGCGCATGGATGGCTCGCTATTTCCTTTGTGGGACTTCGTGTCGTCGAGGCAGTTTGCTACATTAGTGCAAGTAATGTTTCGAACCCATAGATTATTCCAAGTTTTGTTATTTCTGACGCTGGCGATGTCTTCTTTCGGAGCGCAGCTTGTCCGTGAGGCTTCCGATCCACCGTCGGCGCCGGCTATCGTGATCGGATTTGTCGGCGGATTCGTGAGCCCTAACGATGCAGTGCATAGCGAAGTGGAACTCGCCAACCGACTACGCCGTGAATATCCTTCGGGCGTCTACGTGCAGATTTTTGACAATCGTCACGTGGGTGAAGCCTTCAAGAAAATTGCAGAACTTCTGGATACGCGCCACACCGGAAAACTCACCGATGACGAAAAGCAGAATGCTCGGATCATTATTTATGGACATAGCTGGGGAGGGTCGGCGGCCATCAAGCTCGCACGCCAACTTGGCGCAGCGGGTATTCCGGTTCTGCTCACGGTGCAGATCGACAGCGTTGCCAAGTTCCACGAGGATGACTCCATCATTCCTTCCAACGTGGAAGCGGCCGCCAATTTCTACCAGCCGTACGGGCGCCTGCATGGGCGCGCCGAAATTCGCGCAGCAGTCCCATCGCGCACGCGCATCATCGGGAATTATCGGTTCGACTACAAAACCAAGCCGGTGGACTGCTACGCTGACTACCCGTGGTGGGACCGCCATCTGACTAAGGCGCACACCGAAATTGAATGCGATCCGCAGGTGTGGAATCAGGTGGAGTCGTTGATTCGATCGAGCTTATCCGCGCCGGCACAGACCTGACTGATTTTCATTTAGCCGGGCAGTGAAATCCAAATCGTAGCGTCACTTCAATCGGCGACTTCAACGCCGCTCCCGTTTCGAATCGCCAGGTTTGCGCGGCTTTCACGGACGCTTCTTGCAACTTGTCGTCGCCTGACAAGGGCTCCGCGTTGGTGACCAGTCCGGTTGCAGGGTCGAAGAATATTCTTAGACGCACTTCGCCTTGCGCAAGCGTTCGTTGCGCTTCCGGTGGATATGACGGAAGATCGTATTTCGCGAGATGGAGCGAGGCGGCGTTTAGCAGTTCGACGAACGCCGGATCCTTGTCGTCGATAGGCCCTTTGTAACCTTGCAGCGCGGACTTCGCGTTGTGGTCACGGCATTCCGCGAAGGCGCAAGTGCTATCCGAAAATCCCGAGTTGAACTTGCCGGCAAGGATTTCGGGTACAAATTTCGCACCGAGTTCTTGGCGCTCTTTGTTCTGATCGGCTGTGGCTTTGGCGAAGGCGAAATCCTTGCCAAAGGCGCGGTCTTCAACATCGTCTTTCAAATCCCATAGCGCGGCAATTCGGGCATCAGCTCTTTTCAAGGCTTCGAATTTCAGCAAATCCTGGTCGGGAAGCTCGTACAGAATTTCCTTGTTCCCACATTTCGCAACGATTGTTTGGTTCGCGGCCGACACGAGGCTGTCCGGTTCGATGTCACTCCGTCTTGCCACTTGAATCACTCCGGCGAAGTCATCTTCGGGATAAGAACAAAGCCTGAATTTCCCCGCTACTTTCGCCGCGGTTGTATTCGGGAGCACGGTTTCCACGGCCTTAACGGTGACGATGTGCGCGCAATTCCGGTTCAACGGCGCAATTCGAATTTCGCGTACGCGAACTCCGCCCACTTCGTCACGCACGTCGAGGATGGTGTCGGACCACCCGGGGCCATTGTTGGAAGCGGCCTGGCGCACCACATAAAATTCTCCCAATTCGGTTTTTTCTTGGGTTTGAATGGCAGCGTTCGTCGTGAGGCTGCCTGCAAGGTGTGCACACGCTGGCACGAAACTAACGAAGGGCGCCAGGGTGCCAAGGGCGAGCAGGGCCGCCATTCCTCGTCGGTTCAGCTTCTTCACTAAAGAAGTATAAGGCAGCTAAGTTCAGCAGAAGTGTTGTTAAGTGGAACTTAAATTTGGGAGATCCCAGAATTGCTTTAGCTAGGCCTGATTCGCTCTGCGCTGTAGCGTATTTTTTTCCGGGTTAACTTTGAACCACAGGCCGCCTCTCAAAATAGTTTCAACCGCGGGAACAAGCTCGCTACCAATTTGTCGCTTCGGAACGAAGCCGCGTACTCCTATCTGCTTGAGCTTGTCGATTAATGGCTGAGGCTCGTGTAGGCTGATTGCCAGTACGGCTGCGCGGGGACACGCGGCCAAAATTTGCTGTGCAGCTTGAATGCCGTCAAGTTCGGGCATCTGTATGTCCAGCACTGCGACGTCCGGACACTCCGCTTTCGCTTTTTCGACGGCTTCGGCTCCGTCTGCGGCTTGCGCTACCAACTCCCAATCGCTTCGGCTCCCAATCTTCAATTTCAATGAGGCGCGGGCCACTTCGTGGTCATCGGCTATCAAGATTCGGGTGGGCATCTTGATTCGTCTCGGTCCGCCCCAGCGTCAGAAACTGCTGGTTTAAAGGTTATCGTTATGAAGCCGAGCGATGCATCGGGTATACGCTGTATTTCTGTACTAGGGGAGCCTTGCTTTTGGAACTGTTCAACTTATCGGTTTCCGCGCGGAGTGTCCTCCGTGGGGCGAAGGCCTTCAGTTTTGTTTAGGAATAAGTTAACATTGACGGCGCGGAGGTAACCATGCTCAGGAGTTATGTCATGAAGTTTTCCTCGTTGCTGGCCTTCGTTATTCTTTTGTCGACGACAGCGTTTTGCCAGGAAACGGTGTCAACCCCGCCTCCGTACCGCGGGGTAGAGCAGCATATTGCCGGAGTTTTCGTCACACCGGTGCCGAGCGTGCCATTTACTGCCACTGTTGAAGTGGAAAGTTCTCAGGCGCTATCTGACGGGTCCACGGAGCAGAAGAAAACGTGTAACAATATCGCGCGTGACTCGGCGGGCCGCATTTACAACGAACGGCGGACCCTGGTGCCGTCGTCGTTCAACGGAACTCCACGGATTGTTTCGATGCATTTATACGATCCGCAGAACCGAATGAGCACATTCATGGATCCTTCCACACACATCGCTCGGGAAAGCATCCTGTCCAAGCCGGAAGTGGACCCGGCGAGACAGGCCGCAAATTCTTCCGCTCAAGGGGAAGACTTGGGCAGCGACACGATGGAAAATGTGCAAGTTCACGGAACGCGGAAGAGCAAAACTATTCCTGCGCAGTTTAGCGGTACGGGACAAACAATCGTCGTGATCGACGAATACTGGTATTCCGAAGATCTCCATCTGAACATGCTGGTGAAACACAACGACCCCCGCACGGGCGAGCAAACGGTCACCGTTACGCACGTGAATCGTGCAGAGCCTGATCAAGCAATGTTCCAGGTACCCTCCGGCTACAAGATCGTGGATGAAACTCCGGTAAGCCAATAAAGTACACTTCTTGTTCACGGCGTACCCCACGCATTTCTGCGCCGTTTACGATCAGGTCTTACTTGCTACGTGGACGCGCAGCCGCTATTCTGAATGCTTCATGTTTGCAGCTATGCATATCTATCTTGATTACAATGCGACGACACCGGTGGACCGCGAGGTCATTGAAGCGATGTTGCCGTATTTTGCCGAAAACTTTGGAAATGCCAGCTCGATTCATTCTTGTGGGCAGCGCGGCCGCGCTGCCGTGGACGAAGCCCGCGATTCGGTTGCAGCGCTTATCGGCGCGAAGCCGGCGGAGATCGTATTCACAAGCGGAGGCACGGAAACCGATAACCTGGCGCTTTTTGGCTCGGTGGCGGCGTCGAATCAGTCTCGCAAGCACATTATTACTACGGCGATCGAGCATCATGCCGTGTTGAACGCCGCTCAGGCGCTTGAACAGCAGGGCATCGAAGTCACGTATATTCCGGTAGGTTCCAATGGTGTTGTCGACCCTCAGGACGTTCGTCGCGCACTGAGGCCCCAAACAATCTTGGTCAGCGTCATGCATGCGAACAACGAGCTGGGCACGATCCAACCCATTGAAAAAATTGGCCGAATCGCCGCGGAGGCGGAGATTTCCTTTCACTGCGACGCCGTGCAATCGGCTGGAAAGTTGCCGCTCGACGTTGAAAGTCTTGGCGTGAGTCTGCTCTCCATCTCCGCGCACAAAATTTATGGACCGAAGGGAGTTGGCGCGCTGTACGTTCGCGCAGGGACTTCGATTGCGCCACAATTTCATGGGGGGCATCACGAGCGCGACCGCCGTCCCGGGACCGAAAATGTTCCTGGAATTGTTGGTTTTGGCAAGGCAGCCGAGCTGGCGGAAATGAATCGCGCGGAGGATGCGGCAGGTATTGAAGTGCTTCGCGACCGTTTGGAAGAAACGTTAACGCGAGTATTGCCGGCGGTGCGAGTGAATGGAAAACGTTCGCGGCGTGTTTCGAATACTACGAATCTGGCTTTTGCGGGAGCGGGGGGAGAAGCGCTGGTTATCGCGTTGGACCTTCAGGGCATTTCGTGTTCGACAGGCGCGGCGTGCTCTTCCGGGGCCGTGGAGCCGTCACATGTGCTGCTCGCGATTGGCTTGTCCGGCGATGAAGCACGATCGAGCTTGCGGTTCAGCTTGGGACGTGGGACCACCTCTGAAGAGATCGATTGTGCCATTGCGATCATTCCACCGACGGTGGAACGGCTGCGGGCATTATCGCCTCGCGCGTTGAATACGGTGCATACCCGGTAAATTTCCGATGGCAAATCCACTAGTCCAACTCGAACCTTTTTGCGAATCTGCGGGTGCTCACGGTTCCACGCCGGCGGCGGCAGAAGGTCCCGCCATTGTGGAACAGATTCGGCACCGTGCCGACACCGGAAACGTTGCGCATGTTGCAGTGGCCATGAGTGGCGGAGTGGACAGCTCCACTGTTGCGGCGATGATGAGCGCCAGCGGACAGCAAATCATCGGATTGACCATGCAGCTTTGGAATCAGCGGCGCTTGCCTCAACTTCAGAGCGCCGAACCCGCGCAACATCGCTGCTGTTCGATTGACGATGTGTATGATGCACGCAGGGTCGCGGAACATTTGCGCATTCCGTTTTATGTGGTCAACTTCGAGCGCGAGTTCGAAAAGAACGTGATACGTCCTTTTGTGGACGACTATCTGGAAGGCCGCACTCCGATTCCTTGCACGCTTTGCAACAACCACGTGAAGTTCGATCGGTTATTGCTGACCGCGCGGCAAATCGGAGCGGAGCGCATTGCCACGGGGCATTACGCGCGCGTTCGTCACAATCCCGAATCCGGGCGATACGAACTCTTGCGCGCGGTGGATGAATCGAAAGATCAAAGCTACTTTCTTTTTGGCCTAACTCAGGAGCAGCTCGCTCGCACTGATTTTCCGCTGGGCAAACTTTCCAAGGGCGAAGTCCGCGAAATTGCGCGGCGCCTGCAGGTGCCGGTGGCGGAAAAGCCGGAGAGCCAGGAAATTTGTTTTGTGCCAACGGGAAATTACGTGCGCTTCATCGAAGGCTATCTTCACGAACAGGGACAAACTTTGCCGGAAGATGCGGGCGACATTGTGACTACTGCCGGAGAAGTGGTCGGCCAGCATAATGGATTGCATCGCTACACGGTGGGGCAGCGCAAGGGATTGGGCATTTCAGAAGGGCGCCCAATGTACGTGGTTTCGCTGGATCGCGCAAAGAATCGGTTGGTCGTCGGCGAAGATCGCGAGCTGCGGAGCACGACCTGCGAGGTTCGCGACGTGAATTGGATTCCTTATGCGGTTCCAGACGGTGCGGTTCGCGGGAAGGTTCGCATTCGAAACCGGCACGAACCTGCGGATGCGGAAATCACCGCCGTTGGGCCGATTGACGCACGAATTGTTTTTGATGAGCCGCAGAGAGCCGTCACACCAGGGCAGGCTGCTGTATTTTATTCGGGCGAACGTGTGCTGGGTGGCGGCTGGATTCGCTGAGATTTTAGCGGGTCAGATAAAAAGTTCTTCGTCTTGAGTAGCGCCGTCAGATTCGCCTCGACGGCTTTGAGAGCCGCGAAGCACATCGATTCCGACTTTTACGCCCTTCAATACGGCGGAGACCTGTTGCACCGGCGCCCACAAAGTTTTACGAACCTTCGTGCCGGTATCTTCAATCACTTCCAGCGCGCCCGTAAGGATTTGATCGGCACGGATAACCTGAACGCGCAAACGCTCCAGACTATCAGTCACAACGCGGTCGATTCTCTGCGCTTGCCCGCGCGCTAATCGAGTAATCTCGGCCGTGTCGCCGGAAATGCTAGCGATCTTGTCTTCGGAGTCTTCCAGGATGCGATTGACGCGAAGCAAGATCGGATCAACGCGTACTTTTATATCGTTGGCGATAGTGGTAAACTTCTCGATAGCGGTCTTCATCTGGATAAACATGCCCAAAAGGATTGCCATTTGAATAACAATGGCGACCGCTGCGATAACAATAAATGCTTCAATCCAGACGTTCATGGAATTCCTCGCAACTGCTAGCTATGCTTTCGCTTCGCGTCGGTAGGCGTCTTTGCCCGCTTCCACTGCCGCCGCAACGCCTTCCTTCTGCCGATCCATGATCTCTTTGCTGCGCTCGATCAAATCTTCCGCGCGTTCGCGAAGTTCGCGCGCCTTGCGCTGAGCATAATCCCGGCCTTCGTCAGCCTTCGAGGTTAGATATTCTCTTGTTTCTTCGCCGGACTTCGGGGCGAAAAGGATACCTACAAGCGCGCCAATTCCCAGTCCCGCCAGAAAATAGCTCACTTTCGACCCGCCATTGTCACCCATAGAGCACCTCCAAAGTTAAGTTCGGTAAATTTGACCTTAGCACAGCCCCTAAATACAAGCAATGGCGCGAAAACATTAGAAAGGGCGGGAAATCCTCGTAGGAGCGTTCGTTATGGGCGAATTTTCTTGGTTTCAGTTGACCAAGAAAACACGGATTTAGTAGTCCAAATACGGCTGTTGGATTAGATTAGCAGGCCGATATGCTGAAGGCGAAAACTCATTTCTCCGTCGCGCAGGCGACAATTTTTTCGGCGATTGCATTCTTTTTCGCCTGCAATTCAATTTACCCGCAAGATTCCTCGACAAACGCGGCGGGTAATCAAGTCCAAGCGCGTCCCTGGATGAATTCGAAACTGGCTCCGGAAGAGCGTGCGGATATGGTTCTGAAGGAAATGACGCTGGACGAGAAAATCGAATTAACGCATGGCAATGGAATGGAGGGCTGGGGGCGGCCGATGCTGGACTTGAGTTCGAGCAATGGCGGCGCCGGCTTTGTGTTTGGCATACCTCGGCTGGGTATTCCGATGATTCAAATGAGCGATGCTGCGTATGGCGTGCGCGCGAGCGTACAGAACGGGCGATATTCCACTGCGCTGCCGGCCAATATCGCTTTAGCAGCGACCTGGGACGTACGAGCCGCGTGCGAATATGGCGCGTTGATCGGTCGCGAGCTACGAGCGCAAGGCTACAACATGTCTCTGGGCCGGGGAGTGAACCTGGCTCGCGAGCCGCGCAACGGCCGGACGTTTGAATACCAGGGCGAGGATCCCATCCTCGCCGGAACCGTGGTCGGAAACAGAATCAAATGCGAGCAAGCGCAGCATGTGATTGGCGATATTAAACATTTCGCGTTGAACGATCTGGAAAGCGGCCGCGACGAAGTAAACGTAATCATAGGCAAGCGTGCAATGCAGGAGAGCGATCTTCTCGCGTTCCATATCGGAATCGAGATCGGGCAACCTGGCGCGGTGATGTGCGCCTACAACGCTGTCAACGGTGATTTCGCTTGCGAGAATAAGTACCTGCTGACGGACGTGTTGAAGGAGGATTGGGATTTTAAAGGCTTTATCGTTTCAGACTGGGGCGCAACACACAGTACAGCAAAGGCGTCGGCTGCCGGCCTGGATCATGAAGAGCCTATGGATGACTTCTACGGCGAGAAGCTGAAGAAAATGGTTTGGTCCGGGGTAATTCCGAAGTCCGAACTGGACGAACATGTGCGTCGGATACTGCATTCGGAATTTGCGAGCGGGATCTTGGATTTTCCGACGCAAAAGAGCGTGGTGGATATGGAAGCTGGGCTGGAAACGTCGTGCCGGATTGCTGAACAGAGCGTCGTTCTGTTGAAGAATGATGGAGTGCTCCCACTTGACCCAACCTCGATGCACTCGATCGCAATTATCGGAGCGCATGCCAATACCGGCATGATTTCCGGGGCCGGATCTGCGCAGGTGGATGCACCGGGAAAGCCTGCAGCGGAGTGGCAAGCGCAAGTTTGGTTTCCTACTTCGCCGCTGAAGGCGATTAGAGAGAGAGCTTCCGGGGTGGACGTGCGATTTGACGCGGGCAAAAATCCGGCGGCCGCAGCCGCGCTGGCGAAAAAATCGGATGTCGCGATTGTGTTTGCCTACCAGTGGATGAGCGAAGATATGGATTTGCCAAACTTGTCGCTTCCCGACAGTCAGGACTCGCTTATCGAGCGAGTAGCAGCGGCGAATCCGCGTACGATTGTCGTGCTAGAAACGGGGTCCGCGGTGACTATGCCATGGATCGACAACGTGAAGGGTGTTGTGGAAGCGTGGTACGCGGGCAGCAAAGACGCCGACGCGGTTGCGCGCGTTTTATTTGGCGATGTGAACCCGAGCGCGAAACTGCCGCTCACATTTCCGCGTAGCGAGACGGATTTGCCTCATCCCAAGCTGACTACTCCGCCGCCCGGCACACAGCCGCCTGATGTAGCAGATGCGGAGGCTAAGCCTGTATTCAACATTCGCTACGATGAAGGATTTGAAGTGGGCTACAAGTGGTATGACGCGGAAAACAAGACGGTGCTTTTTCCGTTTGGGTACGGATTGTCATACACATCTTATCGTTATTCTGGTTTAAAAGTTCATTCGACGAGCGAAGGCGTGAGCGTAACTTTTTCTGTGAAGAATACAGGGCGGCGAGCGGGATCGGAAATCGCCGAGGTTTACGTCTCGCTGCCTCAGGAAACCGGAGAGCCGCCCAAGCGATTGGTCGGATGGAACAAGGTTCGGTTAAATGCGGGCGAAAGCAAGGAAACAACTATCACTATCGATAACAAATATCTTTCGATTTACGATGAGTCTATACAGGGATGGAAGCTGACGCCGGGGACTTATGCGTTCATGGTCGGCGGATCATCGCAAGATTTGCCGTTAGCTACGAAAACCGCTCTGAAATAATTCGTAATATTCGAATCAAAGTAGACCAAGTTTCACCACGAGATTAGACGCGAAGGTGCGGACGATCACGCGAAGTTAGATTTGCGATTCCGGAGCTGGACGGTCTCGCACCGGGGCATCGGTTGCACGGAGCGCGGCGTAAATATGTTCGGCGCGGGAAAGTGGAAGTTCGGAAGCCAACTCACCTACAGTGAGCTGCTTCAGCCGGGCGACGCTGCCGAAGCGGCGCAGGAGCTTGCGAGCCGTCTTTTCTCCCACGCCAGGAATTTCGGTGAGTGATGTGCGCAGCCGCCGGCTGGAACGGCGTTGCCGGTGAAAGGTGACGGCGAAGCGGTGGGTTTCATCGCGAATTTGCTGGATCAAGTGCAGGACGGGCGAGTGGCGTTCGAGGACGATCGGTTCATCCTCTCTGCCTAAAACATAGAGAATTTCTTCTTTTTTCGCGATGCTGGCTAGCGGCTGATTGATGATGGCAAGTTTATCCAGCGCTTTGGCGGCGGCGTGAAGCTGGCCGATTCCTCCATCAACCAAAATCAAATCCGGCAGCGGCTTTCCTTCATTTTGCAAACGGTGGTAACGGCGCTCAACCGCCTCCTGCATGCTGGCGAAATCGTCGCGAAGGCGCCCTTCAGATTTTTCCTCGCAATCCTGCATGGCTTCTCCGCGAATGATGAATTTCCTGTACTCGGACTTTTTCATGCGGCCCGATTCCCAAACCACCATGGACGCCACGGTGTCGGAACCTTGAATATGCGAAATGTCGAAACACTCGATTCGCTGAGGGGCGGTGGGGAGATTGAGCGCGGACTGCACGGTTTCGATAATCGTTTTCGAACTGGGCTTCAGAACGCGGAATCGTTGGATGAAGGATTGTTTGGCATTTCTTTCCACCAGTTCAAGGAAGGCGTGTTTGGGACCTCGCTGAGGAGCAATAATTTCCACCCGATGTCCGGCGCGCTCGGTCAAAACTTCCTCGAGCAACTTACAATCTTCAAAGGGCATCGGCGTATTGATGTAACGTGGCAAATAGGCGGCGTCGAGGTAGAGCTGTTTCAGGAGTGACGGCAAGAATTCAGCGGGTTCGAACTCCTCCAGATCTTCCCAGTAGAAATCGCGACGGTCCACAACGCGCCCGCCACGCAAGTGGAAAAGATTCACGGCAACTTGCGGAGGCTCGGCGTACCAGGCGAGGACATCGGTATCGTCTCCGGAAGCTGCGGCAATTTTCTGGCGCTCTTCCATTTCTGTTAGAGTGCGCAACAAGTCGCGATAGCCGGCGGCTTCTTCGTAGCGTTCTTCTTCCGATGCGATCTGCATGCGTTCTTCGACACTGCTCGCGAGATCGCTGCGGCGGCCTTCTAGAAATAGGCGGACGTCGCGAGCAGCTTCGGCATATCGCTCATCAGTGACCAGTTCCTTCACGCAAGGGCCCAGGCAGCGATGAATGTAGTATTGCAAGCAGGGACGAGCATGATTGCGCGAGAGGTCCACGGTGCAGGAAGGAACCAAGAAATGTTTGTGAATCAGATGGACCAAGCGATAAGCCAGGCCGGCGGGGAAGTACGGACCAAAATAAATCGAGCCGTCTTTCTTTAGGCGGCGGGTGACGTATACACGAGGGTATTTTTCGAAGGCAGTGTACTGAATGTAAGGGTAGGTTTTGTCGTCGCGGAGAAGGATGTTGAATTTCGGCTGGTGCTGCTTGATAAGATTGTTTTCCAGCGCCAGCGCTTCTTTCACGTTGTCCACGACGATGTAATCGACGTCGACAACCTCGCGCATCAAGGAGCCGGTCTTGGCGTCTTGTATGCTCTTGTCCAGAAGGTACGAGCGCACTCGACCGCGCAGGGACTGGGCTTTTCCCACATATAGCACTTTTTCGGCGGCATCCCGGAATAAATACACCCCGGGCTGCATGGGCAAATTGGCAACTTTTTCGCGGAGTTCCATCGATGCGCTACAATATTATCGGGATCTAAGCGGGCAGCAGGTTTTAGTCGCTGGCCGCTGTACAACTTTAATGATAGCAAACGCAACAAATTCAAGCAGGCCGATGCCTCATTGGATGCTGGAACTGGCGCTACTGATAGCTTTGTGTGGAGCTCCAGCGCGGTCTTTTCAGCAGGGGCAAGACCCGCAACAGCAAAAGCCTCAGCCGTCGGCTGATCAGTCAAGTTCGTCGCATCCGCCAGCAGCCCCGCCTTTGGAGCCGGGCGAGTCCTCTTCGGCGAAGCCAGAGCAGACCGGAGACCCGACCGCTCCGCAGCCAGAGCCGACACCGGAAAAACCCCCGACGACCCCAACCCCGGGCGCAAAGCCGACGCCTTCAAATGCCGCGAAGCCAGGTGTGCTCCCGCCCGAAGATAATCCCGCATGGGATCCGTTCCACGCAGCGCAAGACATGGACGTCGGCACATTTTATATGCACAAAGGTGATATGGACGCGGCCATCGGACGATTTCAAGACGCTATTCGTTTACGGCCTAATTTCGCGAAGCCTCGACTTATGATCGCCGAGATATACGAGAAAAAAGGTGATAAGTCCGAGGCACTGCATTACTACAAGGAATATCTGCAAGTTTTTCCGGACGCGCCAGACGCTGCAAAAGTTAAGAAGAAGATCGAGAAACTTTCGAAAGAATAGTCCCTACCTGCCGTCCTTTTGCGCCCAGAGAACTTTGTTTGTGCACAATCCCATTGTTATACCCGGCGCGGAATGGCATTGCGCCCCGTCCGTACGAGTTAAGACCACCCTCAGAAGCGATTTACAAGTGGGCGACAGCGCTGTTTGTTTTCCGCGTCAGCATCCGACATTGTAATAAGATGACGCTTCGAATTTTTTACCTGAGTCGTGCCACGTTGAAAAATGGAACTACGTAAAGATCCCATCACTCGAAGCTGGGTTGTAGCGGGCCATCCGGAACGCGAGAAGGTTCGCCCGGATCCCTGCCCGCTTTGTCCGGAGAACCGACCGCAAGCGAGCACGATTCTGGATTTGCCTGCGCATGGACAGTGGCAGGTGCGCGTGTATCCGCATTTTCGCCCGCTCTATCGAATTGAAGGCGAACCAGGGCGCCAAGCCGAGGGAATCTACGACCGCATGGCTGCCACAGGCGCCCACGAAATTATCGTGGAGACTCCGGAGCACACGCGGCAACTGTCACAGATGAACGACGAAGAAATCGAGCGCGTCCTGGAAGCCTATGCGCTGCGCATCGCGGATTTAAAGCGCGACGCGAGATTCAAGTACGTCACCGTCTTCAAGAACCAAGGAGCCCAAGCGGGGGAAGAGTGGCCGCACGCGCATTCGCAGATCACGGCTACAACTTTTGTCCCACGCAGAATTTTGTACGAATTGCGCGCTGCGCGCGAATGGTACCGCGACCGCGAACGTTGCGTTTTCTGCGACATTTTGCGCCAGGAAATTCGGCAGGCCAAGCGCGTGGTGGATAATGCGGGTGATTACTACGCCTTCTGCCCTTACGCGTCGCGCGTGCCCTACGAAGTATGGCTAATGCCGAAAATGCACAACCACCAATTCGAATTTCCCCAGCCGGGTGAAAACCGCCGAAACCTGGCCAACTTGCTGGGCAGGACACTGCGAAGGCTGATGAAATTTTCGGAAAACTATCACATGGTAATGCACACCGCTCCTAATACGCTGCAAACCAAAGGCGAATTAAGCGAATATTGGCGGACGATTGCGGGCGATTACCATTGGCACATCGAAATTCTTCCCATCGTACAGCAGAGAAGCAAGTCTTACAGCATCAAGGAAATTTATTTTAATGGAACGCTGCCCGAAGAAGCGGCAGAAGACCTGCGAAAGATCGACCCAGGCAAATAATGAAATCGGAGCAAATGGTTTTGAGAAAACGGGCCAGCCAGCGCGGCGGAATTTTCTCAAAACTTCTGTTTCTGATTTTCCTGATCATATTTGCGGCCATTATTTATCTGGCGCGCTACCCGATTCTGCGTTTTGCCGGAGATTTCTGGGTCGTGGACCAAACGCCACAGGTTTCCGACGTGATCGTGATTCTCAGCGATGATAATTACGAGGCGGCGCGGGCAACACGAGCAGCGCAGCTTTTCAAATCCGGCATGGCGCCGCACATTCTAGCCAGCGGACGCTTGCTGCGCCCATATGCCGGTATTGCCGAGCTTATGGAGCGAGATTTGAAGGCGCAGGGAGTGCCGGCAAATGCGATTGTGCCTTTAGCGCATCGCGGAGCGAACACGCGCGAAGAAGCGGTCGCCGATGCACAGGAAATCGCATCGCACGGCTGGAAGAGAGTTTTGCTGGTGACTTCGAACTATCACACTCGGCGGGCGGATTATATTTTTGCTCGCACGCTGCCCAGGGGCACCGCGCTTCGAGTGATCTCAGCGCCGGACTCTGAATACGATCCGAGCAGTTGGTGGGAGCATCGCACGGGACTTAAGAGATTTCTTTATGAAACGGCAGGATACATCGTCAGTATATGGGAGTTACGTCACAGCGATGTGCAAACCTCTTGAGTGACGGGATAGCTTTTCGGTCGAGCAGCCATTACGTCAGGTTCGGGAGTGGATAAGCGCGAGACCGTACCAAATCGTCACTTGCCCCAACACCGCGATTTACTCAGGGACGCCTCTGTACTATAGTTTGGACATCGCTTGGGACCCGAGCCGCCCGGCGTAGAGACCTAAGCATTTTGGGGGAAAAATCTAATGTGGAATAAATCCGCCGAGGCCAAGCCTTCTTCGGAGGCGAGCGAGACCGCAGTTCCAGTAATACCAGCACCACCGGCGAACGCTCAGCAGACGCCGAGTACTCCGGTAGTTCCGCCGACGCCACAGAATTCCGTTCAGGTAGATCCGACCACACCTTCTTCTACTAGTGTGACCACGATCGCGGCTGGACTGAAAATAAGTGGCGAGATTTCCGGCGCCACTGATTTGTACATTGATGGCGAAGCGCAAGGAAAAGTCCGTCTCCCAAGCGCTCGTGTGACGGTCGGGCCCAATGGTCGCGTGCAGGCGGACATCGAGGCGCGGGAGATCATTGTCGAAGGAACGGTACAAGGGAACCTGAAAGCGGGCGAGCGTCTGCACCTTGGAGCTGCCAGTCGAGTGCAAGGCAGCATTCTAACGCCACGGATTGCGATTGAAGATGGAGCGCGGTTACGAGGCAAAGTGGAAATGGTACGTGGCAACTCGCAGTCCAGCGCCGAGACGGCGGCTGAAGTGGGAAAAGCGACAGCCATGTCCGCAAGTGGGAAGGACGAGTAAACCACAATGAGCTGGCAAGCCAAACCCCGTCTAACTGCGATGCCCGTGTCTGACGCGCGCCCGAAGCCCGGACCGTCGGCGGTAGCGACATCTTCCGCAAACGTTCGCGTCTCCAATGGTCTAAAGGAATTCTTGTGGTTGCTCAGCGATTCGAAACAAGGGCGGATTCTGGATCTTGGTCAAGTATCGCAGGCCACTCTAACTTTCTTCATCGAGAAGGGATTCCGCGTTTCAACGGAAGACCTATTACGTTCCTGGAAGGAATTTCTGGCCGCCGAAGAGGAAAATTTCCGAAGAGCCCCGGTTGGAAATGGCACCGCCGAGGTTTCGCCGACTATCTTCGCGGATAAATTTCTTGAGACAGCAGTGCAGTATCCCGCGGAACATTTCCACGGAGTTCTGGCGTGGGATATTTTTGACTACCTGGATGCGCAGCTACTACCAAAAGTGATGGACCGGTTGTACACGATTCTGCAACCGGGCGGCGCAGTCCTTTCGCTGTTTCACAGCCGAACTCCGGAACGGTTCTCCCGATATCGGATATCGGATCCGCAGACGGTTGAACTTTTGCCGGCGTCTACGCTGTCAGTTCACGCGCGCATTTTTCAGAACCGCGAAATTCTGGATATTTTCGGAAAGTTTCGCTCGTCGAAGACCTTTGTAGGGCGTGATCAGGTGCGCGAAGGCCTTTTCCTAAAGTAGCTATCCGGTCAAATTCTTCGAATCCTAATCTTCTGTCGACTCCGCTGGATTGAGCGGAGTGCTGTCTTTACGTCCACGCGCCTTCCATGCGTGATGAGCGGCTGGAAGAAGAGAAACGACGATGACTGCGGCGATTACATAGTGGATGTGTTTATCGATATGCGGATCCGACTTGCCAATCGTGAACCCGAGCAGGATCATTCCCCACACCCAGCAAATTCCTCCGATAATATCGTAGACGAGATAGCGCGAATACTTCATCCCTGCGGCGCCAGCCACCGGTGGACAGAAAGTCCGAATGATGGGCACGAAGCGTGCTAGGATGGTGGTCTTGCCGCCATAGCGCTCGTAGAACTCGTGAGCCCTGATTAGGTGGTGCTTCTTGAAAAATCTGGAATCCTCACGACGGAATAAGCTTGGCCCCGCTTTCCAGCCAATGAAGTAGCCCAATTGATCGCCGGCTATAGCACAAAGGGTGACCAAGGAAAGCAACCATGCCAGGTGTAACTTTCCCGCGCCGGCAAAGACCCCGGCGGTGACCAGCAGGGAATCGCCCGGCAGAAAAAAGCCTACGAACATTCCGGTTTCCACAAAGACAATGACGCAAACCATCAATGTGCCGCCCCAGTCGAGCAGGCCACGAATATCGTAAAGGCGGGCTAGAATTTCCTTCAGGAGCTCGATCATTTAGCTTCTTTCTTAGAGCTTTTCTGCGGCCAACCGGGCAGCAAGTCCTTCTAAACACAATAACATTAAACTCCGCAGATGCGACCTCCTCCGCCTAGTACTTTCCTCCTACCATCTATAGCCCCCTGTACCATTGGCCACTCCGGAGCCTTGTACGAAGATGCAGTTGTACGAGGGAACAACTGAAGGGGGCGAATGATGGAAGCTGGATATGCAGCCTGGATGGGCCAGCCGGTGGTTCTTCGAGTGGTAGCAGGCAACATGCGAGTCCCGTTGCGCGGGCGGTTGATGTCCGAGACAAATGAGATTGTAAGATTGCGAATTGGAGAGAGCTGGGACGTGGACATCTTCAAATCAATGGTTGTAGGGGTGGAACACGACAATCCGGTTTATGTACTCAATTAAGGGGGAAAGCGTGAGCGCACTGGCCAACAACGGTCTTGCGCCTGAAAGCGACACAGAGGTAATGGCGCTCCCCAGTTCTTGGGAGGATACGACTATGCGCGCCCGCTTGCAGACCTTGCGCGACACAATTTTGGTGGTGGCACTTCAAATGATTTTTCGAGCAACCTTAGTCATGCGGCGTTGGAATTACTAAGGACAAGGTTACTCAACCAGCTTCCCCGGCCCCTCCTCAACCCCCCGCCCCAGGCCTGTGCCCCCAGGCCTGGGGTTCTTCTTTTACGGCGGCGATTTCGGTTTGACCGCCGCGTTAAGTACGGTGCCGCTTTGAGTTCGCACTGAGAATTTTCTTTACTCCTCCGACTCATCCGCTATAAGACTAGGCCAGTTCCATCCATACATGAGACTAACTCTCGCCGACTGGGCCGTAGTAGCAGCCTATCTCCTATTCACACTTCTCCAAGGATTGTATTTTCGCAAACGATCGAGCGGCAGCACGGCTGACTATTTCGTCTCGGGACGCCGCGCGGCTTGGTGGTTGATTGGCACCTCAATGGTGGCGACGACCTTTGCCGCGGACACTCCCTTAGTAGTCACCGGGCTGGTTTACAGATTTGGAATCGCGGGGAATTGGATTTGGTGGAGCATGCTTCCGGCCGGCATGATGACGGTTTTTCTTTTCGCGCGGCTATGGGTTCGCGCGGGACTTCTGACGGACGTTGAGTTCGCTGAACTGCGTTATGCGGGGAAGCCTGCGGCTTTCTTGCGTGGATTTCGGGCGCTGTACCTCGGCCTGCTGATCAATTGCGTGATTCTGGGCTGGGTCACGAAAGCTATGACCACGATTGTCAGCGTTGTGATGGGACTGGACGACCGCCGATCGCTCGCTCTGTGTGTATTCTTTCTGATTCCCTTTACGGGCTTGTACGTTTCGCTCGGCGGCCTGTGGGGAGTGTTGTGGACTGACTTATTTCAGTTTGTGCTGAAAATGGGCGTGGTAATCGCGGTGGCTTGGTACGGAGTGCGCGCTGCGGGCGGGATGACCGAACTACTGTCCAAGCTTGCAGCAATGCAAAAGTCGGCAGGGCCCGGTGCGGCGAAGATTACCTCGTTCTTTCCGGATTTTTCGCGGGGTTTCGCCAGCGAGGCATTATGGACAATCCCTGTGATCACTTTCTGCGTATATCTAGGTGTGCAGTGGTGGGCCTTTTGGTACCCAGGGGCCGAACCAGGAGGAGGCGGGTATATAGCGCAACGAATTCTGAGCGCGCGTAACGAACGCGAAGGGTTACTTTCGGTCTTGTGGTTTAATTTCGCGAATTATGCTTTGCGGTCGTGGCCCTGGGTTATAGGTGCGCTTGCCGTGGTAGTCTTGTACCCGCAACTTGCCCGGCCGGAGTCGGGATACATTTTGCTGGCGGTTGATCACCTCCCGCGCGCAGCTCGCGGGCTTTTGGTTGCGGGATTTCTTGCGGCGTTTATGTCCACAATTGCGACGCATCTGAATTGGGGTAGTTCTTATCTTGTTTCGGATTTTTACCGGCGGTTTGTGAATCGCGACGCGACCGAAAAGCATTATGTTTCGGTTTCGCGCTGGACCACAGTGCTTCTAGTGATTGCAGGGGCATGCGTTTCGTGGGAGCTTGCTTCGATTCGCGCGGGCTGGCAGATTTTGCTGGAAGTGGGGGCGGGAACCGGCAGCGTGTATTTGCTGCGTTGGTACTGGTGGCGGATCAATGCATGGAGTGAGATTGCCGCAATGACGACTGCGTTAATCGTTTCAGTGACCTTTCGCCTCATTGCGCCGTTCCACGGCTCGGAACCGGCTGTTTTCGCCAAGCAGACTCTGGCAACCACATTGATAACTACGATGGTTTGGGTGCTGATAACTCTTCTGACGCCCGCCGAGCCTGATGATACCCTCGTGAAGTTCTACCGCCGGGTCAGGCCGGATGTCTCGGGTTGGAAGCCGATTGCGGCAATTGCAAAAGATTCATCGCCCACTAAAGACTTGGGCCGAAATCTGGTAGACTGGGTTATCGGCTGTACCATGGTTTACGCCGCACTTTTCGGCGTGGGGAAATTTTGTATATTGGAATTCTGGCAGGGGTCTCTATTCGGAGCAGTAGCGATTTCCTGCGCCGCGTTCATCTATCGGAGCCTGAATCAACCCTATTGATAACCGGTCTTTTTCCGGATTGTGGTGGAAAGAACCGGCCCGGCATGTATTCGCAGTCTTTATAAGAAGCGCTAAAAAGTCCCAAATCGACGTGGGAGATTGTTCTGAGTAGGGGTATTATGCGCAGTCACGCCAAAAATTGAGGGGAGAATAGATGAGGATTGCCAGCGTTGCGAGTGCTTTTCCTGAGAATTATTACAACCAGCAAGTCTTGACTGACGCCTTGAAAAACGATTGGCGGCACCGGCTAGCCAATCCGGATATTCTCGATCGTCTCGATGAGAGTATGAAAGTGGAGGGGCGTTACCTCGTTCATACGCTCGATTTTTACGAAAACCTAACCACCTGGGGCCAAGCCAATAACGCGTGGATTGAGCACGCGCTCGAACTGGGCGAGGAAGCTCTATGTAAGGCGCTTCACGCGGCCGGCATGAAACCGAAGGAGCTGAGTGCTATTTTTGTGACGTCAGTTACCGGAATCGCTGCTCCTTCGATAGATGCGCGACTGGTAAATCGAATGGGGCTTTCGACAAACATCAAACGCATTCCCATATTTGGATTGGGTTGCGTGGCCGGCGCAGCAGGTATCGCGCGCGCCGCGGATTACGTTCACGGCTATCCGGACCAAGCGGCAGCATTGCTCTCCGTCGAGTTGTGCTCGCTGACTCTACAGCGCGATGATCTTTCCATGGCTCACCTGATTTCGGCCATGCTGTTCGGAGACGGCGCGGCGGCAACGATTGTAGTTGGATCTAATAGGAAGTCCGACGGCCCAGAAATTCTTGCCACCAAATCAATCTTCTATCCGCATACAGAGAAGGTGATGGGTTGGGACATCTCCGAAAAAGGCTTCCGCATCGTATTATCGCCGGAGGTTCCGGACACCGTTGTGAAGCATCTCGGCAAAGACGTGGATACGTTTCTAGCCGAACAGGGCCACAAGAGAAGCGACATCAAGACCTGGGTAATGCATACCGGCGGTCCAAAGGTTCTTGAGGCCACCGCGACTGCGTTGGGCTTGAACGAAAAAGACCTGGCCGCTTCGTGGGAATGTTTGCGCAAGGTTGGCAACATTTCATCTACTTCAGTGCTTCTGGTCCTTGAAGATGTTTACATGAACCGGCGACCGGAACGTGGGTCGCTGAGCATTCTGGCAGCCATGGGGCCGGGATTCTGCTCCGAGTTGGTACTTCTGAGATGGTGAAAGGCGGCCTCAACTGGCCAAGTGCGCGGATGTCCTGGTTATTGGCGCGGGACCTGCTGGAATCGCGACGGCGATTGCAGCGACCCTTAAAGGACTCCGCGTAGAAGTTGTAGATTGCAGAAAGCCTCCGATTGCAAAAGCCTGTGGAGAAGGATTGCTTCCGGGCGCCGTTGCAAACTTAGCCGCGCTCAGCGTCAAATTGGATTCATGCCACGGATACCCATTCCGTGGCATTTCTTTTTTAGACCAAGAGTCTTCTACTAGCGCGAGAATTTCCCACGGGACCGGGTATGGAGTGCGACGCAGCACTCTGCATTCGTTATTAGTCGAGCGGGCAGGCGAACTCGGCGTCACCTTTAAATGGGGCGCTCGGGTTACGGGCTTTGACACGCGAGGCGCATTTGTCGATGGCTTGCGTACGACATACAAGTGGCTCGTTGGGGCCGACGGGCAAAACTCGCGCGTTGGAAGATGGGCCGGTCTGAATTCTAAACGTCCGCGGCTCTCGCGGTTTGGATTCTCACGGCACTACGGTGTGTCTCCCTGGACCGACCTGGTTGAAGTCCACTGGGGCCCGGGCTGCCAGATGTTCGTCACTCCCACGGCCGACAACGAGGTTTGCGTTGCGCTTCTATCTCACGATCCAGGGTTGCGAATCGAACGTGGTTTAGTTCATTTTCCGGCGGTAGCCAAGCGTTTAAATGGGGTGCATCCTCGCACAGTGGAATTGGGGAGTGTGACCGCGCTCGGTCGCGCTCGCCGGGTAGTGAGTGCAAACGTGGCGCTGGTGGGGGACGCATCGTTTACCGTGGATGGAATCGCCGGCCTTGGGTTGAGTCTTGCTTTTGAGCAGGCCATTCTGGTGGCGGAGGCTATTGCGCGCGAAGATCTGAACTGCTACGAAGCCGCGCATAGCGAAATCTCGGCGGCTCCGTGGCGAATGACGAGGCTGCTGCTTCTTATGGATCAGAGCGCCTGGGTGCGAAGAAAAGTACTTCGTCTATTTGCGCGCAAGCCCGCGCTGTTTTCAAAAATGATGTCTGCGCATATGTCGCAAACCATGAACGAGAGTTTAGATGCGACGGAGATGTTAGGTCTCGGCTGGCAAGTGCTGCGAGCTTGATCGTGCAGAGATTGAGATCCCCTTACGCATCAGATCATCCTTCCAGAAATTCTAATCGAGCGCGCTTTCTTCGGCCGAATATCGTTAGAACTTTTGCCGCGCGATACATTGTCACGGCTCTTACGAGCTTTCTTCTGTTGGCCTCCGCCGTTCGCGCGCAATCGACAGGGTCGAGCGAATTTAAGTTAGATCCTGCGCGATCTACAATTAAATTTACTCTGGACACCACTCTCCACACCGTTGAAGGAACATTCAAGTTCAAGAGCGGCCGCCTAAGTTTTGACCCGGCGACGGGGCAGGCGGACGGACAGATTACCGCTGACGCCACCAGTGCCGATACCGGCAACAAAAGCCGCGATAAGAAAATGCGTCAAGAAATTTTAGAGAGTCAGAAATATCCCGAGATTCTTTTTATCCCGGAACAAGTGAAGGGTTCGGTCAACTCGCAAGGCGCATCACAGGTAGAGCTGACGGGAATCTTTCGAATTCACGCGCAAGACCACGAATCCACGGTGATCCTTACCGTGCAGCACGAGCCGAACGGGCAGGTCCGAGCCGACGCAAAGATCTCGGTTCCTTACATCCAATGGGGTCTTAAGAATCCGAGCAGTTTTTTGCTGCGAGCAAACGATAGCGTGGAAGTTGAAATACACGTGACCGGCCAGTTGGTTTCCGCAGCCCAGCATTAATCGCTAAGTCCTTCCCCAAAATAGAGACTGGCGCCATCCTGAGGAGATTGGCGCCAGTCCTTGCTAAGGCTGAGCGGCGCAAGCCACTCAGCGTTGGTAAAAAGCTATTTACTTACCGCCGCTAGGGGCCGGTGCCGCGTCAGTTGAAGTGTTGAAATTGAACATTTCAAACAGATCGCTTAGCGCCGGACTGTTGGTCGGTACGTAAGGGTTGCTGCCGTTCACTTTCGGATTGGGGAAATTATCGCGGCTGCGCTTGGTGATCGGGCCGAGTCCCCAGTTTCGTTCTACGAATTTCAGGATGGAAACATGATCGCCGTACAGATGCGATACGTGTCCGCCCTGCGTGTAAGGGGAAATCACGAGCAGTGGGATGCGCGTGCCGTCTCCGAAGAAGTCGAGCGGCTGAACGTAGCCAGAATCATAGTAACCGCCGCCTTCATCGAAGGTGACGAAGATGGCAGTGTCTTGCCAGAGCGTCGGGTTGGCTTGAACCGCTTCCACGATTTTCTTCACGAATCCTTCGAACAGATCCAGCTTGGATGATGCTGGGTGACCATCGACGAATCCGCTGGGTTTCACGAATGAAATGGCCGGCAGTGTTCCTTTGTTGATGTCTTCATATAGATTGGTCGTATCCTGCAGGTGTGCAGTCCGCACGGCTGCGTTTGTCATGATCGAAGTTGAATATTGGAACGGGTTGCAGATGTTGCAATATTCATCGCTCAGTGGGCCGTAGTCTCCGTAGTTGAGCTGGTATTTATCTTTTAGGTACCGATCCCACTGGTCGCCGTAATACTTCCACGAAATGTTGGCTTCCAGAAGCTCATCGCCAATGCTTCGTACCGTCGTTCCAGGGATGGTGAATGGAGTGTTGTACACATAGTGGTCGGCGTAAGCGTTGCTGCCGTCGCCAAAGTACCCAGGGTTGTAGTTGTTGACCAAATAATAGCGCCCTGGCTCGCAATTAGGATTTACGTTATAGGACAGCTTGCTCAGATATTCCAGAACCGCGGGAATTCCAGGCTGGGTGATATCGGAACAATTTACGTAGGATCCGCCGCCATACGCGGGAGATCCATAACCCCCGCCACCGTAACCATCTTCGGTGTACCAGTTATTCGAGTTGGCTGCCGGATCCGGGTCTTCCACTTCGTTTACCACGCCGGCGTCAGGCGAACCTTTCCATACCGTCACGTTTTCCGGAGGGGTTGCTGGGTTGCCATTGCTATCGCTGAAGTAAATCGCATCGCCAAAGCCGAGAGCGATGTGATTTGCCCCTGTACCGCCCATGATCGACTGATGGAAATTGTCGTCAAGAGTATATTGTTGCGCGAGTTGGAGCATGTAGGGAGCGTCACCCTTCTGCACATTGTAAAAGCCCATGGCTGCCGAGCCTTCACCGGTGGTCTCTTCGGTGAAAGGCGAGGGGACCGGCAATCCGTTGGAACCGGCTCCGATGGTAACTTCGACAAATGGGAAGAGGTCCGCTTTGCATCCGACTGGATTTGCCTCAGTGGCGTACTCGACGTTGCAATCCAGCTGCTGCCACATCTGGTAGAAGCGGTGCACCGGGCTCGCGGTGTAAGCATCGTAAGGCATGCCATTGCTAAGCTGGAAAGGGCCTGGCTGCAGATCAAACACATCGGGAATGCGCGTGTCGGGCGAATACTTGGGAAGGCCGGTGCCGCCGGTGGTCAAGTATTTGTAGTAACCCCCCGCCAATCCATTTTCGTCTTTTTGCGCTTCCGATACGGTCGGTACGTAAGGATCTGTCGGCGCGCCCGCGGTCAAAGGAGTCGGCAGAACAGGGTAAAGTGACTTGCCCATCGGACTAAGCAGGAATGGGTTGGGCTGCTTGTCAACCGCATGGAACGCAGCGGCCACGGAGAAATTGGGCCCCGGAGTGCCATCGGCGTTGATGATTCCCTCCGAGAGAAGATTGTTAACTTTCTGTCCGGCTGGTGGCTGATAAGTGGCATATACGTGATCGAAGCTCCGGTTTTCACCGATAATCACGATTACGTGTTTAATGGGAGTCTTGGTGTTGCCGTCGTTGTTCTGCTGAGCTTGCGCGGAACCGGCCAACGGGCCACCAAGTGAAAATTGGAACATCGCCAGGGACGTCAATCCGATGCGGAAATATTTCTTGGACTTTGAAATGACCTGCTTGTAGGACATTCACCCTCCTCTTTCTTTCTGCAAGTTTCCAGCGGGAGCAAGTAGTAGTATCTCTGTGTTGCAGCAGGATTTTTCTTCTGTGAATGGACGATAAAGACGAAGGATTGCGCGAGAAAAAGTCGTGGATGAAAAACTAAAGTGATTTTTTTTATTTAATTAGCCTTGGAGTAACACACGGTTAACCAAAAATGATTCCTGGCCGATTATTGTCGTGCAGTTGGGAGAAGCTTGTTGCGAAAGTCCAGTTGGATTTCACTTGCTGACTTCCATGCGGCCAGTCGCGTCGTTTTTCTTAGGGCTGTGAACTTTAGCCCCGTTCGGATCTGCGGGTTCCACACGGATAAGCCCCATCATTCCTCCGTCTTCGTGTTCGAGCAGATGGCAGTGGTAAGGGAATAGGCCAACGGCGTTTGGGTCGCGAAAATCCATTCGCACCCTTACCCATGGATATTGAAGTGTCTTACCGCCGTAATACGGCACATTAATGGTGTCTCGCAGAAAGGGCTCGTTTACCGGCGTTCCAAACCAATCGAGCAGCATGAAGTGGATTTGGTGAATGTGGAAAGCATGCAGTTCGGTCGAGCGATTCTCAATGATCCAATCCTCAACATCTCCCTGCTTCACAACAATATTCGGAACGTTGGAACTCGGATCAAACGGCGTGGGCGTTTGTCCTTCCACCGTGATATAGAACGTAGTCGCGCTATTGGGATTGTTAGGATCCAGCAGCTTCTCTGAAAAATACAGACGCCGCGTTCGGACTGGGGCTACGCTCCCGAGCCAAGGCACATTGGATGGAGGAAGCGGCTGAGGCGAACTATCAAGCGTTGAGCGCAGCTTTGGGGCATCTTCCGCAGCTATGATTGTTGCAAGAGCCCGGTTCGGGTCGTTTTCTCCTCCCACCCCGGTGTCCACCGTTCGGGTTACTAATAACCCTGATACGCCCAATGGCGGCCCCTGCACTATGAATTCCACCCGGCCTCCGGGTGGAACACCGATGTGGTTCTCCCACTCCACAAAATTGCCGATAAGGCCATTGTTGTTCAGCGGGACACCATCCAGAGCCACAATTCCAAGTTGCTGAGGAAATTTATAAAGCACCGCCAAATTGAGATAAGTGATCGCCGAGGCATTCAGCACGCGCCAGAATTGGCGCTCCCCGGGTTTCATTTTAATTTGCGAGGTCGGATAATCCGGATAGGGTACAGGCACGAAATTAATTGAGAGATCTTTGGCGGGCTTGCCGAAGCCGGTGCCGTTATTCGCCGCATCCCCATCATGATCGATAAGCATTCGTCCGATCACGGGTTCTGACTTACTGGGGGGTGAATTCGGATTCAGCAAGTCCTGATCGCGAATTACCAGCACCCTCTCTGGCAATCCCGCGACCTCAGGATTGGCGCGCTCGATTCCTTCAATAATCATGGCTCCCGACAGTCCGCCCAGCACTTGCTTGGTGCTGAATCCATGAATATGGGGGTGATACCAATAAAGCCCGGGCGGCTCATTCTCTGGAATGCGGAACCGGTATTCGAACGGCGGGTCGCCCGGCTGAATGGACGTTTTTAAAACTTCATCTTGATGACAATTAGGTGGAACCGTCAAACCGTGAAAGTGAAGATTAGTGGAAGTCAAACTCATCGTCCCGCTTATGCAGGGATCTGATGTTTTGGCGCTCCCGCTGTGATTTTTAGCACGTGCATCGTCGGCGTCCGCGGAACCGGGGTCCGCCAGATCATTCTTCAGATGCAAAATGAGAAGGTCGCCCGGATGCAGCCTTAGCGTCGGTGACTCGCTGCCGTCCTCTGCCACATAGCAAAACCGATCAGGTTTACCTGGTTCGCTCACACTGCGCACCATTAAATTCACTTTCAAGACGCCGTTCTGGCTTCGCATATCTTCCGGCTCCGGGACAACACTCCCTGGGGATGGACGAGCGCAAATATCAGTCGGCAATTTCTGCGCAAAAGCGCTTTCGGGGAAAAAAGCAACGCAGGAAACCACGAATATATGGAGAAACAGTCTTCGCATCCTGGGGCCTGTTGATATTGATAAAAATGTCGCCGGGAAACAAATCGCTGAGGCATCGTTTCGCCGAATACGGTCTAATCGGACGCAGCTAGCGGCTCAGCCTTGTAAACGTCCAAAAGAGAACCGCCGACAAGCATATTGATGCCGGAAGAGTGAGCACCCAGGCCATCAGCAAATTTTTCACCGTGCCCCATTGCAGACCCGAATGATTCGCCGCCATGGTGCCTGCCACACCAGAGGAAAGCACGTGCGTAGTACTGACGGGCAATCCAAACCCGTCGGCAGCTCCGATTGTCGCCATCGCGGTAATTTCGGCAGCGGCCCCTTGCGCGTAGGTCAAATGTTCTTTGCCAATTTTTTCGCCGACCGTCACCACGATGCGCTTCCAGCCGATCATCGTTCCCAAACCCAACGCAATGGCCACCGCGACTTTCACCCAGGTGGGGATAAACTTCGTCGCATTGTCGATATGTTTCTTGTAGTTGCTGATGACGGCCGCATCGCTGGCTGAAAATGTCGGTTGGCCGGTCTTCTTCATAAGCCGCAGAGCTTCGCTTACCACATACATGTCGTTGCGGAAGTTGCGAACCTTATCCTGTGGAACGCCCTTAAGCTCCCCGTACTGTGAAATTTCCGTCCCGATTCCGTTCACCAGACTGCGCAACGCGAGCATTGTATTTGGAGTAAATTGTTTTGACCGAATGTAGTCTGTTACCTCATCTCTGGGATCCCCAATTACAGCGCTTGGGGAAACGTAATGGTCTAAGACCCCTGCTGTCTGAGTGGACACCGCAACGAAGTCCTGGGATTGTTCGTAGGTGACCGCGTGATTCACGGCATAGGCCGTCGGCACAGTTCCGATTAGGATTAACATAATCAGCCCCATGCCTTTCTGGCCGTCATTTGAGCCGTGAAAAAAGCTCACGCCAGTGCAGGTCGTTACCAGAAGCGCGCGGATCCAAAACGGAGGTGGTTGATCTCCTTTCGGCGCTTCATAAAGCGCCTTGTTTGGAATCAGTTTGCGCATCAGCAACAGCAAACCACCCGCGACAATGAATCCTACTATGGGGGACAGAACCAGCGACTTTCCGATGTTTGCCGCCTGCCCCCAATCCACGCCGCTGGTACCGGTCTTCACTGACATCAATTGGTTTGCAATCCCCACGCCGATGATGGAGCCGATAAGAGTGTGCGAACTGGAAGACGGCAGACCGAAATACCAAGTTCCCAAGTTCCATATGATTGCAGCAACTAACAACGCAAAAACCATGGCGAACCCGGCTTTGCTGCCGACCTGCAAAATCAATTCCACCGGCAGCAGCGAAACGATGCCAAAAGCGACGGCGCCGCTGGATAGAACCACCCCTACGAAGTTCCACATTCCAGACCAAACCACCGCGACATGTGGCTCCAGGGAGTGGGTGTAAATTACCGTAGCCACCGCGTTGGCCGTGTCATGGAAGCCATTTACAAACTCGAACCCCAAGGCGATTAGAAGAGCAACGCCGAGCAGCACGTATGGTCCCACCGAGGCCGAGTGCATCTGCGAAAGGTCCGACAACAAATGCCCTCCCGCATAAATCAGGCCGATGACTAGAGCGACTCCAAACACGAGCATCCCGATGCGGCCCGGTCCAGCTCCAATCTTCTGATCTAGAACGGTTGGCGCGGTCGTGCTCATCCCTCACCTCGCGAAGGTTGCAATTTGAATTCGAGTTTCAGTGAAACGGTTAGAGCGTCTGACCCTACCGGCTGATTGTTAACGGAATGTTATAGCCATATGAACAATGCTGGACGGCCTAAAGCGGCCGGTTCGGATCGGAAACCTTAGGGCGGTGCCAGAGCTTATTTTTCAACTCATTTCTTCAAACCTACTGCTCGCGAGCTTTCTCCGGAAAAGTGTCGCAGAAAATTCTTACAGGGGTGTATCGGAAGCCAACAATCGTAGCGCATATTTAAATCGGGAAGGTCCAAACATCATGACACCGCTGGAAATGTCCGCTACATCGATCGTTATTTTGCTCTCCGCAATCGTAACATGGGCACGGATTACAGCGCGTAAGCACGCGCCTTCGGTACCTGAACGACGTTGATCGCAAAAGATGCCAGATTCCCGCACCCGGAAAACAGGATGAGGAAATGGCTGACTAGGAGGTCCCAGTTCTTGGAAATGCAGTTCCCCCGATTTGAACGATTTCCTTGCGGCATCATCGAGTCCGGCTTAATCCCTTTGTAAATGTTTCAGATACAGAAAAAATTTGGCTTTTTTAGGGGACGCACGGTATGCCGTTTTATGCCCCGATATCGGTTACTAGGGGCCGTTTCTGACTTGACACGAGGCGATTCAGGGTCAGCAACGCCCGCACCGGTGCCGCCAACCTCAGTAGCTCCAAGTTCCGAGTCGCTGCTCGGAATTTTGGAAATTCCTCGGCTTGGAATCGAAACGCCGGTCTTGGAAGGCATTGATGCTGGCACCCTGCGTCGTGCCGTTGGACATATTCCCGGAACGGCCTTTCCCGCTGACGGAATAGGAAATATTGGTATCGCCGGACACCGCGATACTTTATTCCGCCCGCTGAAAGATGTAGAACAGAAGGACGTCATCATCCTGAAGATACTCACGGGAAATCACCGATACTCGGTCGACTCTATTCGGGTCGTCGAACCCGATAACATGGCGGTATTGAAGAACGTCGACCAGCGCACGTTGACTCTTGTAACTTGCTACCCGTTCAATTTCGTAGGGTCAGCGCCCTTGCGGTTCATCGTGCAGGCGCGCGAGATCTAATTCTAAATTCAAAGGCGTTCCTTCCTCAGTTCCCGCCAAGCAGATTCCATTTAGCTTTGTGATGTATTTCGCAGTTTGGTCTGATCGTCAATGGCTGTGGAGCTGGCCCTCGTGCGCAAATCGCGCGGAAATTCGCTTTGCCAGTTGGACGAAAAATCTTTAATTCAATGAAGTGATAGGAGATAATCTCAACACGCGCCCGTAGCTCAGCTGGATAGAGCGTTTGGCTACGAACCAAAAGGTCGGGGGTTCGACTCCCTCCGGGCGCGCCACTCTTTCTCAAACAAAAACAGAGACTTACGCTGCAACTTCAACTCTCCTGACTCTGCGAATTCTAAGTGCATTACGTGCAGATAGCTTTTCTTCAAAGACAGGAATAAGAAACCCCGTGCCAATTTCTTCAGCAACTTGCTTCCGAAAGTCCACGTCTTCATTCAACTTGGAATAGCCGTCCGTTACGGACTGCTCGGCGTGTCCAAGCCAGAATTTGATTAGGTCTTCCGGTGCCCGTTGCTTGCGTAGCCAAGTGGTACGGAATCTCCGCATCGCATGGAAACCCGCCTTTGGTCTCTTGAGTTCTTCCAAGATGGAATGGAGAGACCTACGAAGCAGATTGGTTTGGGATAGTGGCTTGCCAACCTTATTGGCGAACAGAAATCCTGCTTGGCGAACACCGATGAAGGCTTTGAGCAATTTCGCCAATTCAGAACTGATGTCCACTTGTCGATAGGCGTTCTTAGTCTTTGGAGTTTGAATATCGCCTTCCCAACACGATTGTTCGACCGTGATGGTTTGGCAATCTTCCGAGAAGTGTTTCACTTCAAGACCGAGGGCTTCACCAATCCTAAGTCCACTTCCTGCCAACAAAGCGTATAGAACCCTTTCGGTTCCGTAAGCCTTTTGAACGATAGCCGTCGTCGTTTCAGGTGTGAACGTAGGCTGATGCTGCTTTTGCACGATAGGCAAGTCAATGAAATCATGGTTCCACTTTCGCGGAAACAATTGTTCACCGTCTTTGTCTAACGCAGAAGCCACCACGAGTTTGACCAAGCCAACGTAGTTGGCGATGCTCTTCGGTGCCAACTTCGCTTCGTGCATCTTCGCAACTAAACCTTTGACGGTCGAGTTGTTGATGCTTGCAAGCGGAGTATCTCCGAGGTTTGGGTTGAGCCACTTATCAACGCAGTTCTGCCAAGACTGCATTGTGGCTGGCTTAACCGGGTTGCGTTTCCTATTCATCGAATTGTTCAAAAACCATTTAGCTTGCTCACGAAATGTTGTCCCAACAGCTGCGTCAATGAATGCTTGTGGGTCATTGACTCCGCTAGCGGCAACAATCTCACTTGCTCTGCGCCTTCTTTGCCCGACGGGAAGGGAATCCTTGCCTTTGAGCGGACAAATTCTCTCGCAGGCATAAATTGGTTTTCCGTCCTTCGGGTATTTTCTAAAACGAACGACATACCATTTACCGCTGACCTCAATCCTACCCACCTGACCGCGACGAGCCATAGAACTGCTCCTTCGCTTGTCTGGTGCTGATGAGGGCACACTACCACCCGAACCTATTTCGGGCAATCCTTCTTGCTTCATTGGGAGATGCTCAACTTCCGGTTTAGCCGCAACCCGCTCATTCATGGTCATACACACGCCTCTGTGTATGGCGCACTTAGTCTTAAATTTACCGACTAAGTTGGATTGTCGGCCAAGTCAGCTCCTGAAGTCGAATATGCACCAAAATAGGGCTCATGCAAAATCATCAATGTTTACAGCGGTTTTATGACAATTGGACTAATCGAATCTTGTATAGGGAATGTATACGCCCCCGAAAGGAGCAATCAAAGATGAAGAATTTTATTCGCACGAATATTTACCTGAGTGCAGCTCAGAAGGCGGCCATGAGGAAGATTTCTCGTAGGCGCAAAGTCAGCGCAGCCGAGGTGCTTCGTGAACTCCTCGACGCAGCCCTTAACTTGGCCGCCAGTACCACACCGTATAGCCACTGTACCCAGCGCGGAAGGGTTGGGCGGGAGTAAGAGAACAGTCATTAAATTTGGGCTTGACATTTATACTATCGTTGTAGTATTCTAAGAGCCGAGTAAGGTTTTAGCATCAAGAGGCGTGAATCACGCCAGCAGCCGAGGGGTTCGCAACGAATCTCCACGGTGCTTAGTAACGATGCGGCTCCTTTAAGAAGGAGCAAAAACCTCGGAATTATTTCCCCCTGCTGCTGCTCACAGTAGGCACTCAATTTAACAAGATTGGAGTGTCTTCTTATGACGCGTAGAAACTCGTCTATACGGCGACACCAGAAGTTTTTCCGTAAGTAGTAACCACCCTAATCGGCAAAGACCGCCGAAACGTGGAGAGTGAGGGAGACAAAATGTTCAACGTATTAGTGCATCGGAAAATCCAGATTGGCTATGACGAAAACAGCAACCAGTGGGGATTTGAGCAGAGCGGACGTGAATACACCGCTGAGTCTCTCGCAAAAGCAAGAGAACTCCTCGATAAACTCATCGACAAGCAAGAGAAGAAAAATTTCCAACGCATAGCGGCGTGGCGTCGCAAAGAGTGGAACCGTCCCGAGTTTCAGATGGTGGAAGTCACATCCATCGGACCCCACCAGTTTCGACCACCAAGTGAAGCATGGATTACGGTAGCGGACAGGCGGGAGAAAGTCAGGATGGATTCTCTCTATCAGTACACTCCTGAATTCGCTGAACTGATTAAGCAATCCGAGGAACTGAAGCGGCAGACGGAACAACTGGCAGCACAAATCAGATAGCACCAACTGGTAGTTGACGAAGGGTAGATTCCAGTAAGAAATAATCACGAGGGGCGTGAGCAGATTTTTTTTCCTGCCCGCCCCATGCCGAGGGCGAATCGTATGCCGAACGAGAGGGAAAAGAAAAATGAATTGCAAAAATCATCGGCATCTGTCGATTCCGTCGTTGTTCGTGTTGTCCCGCCTATAACGATTGCCCGCCAAGTTGGCGAACCAGCGGTGAAGTCATGACTACGCCAATTCTCGAAGCCAAGCCCACATACCCGGAATTTTTCGACCTAGTCGCGGGGCTTCCGCCCGAAATTAAATCAAACATCTGTTACTTGCTGTTGTGGATTTGGCGTCACACAAACAGCGACCGAAGGCACGAGAATTTTGGCAAGGCATGGGTGGCCCATCCCAATCTTGCCCGAGAGATGCATGCGAGCCGAACCGTGATTCCCGAGTGGTTCAACGAGGCTTGGGCATGGGGGCTCATCAACCGAGAGCACCTGTTCAAAAAGAAGGGAAAGGTCATTGTCTCAGACGCACCGTACCGTATGAAGACGAGTCACGGAAGAGGGGAATATCTCGGCTCTCGTTATTGGATTGATTGGGCATTCCTCCAAGAGCTACAAGTCAAGGTAGTGCCGGAATCCGATAGGCCAATTGGGGTGCCGGAAAACGGTAGGCCAAATGAATTGGGGTACCGGAATCCGATAGCCCAAACTGAAATTGGGGTACCGGAAAACAGCACACCTCTACCGGAATCCGGTACCAAGGGTTTGATTGAAGGGTTTGATTTACCCCCTCAACAAAACTGCCCGAGCGTCGAAGCCCGCGAGGGCGAAGACAAAAGCGAAGGGCATGTTGTTGTTAGCGGCTTGCCCAAAAACCAAAGGCGCGGGCAAGAAAATCCTCCTGTTTCGCAAGAAGACCGCACTGACGCCTTCCTCGACGCCCGCCGGGCGCGCCAACTAGAGCGCAAAACACCTGACGCGGAGATATTCCGAGAATACAAAAAGGTGTACGACCGACTGGAACGGGAGTATCAGGCACGAGAAAATTTTGAACGTAAATGTTTTGACGAGATGACCGATTACACCACAAATCCCAAGTGGGCTGCGATGCCTAAAGGGGCGCACTTCGAGAAGCCCTTCATTCCCACAACTAAGCATATTCACGATGCCGCTGAGTTGTATCGCTCCCTCGGTCGAGACGTTACGCTCGCAAAGTGGGAAGACTTCTTAGTCAACGAGAATCACGAAACCACCACACGGGTACCGCTGTTCGATGAGGGTGGTGAAGAGCCGACGGGAGAATTTATTTCTGAAACTGTCGAACGCACGTGGCTCCTATATGATTTTGTTTTGTACTGCGGCGTTTCGTCGGAAAACCGCAATGAGCGCGTACCACACGCCATGCTATGACGAGACCTTTACTGCGGCTAAGGCAGGCTTCTTCAAAACCCGGCAGGTTTCCGCGTCTTGTCCCAGTCACTCCGGCTGGTCATTCGCGCACGTCGAGCGCCGCGTAACGGCCAAGCAGGGGTTGCGCTAGAACCTGTGGCAGCGGCGAAATCGAGCGCCAATTCCAATCCCTGTTCCTCTGCGCGCAGTCGGACGTATCCGCGCATGATGCTCTCGCGAAATTCATACCACCCTTTTTTCTGATTCCAGTTGGTCAGGATGTGTCCGCAGGAACCGCCTTTAAGGATGTTGAGACGCGACACCACCGCATGGCGGTCCAAGTGGTCCGTACCAAACAACTTGAGGTACGAGTCGTAGATGCTTTCAGTGTTCCTGAATAAATCCGCGTGGTCCGCCACTGCCCACAGCACTTCTTCGTTGTCCGATGTGTCCTTTAGTATTGCCGCCTGTTCATAAGTAGATTGAAGGTGCTGCTCAATCCCCATCACTGACTCCGCAATTGCTTCTCGGTAATGGTCGGCATTAGGAACTGTGCAAGGAGCCTCGTCGTTAAACATCTGCCAGAACAATTTTTCGCAAATCAGGTGGATGTAGTGTGGGAATCCATCACTAATAGCGGCGATTCTGGTTCGCGGGCGACTTTCAATTGTCACGCCGAGTGCGCGCGCCGCTGTGTCGATGATTTCAAAGCGGCCATCCCATGACAGTCTCTCCAGCGCGACACCCTCCAAGTAGCGAAAGCAGGATTCGTGAGCGCCCAAAAGTTTTTGGATTGACTCTGCCACTCCGCAGAAAACGAAACGGACAGGGATATGCTTATCCCCGATTTGTTTAATGAAATCGGCAAAGTGCGTCCGCTCCACATCATTTGTAAGGCGGTCGAATTCATCCAGCACCACTACTGTGTTTTCACCGCTCCGTAAGTTGCCAATCTGGAGGAGCATTTCGACGGCGCTGTTCAGATCGAGTGCATGACTATGCTCGACTGCTTCTTCCTTGTGCGTGCGACCAACCTCGATGCCAGCGGGTACTTTGGGAATGGATGCTTTCAGGGTGGTTGTGGTCGTCCGGGAACCTTGCTGCGGTCCACGCAGTGCGGCAATCACGTCGCCCATAAGTCCACTGAACGTTGCCTCCGGGCTGCACGCGAGTAGAACAGGCTGGCTTGATGCCGACTGGTGTGAATACGCGACGGTCTGAGCAAGCGAAGTTTTTCCAACACCACGGTCACCGTAGATGAAAATACTTCGCCCCGGTGCGTACAATGCTTGTTCAATCTGCCGGACCTGCTTTTGACGTCCATACAGATGCTCTTGCGACTCGATAGGCGATGTCGGACTAAGATTCGCATGCAAGACTTTGGCGAAGTGGTCCCGGTCATCGAAATTTGGAATCATTGGATGCCATTCTACGCCTTTCGTCAGAGTGACGCGACGCCACGGGTGCGGGATTTAATTCCCTAAGGGCGTTATTGGCTATATTGTTTCGATGATGCGTTATTCAGTCTCTCGCACGCCGGACGGAAGAGCAGTACTAAGCTGGGCTGCGATGGTTGCCCGCCTCGCGACCGTGACACGCACCAAGCGCGCATGCAGTTCAAGCAGGGCCATCGCACTCAATCGTCCAGCATCGAACTTCGGACATGACGCGCGCCGCCTCATGCCCTTTCAGTCATCACATTTCGGAGCGCATACGGCCATGGTTGCCAAGCAACCAGCCCATTTCATGTGAAATGTAATGTGATTCGCGTCTCGGCTTTTTTTTCATGATGGGTGAGGTGCAGACGTGGACGCAGAATCGCAGGACGGGCGGTTTGTTGGTCAGGACCGGGTATTCTGCTGAGTATTCTGTGTGGCCCAAGCGCGGTGCTACAGACGACCTCGGCACATCAAAAAGTGACATTACGAGAAAAAGCCACCCCAGATTCAGGGTGGCCGAAGAGCGATTCAAAGGGTTTGTAGTGGCAGGAGGTTACAGTATGGTTAGACTGTCACTTCATCGGAAGGCGGCCATCAGCGACTCGTGGCAGGCTTCCGACGCCTGTGCGTCACTGACGTGGGTGTAAATCATCGTGTTCGAGATGTTCTTGTGACCTGCCCGCTGTTGGATGGCGTAGATGTCAGCGTGCTGAGCGGCCATCGTGCTGCATAACGAATGGCGCAAGATATGGGGGTGGGCAAGGCTCGCAGGAACGCCCGCAGCCGTCGCATACGCTTTAAACAGCCGTAGGAACTGCATCCGCGTCATTGCGCCGCCCTTCGCGCTCGGGAATAGGGTCTTCGAGCCATCCTCGCGGCGTTCTTTGAACCAAGACTTCAGCGCAACGACTTCATCAAGCAGCGGTTCACCCTTGTGACGGTCGAGGGATTGGACACCAGATTTCGAGCCTTTGCAGCGATTTACAGCGATGGTCTGGGCGTCCATGTCAATATCGGCCAGTTTCAGGCAGCGAGCCTCCTGTGAACGCAGCGCATGACGGAACGTCAGAAGGAACATGCACCAATCGCGCGTGGACGATTCGCGTGCAGCGGCCAGTATCGTCTTAACCTGTTCAGTTGTAAGAGCGTTCATCTTTTCACCTTTTGTTTTCGTGGCCGCCCACCGAGCTTGCCGTTCTCGCGAGCTGACCGAGCCTTTTCAGGCGAAGTCACAGAGCCGCCTTTACTTCCAATCTGTCTGAGATATTGGAGAACGGCTTTGTGCACGATGCCATTATCCCAAGATGCTTGGGTTATTTGCAATGGTACATCGGTACTCAATCTTGTGCTCACGGCCACGCCCCACAAGCCGAACCGGATGGCCGATAGTATTTTCACTTTGGGTCGAGCGGAAGTCACTGTATCGCTTTGGTTTTTCAGGCGGCTAGCAAAATAAGAAGTCTCATCTGGAATCAAAATCGAGTTTCAAAAACCCCAGACCCGTACCTTCGCTGGTGGGGCTTAGCCCTCGTACAAACAAATCGTCGTTCATTCGCCCCAGCGTACCTGTCGTGTAGCCATCCAGTAAGTATTTATGACTAATGAAACCATGGTAGAGAGAGCTTTCCGAGCCCTCAAAGAGTGTCGATAGGCGGCACGATGTTGAAAACACCTTCGGATGGTCTCGCTCACTGTCCGACTCCGGTCTTCCAACGTCGCGCCGTCCGTCGATTTCTCGTGTCCGACGGAGGAGTCTATGGAGGTTGAAAAATAAAATGGCAACAGCAATTCAAAACCCGACGATGGCGAAGGAAGATTTTCGGAAGTCGCGCGAGTTCCTTGCGCTGACCCAAAAACAGCAGGCATGGGTCGAGTCGTTCCTTGACTCCCAGAATGCGAGCTTTGCCACACGCACGGCGTATGGGGCCACTGACGATACTTACGTCGCAATGTTCACGCGGAAACTCGAAACGTCACCACGCATCATCGCCGCGCTGAATCTGTTTTACGGTCGGTCTCCGAAAGACGCCTTCCTTTCCGAACTGGAGAGAACCATTCAGCATGAGAAGGGTCCGGCAAAAGTTTCCGCCATGCAATTGCTGGCGAGGTTGAAATTCAACGACAAATCGGAAACCCCCGTGGAGCCCGGCAAAGAGTTGGAGCCGACCAGTTCAGCACCGGCGCGTCGCTATGCGGTCAATGAATTCGTTCAATAGGACGGTCACATAGGTCGGGTGCTCGCCGTTGATTCTGAAGGTCACCCCACCCAGATTGAGGAAGTCCGATGAGCGAATTCACATTTGATTTAGACAAGCCTCTTGAACCTGCTGTGTCGGAGGTGAAGAAAGTGTTGGAACCGGATGTGGCTTTTCCTCTGCGACACGGTAAAGGCATGTACGACGACATAGTGGCCTTTTTGCGGAGCCCGGAACCTTTCAGGACTCTTGAATACGAGGCAAGGTTGTTGCAAATTCCAGATTTTAACTGGTGCCACGGTTCTTGGACGATTGCGAAGGAGAAAGGTGGCTGGCGCGATGAACTGTCCGACAGATTTGTATTTGTCGAACAGGTTCGCGAAGCCATCGAGAGGCGCATTCGTGACCTCGGACTCGACCGCGATTTGATTGAAGCCTACGGGGCTCCGCGTCCATACCAAGAACCAACAGTGGAGAACTGTGGTGCAGCATTGCGGCGTTTAATCAATGAGCAATCATGGGCATCTCTTCCATTCGATGAGCGCATGCAGCGGTTCCGTCGTCGAGAGGGGTCGGTGTAATGCCCGCGTTCAAATCAATTTGTGAAGTAGCGACATGAAAAGCGTGAACGGAATTTTCGGAGCGCAGGATGAGCGGATACGAACCGAATTTTAACTTTGGACCAGTCAAGAGTTGCTGTGTCTACTCTGCGACTGAGCCGTCCGGTCATTGCAAGAACAAAGCATTCGCTCGCGGTCGATGTCGGGAACATTGGCGCGCCTTGAGAACTCTTTCGCCGACTGAGCGCGCGCAAGAAATTGAACGCGGTGAATTGCCGGTTAGAAAACCTTGGGAGCATCTCGGCGACGAGGATACGTTAGCCAGAGATTTTGGAAAAAACGACGAACTGAAATTAGGTTCAAACGGAGAATAAAATGGCAGACGATTATACAAGGCAGTCAAACAACCCGAAACTGGACGCCGCAATTTTGGCCGCAAATTCTATCGAAGAGATTCGCGAACTCATGAAAGTCCAATTCGTCGCAGAAAATATTGCGCAGCGTGAGCGCGATGGTTCATATACGCAAGTGGAGCCGACGCACGCACTGCCAGCCAGTTCGGCGCAGCACCCAGCCCAATCTGTATCACCAGTGGATGGTCCGTATCGTCGAACCATCACTGCGGGAGGTCGGGATTACCAAATCTCGGGTCCGTCCCTAGAAAGTCTTGACCAATTGGAAATCGCTTTGAAGCATAGCCTATAAGAATGTTTTTTGACGTAGCAACACAGGTTTCGGAGTTACACACAAGGAGCAACGCCAATGCCATACGGACCAAATGACAACCCAACAAAAATTTCCAAAGAACTTCAGGATAAAATTTTGTCAGCACCGAGCGCAGAGCACATCGCACAATATTTGCGCGAGGCTGCTGTGAAACAAGGGTTGGCCCAGACCGACGAGTTTAATCCCGAGCACTATACGCCAACAGCGCGCGCCGAGGCTCCACAGCCGCAGAGATTCGCCGAGACTCTCACGGTAGACGGACAAAAATATATCCTTGAAAGTGATTCGGAACACGGTCTTGCTCAGAAGGAAATTGAATTTTATCGAAGCCTGCAACATCAGCAGACCACCACGACGACAGAAGTTGCGCGCGATGATAAAGGTCGCTTCAGAGCGGACCACAGGCGTGCAGATGAGAATGCTTTTCAACGCGCCGAGCTAGAATTGAAGTTCAAACGCGGGGAGATTTCGACGGAGGAATACTTGACGGAGTCCGGCGCAATCGAAAGTTATCTCGAACAGCAGGGTGTGCCGCTTGACGAACTGCGAACGACCGTCCAAGAAAAACGGCAGGTGAAGATGCACGCGCAATCATGGGCTGAAGCAGTTGAAAATTTCAAAAATGGACCGGGTGCTGATTGGCCGGGAGGTCCTGAGCTACTCAAAGAAGCTGGGAATCGACTCATTGCACTCGGATTGGAAAACGCGCCTGATAAAGTTGCGGCGCTCACGCAAGTATGGAACTCGATAAAGTCGGAGAACGAAGGCTTAAAGAAAATTGAGGAAGCACATACGCCTGAACAAATCAGAGACGCAGCGGTCGCGATGCGAGGGGGCGACTCTTCAATCTGGGGTCGCTAAAGTTATCCACTAAGGAGAGCAGCCATGCCCTCAGAAGAAAATCCAAAGAAAACAATCGACTTGAGCCCATTCGGTGGCCGAAAAATCCTAGATTCTGTCGCGGTGCAACCAGAGAAGCCAATCGACCTATCGCATCTTGGCGGAAAACGAATCGGCCAGCATCAACGCGATGTTTCCTCGGAAGAAAGCGACGCCGACACGGACTTGGTTATCTAAATGCATTTCCCGAACGAGGGGGTGGGTGTGTTCTAGACCCATATGCCCTTTTTCTCAAATGTGTTCTTGTATAAAGGATTTTACAAATCCAGAAATGGATACCTGACTGAGATTGTGGTGCCCACATTGACAGGTTTGCAATTGAGGTAGACAGGTTTGTATCGCCATTGCACAACTGTATCCATTGCAGATTTCTTTAGCTCGTCAGGACCACTCAGGAATACTGAAATTACTGTATAGGATTTTAGAAAATCGAAATCTTGGCTTTAGGGAAAAGGAGCCGGTCATGTTTACGACGCTAGTTAATGGTCACTTTCACGCCGCGTCTCTGTAATTCGGAAATCACATCTGCCCTCGCTGGAACTCGTAGAAGAGATAATTCAGTCAGATTGGGTAATGCCAGAAGTGGGGCTATGTCAACGACAGGTATATCAAAGAACGAAATTTTCTTCAGGGATACAAGACTTGCCAGTTCCGATACTGAAGAGATTGGCGCGTCGTTTAGACTGAACTCAGTCAGATTTTTGAATTCATGTCCCACGAGAAATTGCAACGAACTGATTTGCACTTCGCTGAGCGACAGACTTCTCAACTCTTCAAGCTCTCCAATGGCATTCACATCCGTTACCTGGGCGCGTCCTCTGGTGAATCCGGGTCCATCTATTCGTAGGAAAGTTAATTGGTGCAGTTTACGCAACGGCGATAGGTCAATTACTGGGGGTCCCCAAATATTTAAGGTCTTCAAGTTAGACAACATTCCAATGGCTGCCGAGTTAAAAGGTGTGTAAGAAATTACCATTAGCGAAATTATTTGATTCAAACCGCCCATGGTAGCAACTTGCTTTCCATCAACATTAAGTTCTTCTAAAGAAGCGTTTTCACTCAGCATCGATACATCTGTTACCTGAGAATCTCTAACATCAAGTGATTTGAGCAATCTTAATCCCTTGAGCGGCGATATATCTTTCACTAACGACGAACCAATATTAAGCGTTACTAGTTTAGTTAAGCCGCTTAGTGGCTCGACATTACCAACCCGCGAATTATTTAGGTTGAGCGTGTCCAAGTTAATCAGTGACGCCAACGGGGACACATCTAAATCTGAGCGAAGGGTAAACGGCGTCTGTGTAATAAACAGTTTGCGAAGGTTTTTTAATTGCCGTAATTCAGACAGGTCGCTGACATCACTCGCACTGATAGTAACTTGAACGCATTCATTTATCCCTGCCATGAATCTTAGACCGCTGATACTCGGAACTTGTTGAAGCTGTAATGCGAATGGCTTGTGAAGCATCTTGAAGTAATTAGCCGATTCCTGCATATCGGGTAAGGATTTATTGCTAATCTCAAATGTAGTCAGATTTTTGGCATATTCTTCCTTCACACCCCATCCAAGTTGAACCAAATTTCCAAGTGGATTGACCACGTCTGGTATGTTTTTACCGGGAGCGGATGGCTTGTTTCCCGGCGCAGTAATTTCGGTCGGATGCTGCTTTTCTTTATCTGGTGTTGAATTATTCGTTTCACCCCGTTGAACGGCTAACGAAGTTACACTTTTCAAGGCTCTGTTGATTCCTGTCCAATAAAGTATCGAAATACCTCCACCAATTAGAAACACAATAATCCAGACCCACATGCGATTCACCCGCCTTCCAAGAGCAAGTCCGGTCTTTCGACAAACCTCAGTGTCTAAGCCATATTCCCAAGTTAAGTGCCACGCCACTACGAACGCTACCCACGGAATAATCTTTTCAATTAGCTCAGGATTCTTCCACAGAAGGTATCCTATAAGCAGACCTAACCCAATAACTTCGGCCAGCAAAATACGAAATTTTCGCATCGGGAGAATTGTACCCTACGCTTGAACTGAGAATGAATCGTTCAGTCAATAGGTAGGGGTTGATACTTTATCGCATCCAATCTAAGTTCCTGTCTTCGCGCAAAAGTTGACATAGAATGCAGCGCGTGCCCATCTTCAAAAAGGTTGAACGAGCGCAAGTCATCATCCTCGACGGAAAAGAACTAGACCTGAAAAAATGCACGAAATGTGGAACAGAATTCTACGGGGAAGAAAAGCAGACTAAGTGCGAAGCCTGCCGTAAGCGGAGGAAAAAGTGAGAACGACCCTTTTAGCGGCTCTGGTGCTCTTGTTCGCGGTCTCAAGTCCAACTCAGGAAGTCGAACATGCTCCAACCGTGGCTCAGTGCCAAGCAGACCAAGCGCTATGGCTTTCAAAGATAGAAGAAGACCACGGGACAGATGACGTAACAATCCTTACGTTGCAAGCTTGGCAAAAGGAGATGCGTCAATGCCAAGCGGTTGACCAAGCAAACCACAGCAAGTACTACAACACATGGGGTGAGGCGTTAGCAGAAGAATCCTTACGAGAATATAAATTCATAGTACGTCATGGTCTTATGGATAAGCTGCTTGCCGAAGATGCAGCCGGACAACGACGTTAGGTCTCACATGGACCCTGACGAAATATTGCGAGCCGCGCAAGAAGAACTGATGAAACACGACTGGAATACATTCTGCACACAGCCGCTTTCTATCGCAGAAGGCAGTGAAGGTGTGATTATGCGGGGTTGTGTTAAGTGCCGAGTCCTCCTCTACCCGAACAATCAGTACCTGAGCTACCTAGCGATTGATGTTGTGGCACGAATTCTTGAAGGGGTCATCATCGGGTCTAAACAGGAGCTGGCGATTTAACTTTTCTGCAATCATTGACTTCATCATGCTGTTGGAAGGGTCGAATTCAGCAATTCTAACCGGCATGTGCTCGATATATTGAGTTCGATTGTGGCCTCCACGTTTTCCCGACAATTATCGCAACAGCCACGTACTGCCGGTGGTAAGCTTGCCCGCCACAACTCAATGAGTCGTTCTCGGAGGAAATCTGCAAATGGTTGACGAGAACAACCTAGAATCGTTTGAAAAACAAATTCAAGACCTCAGAGCGGAGCTTACCAAGTTTCGAGAAGATACTCCGAAGCAACTGCAGAATGATATACAGACAGAACGAGTGCGCAGAGCGGAAAAGCACACCGAATATATGCGTAATTGGTTGGGTTTGTTGTCCCTTATTGTGACCATTCTGTTTGTTGCGTTTGGGATTCTAGGCATCCGTAGCTATTTGGATGTCCGCAATTTTCGTACGCAGATGGAGGCGGACGCAGGAGACGTATCAGTTAAGAAGAATGAAGTTGACGACGCTGCTGCAAAAGTGGGGCAGTTGACAGCTGGCCTTGAAGAGCGGGTGAAAACATTAGACACGAAGCTAGCTGAACTAGAAAAGCGATATGAATTAATACAGACTCAATTCACGAAAATTGAAACTGATGTTAGAGGAACTAAGGTCGGAGTTCAGCAAAATTATATCGACAATTCAAATCTGCGTTCAAACTTAAAAGGATTGGCAGGTGCAGACCCGATAATTCTGGAGGCTCCGACTGCGGTCGGCGAAAAAGTATCCTCTTTGCTGGGCGGGAAGAATTTTGGAAAGGCTCCCGGTCATTTACTCGTCCTAGTGCAAACGATTCCTTCCATCTTGAGCCAGTCTTTGTCTACCTCTAGTAGTCAAATAGAAATTAAGCCTTCATCTATTGGGGTTTGGACTGACACTTCAATCAGTTTCGAGCTTTCCTCTGCCGATAACGCTACTATTAGAGATATTGCAGCTAAAGGTCAGCAGGTTTCACAATATTCCGTTTTGCAATCATCAACCTATGTAAGCGCATTTTTATCATTTGCTGTCGAAAATAGTTCTGGAAAAATCTCAGGTTGGTCCTCGACGGTTATGTGGCCCACATTGGTTATGCCCGCTATTCCCAGTGTTTTGCCACCGACCCAAAGTCCTATTTGGGTCCCACCATCGCTGAATGCACCGACCCTTCAACAACCCATCAATCCTAATTGAAAAGTGAGCAGACCGTTTTTCCCGGAAACACGCTTTTGCGTTGCACAGGCGATTAATTCTCTTCAGCAATTTCTTGAAACGGTGGCTGCAAGTTTGACGGAAGAATAGATACTATAGGCAACTTATGGGATTCATTACCTTCATCGGACGCTACCTTTGGACTCTATTTGGAAATGTTTGGGGAATTCTGCTCGTAATGACAGGTGGGATAGATTTATACGAGAGATTTTTTGACAAGAAGACTCGGTTCCCGGTGTGGTCACGGGTCGCAGCATTAGTATTAATTATTTTCTTCGCACAGGCTTTCGCATACAAGCAGCTGAGTGAAAATCCTCCATCAATGGTTTCTGTTCCAAATGACCACTGTTCGATGCACAGCTACGTCGCGCCGCGCGCTAGCGATTTGCCCTCTGACGTGGTTAGAGCAAGTCAAACTATTGTCATCTGTAATAAGACATATGATGTGCCGTACACCCTTATTGTCGAGTTCGACTCAAATATTTCCAGAGCAGGTCTTATCGAGTTTCCGATGGGAGGTATGTCAGAAATACATGAATCGTTTGACGACCATACAATTTCAGCTGTCATCGACGCCCCGATAATCCGTGCCTATGAACCTTTTATCATATTTGCTTACAGTGCGAACAATAAGCCGCCCATAGCTAAAACCCTGACGGTTAAAACTGCTTCCATGACACAACACTTCGACGCTTCGACGCTGTATGAACCCGGAACGCCCCAGAAGTGATTGCCGCCCTAAATGGGTCCTACGGAGCGAAGCGATAGTAATTCCGCGTTGCGGCTGAGCACGTGAGGTCAAGGGAGGCTCCAAAGCTTTATCCCTTCGCTGCCATATTAATTGGTTCCATTCTTGATGCGACTATCCATTTGAAATAAATATTCAGTTAGCGTCGTTGCCGCCCGTATCAGGATTCATAGCCCCTAAAAGAACCCCATTTGCATTTCTGAAAGATTTACCACCTTCGGGACCTCCGTAGATAAATCTATACGATGTTTTCCTCTCTTGCCTAAAAGCATCCTCATACGTTACTTCCCCAAACACGTAGACAGTGAGCGCAGGAGTGCCGACAGAAACTCCGGTCGGAAGCGGCTTGCTCAGTGGGACGTGACTTGTGTTTTTGACTCCCGGTGGTATGACTGACATTGAGGCGGGTCCGTGAGTTGGTTCCGGGAACACAGAAGTTGGCGGATATGGATTTATCTCAATTCTTATCCATTGACGGACTTTATAAGCAGGTGTTCGACCGAAGTTCTCAACTTCAATAATCCCTCTTGGCAGTGTGGGTACTTCGAGACTCAAATAAACCTTTGAGACTCCTATATAAGCTCGTAGTTCTCTTACCGTCGTTTCTTTCATCTGGTCGATTATTCGTTCAGTTTGATGTCCAGCTTGTTCCATCAGAGCCTTCTGATTTTCGGTGATTGTAGTTTGTTTAGCCGTTATTTTCAGAGTTTTACGTAATAACAATATTTGGAAAATGCCAGCTATAGCTAACAACAGCGAAAAGAACCAATAGCCCCAATCGACCCAATCTCTCTTTGGTGAGGCTACGGTCACAGGAGGAACTTCGCGGACTTTGATGCTTTGGGGCTGGTCATCTGCTCTTGCCGCTCCTGTACTATTTGGCTGGACGGTATTTGTGATTGGCGGCTGTTGTGATGCAGGTGAGGGTTGTTTTACGGTGGTGGTATCAGCCGTCTTCTTTGGTGTCGGGCCAGATGCCTGAACAACGGTCAGCAACGTCGCTACAATTAGTAATTTCATGGTCTATTTCTCTTGAAGCTTTAAGCAATAGATACATCTCGGCAACGTAGTGACAGTCGGATTCCCGCTTTTCGGAATCCTCACGCAGTAATTCTTTGTCCATATATCTGCCCATGTAATTTGTTTTCCGCCAAAGCGCAGTTTTTTTTCAATGCCCACCAGCACTCTTTTTTGAATCTCAAATCCGTTTGGAAGAATAATCAATCCGAAAAGGTCATGGCAATCTCGCTTGGCCGTCCTGCTTTGGAACTTCACCATTTCTTTGAGGAAGTCATCGCCATTCCCAGTGACAATAGTTAGCTGTCGCTCCCACGCTAGTCGTACGATTGCTTCATCAGATGCGTCTTCAGCAAGACCCATCTGAACGGTTGTATGGGTCCGCTTTCGTGGAAATGAGCCTGCTGACTTGGCGACATCTCGGTCTACGAGGAATCCGTACTTAATCACGTCAGCCATTTATGGTCCTATGTGGTTTTAGGAACTCAACTTAATCGTCTTTTTTCTCCCAATATAGGGTTACCGAATTTGGCTGTTTGGTATATTCCTGTCGTTCTTCTGTGGTAGTAGCTTGTTGCATTAGCGTTCGGCGCTGCTCGTCACCGAATACGTTTGTACGCTTCTCATATCGGCAACCTTTGTTCCCCAAAGGCGCGTACAAGAAATCGCAATCCGAAGGTCTTTTATCAACTGTAATGTTTTTGAATTCAGCATTATCTGCGAATGAGTACCACAGCTTATCAGTCCACCTGTCTAGCGTTGAACCAGACCAATCTAAGAAAAATAGAAGTCCGAGAAAGAACCAAACCAAAACAGAAAAATCAGTTCTGGATTTGAGGGTTTCGTGTATCGCTTCCAAACTCGATTGAACCCCTTCAAGTTCGCTGACAATCCTCTCTTGTGGGTCGTTATAGTCATTGTCGTAATCTTCGCCCATAGATTAACTCCAATCACACTTAACGCTAGAGGTTGGCGGGATAATATCACGTCATCCTTTACTGAGTAGCATTCCGGTGGTATACCCAACCGACAAATGAGAAAACTTGCCAGAGAAGCCGTCATCTTCATGTTGCTTGGATTGTTGTTTGCTTTCGCGGGCGCTTTTATTATCGGGCGTCACACGGAAGCTAAATCCATTCAAGCACAGCGCAACGCACTCCGTAACGATTGCAACATTCTACGAACAGGACCTTCTGGAATTGATAATTTGGAGTCGTCTCCACCCTACGGGATGATGACAACACGCGCTGAATGTACTTTAGCTTTTGGAATAACCTTCGATACTCCGGTCAAGGTTCCGATTTCTAAAGACAAACCTTCACTATCTGAGGGAGCAACTGCAACTGTGGGGGCATATCAATCGACGGATGATAATTTCCTTCGCAAACAGAAGGCTGCTTTAGAGCAGGGTAATTACATAAAGAATCTTAAGGTTGACAATGTGGCACTTGCGTTCAGCGCATCACTTTTAGGTCTCGGCGGTTTCGTTGGCGGTTTCTGTATCTGGCTTTTCTATCGCCTCGTGCGCTTTGCGATAAAGGGATAGAGTCCGTTCCCATGTTTGTGCTTACCGAGGGGCGAATTGTACATACCAATATGGATAATCATTATCGTGATTATCGTTTGTTGTTGTTGCCGAGACGACTAATGCGGCTACCACTGTGCAGTGGCAAACCTGAAAGAGCACCGCACATTGGGGGACTCACATGCCCCTTATGTTGGCGATGCTCGTGTACGCTGATTGCTGCCTGTTTCATGGCGTTACTGACGGCGCGTCACTCAATTCTGTTGGGCAGTCTTTGTGGTCTACCTGCTCTTGTGGACGTAGGGTTTGCTCGTTTTGGAATTTATCCCGGCTCGAATTTACGGCGTGTGGTGACAGGCTTGCTTCTCGGAATGGGAGCCTATCTCATCGGCAGCTAGTCCTGTTTCAAGGGCGATTGAACCTTGGACGATAGTAGTTCATGGCAATATCGTTATAAGGGAGTTGCAATATGGCACCGAAGTGCGGCGTTGAGATTCGTGAAGGGAAAGCGATGTGTTCAGTTCACAAAGACGCCGAGTTGACGGAAATCGGCGCGGTTGAAATTGACATGGGTTCCGGGCCAAGTCCACACCCCTATGAACCTACGTCCTACGTTTGTCCGGTATCCGGTCAGCACATCGGTTATATCAGGGGCGTGCCGCCAGTGCGCTAGAGACTTGTAGAATCCTTCTCACCTGAGTGGGTCCTAAGAATCGGTTTGAAATACCACCACGACCATGAATAAAGAATGCGCCTTTTGCCCAGAAACAGCGAACATGTCCGGGGAACATCTGTGGAGCGATTGGATGAACCCGCTACTTCCCGGCAAGAAACACTTCACGATTAGGAATGAGAACAGAGAAGTAATCAAGAATTGGGTCGCACCTAAGCTTGATTGGACCGCTAACGTAGTTTGTGAAGCATGCAATAACGGATGGATGAGCGAACTTGAAAACAATCATGCTCGACCTTCGATGGGTGAATTAATTAAAGGCAAATTGGATATTCCGATAAAGCAGAGTCGTGCTGATTCAATGGCTTTGTTTGGTTTCAAAACTACGGTCATCCTTGACCACCTCCGAAGGAGTAATCAACCTTTCTTTGAGCGTTCTGCCCGTCACGAATTCCGAAAATCGCTGACCATTCCCCGTAATGTCGGTATGTGGCTAACTGGATTTTCTGGGCTCGGCAGGGGCGAAATCAATACTTTGTATGGTAAAGGAAGTGTGGACGCAGACAAAATTCTAGAAACATATGTTTGTACCTACGCAGTCGAGCACCTTGTAATTCAAATTGTGTCCTACAAAGCGGACGGGATTAGAGGCATGAGAACGAAAGACAAATTTGTTGCGATACCCTTCTGGCCGAGAATTCCAGATGATTTTGTGTGGCCTCCACCTGATGTCCTCCATACTGTAAGCGACTTCGATGTGTTTTCTGACAGATGGCAGGACGTCACCGCATTTATCTAACCGTGTTGCCGCGACGTTTCATTCGTTTCCGATTTCTGTCTAAAACTAAGTGCAATCTAAGTGCAGTTAGCTACAATGAAGAGGTGGTTTCGGTTCGTAATCAGCACCAAACAAGCCATTTGGATTTGACCACGACTTGCTACGAACCAAAAGGTCGGGAGTTCGACTCTCTCCGGGCGCGCCATTCCTTGCCAACCTCGCGCTTGCGTGTTCGCACATCTACCGGGATTCGATCGCCACTTTGCCTACAATTCCGCGACTCGGCGCTTCAGTTCGCCGGCAATCTCGCCGGCGTCTTGGTCTGGTGCAAAACGGACTGGTTTGCCGATCGTCACGCGAACATGGCCGGGACGCGTGATGATGCGTTCTGTTTGGCGCAAGTCGAACAGGCCGTCTAACCTCATAGGTATTACAGGCAATTGCAGTTGAGTTGCCAGCAAGCCGATGCCGGCGCGAAAATCGTGTAGCTGCCCGTCAGGAGTGGTTAGGCCTTCTGGAAATATCAGGATGTTCCATCCACGGTCTGCGAGATCGCCCGCAAAAGAAAAGCTGCGACGGAACCCTGATTCTCTAGGTAGCGGAAAAACATTGAAAAGCGCAATCACTAGAAAGTACCGCAGGCGTTCTACCATGCGCTGAAACAAATTCAATTCTGGGGACGGATGAAGCATTTCCCTAAGCCGCTCGCCCCTCATGGCGGTTGCAAGACGGTGCCGGAATCTCGCGGGCAACGCTGCGAGTATCCATCCGATGTCGACGTAAGTGACGTGATTGGAGACAACCAAAGCGGGACCGTTCAGCCCCCGCAGATTTTCCCGTCCTTTTATACAAGGAGCCGCGAGAATGTAAGTGGAGGGCCAAACCAGCAGGTAATAAACGGCAAGCCGTATCCATGTCACCAGCCAATTTTGCCCCCATCGTGGATAGCTATATTCGCGGCGCGAAGCGGATGGCTTCTGTAACAATTCCTCCAATTGGCCCACTGTTCTAATTTCGCTGAATTCTTCTTCGTTCAAATCAACTTGATAGCGCCCCTCGAGAGCGCTCATCAGTTCCACGCGGTCCAATGAGCTCATGTTCAATTCGGAGTCCAGCGCCGTGCCGGGTGAGAGCGCGTTCAGTGGCCGACCAGTAATGCGTGCCACAAGTTCATTCAGCGGACTGGCAACTGAAATTTCAGACTGCGCACCTAACTTTGCCTCTGCCACTGCACGTATACGCGGTAACAGCGGCTTTTGAGTGAGTGTGCGAGGAAAGTCCGGCTCGGGCCATACGACCCACCGGCGAATCTGCTGGAACTCGGCGAGCGACTTGTTCGCATTTTGAATCGCAAGTCCCGGATCCACGCCGGAATTTTCGAGCAGCAAGACCGCGCAAGGTTCCGCATTTCCATCTCGCTCAAGCGCGATAACCACGCTCTCCTTCACTCCCGGCCGTTCACGCAGTGCGCGCTCGAGATCTTGCGGATAAATTTTCATTCCGGCAGGGGTGACGATCACATTTTTTTGGCGGCCTTTGAAAAAAAGACGCCCTTGATCGTCCACTTGCCCCAGGTCCCCCGTGTGGAACCAGCCATCTTCGCCGACGACCGGCTGACGCTTCTGGACACTCCAATACCCGGCGGCTATATTTTCGCCGCGAACCAGAATCTCTCCGTTCGCATCCACTTTCATTTGCATTCCGGGGAAAAGTTTGCCGATGGAGCCTTTGTCAGAGCGGAACGGATGGTTCAAGCTGATCAGCGATGTAGTCTCCGTCAGCCCATAACCTTGAATCACCGCGTATCCGAGCCGATTCCAGAAAGACTCTGTGGGAGCTGGAAGGGCGGCGCCACCGGAAATAAATGCCCAGAATTTCCACCCGAGCCAGTGATGGACTCGCCGGAACCTCCACCAACGCAACAAAAAGTGTTCGTTTTCGCGAGCCGCGAAGTCTTTTTTGAATTTTGCGAGCTGACCTTCAGCCTCCATTTGCCGCTCAATTTCTCTCTGCAATGACTCGATCAATCGTGGAACCGCGATTAGCACCGAAACGCGCTCGCGCCGTATGGTCTCCAGCAATTCAACGGGCTTCAAAGATTCACGAAAAATAGTGTTGGAGCCCAATATTGGCGCGATAAACAATGCGAGCACCTGCCCGAAAATATGGCTGAGCGGCAACAGGTTAAGAAATCGCAGCGGATGGAAAATCCTTTCATAGCGCAGATATCTTTTGATTTCGCGCTCCAGCGGCTCGATATTCGCCAGAACGTTCCCGTGCGTGATCATTACGCCACGGGGCTCCGCCGTTGTACCCGAAGTGAAGACGATCTCCAAAATATCCCGGCGCGAAATTTGCGGGGAAGCGTAATTCGACTCCGAATGCTGCGCGATGGCAGCCGCAAGCGATTCGACAGCTAAGTGAGGGATGCCCAGGCCAGTCGCCGGCACTCCCTCTGAGTAAACAACTAATTTCGCTTTTACCTGATCAACCACGCGCGAAGAAAAGTCGCTGGCGGAAACCCGATCGATCGGGACCACAACAGCGCCTCGCAGCAAACATCCCCAAAACACAACCGCCCACTCGGCCGAATTCTCCGCCCATAACAGAATGGCGTCGCCCTTTGCGATTTCTCTCGATTCGAGTTCTCGGGCAAACCGCCGAGCATTGGCAGCGACTTGTTGATAGGTCCAACGATTCGTTCGATAGCCGCGGTGGGCTGTGAAGGCGACGTCGGTTCGAAGGAAATATTCCGAGAAGAAGTCGATGAGGGATTCGCGGGCCATTGGATATGGATGGAAGATATCTTACTTGAAGACGGGTACAGGGTGTCTCAACTCAAGAATGTAGAGGTGGGGGTTTCTGCCGCATCGGGATCTCTTGAGAACGAAATGCCGAAACATCTAAACGCGAGTCGAGGAGGCTTTTTCAAGCCTCCTCACCCGGAAATTAGTGTTGCCGATTATTATCGAGAATACCTGTCTAGTTCACTGATGAGTGGATGTGCGGCGTCTGGAACAGGAGCGCCGCCGCGTAGAACGTCGTGACGGGAAACGCCCGGGCCATACATAGCTTCATCTCCGCTCTTATCGGCATGTACCACGGTTCCATCCAAGCTCACGCCAGCGAAAATTCCCTTGCTGCGTGAATAGGACAAAATTTCCGCCGTCAGTGAAACGTCGGTGCTGGCAGTGGCATTGCGGCCTACCGGGCCTGCTGCCACGGAAGCATCGCCGCCCAGTTTAAATTTATCGGCGAGTAGATGACCCAGTGCATGATCGTTCATGAACAGCAGAATAAGATCGGTGGATGAGCCGCCAGCCTGATAGCCAAAGCTCCCGCCTTCTACGGCCAGAAAGATCGGTGCACTCCATCCGTTCTCGGTTCGGCAAACTGCGACGCCTCGGCCGTAGTTAGCACCAAAAATGAACGCGAACTTCTTATCACCCGGAATTATCGCAATACAATGCGCCTTGGCTAGAATGCCAGGCGATATTGCATCCGGTGCATTCATAATCTCTTGGAAAACTTCCGCCGCTCGCTGAGTCCGGTTGATATCGTCTTCCTTGTCAGAAGCCGCCGTAACAAAAGGAAGCACCAGGAATACAGCTAAACTCAAAAAACCCAGAAGATATTTTTTCATTCTTGTCACTCCTTATAATTTTGTTCGGTCGCTACCGGCCCCCTGTAACTGACCGGTCGAGAATGAGGCGTTGACTTGAAGATTCCTTCAGTCACGTGCGCAGCTTAACTTGTGAAGAGACGGTATTGATATACAAGGAGGCCTGTAAAAAGAGCAGTGACACGCCGTAGGCTTGTAGAAGTGTATATATCACAATAACTTACAGGGATCAGAGTTAAGGCTGAAGTTGTATCAAATCCGGTTTAGGGGTCGTTTGACGTTTACCGGCTTTCCATCGTCCCGGTCGCAATCCGTCTGATCTGAGCTTGTTCATCGCCAATCCGACTCCAATCGAACTGCCCACAAAATGTTTTACCTTGAGCGGACCCACGACTTTCACGTCGCGAATCCAGTGCAGCCCGCTACTGATGGCGCAGCCACATTGCGAGCAATCCGGATTGCCTCCAAAAATGCACGGTTCCACGCGGCTCTTAAAATCGGCGGAATAATTTGCGGACATTTTTGCAAACAAGCACTCGTCCGGATTAGCCGGCGGCGCTAAAAACGTTTTCGCGATACCTTCATTCATCAACAGCTTCGGATATTTCACGGTTAGCGCCGGAAGTACCCGCGCCAAAGTCTCGCGATTCTCGCGAGTGAGCATCTCTGGGGTCTCCTCACCGATCTGGGGCGTATAGAGGCTCACCCATATTCGATTTACTTCAGGCCGAGCATTCCAGAACGCAATATATTCTTCCAGATAACCTGGCCGGGAAAGCATCGGACGCGTGATCGTCCAATGAATATTTACTTCTCGCCCTTCGATATTTTTCAGAATGCGCTCGTAGGTGGCCGGTTTGCGTCGAATGTCATGGTCTTCTGGCAAGCCGTCGATCGACACTGCAACGCGCACGCGAGGAATTTTCATCCATTCGGTCGGGATGGGAATCACGGCGCTGGTCACTACCAGCGTAAACACGGACATCTGGCTCAACGCCGGCAGGATCTTGCTCAACTCGCGATGCCGTACCAGCGGCTCGCCGCCGACCAGCGAGACGTGCATCGGCTTGTGCTTGCGGACTAAATCAAGCACCCCGTCAACGAGAGCGTCTCCGCGTTTATCGTTCAGTTCCCGTAGCGTAACGCCGCCTGACAAATGCGTATCGCCGTAGGCGTAGCATCCGGGGCAGCTCAGAGGGCATTCGCGAGTGATCTCGATGGACAGCAGAGGCACTCTGCCCGCTAGAATCCGTCCCCAGGACGTAAGGATTTCGCGCGGTGTAATACTCGGATTAATCGCTGTTGAAGGCATATTAAGAGTAGATGCTGGTTTTATGGTAAGGGCTGCACGTTTTCAACAATGGGTGGTGGCGGTGTGTTTTCTTGCTAACGGCGGCTCAAATCGCGAATCTCGCGCGGCGCAGATGACATTACTGAATCACGCCCTGCTGTTCTATGAAACGCAGCGCGTCTTCCGCGGATCTGCTTCCGGCCGCTGTCCCTATCTTATTCGACTCTGTGGTCGAAAACAATGGCTTACGCCGCGGTGAGAATTTTGCCGGATCGAATGTCCCGCGTTTCGCATGGAAAACCCACACGTACTCGCGGCGATTCTTGTCCGCATCCGACGGGGAAACCACCGCAGTATCTATGGTCGTTAAGGGAGTGAAGTCCGAGAATCCGTTCTTGTCGGTATGAACTGGGGTAGGCATGGTCCCGTTAAAAAAATCAGCGTCGTGGGTGAAGATCACAACGAAATCTACCATTGACGGCGAGGGAGCCGGACAGATACCCGAAAAATTCTTGCCTCTGCTTTGCGTCATCCAGCGATACTGATTCGGCGAAAGCCCGTAAGCCGAGAAATAAATCTTGCAGTTTTCTTTCCGTTCGAGCGGCTCCACGAGAGGCTCTTCTTCCTCGTCCGGATCGCGCGGGCTTGTTGCTACGTGAATATTTTCCACTGAAGGCATGGGCTGGCTGGGGACATTGTCAGCCAACACAACGCTTGCACTGCTCACTGGGAGAGTTGGGGCTGCAGCAGTTGCGGCCGGCTTAGAACTTGCAACCTTCTTGCTTGAAGATGTTTTCGAGATCGCTGTTCCGGAAGCCTTGGGAGCCGTCGCGGAAGAACTTGAAACCGCAACGGTTTTTCCTGAATTCGCTTTTGCCCCGGAGTTTTTGCTGCCGGAATTATCCACGCCGTTCGAGTCGGAAGATTTCGTTTTGTTGGAGCGCACCGGCGCTGTTTTCGCAGGCGAGCCAGTTCCATTAGATGCTTTGGTCGTCGAGGCCGTAGAAGTATTCGAGCTCGACTTGGTTGGCGAGTGTGGGGTGTTTGGCCGGGCATCCGGTTGTTTTGAAATTAATGCTATGGGCGAAGACGCAACAGCCTTTGATTCGACTGGCACAGGGATCGTCCTCGCGCGGGAAACGACACCGTCCGCAGATTCACCTCGCGGCTTAAGCGCAACTGCGACGGCAGGTTTCGTCAAATCGACGCTCGTAGTATTTGCAACCGGCTTCGCATTTACAATAGAAGCGCTGCTCGCGGGATTCTTGGTGCGTGCCGCAGCAACAACCGATTGCCGCTCCGGCTGTCCTGATTGTGCCTCACTCTCACTCGAATTATTTTCCTCCGTAGCTGGGGGCTTCGGAATCGCTTTGGCTTCCACGTAGCCTTCTCGGCCGCCGGAAGTCCGAATCTTCACGTAGCCCTTCTCGTGTCCGATAACCTCTACCGGCTCGCCGCACTTTAATTTCATGGCTACGTCATAGCTATTCAGAGAGTCGTAAACCCATACTCGGTCTTCGTTCACACCGCACTTCAGCGGGCTTGTTTCCGCTGCGCGTGTCGGAACCGCAGAGCAACCAGAAAGTAGGACCAGTGTCAGCGCGACTTTGGCTTGCATTATTCCCACCTCCGTTAAGCGAAACTGTCTGTACTTCTGCGCGAGCATCCGACCATCCCTTGATTTTCGTCTCGTGGTTCAGCGACGGTATGTGACTTTGCTCGAAGGCTGCGAAAGGGATGATCCAGCATGTCAAATCTTTCCAGGCTGCTGTGAAACCTTTGAATCTACAATGGCAAGTATGCGCGGCCGGAAAACGAAGCTACAACTGGACGGAAGGACAGAACAAGGGCAGGGAAGCGGCTTCGCTTTCTGTTCTAAGACTGCGGTGGTTGGGCCGTTCGAAAATTACCGGCCGTCAAGATCAGTAGAGCTAGAGTAAAACTACTTCTTGGCCATATTTACTTTGATTTCCTGAAGCTCGGGACGATCTGCTCCCGGCGCCGCGATTTTGGCAAGTCGCACAAAATAATCGCGCGCTTCCTGTGGCTTTCCAGCGGATTCAGCGGCCCGTGCAGCTCCGTACAATGAATCAAATCTGTTTGGGGAAATTTTCAGCGCGGCTTGGTATTCAGTAAGCGCTTCCGACGGCAACTTGAGCTCCACCAATAAATCCGCGAGCATCTCGCGCGCAGGCATGCTAAGTGAATCTACATGTTCGGACTCCTCTCGCTCGGCGGCCTGCCGCATGATTTTCACAGCTTCACCCGATTTACCTTCCGCGTAAGCGAGCCAGGCTTCCGCTTCGCGTTGCTCGACCCCTTCTCCCGGATAAATTTTGTTTCCCATGTCTTTTTCGCGTTTATTAGACGCCTCATCTGCTTCGATTAATTTTTGAATGTCTTGCTTCGCGCCATCCGCGTCGCCGCTGCGTGCAGCGCCGATAGCCTTTACCCAGTAGGTCATCCCCAGGTCACGCAGTGGGACGTCGCGAACCGTAAGCGAGGTTGCGGCCTTCCAGTGATGCAGCTCCAGCGCATTGCGCGCCTCGAAAATAGCCTGCATATTCTGAACCGTGCCGCCACTTGCGCCCGGAACTGATGCCAAGGCGTTCACCAAATTCTCTGCTTTCGTTTCCTGCCCACTCTGCAGATACGCGTAGTCCAGGAAATCCATGGCGTGTGTTTCGTAATGCGCGTCGGCCATGTGCATTTGCGTGTCTTTTGCAGCCGCGGCCATCGCTGCAATATTCGAATCGATCGATTCCTGCCACAAACCCAGGCGCGTGAAAATATGCGCTGGCATATGCAACGCGTGTGATGAGTCCGGAGCAATCTTCGCGTACATGCGCGCAGCTTCCAGGCCTTTTGAAGCGAGCTCAGGCGTGTCGCCGGCATGAATGATGTAATGAGCTACTCCGGGATGATCGGGATCAGCACTCAGTAGGGGGCCGAGAATCGCCAATGCTCTCTCGCGGTCTGCCAGATCATGATCGTTGTATTCGGCGAGCGCGACTAGCGACAAGCCGTAGAACGCCGCCGCATCGATGTCCTTCGGATTGTCTTGGTACAGCCTCACCATGGCTTCAGAATAAGCCCGCGCACGAGATTCATGGCTTAGCTCCGAATTGTCCTGATAGAAGGCTAAGGCCGCGGAAATATATTCTCGCTCGCGCTCCGTCGTTCCCTCGATCTTTGCGGCTTGCTCCAGATCCTCACGCCCTTCTCGCAAAGTGTGCGGCCCTGGGAAATCCCAGAGCTGATGATAGAGCGCCATCGCTTTTCCCCAGAAAGCCATCGCGCAATGTGGGTCTTGTTGTGCCGCGTCCGCAAAAGTCTGCTCGGATTGCTGGTATTGAAATGAATGCAACAGCGCAACGCCCTTTTCCATCGTAGGTTGCGCCGCAGGCGAGCAAGAGGTTGGGAAGTTTATTTTGCCCAGTTGCGCCACTCGGACGCCGGCATGGACCGCGGAGTATTTCGATTGGCCATCAGCATGGAGCAAGAAGATTAAACAGAAGATTCCAGTAACTGCAAGCACGCTGCAAGTCCAACGCATTACCGTTCACCTCCACCATAATATCCACAGGAACTGTACTCTCTTGCAAATGAACCGCGAAGGCACGAAGCCATGGTCCTACGTCTCTCATTTCTTGTGATGGCCAGCTTGCCGTTTCTTGTCGTATCGAGCCAACGCGTCCTCAATCACCGGATAAGCCGTTCTGGCTGGAAGAATATCGTCCACTTCCGCTACTTTACCTTCGAGATTTTTGTAGTCCTGAAAAAATCGGCGAATCATAGCCAGCTTGTGCGGCGGCAATTCGCTCGCCTCGTGATACTCGTTGTATTCAGGATCGGCGGTAGCCACTGCGATAATTTTATGGTCCTTCGTCCCGGAATCGATCATGGACATCAACCCAATAGTCCGAGCATCCATGATCGTGAGCGGCACCACAGGCACTTGGCAAAGCACTAGAACATCGAGAGGGTCGTGGTCCTCCGCGAGCGTTTGCGGAATGAATCCATAATTTGCTGGATAATAAACGGCCGAATAGAGCACGCGATCCATTTTGATGATGCCGCTCCCTTTGTCGAGCTCGTACTTCACGCTCGACCCCAGAGGAATCTCAATAACAGTATGGAATTCTCGGGGAACGTTCTCGCCGGGACTCAAATCGTGCCAAGGGTGCATCGGAGTTCCTCCAGTTCACGGACCAATTTTAAGTCAGACAGGATGATTCGTCAGCACGACCTTGCCACCCTGTCGCGCAAATACGTAAATGGTCTTGGGGTCGATGTCCTGCAGGGCCCGGTCCTTTAAATAATCCTCGGTGAATAGAAACACTCGGCCCGGCCCTTGCCACAGCCGTGTGAATGATTGATTGTCCTCGAAAATATCGGGAGCGCCCGGAAAGAATGAGCCGTACCATAAATTCCCGTCCCGTCCGTTGAGCACGTGAAGCTCGATCCCAGTGTAATAATTCAGTGTTGAACCAAATTCGTACTTTCCATTGATCACGATTGTGTCGCCCGGCTTGTATTCTTTCTGTATCTTCAGCGCAATATTTTTAGAGGTAACTTCCGGCGAGAATATGACGAATCCCTGGTGCACGCAGAACAGAACCACGACCATCATTGCCGTAAGAGCAAGGTTGCCCCTGAACGGTGCTCCACGGCGGCGGAAAACCCAATTCAGCCCGGTACCGAATAACATCGCGAATCCCACCAGCCAAAGCGGGGTACGAAATAATCCAAACGCTTCGATCGTCAAATCTTCCATGTGCCCCAAGGACAAAGCGTATTGCCCCGGGTGCGGCACCAGAACGCTTCCGATGTCAGTCCCGGATGGAAACGGATGAGTCATTGCAAGGACGCTCATCGCCGCCGCGAAACCTAGCAGGCCGATGCTCAGCAATACCAAAGAAGCGATTTTGCCCGCTCTGCGTTCGCGGCTCCCGAATTCCGATTCGCGCTCCCGCTGCATCCATCCGCCGATCAGCAATGCCAGAGCGGGCAGCACCGGAAGCGAATAATATTCCTGCCGCGTTGAAAAACTGAAAAATAGCATGATCGCGCCGGCCCAAACTCCAAAGAAAAGGTTTGCCTCGGCGCGCGCACTTAGTCCCTCGCGCCATCGACGTACTTTCCTCGGGATTTCCTTCAACGCCGGGAACAAAAACACGAACCATGGAATCAGCCAGGCCAGCACCAGGGCCCAGAAAAGCAGCAGCGGCACTTTGTCGTAATCCCGCGGGATTCTTTTGTTCAAATACCGAAGCACCTGCTCGTTCACAAAATAAAACCAAAGAAATCCCTTTTCAGGTCCGCTGGGCTGCGCCGGACTGCGTATCGCCGCCAGAATGTGCCACGGCGCCGCGACAACCAAGAATACGAGCGTGCTCGATAATGGCCGCATCGCCAGAAGCTTCTTGAAATTTCCAGCCAGCAGAAGAAACACAAAAATAATCATCCCGGGAAACGCCAGACCGATCAGGCTTTTGGTGAGGACATTGAGCGCGACCATAACTGCGAATCCCCAGCAAGCCCATCGCTCCGGCTTCTCCTGCTCGTATGCTATCAGGAAAAAATAAAGACTCAGCGTCAGCCACATCGCCACAATCGCGTCAGGAATTAGGAATCGTGTATAAACGAAAATCCCCGGAGCCGTAATTAAAATAAGCGCCGCATAAAATCCTGCCTCCGCGCGTAAAAAGCGCCGCCCAAATATCCACACGCTGAGGCCAAGTCCCAACACGCTTAAGGCCAGCGGTACTCGCGTTTGCCACTCGCCCACGCCAAACAGTTTGTAGCTGACCGCCACGCACCAATACATCAACGGAGACTTTTCCAGGTAACGTATGCCGTTGACATACAACGTCACCCAGTTGTGGTTCAGCAGCATCTCGCGCGCGGCTTCGGCATGAATTGAATCCGCGTCGTCCAAGAGTCCCGGGGTTGAGAGCGCGGGCAGGTAAATCAGCCCCCAGGTGACAAAAATGATCCCGAGTGCAGAAGCTTTCGATAGAAATGTGGAGGATAGAGATGCGCGCGAGATTGAATTCACTGGAACATTTTCCGACGGTGCAATCAGTCCAACATTCTAACCGAATGTCTTGCGATTTCCGATTTTTCTGCGCCCGGAACTTTTATCCCTGCGCAGCCGTCCATTCGCCTGTATGATTCGAGCCTCATATTTTGAAAGGATGGTCCTCGATTAATGAATCCCGGCAAACACGCTTCGCGGAGAATTTCAGGAAATCTGATTGCACTGGTACTTGGTGTAGCAGCACTACTTTGGATTCCGGTAAGCTTGGTCGCGCATGCACAATCCCCACAACAAGCTGCGGGCGCTTTCCAACAATCCGCCGTTACCGAGCAATCTGCCTCGTTACCGCGTCCTGGGCCTCCGGGAATAAAAACTGCCGGCGAAGCGTTTAAGAACGTCGAAGTGCTGACCGATGTTCCTGCCGACCAGCTCATCCCTTCGATGCGTTACATCACCTTCGCACTCGGCGTTCGTTGCGAATACTGCCACGTAAAGGGTCATTTCGACAGCGACGAGAAGCCCGCGAAGAAGCGTGCCCGCGGAATGATGAAAATGATGTTCGCGATTGACAATACATATTTCAGCGGACATCGCGCGGTAACCTGTTACACCTGCCATCGCGGTGCTGCGAAAGCCGCCGACATGCCGGTCCTAGCGGACGTTACCTCCCCATCCAGCGTTCCCGTTAACAATGTCGTGCCGCCTCCTCTAGCCCAAACACCCGTCCCGGCAAATTCTCCTGCAGTAATCTCAGCAACAGCCAATCCGCTTCCTTCCGTAGAAGAGATTCTTCAGAAGTACACGCAGGCTTTGGGAGGCGAAGCCTCGATCATCGCAATCAAAACACGTGTGGACAAAGGAACACTCGATGCCCCTGCGCGCCACATGCACTCAACCGTCGAAATTTATCGCAAAGCCCCCGACAAGATCGTCAGCATCGTTCACACGCCTCGCGGAGATTCTACCCAGGGATACAACGGCAGCGTCGGATGGCAAACGCGCGGCGACGAAGTAGAAGAAGTACGCGGCGACGACTTAATCCACCTGAAAGATTCAGCAGCACTCAATCCCGGCTTGAATCTCCATAAGAATTACGCGCGCGTTGAAGTCACCAGCATCGCGAAAATTAACGGCCGCGACGCTTACTGCGTGAACGCTTCACGCGCCGACGCCCCCGACCAATATTATTTCGACACCCAATCCGGTTTGCTCCTGCGGGTTTCGACTCAGATCGACAGCCCCTTGGGTGCAATCCCTCAGGATACGGATTACGAAGATTACCGCGGCGTAAGCGGAGTTAAGGCTCCGTACGTTGTTCGTGTCGTGCGTCCAGATGGCGAATCGACTTACAAGTGGGAACAAGTTCAGGCAAATGTTGCGATCGACGACAGCCGTTTCGATAAACCTGTGGAAAAGCCGAAAGAAGCTGTTAAGGAACAGTCGGCGCCGAAGCACTAGCGTCGTTTTTCGCCGCAGGAGCATCTACCGGATGCCTGCCGCCGCATTGCGCATCGACCAACTTCTGCAGCGCGTCGTCTAAAGTCGCTCCTTGACGCGATTTCGCCGAGCAAACTTGCGCAACGCCGAGCTGCAGTGCGCCGCGCAAATCCGCGCCGTCTAGATTGGCGTTCTGTAAGTTAGCTCCGTTCAACACGGTCCCATTGAATTGCGCGCCGCGTAAGTCCGCGCCGCTCAAGTCAGCGTCAATAAAAATTGCTGTGGCAACTTGCGCATTCACCATCCGCGCGTTAGGCAATTTCGCGGACCACAAGTATGCCTGCTGCATATCCGCATGCTCCAGGTCAACACCATCCAATTGCGCATCGCGCAAGTCGGCCTTCTGCATGTTTGCTCGAACCATGTTTGCCGACGAGAGATGCGCTCCATAGAGGCTCGCGCCATCCAGGCGTGCGTCCACCAGATTCGCATTGACCAACGACGAATAGGAAAGGTTCGCGCCTCGCAAATCTGCGCGCGCCAGATTCGCGCCGTCCAGTTGCGCGCGATCGAAATTCGTATGGTTCATTTTCGCACGGTCTAGAATCGCCAATCGCAAATCCGCTTGGCCGAAATCCGCGCCGCGCAAATCTGCCTCGGATAAAAACGCGCCATAAAAATCCGAGCGCCACAAATGCGCATTCGCCAGAAATATTCCGTATGCTTGCGCGTAACGAAAATGTGATTCGTTCAGCCGCGCGCCTTTTACTTCGGAAAGCTCGTCGCTCGTTTCGGTCGCATCCCCGCGCCAGTCCGCTGGCTTGGTCGAAACCGTAGCCTCCGTCAAATCAGCGTAGGGATCGTAGCCCAAGCTCGACAAGATCGCGGGAGCCCACCTTCGTACGCTTATTGACGAGAATTGCGGCGCGCGCTCTTTCCCATGCGGAACTCCTTCGATTGTCCCTATCGAGAGAAAAGTCATAACCACGAACAAAACGATCGAGAGTGTCGCCGGACTCATCTGCCGTAATTTTTCGGCAAAGGTCTTCTTGGTTTGCCCGGACGCGACCCAGCGTTCCTGCGGACGTCCAATCTTTGTTGTCGCGTAGATTGCAACGCCCACGGCCGCCATCACCAGCGCCTCATGCAAAATCGTCCCGTGGATTTCCTGCAACGTCAAATAGCGCCCCCAGAAAAGCACAAGCACTATTGGAACGGTCCAATATGCAAGCAAGGCCGAAAAAGCTTTTTCAATTAGCCGCGTGGATGGAGCATCCTGATTCATCCAATGGAAATGCAATCGCAGAAGCCCTGTGACAATGCGCGATTGCTTTTCGCCCAGAGCGCGTCCGTCCGGGAATATCGCAGGCAGTTCCAGAACCGTGTCCCATAACCTTTGCAGATGATATTGGAATAGCAAATAAAGACAAAGTAGCAGTACCGGTGCGATCAGGTAAATTTCCGCAGTTGGCAGCGCCGCGGCCGCGGTTGGGGAGTGCAGGAACGGAAGCACAGCCGAATCCGACACTAACTGCACATCCTTCGTTTTCCAAATCATCAAGCACGAAACCACACTGGCCAATATCACGACGCTGAACGTTCGAGCTGATGTCTGTGACGCCTTAGCAAATTCCGCTCGCGCGCCAAATTCCGCGATCTGCGCCGGCAACGAGGCTTCGCGCAGGTTCGTGCCCGCCAGTTGCCGCGGTACAAGACCCATCGCGCTTTCAAGCGAAGCACCTTCCAAATTTGCGCCTTCGAGATTCGCTCCCACTAGACAGGAATCCTGCAAATTCGCGCGAACCATGCAAGTGTTGCGCAAATCTGCCAGCAACAAATCCGCAGCTTTCAAATTTGCATCTTGCAAATCCGCATGCCTTAGATTTGCGCTAATCAATTCAGTGCCTTCCAGTTTGGCCGCACGCAGATTGGCCTTTTTCCCCTCCACACCTCGTGAGTCCAGCCACTGCTTGTGATTGCCAAGCGCCTCTTCGATCGCCCACTCGTTCGAATCAACCTTCGCCGGTCCCGCCAGGTTCTCCGTTGACTCCAACGATGGGTTCACCGCGCCTTCCACGACCTCAGGTTCTGCGTATTCGGACTCCTCGATGACATCTGTAAGCGTCGGCCTGAGCGCCTCCGGAATTTCCGTCAAGGTCGGTGGCAGCGCCCGAGCGACTCGTTCGTTAGCGAACGCCGCAGCAACCTCAGGCGAATCCAGCGCCATGGAGTCCACTTCGATTTCAGCCATCTTTTCATCTTCGGACGCCGACGAAGCCGTGACCGGAGAAACGCCTACATTTTCTGAAGCGAATTCCGAAACCGGTTCGGCCTGCGGAATTGTTTCGGGATCGAAAATAGCTGGGACATCCGCTGTGGCGACAGCGTCCTTTTGCGCGGGAGCCAAAGTCTGATCCACATGAGCTTCGACATCCGTTGGATCATTCGTGCGTACTTCCACGGCATTCGCTTCTTCTGCAGAGACGTCTTTCGTTGACGTTGTTTCTTCTAGTGATGGCAAATCCACTTCTTCCGAAACGATCGCCGGCGCAAACTCCGCAGTTACAGCCGGCGAACTCGCTGCTCCCCATGCCTGCTCTTGCGGAACCTCAGTAGGCTTGGCGCCATCGAGAAAATTCTTATAGAGGAATTCTTTCAACTCTTCTTCAGAGGGCGGCAATTCGGCCGCTTGATATTGCGATGCCGCTTGCTCGATAGTTTCTTCCGTAACAGACGCTTCGGCGCTCGGTTCTGCTACCTGCACGCTCGCGGTCTGCGTTCCGCCGGACGAGAATAGACGCTTGAAAAGAGAAGCCATTTGATATGCCCACTGCCCCCGTGAAAGTTCCTATCGCGTGAAGCCTGCGGCTTTTTGTGCTGCCTCAATTTTAGTCTTATTCAACACGCGTCCCCGAAAATCCTATCGTGGACGTTTCTCAAATCCATCCTGTACGTTAGTGCAGTCCCGAACAGCTGCCCGTGCGTACTTCCGTAAAATTTCGAGACCGGTTCAAATCGGCACAGTTCAGCGTCACAGATTCGTTGACTTCAAATTGCCCCTTCTTCACAAACAAGGCTGCGTAACTAGCGTTTCCGCAGTATCCTTAAAAACGTGCTTCTGCCTGTCCTGAATCGCCTTGATGCGGGGAGGAACTGACCTTGGATGCCAAAGCGCCGTCTGCGCCGAACACGCAGATGCGGACCGAATCTGACACCATGGGGAAAATTGAAGTCCCCGCTGACCGTTACTACGGCGCGCAGACGGCTCGCTCGATAATTCACTTCGACATCGGCCGCGACACTATGCCGCCGGAGCTTGTACACGCATTTGGTGTACTTAAGAAAGCCGCCGCTCTTGTGAACCAAGATCTTGGCAAACTCTCGCCCGAAAAAACTCGCTTGATCGTCCAGGCAGCCGATGAAGTGATCGCAGGCAAGCTCGATGACCATTTTCCGCTCCACGTTTGGCAGACCGGCAGCGGCACGCAAACGAACATGAATGCCAACGAGGTAATTTCGAATCGCGCTATCGAACTATCCGGCGGCGTGATGGGCAGCAAAAAGCCCATTCATCCCAACGATGACGTAAATATGTCGCAATCCTCCAACGACACATTTCCAACCGCGATGCACATTGCTGCCGCGTCGCTTGTCGCGGAGTTCCTGATCCCGGCTGTCACTGAGCTGCGCGACGCCATCGACGAAAAAGCGCGCTCCTTCGCGACCGTGGTCAAAATTGGCCGCACCCACCTGATGGACGCCACTCCTCTCACCGTCGGTCAGGAAATGTCGGGCTGGGTAAATCTGCTCGATCGCGACATCAAATGGTTGAAAGCCACGTTGCCAGGCCTATACGACCTCGCGATTGGCGGAACCGCGGTCGGCACAGGCCTGAACGCTCACCCGGAATTTGCCGAGCGCGCCGCAACGAAAATTTCCGAGCTTACGGGGTTGCCGTTCCGCTCGCATCCCAACAAATTCGCCGCCCTTTCCGCGCATGACGAAATTATCTTTGCCAGCGGCGCTCTTAAAACACTGGCGGCTTCTATGATGAAGATCGCCAATGACATTCGCTGGCTCGCCTCCGGTCCGCGCGCTGGTTTCGGCGAGTTGGTTCTGCCGGAAAACGAGCCGGGTTCCTCCATCATGCCCGGAAAAGTGAACCCCACGCAGTCCGAAGCCGTAACGATGGTCGCCGTGCAGGTTTTTGGAAACGATGCAGCCATCGGTTTTGCAGGTTCGCAGGGAAATTTCGAGCTGAACGTTTTCAAGCCTGTGATCATCCACAATTTCTTGAATTCCGTGCGCTTGCTGGGCGACGCGTGCCACTCCTTCACTTCCCACTGCATCACTGGCATGGAAATCGATCGCGAACGCATTCAGCAAAACGTCCAAAACTCGCTGATGCTGGTTACCGCCCTAAGCCCCAAGATTGGTTACGACAAAGCTGCTGAAATCGCGCACAAAGCGCACCACGAGCGCTTAAGTCTCCGCGAAGCCGCGCTCAAATTGGGCTATCTGACAGCCAAAGAATTCGACGAGCTCGTTCGACCCGAGGACATGACGCATCCATAGCCATAGATAATCTCTCGACGAGGCGATCGTCAAAAAAGCTTCTCGGTAATCCGCTCCTTCTGCCGCAAAACTGTTTCACATCGGTACAAAATCCTCTCCATTTTGGAAAAATCTTCGCTTTAACGCGCGATTTTCTTTGACACACTTTCGCCATTTAAATACATTCAATCTCCTCTCAGTATTTCCGGCGTTGCCCCCTTCCATGGGAGTTCCCGTGAATCTCCTGATCGCTGAGAACGATTTCGGCTTAGTAAATGCTCTCAAGCCCCACTTCGAAGCCGAAAATTACGGTGTGGATACCGCGTGCGACACCGAAGAATCCGCAGCCATGCTTCGCCGTCGCAAGTACCACGCCGCGATTGTTGATTTTGACCTGCCTTCTATTGAGGGCATCGGAATTCTGCAATTCGTCCGGACTTCTCATCACGAGGTACCGATTGTGATTCTCGCGAGCTGCGCGGACCCTGCCGAGCGTGTTCAAGCACTCGATAGCGGCGCGGACGACGTGGTACAGAAGCCTTTCGCTTTTCCTGAGCTAGCGGCTCGCGTGCGCGCGGTGCTGCGCCGGGCTGACCGTGGATCGCAAACTATCTTGCGCTTGGAAAACTTGGAATTGGACCGCGTGCAGCGCACGGCGACGCGTGCCGGGAGAATAATTTCTCTAACTCCTCGAGAGTTTTGTTTGCTCGAGTATCTGATGCTGCGTCAAGGACGCCAAACGTCTCGAGCCGAAATCATCGAACATGTTTGGAAACTCTCCATCGATACTCCGACGAACGTGGTCGACGTTTACATAAATTACCTGCGCCGGAAGGTCGACGGCCGGGAGCATTGCAAGCTGATTCATACCATACGCGGCGTCGGTTACGAATTGCATTCGTCCGCTACTTCTTACGGCCAACGCGCACAAGAGGATGTATGTGCGGCAGCCGGGGCGATCGTATGAGTTCGCCGGGTGTCCTCAAGCTTGAATCACAATTGCCATTCGATTTACAAAAATCTTGCGCGGATCAAAACGAATCGACTTTTTCTGCCGTATCGTCGCAGGCAGACGAACAGCGCGATCTGCTATTGCTCGGCCATCTGCCTCAAGTACGGTTCATCGCTCGCCGCATTCACTGTCGCCTGCCGCCGCAGATTCTGCTCGACGACTTGATCCACGCTGGAGTGCTTGGCTTGATCGACGCCATCAAGAAATACGATCCGGGCAAAAAAGTTCAACTCAAGCATTATGCTGAATTTCGGATTCGCGGCGCGATACTCGATAGCCTCCGCTAGGTCGATTGGAGCCCGCGAACACTCCGCACACAGGCTCGTCGGCTGGATAAGACTGTCAGCGACTGCCGCGCGCAGCTTGGGCGCGAGCCCACTGAGCCGGAGATCGCCGCCGCCTTGAAGATGACGCTTGTCCGTCTCCAGCATCTTCGCGGTGACTTGCGTGGCCTCGATGTCACAAACATGCAGGCGGAAGCTGATCGAGTGGGCGACGATAACAACGCATTGGGTGGTCCGGCCAGAGAAGACCAGGATCCTTACCATCAAACGTTGCGTTCGGAAATGCAGGGATTGCTCACCGGAGTGGTCAATCAATTGCCGTTACGTGAGCAGGAAGTGCTCGCGCTCTACGACTTCGATGAACTCACCATGAAAGAAGTGGCCAAAGCCATGGGCATCGGAGAGTCTCGCGTGTCGCAAATTCATTCCAGCGCCATGCTCCACCTTCGCACCCGCTTGTTCAAGCGTTTGCGCCCAAACCTGAGTGCAACTGACGTCGCGATGATTCCTGCGAGCGTAGAGCGAAAAGTTCACCGCAAATCTCTCTTGCGATGCGGCAAAACCATAGCTACTTCGATTCGAAAATTAGCTGGATGATGAGATTCTCCGCCCGCGAGTAATCTACTGCTGATTCGAAGTGGGCGAGGATGTGTCGGGCATTGGCGCACGGGTGCCGGGAGGCGCAGGAGCGTTTGAAGCAACTTCAGCAACCACTTTTGCTGCAAGCTTCTTGCTAATCGGACAGAGCGAATCATTAATACGGCATTGCGCCAGCGTCAGACGGCATCCGCAATCGCAGCTTTCGGAATTCATCCGCCGCAACGCGACTTTCTTCAGCTCCGGAGTCAAATCTTTGAAATCAACGTCGGGGAGTTCCGTTGCCAGCGCAGCATTCTTCAGGAAAACCTGTCCTTCGTCCTTGAATGTTTCGACGGTAGCGCTAATCGGCATACCGAGCAGAGCGCGCACTTCAGTTTCGTATACGAATGTCGGATACAGGCCCACGTGTTTCTGTACTACTTTGCTCTCCGTGTTCACCACGAAGGAAGTCGGAAGCGCTGGAACCCCGCCGTACTCCAGAATTATTTCGCGGCTGGCCATCACGATCGGGTAGTTCACGCCTTCTTGCACAGCGAATTTCTTCACCGTCCGTATATCTTCCGGTTCGTCCATTGAAATTCCAATCACTTGCAGACGATCTTTGTAGCGGGTTTGCAGATCGACGAGCTCGGGAACTTCTTCGCGGCAGGGTGGGCACCACGTGGCCCAGAAGTTGAGCAGCACAACTTTGTCTTTCCATTCGGCGGTGGAAATCACATTTCCGTCGATGTCGCGTGCCAGGAAGGGGGGAGCAACCTGCGGATTGCTGACGAACCGAACAACCGGCATCTGGCCGGATTGCTGCGCGGCCACGTTTCTAACACCAGCCGTCGGGTGCGCAGGCAAGATGTGCGCGTTCGCGCTTGATGCTTTCGGCCCGCGTATAAGATTCGATCGGCCCGCTGCCAGTCCGATCGCAATTCCCGCTAGCCCGGCGATAGCCGCCAAGACAAAAATAAAAGATTTCTTCATCCGCCCTCAACTGCCCCACTCCATTATGCAGTATGCTCTCACGCCGAACAACGAGTAGCTCACACGAATTGCGTGCGTGAATAGATGACCTGCGCCAATACGGGATAATCCGCCAGGCTCAGTTCCGATCTGGCGTTGAGCCAGCATCACTTGGCACCATGCTGCCCCTAAGTCGTTTAAAAATGAGTGTCTCCATGGTTGCGGCTGCGAAAAGTTTGGGCATCCCACTTGCATATGGCACTGCGTGGGTCGCGTTCCTACACGATCCGAACGGACAGCGAGTGGGGAGGAAGGGGCCCACGCGTTGAAAGCTCCGGATCGTTCCCACCTGCCTCTGAGAGGGAAGCTAGGATGGATGACCCCATGATTCGGTCCGCCTAGGCCGAATCACTGGAACGCGGCCTTTAGGGACCTTCGATCCCAAGCGAGGGTCCCTTTCTTATTTTCTCCTGTGCAATACGCGCCGCAAACGTCGAGCAGATTGTTAGCCTCGGCCCCGGCGAGCGTCGCCGCCCAGAATGCCGTCTTATCTGGCCGTACCCACTATTCTGCATTGTTATTCACAGGGGGTTGCGCCCACTTCCAGATGGCTCCTGTTATAATGCGGCGCATGACGTTAATGACCGCTACTTACGAATTGCAGGAACGGCTCAAGCCAGAGCATTTCCGTGCCTTGGGCGAATTCTCGAATACTTACGGCCTTCAGAAATTTCGTTATGACGAGAAGAAAAACCTGCTCCATTTTGACTACGACGCCTCGCGTTTGACCGACAACGTAGTAGAGAGTATTTTGCGCCAAGCCAGAATCCCCGTCCTGCGAAAATTGGAACCTGCTCCTCAGTAACCCTTGAGCTGTCGCGTAGCCATTCATAACTGAACTTTGCGGAGGCGGATGGCGTTTGCAATGACCGAAACAGAGCTGAAAGTCATGGCGGCACTGGCAAAGATTGGGCTCAGGAGCAAGCCGAAAAAGGGGTACAGCACGCCGGCGGCGATGGGAACGCCCACCGAGTTATATACGAAGGCGAAGAAAAGATTTTGACGGATGTTGCGCATGGTGGCGCGGCTCAGTGTCCGCGCGCGCGCGAGGCCGAGCAAGTCGCCGCGCAGGAGCGTGATTCCAGCGCTCTCCATCGCAACATCCGTTCCGGTGCCCATAGCGATTCCAACGTTGGCTTGCGAAAGCGCAGGGCCGTCGTTCACTCCGTCACCGGCCATGGCGACGATGTGGCCTTCCGCTTGGAGCTGCTTCACGATTTCGCTTTTTTGGGCAGGCAAAATCTCCGCGTAAACCCGATCGATGCCGAGTTTGCGCGCAACGGATTCTGCGGTCGCGCGGCTGTCCCCTGTGAGCATGATGATGCGTATTCCGTCGCGGTGAAGTTTTGCGAGAGCTTCCGCGGTTGTTGACTTCACAGGATCGGCTACACCAATGATCCCGATGATTGCGCCGTCCGCAGCGACAAACATTACAGTCTGGCCATCGGCTTCGAGCGATTTAGCGGTTTCGTCCAATTTTCCGATCGCGAGGCTCGCTTCAGCGAATAGAGCGCGATTTCCGAGTGCGGCGGCGCGTCCAACAACCTTTCCCAGGATGCCTTTTCCGGTTCGCGACTGAAAATCGGTGAGATTACCCGGGTCAACGCCTCGCGCTTTGGCTCCCGCAAGTATCGCGCCAGCCAGCGGATGTTCGCTGCCGCGTTCGAGCGTTGCAGCGATCCGCAGCATTTGTTTCTCGTCCCAGCCTATCGCTGGAATCACCGACACCACTTGTGGCCGGCCTTCGGTCAACGTCCCGGTCTTATCCACGACGAGCGTGTCCACTTTTTCAAAGAGTTCCAGTGCCTCGGCGTTCTTCACCAAGATGCCGGCGAGGGCGCCGCGGCCGGTGCCAACCATGATGGCCATAGGCGTAGCGAGTCCAAGGGCGCAGGGGCAAGCGATGATGAGGACGGCCACGGCGTTGAGCAGGGCGTGCGCCATCTTTGGCTCAGGCCCGTAGATGGCCCAGGCTATGAAGGTGATGATCGCGACCAGGATTACGGCGGGAACGAAATAACCTGCCACGCGGTCAGCGAGTTTCTGCACCGGAGCGCGGCTTCGTTGCGCTTCGCTGACCATGCGCACGATTTGCGAGAGCAGCGTTTCGCTGCCGACGCGGTCGGCGCGCATGATGAAAGTTCCCGTGCCGTTCACCGTGCCGCCAATCATGCGTGCGCCGATTGATTTCTCGACAGGGATGGGTTCGCCGGTCATCAGCGATTCGTCCACGGAACTTTCACCATCGGTGATGATTCCATCCACCGGAACTTTTTCGCCTGGGCGCACGCGCAACAAGTCGCCTACGGCAATATGTTCGACTGGGACATCGATCTCAGTTCCATCGGCACGGACGAGGCGAGCTGACTTTGGCGAGAGCTTTAAGAGGGAGCGTATGGCAGTTGACGTCCGGCTGCGAGCGCGCAATTCCAAAACCTGGCCAAGTAGGACGAGGGTGGTGATTGCGGCTGCGGCTTCGAAGTAAATCGGAACGCCGCCTCCCATCGTGCGGAAAGAACTTGGAAAAACTTGCGGAAACAAGACGGCGATCACGCTGTACAGGTATGCCGTGCCGGTGCCCAGCGCGATCAGCGTGAACATGTTGAGGCTGCGGTTGACGATAGACGCCCAGCCGCGTTGGAAGAAAAACCAGCCAGCCCACAGGACCACTGGCGTGGCCAGGAATAACTCGATCCAATCGATCGCGTTTGGCGACAAAATATTCTGCAGAGGTTGCCCGGGAATCATGTCGGACATCGCCAGCGCGAGGATTGGGATGGTGAGCGCGACACTGATCCAGAAGCGCCGCGTCATATCGGCGAGTTCGGGATTTTCGTCGTCGGCGACGACGTCCCGAGGCTCCAGCGCCATGCCACAAATGGGACAGGAACCCGGTACAGGTCTGACTATTTCCGGGTGCATCGGGCAGGTGTACTCGATGCGAGTGACTGGCTGAGTGGGGATGGCGGGTTCGAGCGCCATCCCGCATTTCGGACAGGCCCCCGGATGATCCTGATGGACTTCCGGGTCCATGGGGCAGATGTAGTCAGGGGCGACGGGTTGTTTTGTCGTTTTGGTTTGTGATGCGGTCGCCGAAACGGGTGGCGCTGCTTTAACTCCTGTGAGTTGGACGGGTGCACTATGCGCTGGAGTGGCGTTCGCTGCGCCGAGATATTTTTCGGGCGAGGCGGCAAATTTTGTGGCGCAACTTTGGCAGCAGAAGTAGAACGTCTTGCTATCGTGGACGGATTGCGCTGCGGCGCGGTCGGGGTCAACCGCCATCCCGCAGACGGGATCTTTTTCGACAGTCTTCATGTGTTCTTGCATTTTGTCAGGCTTGCTGAGGGATTAGATTCGAGCGTTTGGTATAAGACGCTGGAGGAGATTGATTCGCGAGACTTCCGGCAGGCCTGAGGATGCAAAATAGTAGAAATCCGGAAATCCTTAATCGCAATTCTAGACCCGGTTAGACAGGCTTTAGTCTTTTGTTTTCTATAACATCTGTTTTTAGGCCAGAACCGGTTAGAAATGCACTTCCGAAAAGTGAATCCCTCGCCGAGAGCTCTGCGGGCAAGCCGGTTAGAAGTAGTATGACCACTTTCAAAAATCGGCGCAATTTCGCGACTCTTTTTCCTGTCCGGAGCGGCCTCTGGGCTTGCCGGTTGCGTCGGCAACGGCGCCGTGGCCATGGTCGCGGATGAGGAGGCGTCGGAAGGCCGCGCCCCACTCTGTCTAACCTCTATCCTGAACCAAATTTTCATCGCCTCGATGATAGGAAGTTAGAAGTACAAATACAAGGGTGCGAGGCGGTGGACTTTTTGGCCCGGCGACATGGGGAAGGTTAGAAGTTGCGACGCGCTTCAGGAAATGCCGTGAAGCTTCGCGCGCACCGAACTACTCTAATCGGTGCGGGGCAGAAAAAAGAGAGCGCGTGAAGATCAGGCGTATAACTTAGCTGGGACCTGAAAGGTTCACTTATGATTGCAACAGTTATCGGCGGCACTGGACTGACGGGGTCTCTTCTGGTTCGGAAGCTCCTGGATGATCCAGCGATTACGAAGGTGATCTCCGTTGCGCGAAGGCCGCCGGAGATTCCGAATGCAAAGCTGACGGAGGTTCTGGTCCGCGATCTGGCGGAGCTGCCGTCGATTGAATCGACGATTCGCGGCGAGCTTTACTTCTGTTGTCTTGGCACGACGATAGAGCTCGCGGGAAGCAAAGAGAACTTTGAAAAAGTGGATCACGACGCTGTGGAGGCTTTCGCGAAGATCGCGAATGCGCACAGTGCGAGATCGTTCACACTCATTTCTGCCATGCTGGCGAATGCGAACTCGATGTTTTTTTACAATCGAGTGAAGGGACGGACGGAAAATGATGTTAGAGCGGTTGGACTTCGCTCGTTGATCATCTTTCGGCCTGCGCTGCTGGTTGGACATCGACGCGAATTTCGTTTGGCGGAAGCTATCGCGAGTAAGGTGTTGGTTCCGCCTTCACGTTTCCTCCCAACTGGAGTTCGGAAGAGATTTATTACACCAGTTGAAACTTTAGCGGGGCGCATGCTGGCCGAGGGAAAAGCAGCGCTTGCTGGGGTTTACGTGATAGAAGCGAAATACATCTAGTGACCAGTGGGAAAGACTTAGCACCCCGAGATAAGGCGATTTCATAAAGCTCTGCCGAGCATTTGTGGCGGGCGCAGCATGCTGCGCCCCTACAGAAGACAAGAAGTGACTCGCCCGGTTACTTCTCGTTTAGCACAGAATTTATGTAGGCGGTCATGTCGGGGCTGGACCAATCCTGGGCGCCCACTATTTTGCGGTCGAGGCGGCCATTGCGAGTGATGACGTAGGTGTCGGGGTACATGGTGGTGCCGTAGGAGAGCGGAATTTGTTTTGTGGTGTCACGAAACGTGGGGAAGGTGATGTTGTAAGTCTTCAGGAAATTTTCGTAGGCTTGCGGGTCGTCGTCCACGCTGACGCCAAGAACGGTGCCTCCTAGCGGGGCGATCCGGTGCTGCAACTGGTTGAGGGACTGAGTTTCCTCCACACAGGGCGGGCACCAGGTGGCCCAGAAATTCAGCAAGACTACTTTGCCGCGAAGGTCGGAGAGATGCGCGGGCTTGCCGTCAAGGGTGAGGGCGAAGTCTTTGGCTGGCTGGCCGCGCAGGCTTGGCTCACCTTGGCGATAGTCGGGTCGCGCGAATAGGAAGAGCAGGCCCGCGATAAAGGCGAGAACCAGGCCAGTGTTTAGTTTCCGTTTCAGTCCTTTGTCCAAGCGACCTATAATACGAGTATCGGCGAATCGAAAGCGAGCATTTTGCGACGCGCAGATTTAGTTCCTCTGACGCCGCAAGCGCAGGTCGATTTTCACACCCAATGGTTTCCGCGATTATTCCGGCACGAAATGAAGAAGAGTCCATCGCGCGAGCGGTGGAGTCGGTGGCCGCGCAGCCCGAGATTGGCGAAGTGATTGTAGTGGATGACCAGTCCACCGACGGAACTGGCGCGATTTTGGCTGAGCTTGCCGCGCGCATACCGAAGTTAAAAATTCTGAACACTGGGGACGCGCTGCCGCCGGGATGGGCCGGCAAGAATTACGCGGCTTCTATTGGCGCGGCTGCGGCGACGGGAGACTGGCTGCTTTTCACCGACGCGGATACTTATCACTTGCACGGATCCACGCGGCGGGCGCTGTGCGATGCGGTGGAACATGACGCGGTGCTTGTGTCGTACTCGCCGGAGCAGGAGTTGGGATCTTTCTGGGAGCGCGCCCTGATTCCGTTTGTCTATTGCAGGCTGGCGAATAAGTTTTCGTTTGCGCGGGTAAACGATCCTCGGCAACCGGACGCGGCGGCGAATGGGCAATTTCTTTTGTTGCTGCGAGAGGTTTATGAAAAGCTGGGCGGACATACGGCGATCGCAGCGCAGATTCTGGAAGATGTGGCGCTGGCGCGTCGCGTGAAAGGCGCGGGGTATGGGATTTATTTCACCGCGCCGTTTGGAACCGTGCGCACCAGAATGTACAGAAGTTTTGGCGCGATGTGGCAAGGGTGGACGAAGAATTTATATCCTTTGATGGGCGGGAAACCCACGAACGTCCTAGTTGAGATTGCGGATGTGTTCCCGTGGATTGAATGTTTGCTGATTGGGTTGGTGTGGGTGGAATCAGCGCGTCGGCATGTGGCGCCGGCGTGGTTCTTGCCTACGCCGGCTGCATTTCTGCTGGCTGGGAGAGCGTTTCGTTATGGAGTGGAGCTTTACCGGAATCTGTATCCGCTGGCGTACATCAAATATTACTTCCCGGGTTTGGTTCTCTACTGCGCGGCGGTGGTTGCTTCGTGGTGGAAGAATGCGCACGGAGTAGTTGAATGGAAGGGGCGGCCTTATCCCGCGGGGACTGCATGATACGTATCACACGGAAAATTGAATTCAGCGCCGCGCATTTTTATCACAATCCCAATTTTTCGGCGGAAGAGAACCGGCGCGTTTTTGGGAAATGCAATAATCCGCACGGGCATGGGCACAATTACGTTTTGGAAGTGACGATTGCGGGCGAGCCGGATCCCACGACCGGAATGGTTCTGGATTTGAAAGAGCTGAAGAATATCTTGCAGACCGAAGTAATGGAGCGGATGGACCATCGTCATTTAAATTACGAGGTTCCGGAACTGGCTGGGCAGATTCCGACGTGCGAAAACATTGCGGCGGTTATTTGGGCGCTGTTGGAGCCGAAGATCAAGAGCGGAAAGTTGGACAGGGTGCGGCTGTATGAGTCCCCGGAACTTTTTGTGGATGTGAGCGCTGGGAACGGTGCGCGGGCGTGAACATTTCGTTGACCAGGCGGTATCGGTTTGCGGCTTCGCACCGGTTACACACGGCAAAGCTGAGTGAAGCTGAAAATAAGCGCGTTTACGGGAAATGCAGCAATCCTTACGGGCATGGGCACAATTACGTGTTGGAAGTGACGGTTACGGGTCCGGTAGACGCAGCGACCGGGATGATTGCGAATCTGGGGGAGTTGGATCCGTTCGTGCAGCGGGAAGTGATTGAGCCGTTCGATCAGAAATTCTTGAATGAAGAAGTAGCGGAATTCCGGGAGCAGGTGGCGACGACGGAGAATGTTTGCCGCGAGATTTTCCGCCGGCTGAAAGGCTTTCCGCAGGCGAAGCTGGAACGGGTTCGGATTGAGGAAACGAGCAAGAACAGTTTTGAGATTGAAGCGGACGTGGATGCGTTGGACGAGGTAGCAGCATGAAGAGGAGCCACGACACAATGAGTGAGACGAGTGAAATCATCATTCCGCCGGCGATGGGGACGGAAAGCATTGCAGACCTGGTGCGCAAGATGATTGTGCTGTTGGGAGAAAATCCCGAGCGCGAAGGACTTCGGCGAACGCCAGAGCGGTTCGAGAAGGCCCTGCGATTTTTGACCAGCGGATACCGCCAGGATCCTAACAAACTGCTGAATGGCGCGATGTTCAGCGTGTGTTACGACGAAATGGTGGTGGTGAAAGACATCGAAGTTTACAGTTTGTGCGAACATCATCTGCTGCCGTTTTTCGGGCGCTGCCATGTGGCGTATATTCCGTCGAAGAAGGTTGTGGGATTGAGCAAGATAGCGCGGCTGGTGAACATGTTTGCGCGGCGGCTGCAAATACAGGAGCGTTTGACGAGCCAGATTGCGGAATCGATTCAGGAACATCTGAGCCCGCAGGGCGTTGGCGTGATTGTGGAGGCGCGGCACCTGTGCATGGTGATGCGCGGTGTGGAAAAACAAAATTCGATGGCCACGACCAGCGCGATGCTGGGCGCGTTCCGCGATAACAAGCAAACGCGAGATGAATTTTTGTCGCTTGTCAATTCCCGTAAAGCCTGATTCGAACGGGCGAAAGGCCCGAGCGCGGCGGAAATTCGCTTTGAGCTAGACGGCCTCTGTGCTAGCATTTTTGGTGATCGAAGAAGAGATAAGAGCGTAGAGCGGGGCACGACGATTCAGGGGGAGGGGGCAAGTTGATGGAAGCTAAAGCGGAGTTGATCGAGCAGTTCCGGACACATCCGAAGGATACAGGTTCACCGGAAGTGCAAATCGCATTGTTGAGCGAGCGCATTAGCTACCTCACCACTCACCTAAAGTCCCACGCGAAGGATCACGCCTCACGGCGCGGGTTGATCATGATGGTCAACAAACGCCGTCGGCTGCTGGACTACCTGAACCGGCGCGACCCAAATAGGTATCGCGAGATTGTGGAACGACTCAGCTTGCGTAAGTAGTGCGCTTTCCTGGGCGGCCATTCGGGCTGCGTTGTTCATCCGCACAAAAGAAAGATTTCCAGGCGACATGCGAGCCGGCCGAAGCGTGCGGCGCGAGAATGTTAGAACGATAGTTTACCGCTCCTTTCTTCGCAATTGTCCTTCCTCGATG